>Ga0136620_10001879_pt1 | contig 9986 bp, 11 predicted proteins | sample AntDrymUQ4162106_2_FD_104806 | JGI IMG/M metagenome (GOLD analysis project Ga0136620, IMG submission 104806) | Polar desert sand microbial communities from Dry Valleys, Antarctica - metaG UQ416 (21.06) | ecosystem: Environmental > Terrestrial > Soil > Desert | place: Antarctica: Dry Valley... | reverse complement strand
CGGCCCACGAGCTGCGGCGGCACCGAGTAGTCGACGTCTGAGACTCGAATGAAGCAGTCCTTGGAGACGCGCACCTCGAGGTGGCGGTCGGTCGCAGGAAGAGGATCTGGAAGCGCCTGAAGGGAGCCGCGTTCGACGTTGAGGGCGTTCTGTATGCATTCAACGACTCGGCAAGATCGTCGGCATCACGGGAGCTGCGTGGCTCGCGACTCGACGCCGGTTCGGAGGCTTACCCCTCGTGGTGCAATGGCCGCATATGGTCGGGTCGCTACTGTGTCGGGGATGGGGTTCACGGTGTCCCTGCTCATCGCCGACATCACCTTCGGAGGCGCAGAACTAGAGGAAGCGAAGCTCGGGATCTTTGCCGCCTCGGTGATCGCAGCGCTTCTCGCCTGGATCGCTTTCAGAGTGATCGGTCGGTTGCCACAACGGATGCGCTTCGCGGGCGAGGGTCGCATAGCACCCCCGTTAGAGGAACTTGCCGAGGCAGTCGATCCTGAAATCGACCATCTACGAGGTCCGGTTGATGCTCCGGTCACGCTCGTGGAATATGGGGATTTCGAGTGCCCATACTGCGGACGGGCCGAATCGATTCTACGGGAACTCGTCCGGAACATCGGCAACGATCTGACCTTCAAGACGGCGCTCTCCGAGAAGGATGTCTTCCGGTATGCAGGCGACCTTGGGCTAGACATTGGTGGTCCATCAGCATGTCGTGCATCTCCCAAAAGATCTTGCGCTCCTGCGGCCTCGCTGCCTCCGCCGCGAGTTGGGCACGCTCATGCACGTCGACGAGGGGCAGGTGTCGAAACACTGGAGGAGTTCGCTAAAGACATCCATGAGCGTCGTCACGCAGCACGGGTAGAAAGGGACGTTGTGAGTGCCGACGAGAGCGGAGCGGTAGGCACGCCGACGTTCTTCGTCAACGGCCGCCGCCACCAGGGTGCGTTCGACCTGAAATCGTTGACCGCGGCAATGAACAGCGTGCTGGCGGAGAGCGCTCGTTCGGCCAGATCACAGCCCTGGCAGTAGCACTCGCCCGGACGTCATGACATAGCCAATGTCCCTAAGAGACAGCGGCCAGCGGACTGTGGTCCTCGAGGGAGTTCGATGCCAACAGCTCTGCTGCCACGCCCGCTCCGTAGGCCCATGATCGTGATCGTGGCCAGGAGAAGGCCCATCCCGAACCACTGGGTCGATGCGAGGTTTGTCCCGAAGGCGACGAAGTTCACCCCGACCGCAGTCAGTGGGAAGGCGAGCTCGGCGGGGGTGGCGGCCGAGGCCGGCGTCTGGCGCAGACCTCGGTAGTAGAGCAGGAGCGCGAGCAGACCGGGAACGATGGCCAGAAGCATCAAAGCCAGAAATGACGATCCGTCGATGGTGGCAAGAGAAGAGGTTTCGCCCTGTACCAGCAGAATGACCGCCGCCGCAGGAAGGCCCACCGCGAAGCGTAGCGTGGTGAGCGAACCGAAATCGATTTTGACGCTGAGATGACGGCCGAGCACGGTGCCCATCCCCCATAAGGCTGCCGCACCGATCGCGAGCAACGCGGGTGCGAGCGCGTCGACACTCGCCGCACGAGGATTAGGGAAGCTGATCAGGTACGCGCCTGCGAGCGCAGCGACGAAGTAGAGGGCGTAGCGCGGCATGAGTCGCTCTCCCAGCAAAAGCCGCGCCCCGACGATCGCGACCAGGGGTTGCAGCTTCTGAAGAAGCAGCGGCGTGGTGGGGTTTTCGTAAGTGAACGCTTGAGTGAACAGGACGGTCGCAGTGGCCGACGCTCCGACGCCAATAACCACGAGCGCAACCCAGTTTCCGAAGGTGAACGAACGCGTCGCTCGAAGGCCCCGCACCAGAAGAGGCGCGGTCACCGCGACGAGAATTGCGTGTTCGACAACACGACCGCCGCTGCCGGGAGATCACTGGCAAGACCTCGCCGGAAGAGTGCGTCGCTGCCCCACAGTGCCGCGGCCGCTGCCACGAGCACGAACCCAGGCTTACCGACAAGACGAGCTTCTAGGGTGCCGTTGTGTCTCATGAACGCCACACCTTACTCAACCTCTCTACTCGTCGGAATCCTCCTGCTCCTCTGCGGACAAGACGCTGTCGGCCCAATGATCGTGCATCCATGCGAGGTGCTCCCAACGGCTGTCGACGATGCGAAGCGAGTCGGATACGGGCATGTTCTGCTGTCGGACGATCTGCATCTTGCTCGGGTCGATCTCGTAAACGTCGTCGAGTCGCATTACGACACCATCTGCCACGGGCCGGGGCTCGGGCGGTTGTTCCGTCTGCAGCCTGAAACCAAACATCTGATCTCCTAATCCTCGTAGGCTTCGTCAAGGCGGTTCTTGCCTGGGTTCATGATGTTGTTGGGATCAAGCACCCGCTTGATCTTCTTCATGACGTCGAAGCCACCACCCATTTCTCGCGGGACGAACTCCGCATCGCCCTCGCGCGTCGATCCGTGACACGCGGTGATCGAGCCGCCGTACTTGAGCGACACCTCGGTGATCTCACGTTTGCATTGCACCCATGCATCCCACACGGTGTCATCGAGTCGCTGCTCCCAGATGCCGATGTCGATCTCGACGAGGTAGTCGGCCCACGGCTTGTGAGCGCCATTCGTGTAGGCGAACATGCCCCAGTCGTCGAAGACTCCGTAGTCGTCGATGTAGCGTTTCGCGATCGCATGCCACTCCTCGCGAACCATGGGCAATGCGCTGTAGGTGATGGCCGCGTCCTCGCAGTGCCAGCTCATGGGTACGACCTGACCCTCGGGCGTGCGTCCGTGTAAGGGAGTTGCATAGCGATCATGACGCGCTGCCCAGTCTCCTTGAGAGACCTCGTCGCCGAGATAGTTGCCGCCGGTCTCCTTGCCGATCGCCATGATCACCTGCGACGCTGGCTTCGTCTCAGCCAGAGACCCGTATGCCGCCACCGCGACGACGCAACGGAGCTCGGGCGGCTGAGGGATGTAGGCCTCGTCATCGCGCCGAAGGTAGTCGACCTTCCATTCGTCGAACAGCACAACACCCGCGAGGCTCGCCAAACCTGACTTCGCGAGCGCGCCGGTGCTTGAGTATGCAGTCTCGTAATCGGGATAACCGAAGAACGCAGCGAACTCAGCCTCGGGGCGCGACACGAGTTCGAGCGTCGCCTCGGTGGTGATGCCGAGGCTTCCCTGATGGCCCATGAACAGCTGCTTGAGCTGGAAACCGGTCGACGACTTACGGATCTTGCGGCCGCCGCCGTCGCCAACCTCGATAAGCTCTCCGGTGGGTAGACACACCTGCATGCTGATGACGAGATCGCGCGTGTGCCCGTAGCGCGCTCCGATCAGAGACCACCCTCCCGTCCCGATGCGGCCCCCGACCAGCGAGCATGGATACGAAGCGGGATCGTCGGGGTAGATGACCCCGTAGCGCCGCAGCTCCTCGTTGAGCTTCAGCATGTTGATGCCGGGCTGGACGGTGACCGTGCGGTCGACGAGATCGATATCGAGGATCTTGTTCATTCGTTTGATGTCGACGAGAATTCCGCCGGTCATGGGCACGGCCCCATCCGCTAGCCCAGTGCCGCCGGCGCGTGGCACAACAGGAATCTTGTGGGTGTTTGCGAGCTTTACGATCTCGGATACCTGCTCGGCCGTCTCCGGCAGAACGACGATATCCGCGATGTGCTCGTTCCACCTGTGTACGGGGAAGGGAGCGGGCACGCGTGCCCGGTTGTAGAGACTCGATTTGTTCGTCAGAACGTAGTCGGAACCGAGGATGCTCCTCAGCTCATCGGCGACCGAGTCGGACAGCGCGACCACACTCATCTCTGCACCCCCCCATAGTCGAGTCCTGCTGCATCCGCGACCAACTCCATGAGGTCTCGAACTTCGATCGCTGGGTCTTGCTCCGCACCTCGCTCTGACAGCGGGCGTTCGGACCAGACACATGCGCTTACGAGCGTGTCGATTCCGAGCTCGGCCGCCTTCTCCATTCGTCGACGGGCGATCTCCTCGGCGATCTCCGGGCGTTCGATGCGCATTCCGCCACCGGCCCCCGAGCAATACGACCACTGCGTGACATGGTCGACATCCTTGAAAGTGAGGCTCGGAATTGCACGCAGAATCTCGCGCGGTGACTTGTAGATGCCCTTTCGCTTGTTGAGTCGGCACGCGTCGTGGTAGGTAACAATTCGGTCGACGGGCTGAGTCAAAGTGAGCTTCCCCTCGTGTAGAAGCTCTGCGATGAGCTCGGTGATGTGCACGATCTCGATGTCGTAGTCGTCTCCGAAGTAGCTCGGGTAATCGACGGTGAACGAGATGTAGTCGTGTGGGTCGAGCGTGATAATCCGAGCCGCCCCGACGGCTCTCCAGTCTGCAAGGTTATGCTCGGCCAGCGTACGCGCGTGCTCGATGTAACCCATCTCGGCGGCCGGGCCCCCGCAGCACCACTGCTCTTGCATTAGGCCGAACTTCACCCCAGCCTGTCTCAGGACCAAGGCCGACGCGCGCGCAACCGATGTTCGGTAGAAGGCCGCCTCGCAGTCGACGAACAGAATCGTGTCGCCCCCCGTCGGGATGTCGAGATCCTCCGCCCAGTCGCGCACAGTCTCCTGGCTCACACCATCTACGACGGGCTCGTTGCTAGCCTGCATTGTCGCCTCGACCCAGCGCTTCCAGTTCGGCTGTTCGACGCCGGAGTCCACAGCGAGGGCACGCATCGCCTTGACCACGTCCACGGTGCGCGTGCGGTGACGGTAGAAATCGCCGGTGAACAGCGTGTTCGGACACCTGAGCTCACACGCGCCGCACTGCACGCAGTGGATGTAGTCGTCGGCGACGTCCTCGACCGAGAGATGACCCTTCTCCATCGCGACGATGTTGGCGTGAAAGGCGGTCGGAGTGTGGTTCTCATTGCGGGTGACCTGCATCACCGGGCAGACCTCACGACAGAACTTGTGCCCCGAGCTGAAGCAGCCGTAAGCCGAGTCCCGCCACTCCGCGACGAACTCCTCGGTGATGCCCTCGGGCCCATGACCGTTCGTCTGGAGGCCATCGTTAGTCGCCGTCCGCTCTCCGGACCCTCGTACGTCTGTCATCGAGACCTCTCTCTCTCCCGGGGGGTGAGTCGTCTGCCCTTTCTATCTCCGACTGCGCGGGCTTGCCAAGGCTTGCCCGAACATGTGATTACGTGATATCCCAAGGCCACGAGGCGAGAGAGAGGATGAGAGATGGTCAGGTTCAGCTACGTGCAGGTGCCGGCGTACCCCTTGAGCGACTCGATCGACATGATCAAGACCGCGGATGAACTCGGCTTCTACGCCTGCTACAGCGTCGACGAGACCTATCACAAGGACATGTGGCTTCTTTTTGCCGCCGCGGCTGACAAGACCAAGAACATTCGCTTCGGCCCCAACGTGACGCACGTCATCCTGCGCGAGCCGACCCTTATCGCTCAGTCACTCGCGACGCTGGATGAGCTGACCAACGGGCGTGCCGAAGCCGTCGTGAGCTTCGGGAACCTCGTGATGTTGAACCAGTACCACATCCCCTGGGAGACCTCGAAGCCGTTGTCGCGCGTGAAGGAAGGGCTCCAGGTAATGCGCACCTTTCTCGATGAAGGAGCGATCACGTTCGAGGGTGAGTTCTTCAACTACACAGGAATGTTCACCGCAGCCCGGCCCGTACAGAAACACCTTCCGCTCAAGATGGGTGCCATGGGAGGCCCGAAGTCATTCGAGGCTGCAGGGGAGCTGGCCGACGGCATGCATCACGCATGCGGCTACTCGCGCGAGAACTACGACTATGTCGTTAAGCACGTAAAGTCGGGGGCCACGAAAGCCGGACGCAACCCGGACGACCTCGACATCGGTGCCTGGCTTATCTGGGCTTGTGGACCCGACTCGAAGGCTGCAAAGGAGGCGGCACGAATCATGGCGGCGTTCTACATCCCCGCGATGCCCAAGAGCCAGGTCGAGCGTCATGGGATCGAGTACGAGAGCCTACAGCCCATCACCGACGCGTTCGCAAGTGGCGATGTCAACCGCGCGCTCGAGCTCACCACGCCGGAACTGGGCGAGACCCTATCGGTGTCGGGAACACCCGAGGAGTGCGTTGAAAAGCTCAAGAGCAACGTGATACCGGCCGGCATCAATCACGTGATCGCTTCTGTGACCGACCCCTTCCTAGTCAATCACTTCACCGGTAAGGAACTCGATAATGTCCCCGACGTCAAGGGTCAACTGAAGCTGATCCACGATGAGGTCATTCCGGCCTTCAACTGAGCGACCCGAGTTCGCAATGTCAGAGGAGCCGGTCCGCCATCGATTCTATGGCGAGCTTGCCAAGTGGTGGCCGCGGGGCACGCTATCTCGAGCGGTCGTGGGATGCGATCCTGGCCACTAACCCCGAACTCTTGGCGCGTCTCCTGGGCCCTCGCACCCGAAGGCGCTTCAACACCCGCCCACCTCCTTTCGTTCCGCGGCTTGGAATGAAGTTCGCTCTCGAAACGATGTGCCCCGTCTACGCTCTTGGCTCATGACTCGGTCAGTCGCTCTCGTGGCATGAGCTCGGCGGCCAGAGCCTCCACGCGCTCCTTGATGTCGGAGCGGATCGTCCGAACTACGTCGATCGGCTGCCCCGCGGGGTCGTCGACCTTCCAGTCCTCGTAGCGTTTGCCCGGAAAGATGGGACACGCATCCCCACAGCCCATGGTGACGATCACGTCGACTGCTCGAATGACCTCGTCTGTCCACGGCTTGGGATAGTCCCTGGAGATGTCGATACCGACCTCGGCCATGGCTTCAACGGCGGCCGGGTTCACCTCGCTCGCCGGATCCGAGCCGGCGGAAAACACCTCGACGCGGTCGCCGGCGAGAGGCTGCAGCCACCCCGCCGCGATCTGCGACCGCCCAGCATTGTGGACGCAGAGGAATACGACACTCGGAACTTCTGCCATCACTCGACCCTCCACCTTGGCCAGAGCTCGTAGACGCTCGCGCGCGAATCGCTCGACGAACAGTGGTCCCGGCGACGACGTCATCGACGGCGGCCTCGGCCAGGACCTCGCCATGCTCGTGGACTCGCCGAGCGGCGTCGAAGCCGACCTCAGGACCGGCAGCGTCACGGGCCACGGACGGGACCGGGTCATATCGATCGAAACCGTGTACGGCTCCGTGTTCGACGACGTCTTGTATGGCGACGACGAGGCGAACCTCTCGCGGGAGGGCCGGGAGACGACCAAGTCCACGGTCTGGGCGGCAACGATCGGCTTAGAAGCGGTCAGGGAGGAGCCGACCTCCTCGATGGCGGAGAGGGTCTCGACGCCGCCAACTATTTCCTGTCGTGGGACCCGGTCCACGCCGATCTCGCCGCGGGACAGGCGGTCACCTCCGGCGTCGACACGTATGGTGGGAATCAATAACCTCGTCGGCTCGAAGTACGACGACACGTTGATCGGTAACGACGACGACAACCTCCGCCGCGACGGGGCTACGACGACGACTTCTGAGCGTCGCGGCTCGCAGACCTTCTCCCAAACGTCGTCATGCGATGTTTATAGGGTCGCCATCCGTCACGATTCGTCTTGTTCATCGGACTGTCTTGTACATCCCATCGCGCCCCTCATTCAGGTAGACCCCTCCCGACGATCGGTCTCCGGCGTGCCGGGCGTGTGGAGACGTAATCTCTCAACGGCGGCAGAGGCCATTTGCGAAACATGCGCGAGGGTCGCCCTATCCACGGCTGTAAAATCCCCTTCCTCTTTGTCGAAGAGCTCCAAGGATCCCAGCTCTTTCCCGTCAAGTGAACTGAGCGCCGCAGTTATCCGCGCCTCTGGTGCATGAGGCAAGGAGGCGACCGCCGACAATTTCTTGGCGTCGAGCTCTCTTGTTTCATCAGACTGACCCGCCGAGTAGGACGAGGCTGTGAGCGGCATTCCGTCGTCTGTGAGACTCACCACACAAAGCCGGGCTCCGATGAGCTCTCGTGCCTGCTCCGCAATGAGTCGCAAGATCTCCTCGAGCGACCCGACCGAATCGGAGGCCAGTGACGTATCGGCGAGGAAGTCAGACAGTTGGCGGAGCATATCCAGGCGCGATCTCTGAAGAAGCGCGGTTTGGTTTGCCTCCTCGAATCCCCGCCGCACCATCTCGTAGGCGGAGAGACTCTCAAGAAAGAACTCGCCGCCTGCCCGAAGGACGGCTTCGACATCCGCATTTTCGAGGCAGATCTCGGACCAGAGTGCTTCATGATGGACCTCGGCAAGGTCCAGCAGACTCAGTCCGCGACCGACCGCTTCACGACCCAGCTCATAGGCTGCTCGCAGGCCTCCCTCCCCCGGGCCAACCACGTGGTTGTGGAAGGCGGTTCCATATGTAGCCTTGAGCTCGATGGTGTTCACGATGACGCGCCGCCGGCGCGACGCCGCCTTTTCTCGCGCAGACGCTCCAGATCGTCCACCGCCCTCCACTTTGTCATCGTGACAGTCGTTCCCTCACCAGGTTCCGATTCGACGTCGAACTTGTCCATCAAACGTCGGGCACCCGGTAATCCCAACCCCAGTCCGCCCCTTGACGCGAACCCGGACTTGACTGCTCGAGCAACATCGCGAATGCCGGGACCGGAATCGCGCGCGACGACGGTCATCCCGTATCTCCCGTCGTCGCATAACGGTCTCATCGATATCTCCCCGCGCCCGGCGTGCACCAAGATGTTGCGTGCGATCTCTGAGATGGCCGTCGCTATCAAGGTGGCATCCGTTCGCGAGAAGCCCAGGTCGTCTGCAAGCCTTCTGCACTTAGCGCGGGCCTCGACCATGTCCTGATCAGATCGGATGGAGACGACGATCTCATCTCTCATCCTCTGAATTCCCCTCAATCCGGTGCTCGAGAAGCAAGAATGCCTCATCGATGTCGAGAGCCGCGTGGATCGGGACTAGGTCTAGATCGAACTGCACCATTGCGATGGCCACCTCTGGTCGAATCCCAACCACGACCGTTTCTGCACCGCGCAGCCTCATAGTGAGAGCGATGGAGCGAAGTGACCGGGCCACGAATGAGTCGATGACGTCCAGACCGCCGACATCCAGGATGATCCCTCTCGCGCGTAAGGCACATGCCCGGTCAATGAGCTCAGATCGAAGGGCAACGACCTGCGAATCGGAGAGGTCGGACACGACGGAAGCGATGAGGTAATCGCCCTGGCGAGAGATCAATACCGACAAGGGTTTGGCCTAATCAGTCATCGGCAGGGTTGGCTCCTGCGGACCCGTAGCCCATTAAGAGCTCTGCTTCTTCGAGCCCGCCCTGTAGGTCGCCGACGGTTTTGATCATGCTCAGGTCGACGTCGAGATCGACGAGTGTCTGTGCGATCCTCGATGAGAGACCGGTCACGATCACGCTGGCTCCCATGAGGCGCGAGGCTTCGATGGTATGGAAGAGGTGATTGGCAACTGTTAGGTCGATGGCCGCAACCCCAGTTATGTCGACGACGACGACCTTGGCTCGGTTTGTCCGGATAGCCTGCAGCAGCTGCTCTGTGAGCTGGCGGGCGCGCTGGGAGTCGAGTACCCCAATGATCGGCAGGATAAGCAACCTCTCGCGCACCTGAAGAACCGGCGTGGACAACTCTTGGATGGACTCCTGCTGTTCTCGGATGACACGTTCACGCTCCTCTACAAAGCTCACGCTGACTGTTACCGCAATGCGGTTAGCCGCGGGCTCGTAAGCGTCCAACACTTGATTGAGGAGTTCCCCGTCGCCTTCGTATTTCACGAACAGTGAGCGAGCCAAGACATCGCGCAGCAGAAGAACTATTCCTACAACCTCGTGCGTCTCGACGCCGCGGGGAATGATCCTCTCCGAGAGATCGCGCGCGTACGCTTGCAGGGTTTCGACGCTGCCCGTCTCGAGCGCGTCGACGTAATTGTCGTATACCGCCGTCAACTCCGAGAAGATTTCCTCCGAAGTCATAACACCGAGGAGTTGCTCCT
>Ga0136620_10001877_pt1 | contig 9988 bp, 10 predicted proteins | sample AntDrymUQ4162106_2_FD_104806 | JGI IMG/M metagenome (GOLD analysis project Ga0136620, IMG submission 104806) | Polar desert sand microbial communities from Dry Valleys, Antarctica - metaG UQ416 (21.06) | ecosystem: Environmental > Terrestrial > Soil > Desert | place: Antarctica: Dry Valley... | reverse complement strand
CACGAACCGCTGCTGACGGTCGGCTGGCCGACGGCCGAGCTCGGCCCGATGGGGCTCGAGGGCGCCGTCAGGCTGGGCTTCCGACGCGAGCTCGAGCAGATCGCGGACGCCGACGAGCGCGAGCAACGAGTACAGGAGCTGACCGAGATCGCGCACGAGCGCGCCAAGGCGCTGAACGCGGCGACGTTGTTCGAGCTCGACGACGTGATCGACCCGGCTGAGTCGCGCCGCCTGATCGCCGCGACGCTTGGCGCGGCCGCCGCGTCAGTCGATCGGCCCGTGGGCGAGCGTCGCTTCGTCGATCCCTGGTAGCCGGACCGCTCGTCGCCGCTAGGTGGCGTCCGAGCCCAGCACCGCCCGGATCTCGTCCAGCGCCGCCTGCTCGCTCGCGCTGACCTCCTTGCCGCCGAGGCCCAGGACGCCGCCCTCCTTGTGGGCGCGCGCAACGCGGTCCGCCAGGTCGAGGATGAAGCTCTTGTAGGCGTCGACCTCCTGCGGCGTGGCCCTCTGATCGAGCAGCTGAACGGCCTCGGTGAGGCGTCTGGGCCCCTGCGTCTTGAGGTCCTCGGCCGATCGGAAGCGCTGGCGATCGAACTCGGGGTTGGCCGCCACGATCTCGTCGAGCAGCTCGCCGGCGCCCTGCGCCTGGCGCGCCTCGGTGTAGGCCTTGCCCATCGAGACGCTTTCACGGAGCGTTCCGCCGCGCTCCGCGGCCATGACGGTCATCCCGGCGATCGGCGGGCCCTCGAGCACGAGCGACCACTCCTCGGCGTTGAAGTCGGACTTCTTGGTCATTTGTCCCTTTCGGTGGCTTCGGCCTCGAAGCTCTTCTGCCCGCGGGGCGCGAACCGAAACAGGCAGCCGGACGAGCGCCGCGCCCCGCCGCGTTAGCCTCCGGCGCCGTGCTGCCGCTCCGAACAAGCCGCCTGTCGATCTATCTGAACGACCACCTCGCCGGCGCGACGGTGGGCGTGGAGCTCGCCCGCCGCGCGGCGGCGAGCAACCGATCGACCGATCTCGGGCGTGTCCTGGGGGAGCTTGCCGCCGAAATCGAGCAGGACCGCGAAAGCCTGATCGACATCATGGAGCGGCTCTCGCTTGGACGCGATCGGGCCAAGGTCCTGGTGTCGTGGAGCGCCGAGAAGGTGGGGCGGCTGAAGCTGAACGGGCAGCTGCGCGGATACTCGCCGCTCAGCCGGCTCGAGGAGCTCGAGGCGCTGTCGCTGGGCGTCGAGGGAAAGCGGGCGCTCTGGCAGGCCCTTCAGCGCACCCTTGGCGACGATCCGCGGCTCAGCGCGATCGATCTCGACGACCTGATCCAGAGGGCGCGGTCGCAGCGGCGGCGGCTCGAGGGCCAGCGCCGCCGGGCGGCCGAGGAAGCGCTGGCCTGAGGGTCGCGTGCCCGTCAGGCGCTCCGCTCGAGCGCCTCCATTCCGACCTCCTCCACCGAGCGACAGCCGGCGAGCCCCAGCGTCAGGTTGAAGTCCGCGGCGAAGTTGTCGATCACCTCGCGCACGCCGGCCTGTCCCGCGATCGCCAGCCCGTATGCGTACGGGCGCCCGATCAGGACGGCGCGCGCGCCAAGCGCCAGGGCCTTGAACACGTCCGCGCCGCCGCGCACGCCGCTGTCGAGCAGGATGGGCAAGCGTCCGTCGACCGCCGCCACCACGCCCGGCAGCGCGTCGAGCGTCGGGATCGCCCCGTCGACCTGCCGGCCGCCGTGGTTCGAGACGATCACCCCGTCCATGCCGGCGTCGACCGCCCTGGCGGCGTCGTCCGGATGCAGGATGCCCTTGAGCAGGATTGGCAGCTTCGTGCGCTCGCGCAGGAAGGGGAGGTCGTCCCAGGTCAGGGAGGGCCGGGAGTAGATCTCGATGAAGCGCTGAACCGCGGCGCGCGCCTGCCCCGATCGAAGCGCGTGTAGGAAGCGATCCGGATAGGCCCGCGTCAGCTGCACAAGCGTCATCAGCGCCCGGAGCGTCGGTCGAGGTGTGGGCGCCTTCCGCCCGCCCTCCGGCTCCTCCGCGATCAGCCTCCGGAAGACCGGGTCGCTCGTGTACTGGGCGATCCCCTTGCCGCGCAGGAACGGCAGATAGGCGAGGTCGAGGTCACGGCTGCGCCAGCCGAGGATCGTGGTGTCGAGCGTGACCACGATCGCTTCGCTGCCGCAGGCCTCGGCGCGCTGGACGAAGCTCTCGACCAGCTCGTTCGACGTGCTCCAGTAGAGCTGGAACCAGCGCGGGCTCTCGCCCAGCACCTCGGCGCAGCGCTCCATCGAGATCGACGCCTGGTTCGAGAAGACCATCGGCACGCCGGTCTCCGCGGCGGCGCGCGCCACCGCCAGATCCGCCTCGCGGTGGGCCAGCTCCAGGACTCCGATCGGCCCGAGCAGGAACGGCGATGGGAGCCGGCGGCCGAAGAGCTCGACGCTCGTGTCGCGGTCCGAGACGTCGCGCAGCACGCGCGGCACGATCCGCCAGCGCTCGAAGGCGGCGCGGTTCGCGGCCACTGTCGCTTCCGTGCCGGCGCCGGCGGCCACGTAGGCGAACGCCTTGCGCGACATCGCTCGGCGCGCCCGCCGCTCGAGCTTCCCCGCGTCGGTGGGCACGCGCGGGCGGCGCCCGCTCACGCCCGCGAGGTAGACAGATGTCTGGCGCGCCCGCCCGCTCATGCCAGCGACGGAAGCTATCCGGAACGCTGGGCCGAGCCGCCGGAGTCCTGCTTCCCCCGCATACCTTCGCCGTAGGCGCGCCCGATCCTACGCTCCCCCTACGCCGCGGCATCCTCCGGGGTCGGCCAGTTCGGCGCCGGCTCGTCCGGCAGGTGCAGAAGGTTCTCCACCCGCTGGACCTCCACGATCGCCTCGGTCCGCTCGACGATCTGCCCGATCATCTCGGCGCTCTTGGCCTGGCCGCGAAGCGTGACCACGTTGCCGACGGCATCGACGTTGATGTCGCCCTTCGGCACGTCGTCGTCGCGGAAGACGATCGACTCGACCTTGTGGGCGAGGTCCTCGCCCGTCATTTCCGGATTGGGAAGGCTTGAGGCCTGGGAGGACGCGTCGCCCTTCCCGCGGCGGACCAGGTAGGTCGCCGTGCCGCCGGCGGCGGTCGCACCCGCGCCGACCAGCACTGCAGTCTTTCGGCTCACGCGTACGCCGGTCGGGGTGGCCGCGCGCCGCGCGACCTCGAGCCCGGCTCGCATTCGGTCGGCCTTGGTCACGGTCTTTCTGCGAATCGTCGGTAGTGCGATGGCCATTCGATGTCTCCTTGCGGTTCGGGGTGAGTCCTCCCTGGTGCATACCCGGTTGGCGCGAGCGAAAACGACGCGCTCAGTACCGCGAGAGCGCGCCGAAGCGACCGGCCTCCAGACTCGCCGCCGCGCGGTATCGTCAGCCGATCCCCGATCTCTCCCTGGCCTCCGTCCTCGGGCTCGGATTCGCCGTGCTAGCGGCGCTCGGGACGAACCTCAGCTTTCTGTACAAGCACAGGGGAGCGGTCGCCGCGCCGGACGTGGACATACGCGAACCCCTGCGTAGCGCGATCGACCTCTTTCGCTCGAAGTGGTGGACGATCGGCTGGCTCGTGGCAGCCGTAGCGTTCGCCGCGCACGTGGCGGCGCTCACGCTTCTCCCCCTGTCGCTCGCCCAGGCGGTGCTGTCCGGTGGCTTCGTGCTCCTCGCCGTCCTCGCCGAGCGCTACTTCGGCTTCGACCTCGGCCGACGCCAGTGGATCGGCATCGTGCTGGTCGCCGTCTCGCTCGCGATGCTCACGGTGACAGGCGAGAGCAGCGGAGTCCGCTCCGACTACTCGCTAGTCGGGATCATCCTGTTCGAAGGCAGCGCCCTCATCCTGGGTCTGATGCTCATCTTCTCCCAGCGGATCCCGCGGGTGCGCGCGCAGTACGGCATCCTGCTGGGAGCGGCTGCGGGGCTTTGCTTCGGCGCATCCAACGTCGCAATCAAGGCGCTGAGCGGGGATCTCGAGTCAGGCTTGGTCGGGCTTCTGAGCCCCTGGACCGCCCTCATCGTGCTGCTCGCCGTGGCCGCCTTCTTTGCCTCGGCCAGAAGCCTTCAGGTTGGTGAGGGCGTTGCGGTGATCGCGGTCACCTCGGTGGCGGCGAACATGTCCGCCATCCTGGCGGGAATACTCGTCTTCGGGGATCCTCTGGGCGACGACACGCTGATAGTGGCCACGCGCGTGACCGCCTTCCTCCTCGTGCTCGTGGCCGCGGCGCTGATGCCCGCGCCGGTTCGAGCCGGCGCAGCCATGAAGGAGACTGCTACGGAGGCGGTGCGCTCCTCTCCGCGCCCCACTTGAGCGAGTCGCCGACGGCTCTCACCTCGCCTACACCGCCGCCGGCTCGGGGCCGGTGCGCTGACGGATGAGCTCGGCGAGCTCGGCGGCGTGGCGCGGCGCCAGCCCGCTGAAGACCCCCTTGCCGCTCGGCGTGGCGAGGGTCAGGCGGGACCCGAACCACCTTCCCTTGACGGCGACCGACGAGATGTTCGCGTAGCCGAACGAGAGGCTGCGGCGCAGGGCGACGAAGAGGAGCCGCTCGTCGGTTGCGACCAGTACGCCGTCATGACCGGCGCTGATGGCCGCGGCCATGTCGAGCACGTCCTCGCGTTCGCCGAGCACTTCCCCGAGCCTGTGCACCAACACCCGAGCCTCCTCGACCGCCCGGCGGCCCGCGCTTGCCGTGGCGATGGCCTGCTCGGCGTCCTCCGCGTCGGCCCCACGCTCGCGGCCGACGGCCTCCGCCGCGCGACGGGCCGCCTCGATCCGCTCCGCGAGCGCGCGGAGCTTGCCCTCCTCCCGCGCCGAACCCTCGATGACCTCGCTCCAGCGATCCCCGGCCACGACGAGCGCCACCTTCCGGCGCCCTCGGTCGCCCGCGGCCCGCTGCTCGACCCTGGCCGTGACCGACGAAGTGAGCGGATAGTTGCGATCGGGCGTGCTGAGGCGGTCCTCGTAGAGGATCAGGCGCCGCCCGTGTGCGGCGAGCGGCCGGGCGGTCCTCGCCGCCTTTAGGTTGCTCCGCGCCTGGCGCAGCGCGCGCTCGTGCTCCTTGTCGGCCCGCCTGAGCGCCCGCTGAGCGGCGCCGATCTCGTCGATCTCGGAGCGCTGGAGCTCTCGCAGCGGACCGGCCGCGATCTCAATGGCCTCGCTTCTGCGTTCGGACTGCGCCATGGCGCCGCCCCTGAGCCTAATCAATGCGCGCTCGGCGGGGCCGCCCGGCGCGGGAGCTCCTTCGGGCGGCCTGGACGCTTTGGAGACGAAGTTGCCTGGCAGGCAAATCCTTTGCCTCAGGGACAAACTCGTATCCGTAAGTGCGAGTTCCTCCGCAGGACTTGGGGGCGCGGCGACCACGGCAGTCGGCGCGCGACGACGGCACAGCCTCGGCAACCGAGATACTGGGTACATGGAGCGAAGCGCGCGCGACACCGACACCGGGGGCCGCGGCATTCGGACCGAGCAGCCCGCTGACGGGAGCGCCCGCGGCGTCAGCGAGGCGGACGTGCCGCGCGGCACGTCCCCCGAGCAAGACACGCCCTACCTCGACGCCCTCCGCGCCTACGCCGGGCGCGACCCCGGGCGCTTCCACGTGCCGGGGCACAAGGGTGGCGCGGCGGCCGAGCCGAGCTTCGCCGAGGCGGTGGGGGAGGGGGCGCTCGCGCTCGATATACCGACGCTCACTCGCGGCGTGGACGTTGGAATGGAGCCGACCCCCTTCCAGCTCGCCCAGGAGGTCGCCGCGACGGTCTGGGGCGCCAAGCGGACCTGGTTCCTCATCAACGGCGCCTCGCAGGGAAACCACGTCGCATCGCTGGCGCTCGCGCACGCCGAGGGCGGCGAGGTCGTGGTGCAGCGCAACGTCCACTCCTCGACGATCGACGGCCTGGTGCTGTCGGGGCTGCGGCCGACGTTCGTGCAGCCCGAGCTCGACCCCGAGCTCCACATCGTCCACTGCCTGACTCCCGACGCGCTGGCCGAGGCGCTCGACCGGACGCCGAACGCGGTCGGGGCGATGGTCGTCTCGCCCACCTACTTCGGCGCCGCGGCGGACGTGCGCGGGCTCGCCGGGGTGGCGCACGAGCGCGGCGTCCCGCTCGTGGTCGACGAGGCCTGGGGCGCCCACTTCGCCTTCCACGAGGACCTGCCCGAGCCGGCGCTGCGGGCCGGCGCCGACCTGGTGATCTCGAGCACCCACAAGATCGTGGGCAGCCTGACCCAGTCGGCGATGCTGCATCTCGGGGCGGCGTCGGAGGGTCGTCTCGACGAGCGCGTCGTGGACCGCACGGTCACGCTCGTCGAGTCCACGAGCCCGAGCTCGCTGCTGTTCGGGTCGCTCGACGCGGCGCGGCGGCACGTGGCCGCGGGCGGGCGGGAGATGCTGGACGAGACGATCGCCGCGCTGCGGGGCGCGCACGACACGGTCAGGGCGCTTCCCGGGCTCGACGTGCTCGACGAGCGGCTCGCGGGGCGGCGAAGCGTGGCCGGCTGGGACCCGCTGCGGCTCGCGATCGACGTGCGCGGCACCGGCCGTACGGGCTACGAGCTCGGCGAGCGCCTGTTCGAGCGCTTCGACATCAACCTCGAGCTGGTCGGCGAGAACGTGATGGTCGCGGTGTTCGGGATGGGCGAGCGCGCGACCGCCCAGGTCGAGCGCCTGGTGACGGCGCTGCGCGGCGTGCTCGAGGAGCTCGACACCGAGCCGCCGCCCGAGCACCCGCCGTTCGCCGAGCCGCCGCCGTGGGGACCGCTCGCGATGTCGCCGCGCGATGCCTTTCTCGGGCCGCAGGAGGTCGTTCCGATCGGCGAGGCCGCGGGGCGCGTGGGCGCGGAGTCGCTCGCCGCCTACCCGCCGGGCGTGCCGAACGTGCTGCCGGGCGAGCGGCTGACCACGGAGACGCTGGAGTACGTGCTGTCCACGCTCGAGCACGGCGGCACGCTGCGCGGCGCGAGCGACCGGCGGCTCGAGACGATCCGCGTGGCGGTCGAGCGATGAGCGCGAGCGAGGGCGGCCCGCGCCACAAGCCCGCCGGCGGCCTCTACGCCCCTCGCTACACGGGCATTCGCACCTTCGCTAGGTGCCCGCATGTCACCGACCTCGACGGCGTGGACACGGCAGTCGTGGGCATCCCGTTCGACACCGCCACGAGCTACCGGCCGGGCGCGCGCTTCGGGCCGGAGTCGATCCGCAGCGCGTCCATCCTGCTGCGCCCCTACCACCCGCCGCACGATCTCCAGGTGTTCGGCCGCCAGTCGGTGGTCGACTACGGCGACCTCGCAATCACGCCCGGGAACGCGGCGCGCACGCTCGAGCAGATCGACGCCGGGCTGCGCCCGCTCGTCTCCGCCGGTGTCACGCCGCTCGTGCTGGGCGGCGACCACTCGATCGTCCTCGGCGAGCTGCGCGCCCACGCCGCCCGCCACGGCCCGCTCGCGCTGGTGCTGCTCGACGCGCACGCCGACACCTGGGACGAGTACTACGGCGAGCGCTACTTCCACGGGAGCCCGTTCCGGCGCGCCGTCGAGGAGGGGCTGCTGCTGCCCGAGCGGTCGCTGCTCGCCGGCATGCGTGGCCCCCTCTACGGGCCGGAGGACCTCGACGACGCGCGCGAGATGGGCTTTCGGATCCTGCCTGGGGACGAGCTGCGCGCTACCTCCGCCGCCGACTACGCGGCGCTGGTGCGCGAGCGCGTGGGCGAGGCCCCGACCTACCTCAGCTTCGATATCGACGTCATCGACCCGGGCTTCGCGCCCGGCACCGGCACGCCGGAGGTGGCGGGGCTATTGCCGCACGAGGCGCTCGGCTTCCTGCGCGCGCTGCGCGGGATGGCGTTCGTGGGCTTCGACGTCGTGGAGGTCTCGCCGCCGTACGACAGCGCCGGCCAGACGACCGCGCTGCTCGCGGCGAACGTGGCCTGGGAGCTGCTGGCGCTCAAGGCGCTGGAGGCGCCGGACGGCGCGACGGGCTGAGCCTAGGCAGGTACGCCGTGGCGCCCGTCGAAGATCGCCTTATGGGCGACGACCCTGACACCACGCAGGGCGGCTGGTAGCTACCCGCTAGTAGCTCGGCGAGCCGCCGCCTGAGCTGCCCGAGTCCTCGGACTCGCCGCTCGACGCCCCCGAGCCCTCGGCGACCGTCAGCGTGCCGACCATGCCGAGGTCCTCGTGGTTCGCGATCGGGCAGTACCACTTGTAGTCGCCCGGGTCGAGCTCGGCGGTGAAGGTCGTCGACTCGCCGGCCGCGATCGTGTCCGACACCGCCTCAGGGTCCGCCTCGATCTCCAGCGCGTGGTCCGTCTCGCCGTCGTTGGTGACGGCGAACTCGATCACTCCGCTCTCGTCGACCGTCGCGTCCTGAGGCTCGAGCGCGAAGTCCGTCTCCGAGACGTCGACGGTCGCGGCGGCCTCGGCGCTCGAGCTTTCTTCGTCGCCGCCGCAGCCGGCAACGGCGAGGGCGGTGGCAGCCGCAAGGGCGGCGAGACTGGCCCGGCGCGAGCAAAGCGGCATGCGGACACTGTAACTAGACCGCGCCGGGCGTTAGGCGAGGACCGAAGCGGAAGTGAACCGTCGCGCCCGGCGGCGCGAAGACAGCTGATGTAGGACCTAGCATTGGCGAAGGAGATATGGTCTCTTCGCCGAACCTTTGGACATTCACGCCTCAGGACGATGGTGGGAGCTGACCGAATGAAGCAGGGGCAAGACGAAGTGCGGTTCGTCAACAACTTCCAGGTCGACGAGTGCTCGGTGCCCGAGGGCATGACCCTCGCCGAGTGGCGGCGCGCCAATGCGCCCCCGCGAAAGACCTTCCGCGCCCGGGTGCGACGGGTCGGTCGCCGTGCCGCCTCGGAGCAGGCCGGCTCGCCGGCCGACGACCGCTAGCCGAGCGCCCAGCGGCCGCCGGCGCCGCCGGTTCGCGACAATCCCGGGGCCGTGCCCCCCGAGACGCGCTACGCGAAGAGCGGCGACATCCACATCGCCTACCAGGTGACCGGCGACGGGCCGATCGACCTCGTCTACGTGCCCACCTGGACCTCCCACGTCGAGCACCTCTGGGAGGAGCCGCGCGTCGCCGGCTTCTTCGAGCGGCTCGCGTCGTTCTCGCGTCTGATCCTGTTCGACCGGCGTGGGGTGGGCCTGTCCGACCCGGCCCCCGCCCCCGCGCTCGAGGAGCAGATGGACGACGTCCTCGCGGTGCTCGACGCCGTCGGGTCCGAGCGCGCGGCGCTCTTCGCCCAGCTCGAGGGCGGCGGCATGGCCACGATGTTCGCCGCCACCCACCCCGAGCGAACCGGCGCGCTGATCCTGTTCGCCGCGTGGGCGCGGATCCTCTATGACACCGACTACGAGTGGGCGAACACGGCGGAGGAGCGACAGCAGCTCGTCGAGGCGACCGCCGCTGGGTGGGGCACGGTGGAAGGGCTGCCGACGATCGCTCCGTCGGTGGCCGACGACGTGCGCTTTCAGGAGTGGCTCGCGAAGCTACAGCGGCTCGCCGTGGGCCCTGGGGCGGCGCGAAAGCTCTTCGACGTCGTGGGCAGCTACGACGTCCGTCCGATCCTGCCACTCATTCGCGTCCCGACGCTCGTCATGAACCGCCGGGATGACCCCCAGATCGACCCGCGCCATTCGCGCTACCTCGCCGAGCACATCCCGGGCGCTCGGTACCTGGAGCTCGAGGGGCGCGACAGCCTCGCGGTGTTCGGCGACGGCGAGGCGGTGCTGGACGAGATCGAGGAGTTCCTCACCGGACAGCGCCACCGGCGCGAGCCGGAGCGGGTGCTGTCCACCGTCCTGTTCACCGACATCGTCGGGTCAACCAAGCGCGCCGCCGACCTCGGTGACCGGCGCTGGCGCGAGCTGCTGCGCGAGCACGACTCGCTCGTGCGGCGCGAGCTCGAGCGCTTCCGCGGCCGCTTCGTCAAGTCGACCGGCGACGGCGTGCTCGCCACCTTCGACGGCCCGGCGCGCGGCAT
>Ga0136620_10001876_pt1 | contig 9992 bp, 12 predicted proteins | sample AntDrymUQ4162106_2_FD_104806 | JGI IMG/M metagenome (GOLD analysis project Ga0136620, IMG submission 104806) | Polar desert sand microbial communities from Dry Valleys, Antarctica - metaG UQ416 (21.06) | ecosystem: Environmental > Terrestrial > Soil > Desert | place: Antarctica: Dry Valley... | reverse complement strand
GTCGAGGTGGTGGCGACGATGGAGTGCGCGGGGAACGGTCGCGTGCACATCGAGCCTCACGTCTTCAGCCAGCCGTGGCTGCTCGAGGCAGTGGGGAATGCCCGCTGGAAGGGAGTCGCGCTCGCGCCTCTCCTCGAAGAGGCGGGGGTCCGCGACAGCGCCGTCGAGGTGCTCTTCGAGGGGCTCGACCGCGGATTCGAGGGCGAGGAGGAGCAGGTGTACGCTCGAAGTCTCCCGCTCGCCGAAGCGCACGGCCAGGATGTCTTGCTCGCGTACGAGATAAACGGCGTTCCGCTCCCGCCGCAGCATGGATTTCCGCTGAGACTGCTGGTGCCGGGCTGGTACGGGATGACGAGCGTGAAGTGGCTCTCGCGCATCTCAGTAATCGACACGCCGTTCAACGGGTACCAGATGCGGCACAGCTATCGCCTCCGCCAGGAGGAAGACGAGGTCGGCGAGCCGCTCGCGCGAATGCAGGTTCGAGCGCTGATGGCGCCCCCCGGGATCCCCGAGTTTCCGAGCCGGGCGCGGCTCGTGCAGGCAGGCCAGTGCGTCCTCGAGGGGCGGGCGTGGTCCGGGGAGGCGGAGATCGCGGGCGTCGAGGTGTCCGCCGACGGCGGCGAGACCTGGGCCGAGGCCGAGCTCGCTCCCCGCTCCGACGGACGCTGGTCCTGGCGCGGCTGGCGTTTCGCGTGGAATGCTGAGCCGGGCGAGCACGAGCTCTGCTGCCGCGCGCGCGACGAGGCCGGGAACGAGCAGCCACTCCAGGCGCAGTGGAACCGCGGCGGCTACGCGAACAACGCTGTCCAACGCGTGGCTGTGTCAGTTTCGTAAGGGCGGGGCTAGCCTCGCCCCTACCGAGGAAAGAGCCGCGCTGCCGTGGCCTTGAAGGACGCGGTCACGATCGCCCCCGGCCGAAGCTCGAGGCGCTCGGCGGACGCGGCGGTGATCTCGGCGACGACCGGCCCGACGTGGACCCGCACGCGGTTCCCAATCGGAGCGATCGAGGCCACGGGAGCGCTCAGGTGGTTCAGGCGGGAGTCGTCCTCGCTGGTGTGGCCGAGCGACACATCCCAGGGATAGATCGCGAGGTTCACCGGCCCGCTCGCGTGGTCGGCGCTCCACGCGGTGATGCCGCTGTCGAGCAGGACCTCGGTGAGACCGTTCGCGGTCCCGACTACCTGACCTGCGATGACCATGGCGCCGGTGAACGTGGCGACGAACGGATCGGCGGGCATCGAGACGAGCTCGGACGGGCTGCCGAGCTGAAGGATCTGACCCTGGCTGATAACCCCGACGGTATCGGCGAGCGTGGCGGCGTCCTCGAAGTCATGCGTGACGAGAAGCGCCGGCAGGTTCAGATCTTCCAGCAGCTCCCGTAGCTCCGCCCGGACTCCGGACCGTGTATGCGTGTCGAGGGCTGAAAGCGGCTCGTCGAGGAGAAGAACGGCCGGATCGCGAGCCAGCGCGCGCGCGAGGGCGACCCGCTGGCGCTCGCCTCCGGAAAGCTCACTCACGCGAGCACGGGCCACATGACCGATGCGGAAGCGCTCGAGCAGCTCCTCCGCCCTCAAGTTGCCGCGCGCGCCGAAGCGCACGTTCGCGGCGACGTCGAGATGGGGGAAGAGGGCGTACTCCTGGAAGAGATAGCCGACGCGCCGATGCTCCGGAGCGACGTCGACCCCTGCGTTGGTGTCGAGGAGCACGGTCTCCCCGAGGGTGACGGATCCCGACTTCGGCCGAAGCAGCCCCGCGACGACGCGCAAGACCGTCGTCTTCCCGGCGCCCGACGGCCCGACGAGCGCGAGGGTCTCGCCCCGCTCGACGGTCAGCTCGACTGACGCGTCGAAGCTGCGAAGGGGATGAGTGAACCGGATCCGGAGTGCCATCTAGAGGTTTGATGTGAGATTGACGTGCCGCCGGAGGCGGTCACGACCAAGCCGGGCGACGCGCTCACTCGTCGTGCAGGCTGGTAAGCCTGGACGGCGAGGGAGGGTGGCGATCCGGCGCAGTGTCGTGGCCGTCATCCGGCCCAGCGTGAATCTCGCATCAAGCCTCGAGTCAGGACCTTGACGATCAGGAGGACGAAGGCGCTGATGAAGATCAAGAGCGCGCTGATCGCCAGCGCGACGGTGAAGCCGACGTCGAACTGCTCATAGATCGCGAGCGAGAGGGTCTGTGTCACGCCTTGTAGCGACCCCGCGAACATGATCGTCGCCCCGAACTCGCCGAGGCCCCTTGCGAAGGCGAGAGCGGCGCCCGCCCCGAGGCCGCCGCCGGCCAGGGGCAGCATCACGCGGAAGAAGACCCGGGCCCGGCCGGCGCCGAGGGTGCGTGCCGCCGCCGGCAAAGTCGTGTCCACGGCCTCGAAGGCCGCGATCGCCGTGCGCAGATAGAACGGACTGGCGACGAACGTCACCGCCAGGATCACCGCGATCTTGGTGAAGGCGATGTCGATCCCGAGCACGTCGAACGTCCCGCCGAGAAGGCCCAGGCGACCGAACGCGACGAGCAGACCGACTCCTGCGACCGCCGGAGGAAGCACGAGTGGCAGCTCGACCAGCGTGACGAGGATGTCGCGCATACCGCCGCCGCGAGTCGAGATCCAGTACGCGGCCGGAGTGCCGAATACGAGGATGAGAACCATGGCGACAGCGTTCGTCTCGGCTGTGACCCGGATCGCATCCTGCGCCGCGTCGCTTCCGAGCGCCGATACGAGTTCGCCCGGCGGCACGCGCAGGAACACCGCGACGATCGGCAGCAGCAGGAAGAGGAGCGCGACCCCTGTCGTGACGACGAACGCCGCGCGGAATAGCCGGTCTATGAGGGCGCCTTCGGCAGTGCGAGGAAGCCGTAGCCCTTGAGCGCCGCCTGACCCCTCGCCGAGAGAATTGTCCTGATCCATGCCTGCGCGGCCGCCTTGTTGGACGACCTCGAGACAACGGCGATCTCGTAACGGACGCGGGGTTGCGCCCACGCTGGAATGCGGATCACGGACACCTGGTCGCTCACTGGCCGCGCGTCGGTCGCGTAGACGAAGCCGACGTCTCCCTGTCCGAGCGCGATCTTGCCGGTGACTGCCTTCACGTCCGACTCTTGACTCACGACCTTGGAGAGGACGGAGGTGAGACCCATCTTCCGCAGCACCGTCCGCGTATACGCCCCGACCGGCACGGCCGGCCCAGCGATCACGAGCTTCACCGGTTTTCGCTTCAGGTCGTAGACGGAGTGGATGCCCGCCGGATTCGACTTCGGAACGATGAGCACCAGCCGGTTCGAGGTGAACGTGACCGGCTTGTCGACGAGCCCATCGCGGAAGAGACGCTGTGTGTTGAGGGGCGCCGCCGAGGCGAAGATATCCGCCGGCGCGCCGTTTCGGATCTGCGTCTCGAGCGTGTTCGAGGCGGCGAAGCTGTACCGCTGGGCCGGATCGAATCCCTTGAATGCCTCTGTCAGCGACGCGGCCGCGTAGATGGTCAACGGATTCGCTTGGGCTCGCACGCTCGCGCCGGACGCAAGCGCGATCATTGCGACCACGGTGACGGCGACGACTGCGACAACGCGGTTTGTCATAGTGATCTCCTAACCCAGGTGTGCCTCGAGAGCCGTGCTTGCGGCCTCGAGGTCGACGGCGGCCGGGAACGGCTCGGCGCGCGGGAGGTAGGACAGTCCGGACAGGATCCCGATCTGCTGTCCGAGGCTCGCGGCGAGGCTCGCGTACAGGACGCGATGACTCGGCTCGGAGACCGATGCGACGGCTGTCTGGTACGAGCCGAGGAGGGGCCGCAGGACGGTAAGACCTGTCTTGACGATCGCCGCCGAGTTGGAGAATGCGTTCCGCGGCCACTGGAAGGCGAAGTCCTCCTCCACCGGCGCCGCTTCTCCCGCGTCCGCGAGCAGATCTCCCAGCGCGTTCGCATGTTGGCTCGCCGCAGAGCGCCCACGGCGTAGGAGGTTGGCCCGCGGTCCGGTGAAGACCTCAGCGTCGAGCGCTTTGGCGTAGAAGTCCTTCAGCAGAAGCTCGACCGAGACGCCGAAGTTCGCGAAGGCCAGCTCGTCGTCGGTCACCGCCCCGGCAGCCGCAATCCAGGGCGCGCTGATCGCCGCCGTCGTCATCCCAGCCGTGCTGACGAGAAAACGTCGTCGATTCATGGGCAGCGCCAACCTACCACAGTGGTAGATACTTATTGACTACTAAGATGACGCGATGAGTCGTCCACCACGTACGGAACCATCGCTTCCGGGGTGGGCGGCGCTCGGCCTCCTCTGCGAGTCACCGGCCCATGGTTGGGCGCTGGCGCAGACGCTGAGCCCGGCGGGTGCTGTCGGTCGCGTGTACTCGTGCACGCGACCGCTGGTCTATCGCGCGCTCCGACAGCTTCGCGACGCTGAACTCGTGGACATTCGAGGCACGAGCCCGAGCGATGCGGGACCGGCTCGAACGACTCTCGGAGCCACGCGCCGTGGCCGCTCCGCGTTCGCGCGCTGGCGGGGCGCCAAGGTGGCGCACGTGCGCGATCTCCGCTCGGAGCTCATGGTGAAGCTGCTCTTCCACGACCGGGAGGGTCTCGATCCGGCCCCGCTCCTGCGCGAGCAGGCTGCTGCCCTCGCTGTGACGGAACGATCCCTCGAAGCGCAGGTGGGATCGACGTCTGGGTTCGATCGGACACTCGCGCTCTGGCGCCTCTCGATGGGGCGGGCGGCTCTTTCCTTCGTCGAGGGGCTTCTGGACAGCCGCACCGTGGAGCCCATTGTCTATCGACCGATCGGCTACGTCATCTCGCCCCACGCGTCGCTCGACGGCATGCCGCTGCAACCGATCGCGGACACGAAGGGAGAGTCCACGATCGCCGTGTCGGAGCCACATCGAGGCTGTCTCGCCGACCTCGACGGCTTCACGTACGTCTGGGTGCTCGCGCACCTGCACGAGACACTCGGCTGGGACTCGACGGTGCCTGTGTTCCTCGACGATCAGCCACACGGGACCTTCGCAACACGCTCCCCGCATCGACCGAATCCGATCGGTCTTTCGCTCGCCCGGATCGTCGCGATCGAGCCTGCGGCGGTCGTCGTCGAAGGGCTCGATCTCCTGAATGGCTCACCGGTGCTCGATCTCAAGCCGTTCGTGCCACTCTTCGACACGCCTTCCGGCGACGTCCGCTTCGGCTGGTTCGAAGGGCGCGCCGAGCGTGTCTTCGCGCGCACCTCCGATGACCGCTTCGCGCTCCGCAGTCGTCGCTCCAAGCCGTAGCGACCCGCGAGGCTATCGTTTTGGGATGCGCTTGATCCTGATCGTCCTGTTCGGTCTGATCCTCGCGGTCGGGTCGGCCGGCGCCACGAGCGAGCCGGGCGAGTCCGTCGCGAAGCTGACGCTCGATGGAGCCTCGGTCCGACCCGAGCTCGCGCTCACTTCGGACGCGCGCTCGCTCGGCCTCATGAATCGTCGCCCGGCGCCGGCCGACGGGATGCTCTTCGTCTTCCCCGAGCCGACAAGCGGTGGCTTCTGGATGAAGAACACGCTCGTTCCGCTGACGATCGCGTTCTTCAATGCCGACGGCGAGCGAGTTCGGAAGCTCTCGATGACGCCGTGCAAGACCGCGTCGTGCCCAATCTACGATCCGAGGCGCACCTATCGCTTCGCCCTGGAGCTCCGAGCCTCCGACCAGCGTCCCGCGAAGAAGCTGGGGCCGCTGAACGAGCTTCGCCGCCTCGTCCGGCGGGCGAGTTAGCTCGGCCGCGACAGCGGGCACAATCCGCGGATGGAGCTCCCCAGCCCACCTCGCCTCCGAGGTCTCTTTCATCAGTACGCGTTCTTCGCATCTGCGGCGGCCGGGGCGACGCTCATCGCTCTTGCGGAGGGCGCCCGCGCTCGTTTCGCCGTCGCGGTCTATGCCGGAGCGCTCGCCGCCATGTTCGGCGCGAGCGCCCTCTACCACCGCACGCCGTGGAGGTCGGTACGGGCCAAGGCCTGGGCGCGTCGCGTCGATCATTCGATGATCTTCGTCTTCATCGCGGGGACGTACACGCCGTTCGCGCTCCTCGCCTTCTCGGGAGTTCTCCCAGCCGTCGTGCTTGCCTGTGTGTGGATCGGCGCAGCGCTCGGGATCGTGCTCAACGTCAGCTGGATCGACGCGCCCAAGTGGGTGATCGCGCCCGTGTACCTGCTCGTCGGCTGGGTCGGTGTGCTCGCGGCGCCCCAGTTCTTCACGGAGCTCAACCGCGCGTCGGCCGTGCTCGTGACGGTCGGCGGCGTTCTGTACACGTTGGGCGCGCTGACCTATGCGTTCCACTGGCCGGATCCGTTTCCCGCGACGTTCGGCTTCCACGAGGTCTTCCACGTCCTCGTCCTCGTGGCGGCGGCGACGCAATTCGTCGCGGTCTCGTTCGTCGTTCTCTGATTGCGTGTCGAGGCTGGCTCTCGCACTTGCGGCGATCTTCCTGCTGCTCCCCACGGCCGAAGCGGCGCGTACTCCTGTGGTGGTCATCGATGCCGGCCACGACCTGCGCGGCAATTCGGAGACGGAGCCGATCGGTCCGGGCTCGAGCACCCGCAAGATCAAGGACGGTGGCGGAACGCGTGGTGTCGTCTCCGGCCTCGCAGAGGCGGAGCTGAACATGCGCGTGGCGGCCCGCCTGCGCCCGCTGCTCGAGCGCGCCGGAATACGCGTTGTCATGACGCGGACGCGGACGGCCGGGGCGAGCATGGGCAACATCGCTCGCGCCCGTATCGCGAACCGCGCCGGAGCCGGGCTCTTCCTCCGCATTCATGCGGATGGCTCGACCGATCCGAGCGCGCGTGGCTCTCACACGCTTCACCCGGCGCTCAGATCCGGCTGGACGGACGACATCTACGCGGAGAGCAAACGTGCTGCGAGAGTCGTCCAAGCCGAGATGGTGCGCGCACTTGGTTTCCCCGACCGCGGCCTGCAGGAGCGGAGCGACTTCACCGGCTTCAACTGGGCGGACGTCCCTGTGATCCTCGTCGAGATGGGGTTCATGACGAACAGAACGGACGACCGGCTGCTGGCGACCGCGGCGTATCAACTCCGTGCCGCCGTCGGCCTCTGTCGGGGCACGCTTCGCTTTCTCGGGCGCCCAAGCGCGTCGTGCGCACCCTAGCGGTGGCTCAATGGGAGGCCAGCCGCAGCGGAGCGGCGGCCTCAGGGATTTGCGCGATCGGGATCCGCGCGAGCGGATCCCGATCTTGCGCCGACGGATTTGGCTAGGCTTGGTGCAGTGGCCACCAAGAGACAACAGACGATGGCGAAGCTGACGCGTGAGCGAAACGTCAAGGAAAAGCGCGAGCGAAAGCTCGAGAAGAAGAAGGCCAGGAAGCTGGCTGCCGCCGAGGGCGGCGAGCCTATGGTCGAGGTCGACGAGTTCGGCGTGCCTCTAGCCGAGGGCGACGAGCCGCTCGAGACAACGACCGACGACTGACGAACGTCGTCGTTACGCGCGCTCCTCGATCCTCATCAGACCGAGCTGCACGATCGTCCGGTAGCTCGTGAAGGCGTGGTGGCCTGCCTGCAGGAGGTACTGGTCCGAGTCGAGCAAACGGCGGTAGACGTAAAGCGGGACTCGTACCGATCGCTCGCAGTCGCCGCTCGTGCACTCGCACGCGAACTCGACGAGACCCTGCGCATCGGTCGTCGGCTCGAGCTCGGCGGCCTTCTTCCTATTGGACGTGCGACTCGCCACGCGGTGGGCGATGTCGTCCTGGACCGCCACCGGCTTCTTGCTTGCGCTACTCGCCATACGGGTGCTCCTCCTGCCAAGAACGGATAGGGAGGGCGCAGACGGCGCCGTCGGTATTCGTCCGGTGTCCTTCGAGTGTAGCCGCCGCGCTATCGGTGGCCGGCGCGGGCGAGCTTGGATGTCGCATTCCTACGGGCGATCTCGGTGCGCACGGCGGGCGCGACCTCGGCGCCGAGAAGCTCGATCGCGCGCAGTGCCTTCGCATGCGGAAGCGTGCCGACGCTGATCTGGGCGAGAAACCGGTTGTGTCCGAAGATCTCATGCTGGACGAGGATTTTCTCGATCACCTCCTGCGGGCTGCCCACGACCAGCGCTCCGCGCGGCGAGCAGAGGGCGTCGAAGCTCTGCCTCGTCATCGGCGACCAGCCGCGCTCACGGCCGATTGCGTTCATCATCGCGGCGTAGGAGGGGAAGAACTCGTCGGCGGCCTGCTGCGAGGTCTCGGCGACGTAACCGTGCGAGTTGATGCTCAGCGCCGGGGGCGGTTTGTGACCGGCCTCCCATGCTGTCTGCCGGTGGAGCTCGGCGAAGGGGGCAAACCGCTCCGTCTCCCCGCCGATGATCGCAAGCGCCATGGGGAGGCCAAGCTTTCCAGCCCTCCCGGCCGACGTCGGCGTGCCCCCGACTGCCACCCAGATCGGGAGTGGATCCTGAGCTGGCCGTGGATAGACGCCGAGTCCCTCGAGAGCGGGGCGATGACTCCCCGACCACGTGACCCGCTCTCCTGCCCGCAGCCGGAGAAGCAGGCCGAGCTTCTCGGCGAAGAGGTCGTCGTAGTCTTCGAGGTCGTAGCCGAAGAGCGGAAACGACTCGATGAACGAGCCGCGACCGACCATGATCTCGGCGCGGCCGCCGGAGAGCAAGTCGACCGTCGAGAACTCCTGGAAGACACGGACCGGGTCGTCGGAGCTCAGGACCGTTACCGCGCTCGTCAACCGAATGCGCGTCGTTCGCGCCGCGGCCGCGGCGAGCACGACTGCCGGCGACGAGACCGCGAAGTCCGGGCGGTGGTGCTCGCCCACACCAACCACGTCGAGGCCGACCTGGTCGGCGAGCTCGATCTCCTCCAAGAGGTTGCGCAGCCTTAGCTCGGGGCTGATTCCGGCGCCCGCTGCCGAATCGCCGCGCACCTCCGCGAACGTGTAGATGCCGATCTCCAGGTCGGCCTACCTTGCCAGGTGGCTTCTAGTCGAGAGCCGATCCCGATCCTAAGACCGCCTCGCTGGCGCGCGGAGGCAGGAGCAGGTGGGTGTCCAAGATGGCCTGGGCGATGTCGAACACCTTGAGACCGGTGGTCTGCGAGTGGCGGCGGAGGAGATAGAAGCCGTCCTTGTCGGCGACTCCGTGGCGCTCCATGAGGATGCCCTTGGCGCGTTCGATCACCGCGCGGCGGCCGAAGGCGCCTTCGAGGTTGTGGAAGTCCGCGAAACGGCGCAGCACGATGTCGATCGCGCTCTGGATCTCCGAGGGCTCACCATGGGTGATGTACGCGAAAATGCCTCGCTTCGCGGCCTCGCTCACGAACGCGGTGTCGTCGGTATGGAGCAAGGCGATCACGGGGCACGTCGACTCTTGGACGATTCGCGTGATGTGGTCGAGGGCGTGCTCGGAGCTCTCGCCCAGGCCGACGAGCGCAACATCGGGTCGCTCCTGCCGGGTCAACTGGCCCACCTCTTCGACATTGAGCTCACGAGCGATGACTGTGTGGCCCATCTCGACCACGACACGCGACAGAAGCTCGAGACGCTCGGCGCGTTCGTTCGCGATCAGAATACGGAGGTGCTGGCTCTCCGCCTGACTCTCTTCTAGCTGGAGTTCGTGAATGCTCAAATGCGCGCTCCGTCGAATCCGTTCCGACGGTCATTCTAGATCCGTTCCGACCATCATCGAAGTCTTCGCTACACAAGCCTGGAGTGCGGCTCCTGATCTAACCTTACGCACGCCTTTACGGAGCGCGTGCAATGCGGGATGATCCAGGTCTTCGAGCCAAGGAGGCAAGATGGCCCCGATCGTCCACAGCGTCGACATCTCGCGGAGCCCCGAAGACGTCTTCAGCTACCTGACGGACCTCGGACGGTTCACCGAGTGGCAGGAGCAGGTCGTGAGCGCTCGTCCCCTGGAGGAGGGGCCGATGCAGGTCGGCTCGAAGGCGTCGCTCACCCGCCGGATGGGTAAGCGGGAGCAGACGTTCACCACCGAACTGACCGACTGGAACCCTCCGCGGAGCTACGCGTTTC
>Ga0136620_10001875_pt1 | contig 9993 bp, 9 predicted proteins | sample AntDrymUQ4162106_2_FD_104806 | JGI IMG/M metagenome (GOLD analysis project Ga0136620, IMG submission 104806) | Polar desert sand microbial communities from Dry Valleys, Antarctica - metaG UQ416 (21.06) | ecosystem: Environmental > Terrestrial > Soil > Desert | place: Antarctica: Dry Valley... | reverse complement strand
GGTGCTGCCCGTCCCCACGGCTGTTGTCGACCTCGCCCGCCGCCACGACCTCGTGGTCACCGTGGAGGACAACGGTCGAGCGGGCGGGTTCGGGTCCGCGGTGAGCCACGCGCTCGCGGACGCCGAGGTCGGCACCCCCATCCAGGTACACGCGCTTCCGCAGCGCTTCCTCGACCATGCCAAACGACCGGCGTTGCTCCAGCGCGTCGGGCTCAACTCCGACATGATTGCTTCCGCCGTACGGGACCGGCTCCAGCAGAGGGGACCACAGCCATGAGCATGATGCGTACCAAGTCCGTCGAGCAGTCCATCAAGGACACCGACGAGCCCGAGCACCGGCTCAAGAAGAGCCTGAACGCCCTCGACCTGACCGTCTTCGGCATCGGCGTGTGCATCGGCGCCGGGATCTTCATCCTCACCGGCCAGGTGGCCGCCGAGAACTCCGGCCCCGCCATCTCGATCTCGTTCGTACTGGCAGCGATCGCGTGTGCCCTCGCCGCCCTCTGCTACGCAGAGTTGGCCTCCGCCGTTCCGGTCGCCGGATCGGCGTACACGTTCTCGTACGCCACGCTCGGTGAGCTGATCGCATGGATCATCGGCTGGGACCTGATTCTCGAGTTCACGATCGGCGCCGCCGCTCTCTCGGTCGGCTTCTCCGGCTACTTCGTGTCTCTGGTCGACGGGACCTTCCTCGAGGTCCCGGCGTCGCTGCAGGCGGCGGAGAAGGACGGGATCATCAACTTGCCGGCGCTGCTCATCGCCCTGGTGGTGATGGCCGTGCTGATCTTCGGGATCAAGTTCTCCAGCCTGTTCAACCAGGCCATCGTGGTGGTCAAGCTGGCCGTGGTCGCGATCGTCATCGGCGTCGGCGTGACCTACATCAAGGGTGGCAACTACTCGCCCTTCGTCCCGCCGTCGGGACCCTCGTCGTCCAGTGGGGACTGGCAGAAGGCGCCGATGATCGAGACGTTGCTGGGCATCGAGCCGGGGGTGTACGGGTTCGCCGGCGTCGTCACCGGTGCCGCGGTGGTGTTCTTCGCCTTCATCGGGTTCGACATCGTCGCCACCACCGCGGAGGAGTGCAAGAAGCCGCAGCGCGACCTGCCGATCGGCATCATCGCGTCGCTGGCCATCGTCACCGTGCTCTACGTGGCGGTCAGCCTGGTGATCACCGGGATGCGCAGCTACACCCAGATCAACCCCAACAGCGAGTCGCCGCTGGCCGACGCATTCGACGCCGTCGGGGTCGGCTGGATGGCCAACACGATCTCCGCCGGTGCCTGCATCGGCCTGGTCGCCGTCGCCATGATCCTCATGCTCGGTCAGGCTCGGGTCGGCTTCGCGATGGCCCGCGACGGTCTGCTGCCGGGGTGGCTGGCCAAGGTGCACCCGCAGTTCGGGACCCCGTACCGGATCACCCTCATCGTCGGGGTCGTCGTCGCGGCGCTCGCAGGCTTCCTGCCCCTCGGCACGCTGGTCGACCTGGTCAACATCGGGACGTTGTTCGCTTTCATCCTGGTGAGCATCGGCGTGGTCGTCCTGCGCCGGACCGAGCCGGACCTGCCCCGGTCGTTCCGGGTGCCGGCGGCCCCGCTGGTGGCGACGCTCGCGGTGCTGGCCTGTTTCTACCTGATGCTGAACCTGCCGGGGGAGACCTGGCTGCGCTTCGGCATCTGGATGGTGATCGGCCTGGTCGTCTACTTCGCCTACGGCCATCGGAAGAGCCGGCTGGGGGCGCAGCAGGCCGAGCAGGCGGCTCCCACCGCCCGCTAGCGGGGCCGGGAGGCAGCGTATGGAGAGCCCGCCCACCGACGAGCTGCTTGACCTCGCTGCCGACCCCGGCCGCGACCTGGTGCTGCTGCACGCCCTGGACGGGTTCCTGTCTGCCGGCCAGGCCGGCCGGCTGGCGGCCGAGCACCTGCACGGCGCCCACCCTGAGCACGGTGCCGTCGTCGCCCGGCTGGACGTCGATGCCATGTTCGACTACCGCGCCCGGCGGCCACCACTCGCCTTCGACGAGGACCACTACGCCGAGTACGACGCGCCGCGCCTCGACGTACGCCGGCTCGCCGACGCCGCCGGCACCCCGTACCTGCTGCTAGCCGGACCGGAGCCGGACTACCGCTGGGAGGGCTTCGTCGCGGCCGTACGGCAGCTGGTGCAGCGGCTCGGGATCCGGCTCGTCGTGGGCATCGGCGCGGTGCCGATGGCGGTGCCGCACACCCGCCCGGTGGTGGTGACGGCGCACGCGACCCGGCCGGAGCTGGTCGACCGGCCGAACATCTGGTCGGGCCGGCTGACCGTGCCGGCCAGCGCCCAGGCGCTGCTGGAGCTGCGGTTGGGGGAGGCGGGGCTGGACGCGCTGGGCTACGTCGCGCACGTGCCGCACTACGTGTCCGGGCTGGAGTTCCCTGCGGCGGCCGTGACGCTGCTCGAGGCGGCGGGTGCCGCCGCCGGGCTGACCTTCGACCTGGACGCGCTGCGGGAGGCGGCCAAGCTCACCGCCGGCGAGGTCGACCGGCAGGTCGCCGAGCAGGAGGGCGGGGAGGTGCTGGCAGCGCTGGAGCAGCAGTACGACGCGTTCTCCCGCGGCGCCGGAAAGTCGATGCTCGCCCGTGACGAGGACCTGCCGTCGGCCGACCAGCTCGGCCGCCAGTTCGAGCAGTTCCTCGCCGGGCTCGACAAACGCGAGGGCCGCGGCTGAGCGATCCCCGATCGGCGTTGCTGTCGCGCCGGTCTGGGTGCAGGCTGGGCAGTGGCCAGCCAGTAGGGCAGCCGAGCAGCGAGAGGAGCCGCCATGCAGGCCGAGGTGGGTGACCGGTTGCGGGTACGCGGCCGGGTGGTTGGGCAGGCTGAGCACAGCGTCGAGGTGGTCGAGGTGCACGGGCAGGACGGTTCGCCGCCGTACCTCGTGCGCCACGACGACGGTCACGAGGCGCTGATGTTCCCGGGTCCGGACGCGTCGGTGGAGCACAGTTCCGGCTGACGAGAAGGGTGCCTGGCTGCTACTCCCCGATCAGTAGCCGCCCCCGCCGCCTCCGCCGCTCCCGGACGACCCGCCGCCGTAGAGGACCAGCAGCGCGACGGACGACTCCGACAACGGCGACGATCGCCACCGCTACCCAGATCTTCGCCCGCGGCTTGTCGTTGCCCTCCGACATGTCCTCACCGCCTTTCGTACGACCTCGCGCGACCTCGCGCGACCTCGGGCCATTGTCGCTGAGCTGGCGGTCGGCCGCGTGGCAGGATGCCGCGGGTGCCGACCTCCGTGCCCGAGCTTGTCGACATCCTCGACATCGAGCGGCTCGAGCTCGACCTCTACCGCGGCGCCCAGCCGCCGACCTCGACACTGCAGCGGGTGTTCGGCGGGCAGGTGGCCGCCCAGGCGCTGATGGCCGCCTGTCGCAGCGTCGAGCCGGAGCGGCAGGTGCACTCGCTGCACTCGTACTTCCTGCGCGCCGGCGACACCGCGGTGCCGATCGTGTACGACGTGGAGCGCATCCGCGATGGCTCGTCCTTCAGCACTCGTCGGATCGCCGCGCGCCAGCACGGTCGGGTGATCTTCTACCTCACCGCGTCGTTCCAGGTCCGCGAGCAGGGGTTCGAGCACCAGGACGAGATCCCGGACGTGCCGACGGCTGCGGGCTGCCCGGACCTGGCCGTGGTGCTCGGCCGGCTCAGCAGCCGCGCGGCCGACTCGTGGCGGCAGGAGTGGTCCGCGCTCGACGTCCACTATGTCGGTGACAGCCGACCCGGCGGTTCGCGGGTGCCCTCGGTGGGTGCCGCTATCGAGCCCCGGGGACGGCCGGCGCGGCAGCGGCTGTGGTTCCGCGCCAACGGCGAGCTGCCCGACGACCCGGTGCTCAACACCTGTGTGCTGACGTACGCGAGCGACCTGACGCTGCTCAGCACCTCGCTGGTGCCGCACGGGGTGCTGATCGGCCAACCCGGGCTGCAGGCCGCCTCGCTCGACCACGCGGTCTGGTTCCACCGCCCAGTGCGGGCCGACCGTTGGCTGCTGTACGACCAGGTGTCGCCGACGGCGACCGGTGGGCGCGGGTTCGCACAGGCGCGGATCTTCGCCGAGGACGGCGAGCTGGTGGCGTCGGTGGCGCAGGAGGGCCTGATCAGAAAGCGCTGATTTACGAGGGGATGCGGCTGAGCAGCTCGGCGGCCCGCTCGTCGGTGAGGCTCACCCGCCCGCGCCGGAACGCTCCCCCGTCGCGCATCCACCGCCAGGTGTCGAGCACGGTCTCCGCGAACGGCCGGGCCCGAAGGCCGGTGTCACGTGCGCGCTTCGGGTCGAGCGCCATCGACTGCTCGTGCTCGCCCTCGCTCCACAGCGGCAGCTCGCCGCCGTCGACACCCTGCTCCCGGAGCCAGCCGCCGTCGGCCCACACCAGCTCGGTGTCGTCGGGCGCGACAGCTGCGGCGATGCCCTCGAGCATCTCGCCGAAGGTCCAGCCGGGGTCGGTCGAGCAGGCGTGGTACGGACCGGTGATGCCGTCCTCGAGCAGCCGCACCATCCACTGCCCCATGTCGATGACGTCGACCAGCTGCATCGGCGCGTCAGCAGGTCCGGGTGCCAGCACCCGCCCGCCGCGCGCGATGCGGTCCACCCACCAGCAGAACCGGTCGGTCGGGTCGTGCGGTCCCACCACGTACGTCGGGCGGACGATGGTGAGCTGCTCGTACGACTCGCTGGCCGCCCGCTCGCACTCGACCTTGAGGCCCCCGTACACCTCGCCGGTCATCGGCAGCGAGTCGGGGTCGATGGCGTCGATGTCGACCAGCCGGGTGCTCTCGTCAGCGCCCGGCCCGGGCGGGTCGGCGTAGGCAGACACCGACGAGACGAACAGGTGGTGGCCGCCGGCGCCGTCCAGGGCCGCGGCGAGGCTGCGCACCTGGCGCGGCCAGTAGCCGCACACGTCGACAGTGGCGTCGAAGCGCCGCCCGCGCAGCGCGCTGAGGTCCTCGTCCCGGTCAGCGTGCAGGTGCTCTGCCTCGGGGAACGGATCCTCGGCCCCGCTGCCCCGGTGCAGCAGGGTGACCCGGTGCCCGCCGGCGACGGCCGCACCGACGAGATGGCGACCCACAAATCGGGTGCCTCCGACCACCAACAGGTCCATGCTTGGCAGCCTAGGGCTTGGTGTGCCGCTCTAGGCAACGACGACGACTCGGGCGCCGACCGCCTCGTACGTGGTCTTGGCGCGGGCGTCGCGGGTGGCCAGCTCGACACCGTGCTCGGCGGCAGCCAGAGCCACCAGCGCGTCGTAGACCGCCCCGCCGGCGATGCCCTTCTCGCTGAGCACGTCCGGGAGCCTTTCGAGTCCGAGGAGCAGGGGAGGCCCGAATCGCTGCTCGATCAGCCGGGCAGCGTCTGCCGGTGCCATCCGGAGGTCGCCAGGGAGTCGGGTGAGCACGGAGTAGGTCTCGGGCAAGGCGTGGCCGCTGAGCACCAGCTCTCGACTCGCCCACCAACCGGTGACGACGGCGTGTGCGCGGTGTGTCTGCACGACCAGCGGGATCGCGACGCTGGCGTCGACTGCGGTCGGTGGGCTCACCGCCGTCCGGCGTCGATGAGGCCGAACACGTCGTCATCGTCGATCGTGGTGTCTCCGGTCGCGACCAAGGCGCCGGCTTCGTCGACCAGCCGGGCGGTACGCCCTGCGGGCACAAGCTGTAGCCCTGCGCCGTAGCGGGAGATGTCCACGACCGAGCCTGCCTGCAGGCCCAAAGCCTCCCGCAGGGGCTTCGGTACGACGATCCGGCCGACGGAGTCAATGCTCGTCCTCATTGGGAAAACGCTACCAGTGGTCTCCCAACGACGGAAGGCATGTCTCCTCGCTCAGAACAGCCCGACCTGGGACGGGATGAACCCGGGGAACACCTGTGGCGCGCTGACCTCGGGAAACCGGGCCACAACCGCCTCGGAGAGCACCGAGCGGTAGTCGGTGGTCACGGCCAGGTCGCCCTGCACCAGGTTGCCGGCGGCCAGCCCCGGCCACTGGGCGAGGTAGCGGCCGCCTCTGACGCCGGCGCCCAGCGCCAGCATGCAGTTGCCGTGGCCGTGGTCGGTCCCGTTGCCGCCGTTCTCCCGCACCCTGCGGCCGAACTCGCTGATCGTCAGCACCGTGACCCGGTCGCCGACCGTGCCCAGGTCTTTGAGGAACGCCGCCAGTGACTTGGCCAGGTCGGTGGCGTTCGTGAGCAGCTGGCCGGCCTGCACGGTGCCCTGGCCGGTGTGGTGGTCCCACGCGCCGCAGTCCACCGCGATCACTCGGGCACCGACGTCGGCCCGGATGGTCCGAGCGCTGGCGGCCAGTGCGTCGCCGAGCGACGTGGTCGGGTAGACCGCGTCGTTCGCCGGTGGCTGGGTGCCGGCCAGGCCCGCGAGCCGCTGGGTCACGTCCAGCGCCGACATGGCGCCGCGTCCGAGCGGGGTGTCCTCGCCGCTCCACGCCGTTGTCAGCGACTGGCGGGTCGGCGCCGACCATGACCCGGTCGCCGCCGGCAGCTGGAACTTCTGGTAGTTCCTGAGTGCGACCGTCGGCTCGGGACCGTACAACGCGGTCGGCACGACGGCGCTGCCGAGCTGCATGCCGCGGACCGGGTCCGAGGCACCCATCAGGCCGACCATTCGGTTGATCCAGCCACGGCGCTCCGGGCTGCCGGGGTCGGCGTCCTCGACCTCCTCCATGGCGGCGAAGTGGCTGCGGTTGGGCTGCGGCATCCCGACCGCATGCACCGCGGCCAGCGTGCCGGCGGTCCACATCGGCAGCAGCGGCTGGAACGCCGGGTGCAGGCCGAACATCGCGTCCTTGGCCAGCAGCGAGCCGGTCGGGACCCCGATGTGCGGCCGCGCCTGCGCGTATCCGGGGTCGCCGTGCGGCACCACCAGCGATAGTCCGTCCGCGCCGCCGCGCAGGCTGACGACGACGAGCACGTTGCCGCCGAGCGCGTTGCCGTACGCGGTCTGGGTGAACACGTCGCCCACCAGGCTGGTGGTCACGGCGGCGCCGGTCATGGCGGCGGCGCCGCGCAGCAGGTCGCGGCGGGTGAGGCGGAAGTCCGAGCAGCCGCACGAGCCGTCGGTGGAGGTCGGGTCGGTCATGCGCGCGGGCTCCTCAACGGCTCAGATGCTCGGGGGTGTCCAGGACGGCGGCCAGGAGCCGCGGCAGCCGGTACGACTTCAGGTCGTCGAAGGTGCGCAGCACGGTCTCGGGCGGTAGCGCGATCCGCTGGGACACGGTAGTGGTCAGCTTGGCGCCGGCCGGACGGCCGAGCAGCTGCCGGCTGACGTGGTCGATCGTCTCCCCGACCGTCGCCGGGAGCGGTGGCAGCCACGACTGCGGCGACCGGAAGGTGACGCCGGCCTTCGGCTGCCGGCTGGCCGACATGGAGTAGTGCAGGTCCCACGACGCCAGCAACCGGCTCACCGACGACCAGGCGTCCCCGACGTCCGGGGGGCCGTCGGGACGCGGCCAGTCGAACGGGCGCTGGCCGGCCATGTTGGCCAGGGTGTTGCAGGTCCGGGCGAAGTCGCTACTCGTCGTCGGTCGTGTCGGCCGCATGTCGAGCACCCGCCAGGTCGCGACCAGGTCCTCCACCGGCGTCCGGGTCTTGGCGCCGACGGCTGCGTCGAACTCCGGGTGCTGGACGAGCGCCCGCAGCGAGGCCGCGATGTTGGTGCCGGAGTCGAGGTACGCCTGGGCGACGGCGTCGACGACTGCGGCGCTCGGCTCGTCGGCGACGAACCGACGGCACAGCTTGAGTGCTATCCGGCGGGCGGTCGCCGGATGTCGGGCCAGGTACCGCAGCAGCGCCTCGGCCACCGGCCGCCCGTCCGGCGACCCGTTCGCGTGGCTGAAGCCGAGCACCTGCACCGGGCCGACGTAGTGGTCGCCCGGCGCGTACCACGCGTCCCAGCTGCCGGCCCGGTCCACCCGGTAGCCGGTGAGGATCCGGGCCGCGTCTCGTACGTCGGCCTCGGTGTAGCCCGCGTCCCGGCCCACTGTGTGCAGCTCGAGCAGCTCGCGGCCGAGGTTCTCGTTGAGCCGTTTCGCGGTGGACTTGGAGTTGTCCAGATAGCACCCCATCGCCCGGCCCAGGTCGACCTCGAGCAGCATGTCCTCGAAGCTGCCGAGCGCGTGCCGCCGTACGGCGGTGTCGTGCTCGGTGCGTACCGCCCAGGTGCCGAACAGGTGCACGGTGACGTGCAGGTGGTCGAGCCAGAACGCGGCGACCACCTCGAGCAGCTGCCGGCTGCTGTACGCGCGGCGCATCAGCGTCCAGCGGACCAGGTCCTGGGACACGTCGTAGTCGTCCAGCGAGCCGTTGTTCGCCCCGGCCTGGAGCTGGTCCGGAGTCATCGACAGGTGCGGGTACCACGACAGCAGCTCGTCGCCGAACGGGTCGGGGATCGACTCTGGGGCCAGCTGAGCCTCGAACCATGCGTACGGGCCGCCGGCCGACGTCATCTCGGTGACCAGCCCTGGGGTGCAGCCGGAGCTGAACCGGTCGAGCAGGTGCCGCTCGGCGACCGCCGGAGTGGCGAGGCCGGCGGCGGCCTGGGGAACGGTGCTGGGGATGGTGGAAGGGGTGACACCCATGGGCTGCGCCACCTTCCTGCCGGGACCCGTTCAGCGACTTTCCGTAGTTGTGTTGTTACGCAGAGTAATCGAAGGTGGCGAAGCTCGCCCCGGCGGTGCCGTCGGCCAGCGCCGAACCGACGAGGCGGTGACTGACGAAACGGGTGCCCTAGATCGCCAACAGGTCTATTCGCGGCAGCCCAGGGGTAGTCACCGGGGTCATGGCATGGCTACATTGCGTCACCGGATGGGGCCGGAGTGACACGTGAGGCGCACGTGAACACGGTCCGACGGAAGGGTCGCACCCATGACACCGCATCGCCGAAGGCTGCGCCGTGCCGTGCGCGGCACCGCCGTCGCCGCCGTTGCCGCCATCGTGCTGGCCGACGCCGTGCCGGCGGCGGCGGCAACGTGGTGGCCGGACTTCGAGGCGCCGTTCGGCTGCGGTCAGCGCTGGTACGCCGGGACCCGGTCCGGGCACAGCCCCAGCTACTACTCGGTCGACTTCAACGCCGCCGACGACTGGCGCGCCCCGGTTCTGATGAGCGCGCCCGGCGTGGTCATCGACGTCGTCGACCTCGGCAACAGCTCGTACGGCAAGTACGTCGTCGTCGACCACGGCCGCAACTGGACCAGCCTCTACGCACACCTCGACGCGCAGTGGGTGGTGGAGGGCCAGTGGCTCGACCAGGGCCAGTTTATCGGCCTGCTCGGGACCTCCGGCGGCTCGACCGGCCCGCACCTGCACTTCGAGGAGCGGCTCAACCGGGTGGACCGGCACGCGAAGTTCCACGGCGTGCAGCTCGACTACAACTCCACGATCACCAGCCGCAACTGTGGCGACGTCCCGATCAGCGGCGACTGGAACGGTGATCGACGTACGGACGTCGGGGTGTTCCGCCCGACTGCCGAGGGCGGCCTGTTCCGGCTGCGCCGACCCACCGGCAAGATCACTGAGATCCGCCTCGGTGGGCCGATGGACCGGCCGCTGACCGGCGACTGGAATGGCGACGGCCAGACCGATGTCGGGGTCTGGAAGCGCAAGGAGCGCCGGTTCGTGCTGCGTCACCCGGGCGGCAAGATCACGAGCTTCCGGTTCGGTGCCCGCTGGGACCAGCCGATCGCTGGCGACTGGGACGGCGACGGTCGTACCGACGTCGGCGTCTACCGGCCGCGGCGGTCCAAGGTGCGGCTCAGGGACAAGGCCGGTGAGGTCACCCGGTACCGATTCGCCTCGCCGGCGTCGGTCCCGGTGACCGGCGACTGGGACGGCGACGGTCGCGGCGACGTGGGCGCGTTCAACGTCCGGACGTCGACCTGGGTGCTTCGGTCGAGTCGTACGGGCAACATCCGCAGGTCTGACTTCGGCAGTGCCGGCACTCTGCCGGTGCCCGGCGACTGG
>Ga0136620_10001869_pt1 | contig 10015 bp, 9 predicted proteins | sample AntDrymUQ4162106_2_FD_104806 | JGI IMG/M metagenome (GOLD analysis project Ga0136620, IMG submission 104806) | Polar desert sand microbial communities from Dry Valleys, Antarctica - metaG UQ416 (21.06) | ecosystem: Environmental > Terrestrial > Soil > Desert | place: Antarctica: Dry Valley... | reverse complement strand
GCGAGCGCGCGACGATGTCATCAGCCTGCTCGCGGGCCTCCTTCAGCCGCGCGCGGTACTCCTCGAGCAGCTGGTCTGCCTCGGCCTTGGTCTTCAGCGCCGAGTCGATCGACTCGTCGATCGCCTTCCGGCGCTTGTCGAGCGCCTCCGCGATCTTCGGGAACGCCACCTTGCTGAGCACGTAGTAGGTCACGCCGAACGCGATCAGCGTCCAGAGCATCAGGCCGAGACCGGGCGTGACGAGGAAGCTGCCGCCCTCGTCCTTCTTCGCCGCGGCCAGCAGCAGGGTCGTTCCCGTCTCGGACAAGGCGCTCATCGCCCTAGAGGAAGAACGCGATCAGGCCGAAGATGAAGGCGTAGAACACGATCGCCTCGGTGAGCGCGAACCCGAGCCACTGGATGCTCGTGATCTCCTCCTTCATCTCCGGCTGGCGCGTGACCGACTCGATCACCTTGCCGAAGATGTAGCCCACCCCGATGCCCGGGCCGATCGTCCCCAGGCCGGCGCCCACTCCCAGGGCAATCGACTTGAGGCCGTCGGCGGTCGTCTTTTTCGCCGCTGCCATTTCAGTCAGCGATCCGATGTCCACCATGTCGAGCATGGTCGTTCCTCCTTAGTGACCCTCAGCCGTGGCTGCGCCGAGGTAGATGGATGTGAGGGTTGCAAAGATGAACGCCTGCAGGCCCGCGATCAGGCCGACCTCGAACATGAAGAAGAGGATCGCGATCGGCAGCGTGAACACGCCGAGTGCCGCCAGGCCCAGCAGGACCACCAGCCCACCCCCCATGAAGAGGATCAACAGGTGGCCGGCCAGGATGTTGGCGAACAGTCGCACCGACAGCGAAATGATGCGCACGAACTGAGATATGACCTCGATCGCGAAGATCCCGGCGCGGGCCGGGAGGGGCATGTCCTCGAGGCCGGCGGGCATCCAGCTCTTGAAGTAGGGCACGAAGCCCTTGGCCTTGATGCCCTCGCGGTGATAGGAGAACCACACCATGAGCGTGAGCATGAGCGGAATCGAGAGATTGGCCGTGGCCGCGTAGATGGCGAAGGTGGGGAAGGCGATCCCGAAGACCTCGACCGTGTGCTCCGTGTTGGTCGGGAGCGGCACGTACCCGATCAGGTTCGAGAAGAGGATGAAGAAGAAGATGGTGCCGATGAAGGGGAACCACCTCAGAGCCATCGAGTCATCCATGTTGTTGCCGGTGATCTGGTTGCGGGCCAGGTCGTAGGCGGCCTCGACTGCGGTCTGAACACGGTTCGGACGGTCCTGCATGCGCTTGGCGATGTAGAGCATCGCCATCGTCGTGAGCGCGCACGCGAGGAAGAGGTAGAGCACCGCCTTGTTGAGGCTCATGTCGAGCGGCCCCAGCTTCAGGGTCACCCAGGGGTCGAGCTTGAACTCGGTCTCAGGCTTGAACGCGTCGTTCTTGCCCTGGCTCGGCACGAGCATGTTCACCACGACCGCCACGACGACGAAGACGCCGAATACGAGCAGGACCTTCTTCCCGGTCCCCAGCGCCATGAAGCGCTCCTTCATTGCGGGGGCCTGGGCTGATCGAAGGGCCGCACCACCATCTGGGCTGCGAAGAAGATCGTGAAGAGCGAGATGGAAAGGAGCGCCGCGGCAAGCCCATCCTCGCGCGAGCCGGCAAGTCCGACCGCGAAGATCGAGCCCGCAACGAGGTACCCCCGGCCGATCATGCTCCCCGCCAGCACCCCGACGACCGTGCGCGGGTCATCGGAGTTCTGCGCCTTCCTGGTGGCTACGGCATGGATGCCGCGCTGCACCAGCCACGCCGCCGCGGCGGCGAGATAGCCGATCATCGGAAGCCCGGCGAGCAGGAACAGCGGCAGCGCCACGGCGAGGACAACCAAGTCGAGATAGCGCAGAACCGTGAGGCCAATTCCGGCCTCGATGTGATCTCCAGTGGTATTCAGAGCGTGCGTCGACAAAAGTGGCAGTTCCCCTGCGGGTCCGTGACTCTATATGAGCATCGGTTCCTCTGACCACTTGGTGGCGGATGCCTCTATGGGTCGGTCGGGCCGCGCTCGGCAGCGCACGCACGGGCCGTCGGAGTTCATCGCCTCGCGGTCCCTAATCTGGTGCGCGTGCCTGAGGCCGACATAGGCCGGGCGCGACAATCCCGCCAATGTGGATCCAACGCGAGATAGAGCTCAGACCCCGTCCCCGGGGCTTTCACCTCGTGACCAGCGAGGTGATGGACGGGGTGCCGGAGATCGCCGGGCTCTCCGTGGGGCTCGCGCACCTGCACATCCTGCACACCTCGGCCTCGCTCACCCTCAACGAGAACGCGAGCCCCGACGTGCGCCGTGACTTCGAGTCGTGGTTCTCCGAGACGGTGCCCGAGGACGCGCCCTACTGGACACACACCCTCGAGGGACCCGACGACATGCCGGCCCATATCAAGGCGTCGCTGCTCGGGCCTTCGCTGACGCTGCCGATCGGGGACGGGCGGCTGCGGCTCGGCACCTGGCAGGGGGTGTACCTGTGCGAGCACCGGGATGCCGGCGGGGCGAGGTCGCTGGTGGTGACGGCCTCGGGGGAGTAGCGCCCTACTGCGTCTGATCTGCCGGCGCGTGCCCGCGGGCGAGCAGGCCCGGACGCTTCATGGCCTCGAGCCAGACCTTGCGGGCCTCCTCGCGGCCGCCGTGATCTGGAAGGCGTTCGGCCACCCACGCGGGCCCGGCGGTCGGGATCTCGCCCGCGATCGGCGCTATCCCCTGGTGGCGCTCGTCTCCGAGCTCCTCGTCAGGGCCTGTCAGCAGCTCGCTCAGCGTCTCACCGCGGCGGATCCCGAGCAGATCGATGGCGGGTGCGCCGTCGTGGCCGGTCTCACGCCAGATCCGCTCAGCCAGCTCACCGACGGTCAGCAGCGCCGGATCGGCCGGGCCCGCGAGCGAGACCCCCTCCCTCGCGAGCAGTGCGCCGTGCGTGGCGAGCGTGACGGCGTGGCCCTTGGTGATCCAGTATCGAGTCATCCCCGTGTCGGTGACCGTGAGCGGAACGTCCGCGCGCGCCTGTCGCAGAAAGAGGTCCGAGGCGCTGCCGGCGCTGCCGAGCACGTTCACGAGGCGCACGGCTATCCGTCCGCCGCCGCTGCGGTGGGCGGCGAAGGCGGTCAGCTGCTCCATGAAGCGCTTGGTACGCCCGTAGAAGCTCGTGGCAAGAGCGGCCTTGTCGGTCGAGGCCACCACGACGGTCTCGACGCCGGTGGCCTCGGCCGCCCGCAGCACGTTCCAGCTTCCCTGCAGGTTTGTATCCACGAACTCCTCGGGGTAGGACTCGGCCCAGTCCACGTGCTTGTAGGCGGCGAGGTGGAACACGACATCGGGGCGCGCGCGGTCCATCTCCGCCCGCAGCCGGCCACCGTCGCGGATGTCACAGAGCACGTGCGAGAGCGGCTCCAGCGCCGCGGCGTCGCGGCGCCGGCGGTCGCCGGCAAGTGATGCCTCGTGACTGTCCACCAGCGTGATCTGCTCCGGACGAAAGCCGAGCAGCAGCGTGGCCAGCTCGGCCCCGATCGAGCCGGCGCCGCCGGTGATCAGCACCCGGCGCCCCCCAAAGCGCTCCTGAAGCTCGAGCACGGCAGGGACGGGATCGCGCCGGCACAGGACCACCTGCCAGTCGAAGGGGTCGGGGCGCAGCCGGCGGGTGGGGCGGTGGGGCGCAGGCGGGGGGCCCGAGAGAGCGCGCTCGACCTCGGCATAGCCCGCCTTCATCTCCGACGAGCGCGCCGGGTCCGCCTCGTTTATCTCGGCGACGATGAACGGAACGAGGTCGCCGAGGCGGCGCACGGCCGGATCGAGCTCGAGCTCGCCGGTGCCGTAGGGCAGTCCCTCGCCGAGCAGGCCGTGGGCATCTGAGACGTGCGCGACCTGCGCGTGCGGACCCAGCTCCTCGACGTAGCGCTCGAGCTCGAGCCCCTCGTCCGAGCGCAACCCGAAGGAGGACGGATAGGCGGCAGCGAACGAGCGGAACAGCGCGGCATGCGAGGTGTCGAAGGTGAACCCGAGCTCCGGCACCTTCCCCCGCCAGTCGAGCAGGTCGCGCCAGTGGCCGCCGATCGGGGACAGGTAAACGCCCCCGGTGCGCATCCGCAGCACGGGTGGGACGTTCTCGATCAGCGGCTCGACGCCGCGCGAGAGGCAGGCGTGGGCGTAGAAGCCCAGGAACTCCCCTACCGCGTCCTCGTCCACTCTGCCGGCCTCCCGGAAGGCCGCGGGATCCAGCGGCAGGAACAGGTGGATCGTGAGCACCGGCGAGCCGATCGCCGCGGCAAACGCGGCGCTCCGCTCGATTCCCGTCCGTGCCTCCTCGTCGAGGCGATCGACCCGCACGAAGGCCCCGCTGGGCCAGGCCACCGGAGCCTCGGCGGTCAGTGACAGGCCCGAGTCGCCGGTGCCCTCGCGGACCACGGCGACCGCGCGGTCGAGCGCTGCATCGTCGGCCACGTGGGCGGGGCCCAGGCACAGTTCGAGCCCGCGCCAGGGGCCACCGTCCAGCCGGTCGCCGATCTGCTCAGCCTCGGGCGCGGCCTTCAGCAGCGGGATGGCTACGGAGCCAGTCGACATACAGTCTCACCGCGGCCGAGAGCGGCCGGGGCTCGAACCCTATCCCAACGGCGGTCGGATCCGCCTCGTAGCTCTTGTTCTCGGCGGCGGGCAGCTCCCCGCCGGGCGTCTCTATCGCTGAGCGCGAGCCCGCCGCCTCACACACCAGCCGCGCCGCCTCGACCAGCGGTGTGGCCACGCCGCTCGCCAAGGTCACGGTTTCGTCAAAGCGTCGCTCGGACACGAGCCGCTCGAGCGCCGCGACCGCGTCGTCCACGTAGACGAAGTCGCGCGTCCGCTGCGGGTCGCCCGGGATCACGATCGCCTTGCTCTCGAGCGCATGCCTGGCGAAGGCCGCAATCGCTCCAGTGGCGCCCTCCCAGGCCACCTGGCCGGGACCGAAGACGGAGGTGAGGCGCACGACGGCGGCGGGCGCCGGGTGCAGGCGGCACACCTCCTCGCCGAGGCGCTTGGACAGGGCATACGGATCGGGCGGCGGGTCCTGTGACGCACGTACGGTCGAGGGAAAGACCAGGCCGGCACCGTGTCGCCGGCAGCCCTCGAGCAGGTTGAGGGTCGTGCCCGCGTTCTCCCGGACGGCGCGCGCGGGGTCGGCGCGCGCCCGGGCGGGGTCGGGGATGCCCGCGAAGTGGAGCACGCCGTCGCACCCCGCCACGAGCTCCTGGGCGGCAGGGTCGCCGGCGTCGAGATGCACGGTCTCGAATCCGTCCGCAGCGGCCCGCTCGCGACCTCCCGGCCGAGCCAGCGCCACGATCTCGTGGCCCCGGTCGAGGAGCAGCGTCGCGGCGCGCCAGCCGAGGAAGCCGGTGGCGCCGGTCACGAGGATCCTCATCGGCGAGCCGACCCCCGGGTCGGTGCTCCTGCGTGGTTGGGCGCGTTCATGGTCCTGCGAAGTAGCCGGCCACGCTGTGCCGGTACTCGAAGTCGCTCGCCACGCTCCACGCGGGCCGTCCCTCGGGCCGATCGCCCCGCGCGAGTGCCGCGACGTCGGCCACGGTCACGGTCTCCGCTGCCACGTTGGCGCGCGAGACGCCGGTGCTCGAGGGGGCGGCCAGCACAATCGCCGCGGCGTCCTCGACGTGGACCAGCCCGATCGTCGCTCGGCCGCCGTCGTCCAGCGGTAGCGGCTCCCCGTCGGCGGCGAGGCGGCGGAACTTGTCCACGACGGTCTGCGACTCCGGGCGCGCGTGTTCGACTGGGCTCGGGCCGTAGACGATCCCGAGGCGAAGCAGGGCGAGGTCGAACCCGTGCCGGTGCGCGTAGAGCTCGAGACAGAGCTCGGCGTAGACCTTCGACAGGTGAGCGAGGTCACCCTGCCGGCCGTACGGGCGATCGGGATCGACGGTCCCGCGCAGGCCCGGCCCGTACACCTGCAGCGAGCTGGCGTAGACCAGCGCAGGCCCTCCGGCCTCGACCACCGCCTCGGCCACGCGCCGGGCGCCGGTCAGGTTCGTCTCCTCGGTGTAGTCGGGGTCTGACTCCGAGAGGGGGCGGCTGGCCTGCGCCGCGAGCAGGTACACGCGCTCCGGTTCCGAGTCGAGCAGGCGGTCGAGTGCGCGGCGATCGCGAATGTCGGCCGTGACCACCCGGGCGCCGCTCCGCTCGAGCTCCGCCACCTGGTCGCGGTCCGTGGCGTACCAGTTGTCAGCCAGCGTGACCTCGCGACCCGCGGCCAGCGCGATCTCCGCAAGCTTCGCGCCGAGGTAACCGGCGCCCAGGACGAGGAGCCCCGCCACCCTAGACCCCCCGGCGGCGCGGCACCGATGGAGCGCCGACCACCACGGGCCGCCTCCCGTTGCGAGGCACTAGATCGAGTGGACGCTTGGCCCGACCGGCACGACGTTGCGCGTGTCGACGATCAGGTGGGCCCGGTCCCACAGGGGATGCTCGAGGAACGCGCGATGGCATGTGAGCACGACCACGCAGTCCGCCCACTCCACCTCCTCGGGCGACCAAGAGGTGCTCTCGTGGTGCACCCCCTCCAGATCGATGCCGTCGACGCAGGGGTCGCAGTACCGAACTTCGCCGCCCCGGGCCAGAAGCTGGCGCATCACCTCGAGGCTGGGGGACTCGCGCGTATCGTGGACGTCAGGCTTGTAGGCGAGCCCCAGCAGCAGCAGCCGCGAGCCCTTGATCGGCCGCCCGGCATCATTGAGGGCGTCCGCGACCTTCTGCACCACGTGCACCGGCATGTAGGTGTTGATCTCGTGCGCGGCGTCGATCAGCCGGGCGGTGTAGCCGTACTCGCGAAGACGCGAGGCGAGGAACTGCGGGACCACGGGAATGCAGTCCCCGCCGAGCCCTGGGCCGGGGTAGTGGGGAAGGAAGCCAAACGGCTTTGTCTTGGCCGCCTCGATTACTTCCCAGGCCGAGATGTCGAGCCGGTCGCACATCAGCGCGAGCTCGTTGGCGAGCGCGATGTTCACCGCCCGGAACGTGTTCTCATGGAGCTTTGCTATCTCGGCCACGATGGGGCTCGAGCACGGGATGACCTCGTCCACGATCTGCCGGTAGAGGAGCTCCGTGCGCCGCAGGCATTCGGCCGTGGACCCTCCCACCAGCTTGGGGGTATTGCGGATGCTGAACTGCTTGTTGCCCGGATCTACCCGCTCCGGGGCGTAACCGAGGAAGAAGTCGACTCCCACCCGGCCGCCGCCACGCTCGAGGATGGGCAGGATTATCTCCTCCGTGGTGCCCGGATGCGTGGTCGACTGGAGGATCACAAGCTGCCCTGGCCGCAGGTTGGCAGCCACGGACTCCGCGGCCGCCACCACGTATGAGAGGTCCGGCGTGCGCGTCTTCGACAGCGGGGTGGGCACGCAGATCGTGAGCGCGTCGAGCTCTCGCACGGCGGCGTAGTCGGTGCCTGCCTGCAGCCGCCCGTCGAGCGTCCCGTAGCGTTCGGCAGGCACGTCGACGAGGTAGGAGCGCCCCTCCTCGACGGCACGGACCCGCTCGACGTTCAGGTCGATGCCGATCACCGAGAACCCGGCCTCGGCGAAGGTCGTCGCCAGCGGCAGCCCGGCATAGCCGAGTCCGATTATCCCGATCGTGGCAGTGCGCGCGGCGATCCGCTCGTCGAATACCTCGGCGGTCGACACGGTAGTGCTCACGTCGCGATGCTAGCAGCGGGTGAGAACGCGGCCGGACCTCTCGAGGCGGCCGCGTCTCGCCCGTCGGCTATAACCCGCCCATGTCCTTCGAGGACTCCCTGTCCTTCGAAGATTCCCTGCGCGCCCTCTTCGGGGAGGCGGGGGTGGCGTGGGGTTTTCTGTTCGCGGCCCTGCTCGTGCTGGTCCTGACGCCGCTCACCGTACGCCTCGCTCCTCGCATCGGCGGGGTCGACCGCGGCGGAGACCGCCCCCGTGTACATACCCGGCCCGTGCCGCGGATCGGCGGCCTCGCCATCGTCGCCGGCATCCTCATCCCGGCCGCGCTGCTCGTGGATGGCGACGACGGCTACACCGGAGTCCTCGTGGGCACGGCCTGCGTGGCGGCGCTCGGACTCGTGGATGACACCCGCGGTCTTCGCCCGAGCATCAAGCTGGTCGCCGTGATGGTGATCGCGCTCGTGCCCGTCGTGGGCTGGGACGTGAAGATCGACCACGTCACACTGCCCTTGATCGGCGACCACGATCTCGACTGGGCCGCCTACCCCCTGACGGTCCTCTGGATTGCGCTCCTCGCAAACCTCATCAACCTCATCGACGGGATGGACGCGCTCGCGGCGGGGATCGTGGGCATCGCCGCGGCCTCCCTCGCGCTGCTCGCCGCGTCCTTCGAGCGGTCAGATGCGGCCACCCTGGCTGCGATCGTCTGCGGCGCGACGCTCGGCTTCCTCCGCTACAACTGGCACCCCGCCAAGGTCTTCATGGGTGACTCTGGTGCCCTCGCGCTCGGCTTCGTCCTCGCCGCGCTCGCGGTCGAGGGCGTGTCGAAGACGGCGGCGACCATAGCCCTGGCCGGCCCGCTGCTCGTAATGGCGGTGCCGATCCTCGACACCTCGTTCGTGGTGCTCAAGCGGCTCAAGTACCGGCGCGCGCCGTGGGGCGCGGATCACAACCACTTCTACCACCGCTTCCTGCGCATCGGCTTTTCGCAACGGCGCACCGCGACCTACCTGCACCTCTGGGCCGCTCTGCTCGCGGCCACCGCGATCCTCGTTCGCTTCGCCCCGCCCCGGCCCCAAGGCGAGTGGGACTCACAGAACGCCCTCATGGTCGCCGGCGCAGGCGTCGTGGCGCTCGCGGCCTCCGCCTGGATGATCTACACGCTCGAGATCCTCAAGGCTCGGCACCTCAAGGCGCTCGGCCTGGGCCGATTCGTCCGCGAGGTGGACCAGCCAGAGGACCTCGGGCCACCCGAGACGGAGGAGGAGCGCGAGGAGGCCATGGAGCGCGCCCTCACGAGTGGGCTCGAGTGAGGAGCTGGCGGCGCCCCACTGCGGGAGGAGCGCAGCCCGATCGTCACGCGGGAGGAGCGCAGCCCGATCGTTGATCGGGCGAGCACCGCACCGAGATTCTCACCGGGCGAGCACCGCACCGAGGCTCTCAGGAGGAGCGCAGCCCGATCGTTGATCGGGCGAGCACCGCACCGAGGCTCTCACTCGATCCAGGGAAGCGCGAGGCGCAGCAGGGCGGCAGGGTCGCGGCGCTCCCGCCGGTTCGCGCTGCCCGCGGCCTTGGCCGGTGGCTTGCCGTTCAGCTGAAGCTCCGCGGGATCGACGAGCAGGCGCAGGCGTCCCTCCCTGACGAGCTGCTCGTCGACGCCGCCGGGTCGGCCTTCGAAGACCGACCACACGGGAGTCCCGAGCACCGCCGCCTCACGGTTCATGGTGCCCCCGGCGGACACGAGGGTGTCGGCAAACGCGACGAGGCTGCGCCCGTCCACCGCTCGCCTGGGCACGGTGACGCGCTCGAGTCCGAGCTGGGTGATCAGCTCCCGCTGCGCGTCGGTGCGGGCAAGCACGACGGTCTGCGCCTCGAGCCGCTGCGAGAGATGGCGCAGGAGCCGCGGCAGCAGCTCGTTCTCCGACCCGCCGAGGTAGAGCGCGTACGCCGGCGCCGTGCGAACCACGCACAGCGGGCGCGAGGGATCGATGCCAAGGTCCACGAGCACGCTTTCGTCGGGCTCGAAGTCCGATAGGTAGTACTCCTCCTTCAGGCCGGGATAGCGGATCAGCTTCGGCGGCCGCGCTCCGTAGCGACGCAGGCGCTCGGCCGGGATCGCGTCGGGCACGAGCACGCGGGAGGCGAGCCGGCAGTTCAGGTGGTGCTGGAGCACCGCCCACTCGTAGTCGAACATCGTGGTGTTGGGGATCCCGAGAAGGCGGCAGGCTGGAGGCAGGTCCGTGGAGCCGTGAGCCATGGCGCAGTCGAAGCGGCGCGGCCGGGCGAAGCGGACGAGCTGCGGCGT
>Ga0136620_10001866_pt1 | contig 10020 bp, 11 predicted proteins | sample AntDrymUQ4162106_2_FD_104806 | JGI IMG/M metagenome (GOLD analysis project Ga0136620, IMG submission 104806) | Polar desert sand microbial communities from Dry Valleys, Antarctica - metaG UQ416 (21.06) | ecosystem: Environmental > Terrestrial > Soil > Desert | place: Antarctica: Dry Valley... | reverse complement strand
CGTCGGTCTGGACGGACGACCGCGACAAGGGCGAGCGCATCGCGCGCCGTCTCGAGGCGGGCATGGTGTGGGTCAACGACCACATGTACACGCACGCGGCGTGCCAATGCCCGTGGGGCGGCGTCAAAGAATCGGGCCTCGGCCGCGCGCACTCGAGGTTCGGCTTCTACGAGTGCGTCGAGGTCAAGCTCGTGGACTCGGGGCCGGCGCGTATGCGCGCCATCTGGTGGCACCCCTACGACGCGTCGCTCGGTCGCGCCCTGCACGCGCTCGTCCAGCTGCTCTACGGACGCGACGCCGACAAGCGCGGCGCGCTCCAGCGCGGCAAGGGCCCGATCGGGCGCCTCGCGCGCAAGTCGCTCGGCGACGTGCTGCGACGCTGACGCCGCCCTAGACTGATCCGGGTATGCCCGCCCAGGCCTTTGCAGGTAAAGAGTGCGTCTGCCAGCTCCGCAAGGGGATCTGCGACCAGAGCTGCGTGCAGGGGATGCTCGACACGCCGTTCTACATCGCGTGCCTCAAGCTGACCGGCCGCAAGTGCCTCGTCGTCGGGGGTGGAGACATAGGGCTCGAGAAGGTCGAGGGCCTGCTCGCGTGCGACGGCGACGTGACGCTCGTCGCTCCGGAGGCAATCGAGCCGCTGCGCGACCTCGCCGGCGAGGGCTCGATCAAGTGGGAACGGCGCGCCTACGAGCCGACCGATCTCGAAGGCGCCTTCATGGCGATCGCCGCGTCCGGCGACTCCGAGGTCAACATCGGGATCTACGAGGACGCCGAGCAGCGCGCGATGCTCGTCAACATCGTCGACGTTCCGCCGCTGTGCAACTTCATCCTGCCGGCCATCGTCCGCAGCGGGCCGCTCGCGATCGCGATCTCGACCGCCGGCGCGAGCCCGGCGCTCGCCAAGCGCATCCGCGACGAGATCGCCGATGAGTTCGGCGATCCCTACGCGCGGCTGGCGATCATGCTCAACGACGTGCGTGGCTGGGCGAAGGGGACGCTGCCTACCTACCAGGACCGCAAGGCGTTCTTCGAAGGGATCGTCAACGGGGACCCCGACCCGGTCGAGCTGCTGCGCCGCGGCGACGACAAGGCCGTGCTCGAGCTGATCGAAGCCGCCCGCCGCGTGGCTGCCGGCGACAGCGCCGTCGAGACCAGCCCGGCCTGAGCCGGGACGGGTGGCGGGGACCGAACCCGCGCTCGAGCTCGACGGGCTCGAGCGCCGCTACGGCGAGCGGGTCGCGCTGACGGACGTCTCGCTGCGGCTCGACCCGGGGCAGACGCTGGCCGTCTTCGGCTCCAACGGCGCCGGTAAGACCACGCTGCTGCGCGTGCTGGCGACGCTGCTGCGCCCGCACGCCGGCGAGGCGCGCGTGCTCGGCTCGGCGCTCCCCGAGGAAGCGTGGCGCGTGCGGGGGCAGATCGGCTACCTCGGCCACGAGCCGCTGCTCTACCGCGACTTGAGCGGGCGGGAGAACCTCGCCTACCACGCTCGCCTGCACGGCGCTCCACGGGAACGCGTCGCGGAGCTGCTGGCGGAGGTTGGAATGGAGCGACGCGCGGATGGCCGCGTGCGCGACCTCTCGCGCGGGATGGTGCAGCGGCTGGCGGCGGCGCGAGCGCTGCTCCATGACCCGCCCGTGCTGCTGCTGGACGAGCCGCGCGCGAACCTCGACCCCGCCGGGGCCGAGCTGCTCGAGCCCCTGATCGGCCGCGGTTCGGGCCGCACCCGGGTGCTGGTGACCCACGCGGTCGAGGCCGGCCTCGCCGAAGCGGACGTCGCGCTCGGGCTGCGCGGCGGCCGCCAGGCCTTCGCGCGCGCCGCCGGCGAGGTCACGGCGCTGCAGGCGAGGGAGCTCTACGGCCAGTGATCCGGACCGCCGTCACCATCCTGCGCAAGGACCTCGCGATCGAGTTGCGCACGAAGGAGTCCGTGCCGGCGATGGCGCTCTTCTCGGTGACGGTCTTCGTCCTGTTCCACTTCGGGCTCGACCGCGACACGCTCGACGGCGAGCTCGCCTCCGGGGTGCTCTGGGTCACCCTGCTGCTGGCGACCGTGATCGCCGTGTCGCGGCTGTTCGCCGCCGAGCGCGAGCAGGGTGGGATCGAGGGCCTGCTGCTGGCTCCGATCGACCGCACGTCGCTGTTCCTGGCGAAGGCCGCCGCGCTGTTCCTCTACCTGTTGCTGCTCGAGCTGGTCGCGGTGCCGGCGTTCGGGCTGCTGCTGCTCGGGCCGGGGCTCGGCGGAGCGCTCCCTGAGCTGGTGCTGATCCTGCTGCTGGCCGACGTGGGCCTGGCGGCGGTCGGGGCGCTCGTCGCCGCGCTCGCAGCCGAGACCCGCGCGCGAGAGCTGGTTGTCCCGCTGCTGCTGCTGCCTTTGCTCGTGCCGCTGCTGATCGCGGGGGCGTCGGCGACCGAACCGCTGCTGCGCGTGGCGCAGGAGGCGGAGGACCTGGGCAGGTGGCTGGTGCTGCTCAGCCTCTACGATCTTGTGTTCGTGCTGCTCTCGGTAGCCGTCTTCGACTTCCTGCTGGAGGACTGAGCCCACTTGTACGCGAAGGGCCTGCGCCCGCTCTCGATCGCCACCGTCGTCGCGCTTGCGGCAGCGCTGGCGATGGTGTTCTTCTACGCGCCCAACGACGCCGACCAGGGCTTCATCCAGAAGATCTTCTACATCCACGTGCCGATGGCGATCGTCGCGCTCGGCGGCTTCGTCGCGGCGGCGATCATGGCGATCAAGCACCTGCGGACCGGCGACCGCTCGTGGGACCTGCGCTCGTACGTCGCGATTCACATGTCGATCATCTTCGGCCTTGCCGTGCTGATCACGGGCTCTATCTGGGCGCGTGCGTCATGGGGGCACTGGTGGGTCTGGGACGAGCCGGTGCTGGTCTCGTTCCTGATCGTGTTCCTGCTCTATTGCGTCTACTACCCCTTGCGGTTCTCGATCGAGGACCCCGATCGCCAGGCGCGCTACTCGTCGGTGTTCGCGATCGCGGCCGGCGCGTTCGTGCCGCTCAACTTCGCCGCCGTGCGCCTGGCCGAGGCCTACACGCACCCCCGTGTGCTGTCCCAGACGGGCGGCGACCTGCCGGGCGACATGCGGCTGACGTTCTTCGTCTCGATCCTGGCGATCGCGCTGCTGTACGTGACGATGTGGAAGCTCGAGCTGACCTCGAAGCGAGCCTCGGCGCAGCTCGGCCGCTTGCGGCGGCGACTCGAGGACGGCATCGAGCCACCGCCCGCGCAGCCCGCCGGCGATCCCACCGCCGTCGGCGCTCGATCCGCGTCGGCCGAGCCCGCTTCCTGATGCCCGCGCTGCCGCTCGACGAAGCCGGCAAGTACGTCGCGGGCGCCTACATCGTGTTCGTCGTGCTGATCGTCGTCTACGTCGCGATCATCTCCGCGAAGATCGCGCGCATCGGCCGGGAGCTCGAGGAGCTGAACGACCTCGCCGACCGGCGAAGGCCGTCATGAGCGGCTCGCTGCTGGCGCTCGGGATCTCGCACAAGACGGCGCCGCTGGCGCTGCGCGAGCGGCTGGCGCTGTCTGAGGGCCGGGCCACCGGGATCCTGGCCGAGCTGACGGCCGAGGAGGCGATCCACGAGGCGGTGGCGATCTCGACCTGCAACCGCACCGAGCTCTACCTCGTCGTCGCCGACCCCGTCGAGGCCGAGAACGCCGCTCTCGGCGCGCTCTCGATGCAGGCGGAGCTGCGCCCGACGGAGCTGCTCGGCAACGTCTACTCGCTGCACGGGCCCGAAGCCGTCCGGCACCTCTTCTCCGTCGCCGCCGGGCTCGACTCGATGATCGTCGGCGAGGCCGAGATCCAGGGTCAGGTCAAGCGCGCCTACGAGCTCGCGCTGGTCGAGGGAGCAACCGGGCCGCTGACGAACCGCCTCTTCCGCGACGCGCTCGCCGCCGGCAAGCGCGTCCGCACCGAGACCGCCATCGGCCACTCGCGCGTGTCGGTCTCGACGGTCGCGGTCGAGCTTGCCGAGAACGTCCTCGGCGATCTCGCCAGGCGCCGCGTGCTCGTGATCGGAGCCGGCGAGAACGGCGAGCTGACCGCCCGGGCGCTGCGCGACCGCGGCGTCCACACGGTCTTCGTCGCCAACCGCCGCTACGACCGCGCAATCGGCCTCGCCGAGCGCTTCGGGGGCGCGGCCGTCCGCTTCGACGATCTTCCCGACGAGCTACTGCGGTCGGACATCGTCGTCAGCTGCACGGCCTCGCCGCACCAGATCGTCGGTCCGGAGGAGCTCGAGCTGGTCTCGCAGGAGAGAGAGGGCCGGCCACTGCTGGTGATCGACATCGCCGTCCCGCGTGACATCGAGCCGAGCGTGCGCGAGATCGAGGGGGTGACGTTGTTCGACATGGACGACCTGCAGCGGGCGGTTGCGCGCAACCTCAGCGGCCGCGAGGCGGAGGCGACCCGGGCCGGATCGCTCGTCGAGGCCGACGCCGAGCGCTTCGACGCCTGGCTCGGGACGCTCGACGTCGTCCCGACGATCGCAGAGCTGCGCGAGCGCGCCGATTCGGTCGTGGATCAGGTGCTGGAGGAGAACGCCTCCCGCTGGGAGAGCCTCTCCGACGGCGACCGCCGACGGCTCGAAGCGATGGCCCGCTCGCTCGTCAGCCGCCTGCTGCACGAGCCCACGCTGCGGCTGAAGGCGGCCGCGGGCGAGGACGACGCCTACGTGCTCGTGCATGCGCTGCGCGAGCTGTTCGGGCTCGGACCCGCGGGAGCCTCCAGTCAGGAGTCCGAGCGTCCTGGCGCCGATGTGACATCGCTCGACTCCCGCCGCAAGCGGCCGCGCTAGCGGCCTCGCCGCTCGTCATGACAGGCGCCGAGGACAGCCCACGCACCGCGGACGGGCTCGAGGCGGCCGCCGAGCGCGCACTCGCGGTCGAACACAGCTGGTACCACTCGATCGAGCTCCCGGGCGGTGCGATCACCCCGGGGAAGGTGGATCTGCGCCGCCAGGCTCCGAAGATCCTCCCGGACGACCTCGCGGGGGCGCGCGCGCTGGACGTCGGCACATTCGACGGCTTCTGGGCGTTCGAGCTCGAGCGGCGCGGGGCCGAGGTCGTCGCGATCGACCTCGATGAGCCGCAGTCGCTGGAAGGGCCGCCGCTGACCCGCGAGCTCGCGCACAACCGGGCGCGCGAGATCGATCTCGAGCTCGGCCGCGGCTTCCGGCTCGCCGCCGATGCGCTCGGTTCGAAGGTCGAACGGCGCGAGCTGAACGTCTACGACGTCTCGCCGGAGACGATCGGCGGGCCCGTGGACCTGATCTTCATCGGCGCCCTGCTGCTCCACCTGCGCGATCCGGTGGGCGCACTCGAGCGCCTGCACGAGACGCTGGCGCCGGGTGGCCAGCTGATCTCGCTGGAGCCGGTCTCGCTGCGTGAGACGCTGCGCGCCCCGCGGACCCCGCTCGCGCGCCTGGAGGCGACCTCGACGCTCTTCAACTGGTGGCACCCGAACCGCGCGGCGCACCTCTCGATGGCCGTCGCGGCCGGTTTCCCGGAAGTGCGCTCGCTCGGCGTCCACCGCCCCCGCCAGCAGCGGCCGATGAAGGGCTGGATGCACGCCCTCTCGGCGCGCCGCGCCGATGGGTAGCGCCTAGTCAGGTGAAGCTGCGGCTCGGGACCCGCGGGAGTGCGCTCGCGCTGGCGCAAGCCGGGCTCGTACGCGACGCGCTGGTGGCTGCCGGCGACGGGGTCGAGCTCGAAATCGAGGTCGTCCCGATCACGACGTCCGGAGACCGTGGCAGGCCGGGTCCGGCCGATGACAAGTCTCGCTTCGTCAAGGAGATCGAGGACGCGCTGCTCGCCGGCCGGATCGACCTCGCGGTGCACTCGGCGAAGGACGTGCCGGCCCAGCTGCCGGAGGGCCTCGCGATCGTCGGCGTTCCGGCGCGCGCCGACGCGCGCGACACCCTGTGCCTGCCGGCGAGCGCAGACGGCGGCGGCGGCGCGCGCGGCCCGGGAACAGCCGAGTCCGGCGGCGGCTCGCTTGACGCCCTGCCGGAGGGCGCTCGCGTCGGCACCGGCAGCCTCAGGCGGCGCTCGCAGCTGCTGGCCGGGCGGCCAGATCTCCACCACGCGCCCCTGCGCGGCAACGTGGACACGCGGCTTCGCCTGCTGGACGAAGGCGAATGCGATGCGCTCGTGCTGGCGGCAGCCGGGCTCGAGCGGCTTGGCCTGAAGCGCGGCCTGCCGCTGCCCGCCGACGCCTTCACCCCCGCTCCCGGCCAGGGCTGCCTCGCGCTCGAGGCGAGAGACGGGGACGAGCGCGCCGCCGACGCCGCGCGGGCCGTAACCGATGACCGCTCGCTCGTGTGCCTGAGTGCCGAGCGGGCGCTCGTGGCCGGGCTCGCAGCCAGCTGCCAGACGCCTGTCGGGGCACACGCCCAGCTGGCCGATGGCCGGCTGATGCTCGCCGCGTTCGCGGGCATGCCCGACGGCAGCGCCTGGGTGCGCGACTCCGTCTCGGGCGCGGGCACCGATCCGGTCGCGCTCGGCCGGGAGGCCGCCGCGCGGCTGCTGGCCGCCGGGGCGGGCGAGATCCTCCGTATGGCGGAGGCGGGAGGATGACCCGATGAGCGCCGGCATCGTTCATCTCGTGGGCGCGGGTCCTGGCGACCCGGGCCTGATGACTCGCCGCTCGTTCGATCTGATCGCCGCGGCGGACGCGATCCTCTACGACCGCCTGATCCCCGCCGGGGCGCTCGACGGCGCGCGCGGGGACTGCGACCTCCGCTACGTCGGCAAGCGCCCCGGGGCCCCGGCGATGGAGCAGGAGGAGATCAACGCGACGCTGGTCGAGCTTGCCCGCAGCGGCGCCACCGTCGTGCGGCTGAAGGGCGGCGACCCGTTCGTGTTCGGGCGCGGCGGCGAGGAGGCTCAGGCGCTCGCGGCCGCGGGCCTGCGCTACGAGGTCGTGCCCGGGATCACCGCCGGGGTCGCCGGCCCCGCCTACGCCGGTATCCCCGTCACCCACCGCGACAGCGCCTCCGCGGTCGCGTTCCTCACCGGTCACGAGGACCCGGGCAAGGCCGAAAGCGCGCTCGACTGGGATGCGCTCGCCGCCTTCCCCGGGACGCTCGTCGTCTACATGGGGACCAGGCGGCTGCGCTCGCTGGCCGAGCGGCTGATGGCAGCCGGGCGGCCGGGCGACGAGCCGGCAGCGGTCGTTGAGCGCGGCACGCTGCCGGGGCAGCGCGCGTTGCGGGCGACGCTCGCCAAGATCGCCGACCGCGCCGAGGCGGAGGACGCCCAGCCGCCCGCCGTCACGGTCATCGGGCGGGCGGCGGCGCTCGGGGAGAGCCTGGCGTGGCTGGAGCAGCGGCCACTGCACGGGCATACGGTCACCGTCACGCGCGCCCGTACCCAGGCGAGCGCCCTGGCGGCCCGGCTAGCGGCGCTCGGCGCCGAGGTGATCGAGGCCCCGGCGATCCGGATCGAGCCCCGCCCGGTCGAGGGCGAGCTGGCGGTGGCGCTCGAAGGCATCGGCGAGAACGCGCTCGTCTGCGTCACGAGCCCGAACGGAGCCGGGCTCCTGTTCGAGGGGCTCGCGGCGCGGGGGCGCGACGCGCGCTCGCTGGCCGGCGCGGCCGTCGCCGCGATCGGCCCGGGAACCGCGGCCGAGCTCGGTCGCCACGGCATCGTCGCCGACGTCGTCCCCGAGCGCTCGGTGGCCGAGGCGCTCGTGGAGGCGCTCGCCGAGATCCCGCTCGAGGGCCGGCGCGTGCTCGTCGCGCGTGCCGCCGAGGCGCGGGACGTGCTGCCCGACGCCCTGCGCGAGCGCGGCGCGGCGGTCGAGGTAGCCGCGCTCTACGACACGGTGGCCGAGACGCTCGGCGCCGACCAGGTCGAGCGAGCGGTCACGGCCGACTACCTCACCTTCACCTCGAGCTCGACCGTGCGCTTCTTCCTCGACGCCGTCGGCGGCGCCGGCGCGCTGGCCGCTGCGACGCGCGTGGTCTCGATCGGCCCGGTGACGAGCGCGACCGCGCGCGAGCACGGGCTCGAGCCGGCTGTCGAGGCCGCGCGCCACGACATCCCCGGCGTGGTCGCGGCGCTGACCGAGGACGCGGCGCGGTGATCGTCACGCTGCTGAGCGACTACGGCGCCGAGGATGACTTCGCCGGCGTCCTCCATGGGGTCATCCGCCGCGTCACCCCCGAGGCGCAGATCATCGACATCACCCACGGCGTGCCGCGCTACGACGTACGCCGGGGCGCGATCGTGCTTCGTAACACGCTGCCTTACATGCCGGCCGGCGTGCACCTCGCGGTCGTGGACCCTCAGGTCGGCACCGAACGCCGCGGGGTGGCGCTGCGCTGCCAGGACGGGCGCATCCTGGTGGGCCCCGACAATGGCCTGCTGAGCCTCGCCTGGGAGCGCTGCGGCGGGGTCGAGATCGCGGTTGACGTGACCCGCTCTCCGCACCGCCTCGAGCCCATGTCGGCGACCTTCCACGGTCGCGACCTCTTCGCGCCGGTCGCGGCGCAGCTCGCGGCGGGCGCGGAGATCGTCGACGCCGGTGAGCCGCTCGAGCCGGACCGCCTCGAGGTCGTGCGCCTTCCCGAGCCGCGCTTGGAGGACGGTGTGCTCGTGGCGCATGTGCTCGGCGTCGACCAGTTCGGCAACGTCTCGCTCGACGCCGGCCACGAGACGCTCGCCGGCAGCGGCCTGACCCTCGGCGCCGCGCTCGAGATCGAGGCCGGCGACGAGCGCTTCCTGGCGACCTTCGCTCAGACGTTCGCCGACGTCCACCCGGGCGAGGTGCTCGTCTACGAGGACGCCTACCGCTCGCTTGCCGTGGCCATCAACCGCGGCGACGCGGGCGCGACCCTCGGCCTCGCCGCCGACGGCGAGCTGCGGCTGAGGCCGCGGTGACCAAAGCGCTCGGCCGGCCGCGGGCCCACCACCGGCTGACCGACTCGACCAACGAGCGCGCCAAGGCGCTGGCCGCACTCGGCGCCCCGCACGGCACGCTCGTGACCGCGGGCGAGCAGACGGCCGGCCGCGGGCGCCAGGGACGCAGGTGGAGCGCGCCGCCCGACAAGGCTCTTCTGTGCTCGGTGCTCGTCCGGGGGCTCGAGGAGCGGCACTCGATCCTGCCGCTCGCAGCCGCCGTGGCCGTCTGCGAGGCGGCCGAGGCGGTGGCGCCGGTCGAGGCGCGGATCAAGTGGCCCAACGACGTCTGGGTCGAGCGCCGCAAGCTCGCCGGCATCCTGATCGAGGGCCGGCCGCAGGAAGGCTGGGCGGTCGTGGGGATCGGGCTTAACGTGGGGACGCGCGCGGAGGAGTTTCCCGTCGAGTTGCGCGATACGGCGACCTCGTTGGCGGTTGCGGGCAGCTCGGCTGCCGAGCCGCCGTCGGTTGAGGTGACGCTCGAAGCGTTGCTGGAAGCCCTGGCGAAACGGCTGGGCAACGAGGAAGGCGAGATCCTGGCCGCCTGGCGGGCGCGGGACGCCCTGCTCGGCGAGCGAGTGCGCTGGGATCGCGGGGAGGGTCAGGCGGCGGGGATCGACGACAGCGGGGCGCTGCTGGTCGATGTCGAGGGGGGCCGTGTGTCCCTCGACGCCGGCGAGGTTCACCTGCTCCGCTAGCCGAACAATGGCGTTCCAGTCATGCCTGGCCTGACTCAGGCGCCATTGTTCGCGCCCTTGCCGTTCGACCCCTGCTGGCCGTTCGCGTTCCGCTGCCCGCGTCCCTTGGCGGTCCCACGGCCGCGTCCCTTCCCGCGCCGGCGGCGACCGCCGCGGCGACCGCGCGCCTTGGGGAAGTTGCGCAGCAGCTCCCGCGCCAGCGCCGAGGGCTTGCGAGCCATCCGCGTGCGGGCGCCGCGCAGGACCTCCTCCGCCTCGGGCGTGTGGGCAAGCGCGGCGGCCAGCAGCGCCGCGGCCAGCCGGCGGTCCTGCTTGCGTGAGGCCTGCACCAGGCGGCGCGCGTTGCGGGCGTGGGCGCCGCCTGAGGAGTTGACGAGCAGGCCCAGCAGCCGCT
>Ga0136620_10001865_pt1 | contig 10024 bp, 9 predicted proteins | sample AntDrymUQ4162106_2_FD_104806 | JGI IMG/M metagenome (GOLD analysis project Ga0136620, IMG submission 104806) | Polar desert sand microbial communities from Dry Valleys, Antarctica - metaG UQ416 (21.06) | ecosystem: Environmental > Terrestrial > Soil > Desert | place: Antarctica: Dry Valley... | reverse complement strand
AGGCTGGCCGGCACCCATTCGGCACCCATCCGGCAGAAAACGGGTCCCAGTAGCCACGCCGAAAGCGGCGGTACGGACGTGCGAAGTGCCTGCAAACACGGCACATAGCCGAGCCTCCCGACAGTCGCCGCTACTGCGTTGAAGCAGTCTGGGGGACTAGAGGTCCCGAGTTCAAATCTCGGCGCCCCGACTGAGACGGCCCCGGCGGCTATGGCGGAATCATCAAACGAGCGCAGCGTTCGGCGCTATTGGGACGAGGTCTGGAGCCAGGGCAACGTCGCGGCGGTCGGCGAGTTTTACGCCCCGATTTTCCGATTGAACGGCGAGGAGACCTCTGTCGAAAAGTTTGCCGAAAATGCTGAAGCGTGGTTGGGGCACTTCTCCGACTTCGGGGTCGAGGTTGACAAGCTGTTCGTATGCGGAGGCGTCGTCGTGAGCCGCGTTATCTACCGCGCCACTCACACCGGTGATTTCAAGACGGTGCCCGCGAGTGGAGAGACGTTCGAGCTCAGCGGGATCGACATCTTCGAGTTCGAGGCCGGCCGCGCCACGGTGCACTGGCACGAAACGGACCACTTGGACATGTTCCAACAGCTGGGCGCCGAGCCTCGACCCATGTGAAGTAGAGCCAGCCCCTCCCGGGCTCCACAACGTCGAAGCGGTGGGGACGAAAGCCGATCCCCTCGCGAGAGGGATTGGCGGTTTCGCCGTCCACCCCGATGGTGGTCGCGTAGGCCCCCGACGAAAGGAGAAGGGACCGGGACAGCTCTGCGGCCGCTGAGCTCGCCTAACCAGCATGGCCGCCAAACTTAGAGTCGTCTCAGGCGTGGTCGCCGCCGCCGCAGTTCTTCTCGTCGCCGCCGCGCCTACTCCGGCAGCGACCCTCGCCACGCCAACGCCCCTTGCTCCGGCAGCCGGAGCAACCGCGCAGGCCTTGCCGTCGTTCGCCTGGAGCGCCGTTGCCGGCGCCGCGCGATACGAGTTCCAGCTCGCCGCCGACGTCGGGTTCAACTCCCCGGTGCTCGGGCGCGGGGAGGATCAGTTCTTCACTCGAAACACCAGGGCCACGCTCAAGAAGACGGTCCCGAACGGGACGTACTACTGGCGTGTCCGTGCGGCGACCGTAGATGGCTCCGTTTCCCCCTGGACGACGCCACGGTCGCTCCGAAAGGCCTGGACGGCCGCGCCCGCCTTGCAGTCGCCGGCGCACGGTGCGGTCGTCAGTCACCCGACCAGCCCGCTTGTCCTGCGCTGGTCCGCCGTCTTGCACGCAGCCCAGTACCTCGTCACGATCGCGAGCGATCCACTGCTCGGATCGGCAGTCGGCGGTCAGCAGAACATCGAGACGTCGGGGACCGTGTATGCGCCGCGAGCGCTCCTGCTGCCACCCGGCACCTACTACTGGGGCGTGACGCCGCTCGATGCGCAGGGTCATCGCGGGGTCCCATCGACGGTGGCCTCGTTCACGTGGACGTGGCCGACGACTACGGCACCGGCGGTCAGCGATCTCATGAGCGAGCCGGAGGTGTTCGATCCGTTCTTCTCGTGGAACGCCGTCCCCGGGGCGGCCAAATACGAGCTCGAGGTGAACCCCACCGCGGACTTCTCGCCGGGATCCAAGGTCTGCTGCGCGGGCTCGACGACGGCGACGTCGCACTCGCCGACGTCGATGCTCCGCGACAACACCTACCACTGGCGGGTCCGGGCGCTCGATGCATTCGGCAACGCCGGAATTTGGAACCTGGGAACCCCGTTCACGAAAACGTTCGACAAAGTGCCTCCGGTCACCGCGCCGAGCGTCAAGAACGTTCGCCTACGCGACAACCTCGCAGACCCGGGAAGCGATCTCGAGGCCGGGACGCCGGGCTATCAGACGAATCTTCCGATCCTGACTTGGAGCCCCGTTCCAGGCGCTTCCAGCTACGAGGTAGACGTCTTCCCCTACGAGTCCGGCATCTGCGACTGGTCGGACGCGGGACCCGACCACTGGCGCCTGAAGACGAGCACCGCGGCGTGGACGCCTCTCGGGACAGGTATGGGCGCCAACAAGCCCTACCCCGATGCCCACCCGGTCGCGAACGACGGAAACCGGGCCCTCGTCCTGGACAAGTCGTACTGCGCACGAGTTCGCGCTCGGGCCGATCGGGACAAGGACGGCGCCGAGGTGTACGGCGACTACACGTACGTGAACGACGGCACGGGCGCGTCGTTCACCTGGCGCGGCCATGCTGCCGGAGCTGCATGCACGCCGTCTTGCAACGCCAACTATCTCGGTGCTTCCGACTACGTCCTGCCCACGACCGGCACGTCGACGACGCGGATGCCCGTCTTCACCTGGCAGCCGATCGCAGGGAAGGCGAGCTACTTCGTCCTGGTGGCCAAGGACCCGTCGTTCAGCAACATCGTCGACTACGCGTTCACGCAGGCTCCGGCGTACGCGCCCAGAACGATGAACAACCCCAAGAACTACCCGGACGAGGAGACCCTCTACTACTGGGCCGTGCTGCCGGCGACGAGCGCGAGCGGCGACGGTGCCGTCGGGAATCCACTCGACGCGGCGGCGCGAAGCTTTCAGAAGCTCTCGACTCCGCCGTCCCCGACCAGTCCCGCGCCCGGCTCCGACGTGTCCGGCCAGCCGACGTTCCGATGGACAGCCGCAGAGGCGACTCGGCGGTACCGGCTTCAGGTCTCGCAGGATCCCAGCTTTGGGACACTGCTCGAAGGCGCCTCGACCGGAGGCGTCTCGACGGCCTCGACCGCGTACACGACCTCGACCTCCTATCCGGCCGACACCCTCCTCTACTGGCGCGTTCGCGCCGACGACGAGGATTTGATCGGTCTCCGCTGGTCCGCCGTCGGCACGTTCCAACGACGGCTTCCCGCTCCTTCACCGCGGTTTGACATGACCGCAGGGGACATGTTTCCGCTGATGTCCTGGGATCCCGTGCAGGGAGCGGTCTCGTACCGCATTGCGGTCGACGAGGCGGACGGAGAGCACTTCGAGTACGACGACTTCCGCTCCGCAGCCGCAACGTTCGTGAAGATGACGGGCACCGGTGTCGTCGGGCTCCGCGCCCGAGCGAACTTCCCGACCGGCACCACCCAGACCACGGCAGGTCCTTGGTCGAAGACCGTGCAGTTCACGCGCACGATGGGGGAGCCGACCGGCGCCGCCACCGATGCGTCCGCAGATCACCTGCTCTTCAGCTGGGATCCGAAGCCGGGTGCGAAGCAGTATCGGGTGATCGTCTCGAACCGCGAGGACTTCGCCGCCAGCGTGGAGGACGTAACGACCGACAACACGAGCTACGCGCCACCGCTCACGCAGTACCTGTACACCCAGGGGGGCACGTTCTACTGGCGGGTGACCGCGATCGACGACGACCGGAACATCGGCGACTTCACCCGCGCCCACTCGTTCGCCCTTCGGAAGACCGCGACCGGCCCCGTCCAGGCGCGGCAGCGACTCAGGCTCGGCGTTCGCGGCGCTCTGAGGGCCAAGCGGCTACGCAGGGTGGTCGTCACGGTGTCGGCCGGCGGCCGACCCGTCCTCGGAGCCAAGGTGCGCGGACTGGGCTTCGGAGTGAAGACGCGGTACCGCGCGACAGACGCGCGCGGCCAGGTCGTCTTCCGGCTGCGACCGAAGCGACGAGGGCTGATGATCTTCCAGGCGACGAAGGCAGGCTTCCTTGCCGGGGCTACGCGCGCACGGATTCGCTGAGCTCGCTGACTCAGGGGGCGTCGACGAAGACGTCCGCACTGCACCCGAAGACGAGTGCGTCGAGGACGTCGGCCGGAGCGACGCCTCGTAGCGACCGGTGATGAAGGTCGATCTGCACGTCGCCCCATGACTCGAGGCCGAGTGCAGCGGCGCCCTCGTCGGCGCCGAAGCAGAGCAGCGTGCCAGCGTCGCAGACCTCCCGCCGGCCGTCGAGGCGCCGCGCGGAGGTCTCCAGCTCGCGAAGCTCCTCGAGCGGATCGAGCCGCACGTTCGAGTCGGAGCCGATGCAGATCCCGATCCCTCGTTCCCGCAGCCGCGCCAGGGGGGCGAAACCGTCGCCGAGGTTCGCCTCGGTGGTCGGGCAGATGCACACTCGGGAGCCGGATTGAGCGAGCAAATCGAGCTCGGAGTCGTTCGCGTGCGTCGCATGGACGACGGTCGTCCGGGGGCCGAGGCAGCCGGTCGCCTTCAGGAGCTCGATCGGCCGGACGCCATGTTCGGCGAGGCACTCCTCGATCTCTCGTGGCTGCTCGTTCGCGTGCACGTGAAATGGCAGCTCTTTCTCGTGGGCGTAGCGGCCGATCGCGCTGAGCCAGTCGGGGGGGCACGCGCGCACGGAGTGGGGGGCGCAGCCGACGCGAACGCCGGCGTCTCGAAGCCCGTCGACCTGGCGTAGATAGTCGACCGGCGAATCCTGCCGAAAGCGGTTGAGGCCATCCCGAGCGTATGCCGTCAGGAGGAGCACAATCTCTATTCCTGCCTCCGCCGCCGCCTGAGCGGCGGCATGCGCCTCGGGGAGCCCGAGGTAGTGAAACTCTCCCACAGCCGTATAGCCGGCTGCGCGCATTTCGCGGTAGGTCTCGGTGTACGTTGCGCGAACGAGCTCCGGCGTCTGCCGATCGGCCTCCGCGAGCATCGTTTCGCGCCACGCCCAGAAGTCGCCGCCCGTCTGTCGCCCGCGCAGCACGCGCTGGAAGGCATGGCTGTGCGCGTTGACGAAGCCCGGGAGCGTAAGAGCAGTTGGGGCGGCCATTGGCCCCTTTATCGTCACACTTCCGCCTCCTTCACGTGTCCCACGCGCGCGCCACTCCTCGTTTACGCTCAAAGCGGGGTGGAGGATGGTGGCCCCGGCCGGAGGAGGAGCCTGGCGGAAAGGGGCGCGAGTCGCCGAGCACTATCCTCTCTTGCGATGGCCGAACGAGTTGCCTCCGGCCGGCTTCAGCAGGTTCCGAACGCGCTCACGGTCGCGCGGTTCGCCGCGATCCCGGTGTTCGTGGTGCTGCTCGCCACCGCCGACGATGGCCGAAGCTGGCCGGCCGCAATCGTCTTCGGCGCTGCAGCAGCTACCGACCAGGTCGACGGGTGGCTGGCTCGGCGCTGGCACGTCGAGTCGCGCTTCGGAACCGTCGCGGATCCGCTCGCCGACCGCCTCATGATCGACACCGCGGTGATCGGGCTCTTCCTCCACGGCCGACTACCGTGGGCGGGGCTCGTGCTGATCCTCGCGCGGGATTTGCTGCTCGTCGCCGGGTATAAGCTCTTCGTGCCCCGCGGCTACGAGCTCTCCGTGAACATCATCGGTAAAGCCGCGACGTGGATCCTCTACCTGTCGCTTGCCCTGATGCTCGTCACTCGAGCGGGCGCGACCATCCCGTACACACTCTTCTGGATCGGTCTCGGGCTGGCCCTCTTGGCTGCTGTGGCCTATCTCACGGGCGCGCTGAGGAAGCCCGCATGAAGGCGGTCGTCATGGCCGGTGGGGAGGGCACACGTCTCCGACCGCTCACGTCCAACCAGCCGAAGCCGATGGTCCCGATCGTCGGGAAGCCGTGCATAGAGCACATCCTCGAGCTGCTCCGAAAACACGGCTTCGAAGACGTCATCGTCACTGTCGCGTTCCTTCCGCAGGCGATCAGGAGCTACTTCGGGAACGGCGAGACGCTCGGCCTGCGGATGGAGTACTCCGTCGAGGAGTCGCCCCTAGGTACCGCAGGCTCCGTCCGTCTGGCAAGCGACCGGCTCGACGAGACGTTCCTGGTCATCTCCGGCGACGCGCTTTGCGACTTCGACCTCACGGAGCTCGTGCAGTTCCACCGTGACCGCGGCGCAGCTGTGACGATCGGGCTCAAGTCCGTCGAGAACCCACTCGAGTTCGGGATCGTCGTGACGGACGGCGAGGGCCGCGTCGAGCGCTTCCTCGAGAAGCCGTCCTGGTCGCAAGTCTTCTCGGACACGATCAACACGGGCGTCTACGTCCTGGAGCCCGAGGTCCTGAAGCACATCCCGTCGGATCGGCCGTACGACTTCTCGAAGGAGCTCTTCCCGCTGTTGCTCGAGATGGGCCGGCCGATCTACGGCTACGCGATGGACGGCTACTGGCAAGACATCGGGAACCTCGAGCAATACCGCCAGGCGAACTTCGACGCTCTCGACGAGCGTGTCGCTCTCGAGGTGCCCGGCGTGCGGCTCCGCGGCAATGTCTGGCTCGGTGAGGGCGTCGAGATCGACGACCTGAACCGGATCGAGGGACCCGCGTTCCTCGGGAACTACTGTCGCGTGGCCCCCGACGCGACCGTCGGGCCGTACTCCGTGCTCTCGGCGAGCGTCGCGCTCAGGGAGCGCGCGCGAATCAGCTCGTCGGTGATCGACGCCTCGACGCACATTGGTCGGAGCGCCTTGATCGAGAGCGCGATCATCGGCCGGAACTGCGACATCCGCTCCCACGTCCGGATCCATCAGGACGTGGCGATCGGCGATCGGGTCACGGTCGGAGCGGAGACCGTCGTGATGCCCGGAGTCCGCATCTACCCCTTCAAGGAGGTGGAGTCCGGCTCGCAGGTCTTCGAGAACCTCATCTTCGAGTCGCGGTCGGCGCCGCATCTCTTCGGCCAGGACGGAGTGACCGGCTTGGTGAACGTCGACCTGACGCCCGAGACCGCGCTCCGGCTTGCCTCTGCGGTCGGTACGGCCCTCAAGCGTGGCGCACGAATCGTGGCCAGCCGGGAATCGGCCCCTGCCTGCCGGATGATCAAGCGCGCCATGATCTCGGGCATCAACTCGACCGGCGTCCACGTCGCCGACCTGCGCGTGTTGCCGGCCGCCGTAGCCCGTCACCTGCTCAAGAGTCACGGGTACGAGGCCGGCTTTCACGTCGGCTTGCACCCCTCGGATCCGGAGCTGGTGAAGATCCAGTTCTTCGAGCAGCCCGGCATCGAGGCGTCCGTGACCTTCCAGAAGGAGGTTGAGAAGCACTTCACTCGTCAGGAGTTGCGGCTCGTCGGCGCCTCGGATGTCGGCGGCATCAGCTATCCGGCCAGAGCGCGGGAAGGCTACGCCGACGATCTCATCGCCAGCCTCGACGCGGACGCGATTCGCGAGCGCGGCTTTCGGATCGTCGTGGACTATGGATACTCGGCGGCGTCGTTCGTGCTTCCGCTCCTTCTCGGCCCGCTCGGGGTGGAGGCCGTCGCAGCCCATACATTCTCCCCTGACCACCCGACTGGTGAGACCGCGACGCTCCGGAGCCTCATCGGTCAGACGAAGAGCCTCGTCGGCGCAGTCGGCGCAGATCTCGGTGTCGTCTTCGATCGTGCGGCGGAGCGTCTCTACCTGATCGACGACAGGGCACGTGAGATCCCCGTCGAGCAGACGCTTCTCCTGTATCTCCGGCTGATCGGGAGCGACGGACGCCGTGGAAAGCTGGCATTCCCCGTTACCGTGACGAGCCAGGTCGACAAGATCCTGGAGGGCAGCGGCCTCGAGGTCGTACGCACCCAGTCGTCACTTCCCGAGCTGACGAAGGCTGCTTCCCAGGACGGCGTGATCTTCGCGGGTGCGGTGGGCGGCGGTTATGTCTTCCCGGAGTTCCTGCCCGCGTACGACGCCACCGCGAGCCTCTGCAAGCTTCTCGAGCTCCTCGCCCCGGTGCGGCGCCCACTCTCGGAGCTCGTGTCCGAGCTGCCCGCCTCTCACGTCGTGCACAGGCAGGTGCCCTGCCCATGGGCGCAGAAAGGACTGGTCATGCGCGTCGTCACGGAACGATTGAAGGATCGAGAGGTCGACCTTCGCGACGGGATCAAGGTCTTCGACGAACGAGGCTGGGCGCAGGTGCTTCCCGACCCCGACGAGCCGATCGTGCACGTCTATGCCGAAGGTGGGAGCGCGGAGGCGTCGGCCGAGCTCGAAGGCGAGCTTCGCGCGCTCGTGGAGAGCGTCCTTCAGGACGAGGAGGCGCACGCGTGAACAAAACGCTCAAGTTGAGATTGACCCTTGGCCGCTCGCCTGGTTTACTGAACGTTCTCCGAACGAAAGGCTGACTTGGAACCGCTGCCCGATCTTCCGAACATGTCCGACGCCGAGCTCAAGGAGGTAATCGACGGGCTCCAGACCCAGGAGCAGGAGATCTCATTCCAGAGGAGGCTGCTGCACGGCCGCATCGACATCCTGCGGGCGGAGCTGCAGTCCCGGCTGAAAGAGGCCGGACCGGAGAGCATTCTCGCCGAGGTCGACATGGACCGGCTGACGGCGATCCTTGCCGGCAAGGCATTGCCGCCCACCAAGGACTGAGCCCGTTTGTCCCACGTCTACTGTCCTGAATGCGGGTTCCAGAATCCGGAGGCCGCGAACTTCTGCTCGAAGTGCGGAGCTGCCATGGTGCGCGACAGCGCCGGGGCCGACACGACGATGGCGTACACGCCCGAGGACGTGGACGAGGCATCTCCACTGGAGGACCTCGGGATGGAGGGCCCGGCCCTGATCGTGCGCTCGGGTGGCGGTCGCACGGGTGAGCACTTCGTCCCGCAGGACGATCGCACCACGATCGGCCGCTCACCCGATTGCGACATCTTCCTCGACGACGTCACCGTTTCGCGGACGCACGCCGTTCTCGTCAAGCGTGACGGCTCTTTTACCATCGAGGATCAGGGGAGCCTGAACGGCACGTTCGTGAACCGGCGCCGGATCGACTCGGCGGAGCTCGGTGATGGGGACGAGGTCCAGGTGGGCAAGTACCGGCTCACCTTCCTCGAGAAGTGAGCGCGACGGCCGTCAGCCGTCCGGAGGAGCGCCCCCTCACGATCGGCGCGGTCTGCCGCCTCCTCCAGGACGAGTTTCCCGACATCTCGATCTCGAAGATCCGCTATCTCGAGGATCAGGGCTTGCTGGCACCCCGCAGAACGCCTGGTCGCTATCGCCTCTTCGGCGAGGACGACGTCGACCGGCTTCAGACGATCCTGCGGCTCCAGCGGGACGAGTTCCTCCCGTTGCGGGTGATCCGGCAGGAGCTCGCCTCGCCGGCCGGGGCGGGCCGGCGCAGGCGTTCAGGCCTCGGCGAGCCGGACGAGGAGATCGAGCTCGCAGAGTTGTGCGAGCGCGCAGGAGTCGAGGCGGGGCTCGCGCGGGAGCTCGAGGAGTACGGCCTCCTGGAAGCTCGGAGGGACGGAGGTGAACGCCTGTACCGGGAGACGGAAGCCGACATCGCGGCCGTCTGCGCGAAGCTGGCACGCTTCGGAATCGACGCGCGCCACCTGCGGTCGTTCAGGTCTGCCGCGGAGCGCGAGGTCGGGCTGCTGGAGGCGATCGCGGCGCCGGCTTTGCGCTCGAGGAACCCGGAGCGTCGACAGAGTGGGATGGAGGATCTCCAGCTCCTCGCCGCTCTCGCTCAGGAGCTGTCCCAGCTCCTGTTCTGGCGTGCTCTGCGTAAGGTGGCGGCCTCCTGATGGCGATCGACCTGAAGACGCGAGTCCGCGAAGTTCCGGACTGGCCGGAGCCGGGGGTTGGGTTCAAGGACGTCAGTCCGCTGCTTCGCGACCCGGAGGCCCTCGCGCAGACGATTGACGACCTCGCGAGCTGGTCGCGGGATCTGGCCCCTGATCTCGTGCTCGGTGCAGAGGCCCGCGGTTTCATCCTCGGGGCGGCGATCGCGAACAAAGTCCCCTGCGGCTTCGTGCCCGCCCGGCGCCCTGGAAAGCTTCCGCCCGAGACGGTGAGCGCGACGTACGCGCTGGAGTACGGGCAGAACGCGCTCGAGCTCCACGCCGACGCAATCGGTGACGGAAGCCGAGTGGTGATCCACGACGACGTACTTGCGACGGGGGGGACAGTTGAGGCGATCGGCGGTCTGGTCGAGCAGCTGGGCGGGGTGGTCGTCGGGGTCTGCTTCATCATCGAGCTCTCGTTCCTCGGTGGCCGCGAGCGGCTTGCGTCGCGCTATCCGCTGCATTCGTTGATCACGTACTGAGCGGAATCGCGGGTCTGGAACGGAGCTTTCGCCAAGCTCGTGCGGGTTTTGGCGGCTTCCCCGCT
>Ga0136620_10001864_pt1 | contig 10026 bp, 8 predicted proteins | sample AntDrymUQ4162106_2_FD_104806 | JGI IMG/M metagenome (GOLD analysis project Ga0136620, IMG submission 104806) | Polar desert sand microbial communities from Dry Valleys, Antarctica - metaG UQ416 (21.06) | ecosystem: Environmental > Terrestrial > Soil > Desert | place: Antarctica: Dry Valley... | reverse complement strand
CTGGGGGAAGATCCCGATGTCCGGTGCGTTGCCCGACTGCACATTGGACTGAATGAGGGTGGTGAAGTCGGTGTTGCCGGTGTACTCGATGTCGATCCCGGCGTCCTCCTCGAACGGCGCGACCGTGTCCTCGAACGCCTTCTGCTCGGTGCCGGTGAAGGCGCCGAAGACCTCGACGACCCCGTCGCCGCTGTCGCTGCCGCCGGACGAGCTACTGCTGCTGCTCTCGTCGCTGGACTGCAGGCAACCGGTCAGGACGAGCGCCCCCACCCCCGCCATGGCCGTCAGCCGCATCCCACGTGTCCCGCGCATCGCCACTCCCTTTAGCTCGTACAACTCAAACGTCACCGAACGTTCACGGAACTATCTCACCGTGTGACAGGGATGGCACCCCGTGGAACCCGATCGTTATGTCACGGGATCGAGCCCTCGAGCATCTCAGTGACCAGCGCGGCGATCGGGGACCGCTCCGAACGCGTCAGCGTGACGTGCGCGAACAGCGGGTGGCCCTTCAGCCGCTCGACCACAGCGACCACACCGTCGTGGCGGCCGACCCGCAGGTTGTCGCGCTGGGCGACGTCATGGGTGAGCACCACCCGCGAGCCGGCGCCGATGCGCGACAACACGGTGAGCAGCACCCCGCGCTCCAGACTTTGTGCCTCGTCGACGATGACGAACGCGTCGTGCAGTGACCGGCCGCGGATGTATGTCAGCGGCAGCACCTCGAGCATGCCCCGGTCGAGCAGCTCGTCGACCACGGCGCCGCCGGCGACCGCCCCGAGGGTGTCGAACACGGCCTGGGCCCAGGGCGCCATCTTCTCCGACTCGCTGCCGGGCAGGTAGCCGAGCTCCTGCCCGCCGACCGCGTACAGCGGGCGGAAGACGACGACCTTCTTGTGCTGGCGCAGCTCCAGCACCGCCTCCAGCCCGGCGCACAGCGCGAGCGCGGACTTGCCCGTGCCGGCCCGGCCGCCCATGGACACGATCCCGATCTCGGGGTCGAGCAGCAGGTCGAGGGCGACCCGCTGCTCGGCGGAGCGGCCCCGGATGCCGAACACGTCCCGGTCGCCGCGCACCAGCCGTACCCGCTTGTCCGGTCCGACCCGGCCGAGCGCGCTGCCGCGCTCGGACAGCAGCACCAGCCCGGCGTGGCAGGGCAGGTCGCGGGCCTCGTCCAGGTCGACCGACCCCTCGTCGTACAGCACGTCGACGAGCTCGCCCGCGACCTCCAGCTCGACCATGCCGGTCCAGCCGGTTGCGGGCGTCAGCTCGGCGCGGTACTCCTCGGCGGCCAGGCCGACCGCGGCGGCCTTCACCCGCATCGGCAGGTCCTTGGAGACCAGGGTCACGCGCCGATCGTCGGCGGCCAGGCTGCGGGCCACCGCGAGGATGCGGGTGTCGTTGTCGCCGAGCCGGAGGCCGGCCGGCAGCACGGCCGGGTCGGTGTGGTTGAGCTCCACCCGCAGCGTCCCGCCGGCGGGTCCGAGTGGCACCGGCGCGTCCAGCCTTCCGTGCCGCAGCCGCAGCTCGTCCAGCAGCCGCAGCGCGGAGCGGGCGAAGTAGCCGAGCTCGGGGTGGTGCCGCTTGGCCTCCAGCTCGCCGATCACCACCAGCGGCAGCACCACCTCGTGCTCGTCGAAACGACCGATGGCCGAGGGGTCGGCGAGCAGCACGCTGGTGTCCAGTACGTACGTCCGGTGCCCGTCGCGGGTGTCCACCTCATGAGACACGTGGTGCCCTCCGTCCGTCGCCCCGACGCTACGACCGCCGAGGCGACCGGCCGGCACGACACGCCCGGCCCCGTGGTGAAGTCGGCTGGACCGGCGCACGCCTGCTGGCCCGCCCGCCCGTCCGCGCGCCCGCCACGGAACTTCCGACCGCTCGGCAGCCCTGGCAACCAAAGCGTCGGAAGATCCGTCAGGACGGCGGTCACCCGCCCCTCCCCGCCACGGAACTTCCGACCGCTCGGCAGCCCTGGCAACCAATGCGTCGGAAGATCCGTCAAGGCGGCGGTCGCCCGCCCCTCCCCGCACGAAACATCCGACCACTCGGCAGCCCAGGCAACCAAAGCGTCGGAAGATCCGTCAGGACGGCGGTCCCCTAGCCGCCCCCCGCCACGAAACTTCCGACCACTCGGCAGCCCTGCCAACCACAGCGTCGGAAGATCCGTCAGGGCGGGCGGCGATCGGTACCGATACCCGGCTGGGTCGGTCAGGAGCCGGATCTGGCCAGCGCGGAGTGCCGATACGAGTAGCCGCCGTAGACGATCAGACCGAGCAGGAACCAGATCCCGAACCGCAACCAGGTTTCGGGCGACAAGAACGTGATGAGCCAGATCGAGAACCCGATCCCGACCAGCGGGACGAACGGCACGGCCGGGCACCGGAACGGACGGCGCAGGTCGGGCTGGGTGCGCCGCAGTGTGATCACCGCGAAGCACACCACGATGAACGCGAGCAGGATGCCGATGTTGGTGAGCTCAGCAGCCTCGCCGATCGGCAGGAATCCCGCGATTGCCGCGGAGCCGACACCGGCGATCCACGTGATCCGGGTCGGGACGTGACGTACCGGGTCGGTCTTGGCGAACCACTTGGGCAGCAGCCCGTCGCGGCTCATCGCGAACCACACCCGGGTGACACCGAGCATGAAGGTGAACATCACGGTCAAGATGCCGATGATCGCGCCGACGGCTATCACCGACGCGATGCTCTCCAGGCCGACAGACTCGAAGGCGGTGGAGAAGCCGCTGGTCGGGTTTATCTCGTTGAACGGCTGCATGCCGACCAGGACGAGGCAGGCCGCGACGTACAGCACCATGGAGATGGCCAGTGAGTACAGGATCGCCTTGGGCATGTGCTTCTCGGCGTCCTTGGACTCCTCCGCGGCGGTGCTCATCGCGTCGTACCCGAAGACCGCGAAGAACACCGTGGCCGCGCCCGTGATGGCCCCGCCGTAGCCGAACGGCGCGAACGGGTCGAGGTTGGCCGAGTCGACGTAGAACACGCCGAGGCCGATGACCAGCAGCACGATGGCGACCTTGAGCGCCACGACGGCGACCTCGAACCGCGCGGCCGCGCGCATGCCGCGGGTGAGCAGGAAGGCGATCAGTAGGCACAGCAGCACCGCGAACAGGTCGACCCGGTGGTCCGGCCCGGTGCCGGGGGCTCCCAGCATCCAGGCGGGCAGCTCCAGCCCGATCTGGTCGACGAGGAAGGCGAAGTATCCGGAGATGCCGATCGCCACCACTGCGACGATCGCGATGTACTCCAGTAGCAGGTCCCAGCCGATGAACCACCCCACGATCTCGCCCAGCACCACATATCCGTACGTGTAGGCCGAGCCGGCCTTGGGGATCAGTCCGGCGAACTCCGCGTACGAGAACGCCGCAGCCGCGCTCGCGACGCCGGCGACCAGGAAGCTGAGCACCACCGCCGGTCCGGCCGTGTTGCGCGCCACCTCACCGGCCAGCGCGAAGATCCCGGCCCCGATGATGCCACCGACGCCGATCGCGGTGAGCTGCCAGGGACCGAGGGTGCGCTCCAGCCCGCCTCCCGCGCTGTCGTCGTCGATCTGCTCGATCGGCTTGCGCCGCCAGATTCCGCGCCCACCGGCCAACGCGGACTGCTGCTTCTGCTCAGACATGCCGACACCCTCCCGCACCCCGCCGGCGAACGCACGTGACCCGGCCGCTCAGGCCCCGAAGCGACGTTTGCGCACGGCGTACGAGCGCAGCGCCCGGAGCAGGTCGATGTGCCGGAAGTCGGGCCACAGCGCGTCGCAGAAGAAGAACTCCGAGTGCGCGCTCTGCCACAGCATGAAGCCGGACATCCGCTGCTCACCGGAGGTGCGGATGACCAGATCGGGATCTGGTTGGCCGGCGGTGTAGAGGTGCTCGGCGATGTGCTCGACGTCGAGAATCTCGGCGAGCTCCTCGATCGAGGTGCCACGGCCGGCGTGCTGCTGCAGCAGGGCCCGCACGGCGTCGGCGAGCTCGCGGCGGCCGCCGTAGCCGACGGCAAGGTTGACGGTCGTGCCCTCGATGCCCCGGGTTGCCTCACCGACCTCCTTGAGCCGCCAGGAGGTCGAGTAGGGCAGCAGGTCGAGCGCGCCGATGGCGTTGACCCGCCATCGCCCGGTCTCACCGATACGGGTGGCGACGTCCTCGATGATCTCGATAAGCGGCTGCAGCTCGGCGGCGGGCCGCTGGAGGTTGTCGGTGGACAGCAGGTAGACGGTGACGATGTGGACGCCCGCGTCGTCGCACCAGCCGAGGAACTCGAGCAGCCGGTCGGCGCCGGCCCGGTGCCCGTCGGCGGTCCCGCCCCCGAAGGCGGCGGCCCAGCGCCGGTTCCCGTCTATCAGCACTCCGACATGGCGGGGCGCGCGCTCTGGGTCGAGCCGGCGGGCAAGCCGCTGCTCGTACACCCCGTAGACGGCATCGCGCACGGTTCGGCGCAGTGTGCTCCGTGCCATCGCGCATCCCCTCCGCGGACCATCCGCCGCACCGGCAACTGCCCTCCGGTGCTCAGCGTAGGGCCTCGACGGCCGCGTTCGCGGGACCTCTACGCTGACCGGATGGCCCCGGGGGAACGCAAGCGTCCCACCGCCGCCATTGTCGAGAGCGTCCGCGAGAGCGTCGACCGTCTCGAGGAGGAGATCAAGCCACGGCTGCGGGGGTTCCTGCACCTGGGCGCGGTACCGCTGTCGCTGGCCGGCGGGATCGTGCTCGTCTGGCTGTCACCGCCCGGGGCAGCGCGTGCGGGGGCGGTGGTGTTCATGGCCGCATCGGTACTGCTGTTCACGGTCAGCGCGATCTACCACACCGGGACCTGGGCGGTACGCACGCGCGGGGTGTTGCAGCGGCTCGACCACGCCACCATCTTCCTCCTGATCGCCGGCACCTACACCCCGTTCGCCTTGCTGGCGCTGGACGACAGCGACGCCTGGGCACTGCTCACGATCGTGTGGGTGAGCGCGCTGCTAGGGATCATGCTGCGCGCGCTGTGGACCAGCGGCCCGCGGTGGGCCTACGTCCCGATCTACTTCGGCCTCGGCTGGGCCGCGGCGTTCTGGCTCGGTGACTTCGCCTCAGGTGCCGGGGTGGCGGTGTTCACGCTGATGCTCGTAGGCGGCGGGCTGTACTCGCTCGGCGCGCTGGTCTACATCCTCCAGCGGCCCGACCCGCTGCCGCGGTGGTTCGGCTTCCACGAGGTGTTCCACTCGCTGACGATCGCCGCGTTCGCGGTGCACTATGTCGGCATCTCGATCGCGAGCTACTCCCTGCGCTGACCACCCCCGACCCGTCACCCACCAACCTGGCACCGCGGTGTGGCAGCGACCGCGGCGGGCGGTGACACGTCGAGAGGGCTGCGGTCAGGTGCGGTCGGGGCCCTGGGCGCGCACCTGCTCGACCGACTCCATTGCCTGCCGCAGGTCGGCCAGCCAGGTGTCGGCGTTGGACTGCACCAGCCGGACGCACCAACCAACCGCGTCCGCGCGGGAGCGGGCCACGCCGGACTCAACCAGCGTGTCGAGCACGAGGCGCTCGGGTTGGCGCAGCCGGGTCATCACCGGCGCGGCCAGGGCGGTGAACACCTTGCGGGTGTCGCCGCACTCGGCGCCCCACGCCACCTTGCGGCCGGCGCGGTGCTCGAGCTCGCGAGCGATGGTGATGCGCTGGTCGCGGGTGTCCTCGCGGAAGGCCTTGATCCGCCCGCGCTCGGCGGCCGATCGCTCGGCGTCGTCGGCGTCGTCTGCGGTGCTGGGAGCCGCGAGGCGCCCGACGACGACGATCTCGTCGCGGTCGACGCTCACGGTGGGCTCGGTGCTGAACCAGTCGTCGGGGATGCGGCCGCTCAGCCAGCCGCGGACAGTAGTGGTGTCATTCATGTAATGGAGATTACATGTTACGCCGGTGGGTCAAGCAGCGCCGTGCCCGCGCCGACGGTCATGGCGTCGCTCAACCACGGGCCGGCAGCGCCACGGACACCTGCTGGTCCCGTCACCAGCCCGCACCGTCCCGGGTCCAGCGTGAAGACCCGGCGCGAGCCGGTGAGGTCGGTGAGGATCACGCCATACCGGGTGCGGTCGGCCCGGTCGGCGCCGTCGGCGCAGCCCGCGGTGCCGGGAGAGCGGGCCAGGTAGGCCGCACGTACCAGCTCGGCGTCGGTCGGCTCGAGTAGGCGGCCCCGCGTTCCCGATCCCGCGCCCACGCCCGGCTGCTGACCACCCGGTGCATAGCTGCAGATCAGCCCGGCGGTTGCCGGCAACGGCAGGACCAGACCCGGCACCCGCGGGTAGTCGCGGACCGTCGTCTGGGACAGGGCCGGCACCTGCCCGAGTGTGCGGGGGCAGAAGGCGGGTGTTGCGGGCAGTGTCCGCGGCGCCTCGACCGGCTCGGCCAGCTCATCGCCGAGCAGGGCGACCGTGGCCGCGAACGCGGCCCGCCCGTCCACGCCGACCGTCTGCCCGTTCACCGTCACGGCACCGCAGGTGCCGATCTCCATGTCGACGATGTGCAGCGCACCGTCGAGAGTGCCCACGTGCGCCCGGATGGTGGCTCGGTCGGCGAAGGCAGAGTAGTCGCACGTCGGCGAGCCGGCCCCGTCCGATCTGACCCAGCCGTCCACCAGGTCGTCGATCTCGGCCAGTGAGGTGACGGTGATGTCCGGGGCGAACCGGATCGCGTCCACACCGGGCGGCGGGCAGAAGCGGAACCAGACCGCGTCGGCGCCATCGCTCTCGTACGGGTACGCGGGCGGCTGGGCCCGGCCGCCGATCTGCTCGCAGGACTGCGGGATCGGCAGGGGGTCGACCAGCCGCTCGGCGACCGGAGGCGGCGGTACCGACGCGGGTGCGGCGGTCGGCTCATCCCCACTGGCCAGGACCGGCACCGCAACCAACCCCACGACCAGCGCGGTGGCCCCCACCGCCAGGGCGTGCCGCTGCCGTCGTGCCCTGGCCGCTCGTCGCTCCACACGCTCGGTCCGGCCCAGCGCGTACGGCGGGGCCGGGACCGCGTCGCGGAGCCGGTGCAGCAGCTGCGCATACCGCGGCGAGGACCTGCCCATCACTGCCGAAGCGTCGGCCTCCACCGCCGTGAGCTCAGCGGTTGACAGCGACAGGGCGTCGGCGGCGTCCCACGGCGGGACCGCCAGTGCGCGCAGCGCGACGGCCGCCCGCGGCAGCGGCGACAGTGCAGCCAGCAGCGTCAGTGCCTCGCGCGGGTCGTCGCCAGCCCCGGCACCGGAGCCGACCGCGTCGACCGAGCCGACCCGGTCCGGCATCGTCCGCGTGGGGCCTGCCCAGCTGGGTGCGGCCGGGCCGGCCAGCCAGGAGGCGATGAGCTCGCGGCGTACCTCGGTCTCGGCGGCGCCCAGCCGCTCCAGCTCCGTCCACCGGGGGCGGGCTCGGGACAGGGCGAGCTCCACGAGCTCCTCGGCGCGGCGCTCCTCGGCGCGGCGCTCCTCGGCGCGGTGCTCCTCGGCGCGGTGCTCGTCGGACCGGTCCGCACCGACCCAGTCGGCCGCGCGGGCCCCGCCGACCCGCTGTCCGTCGGCCACCAACAGGTACGCCAGCGCCCACAGCCCGTCACCACGGGCGGCCACGAAGGCCGCGAACGACCACTGCTCGGTCACCGGCTCGAGCGGTCGCCGAGCGGGGCGAGCGCTGCCGGGTCGGTGACCGGCCGGTCACAGACGAACCCGCGGCAGACATATGCCGCCGCTCGCCCGTCTACCAAGCCGCGGCCGACCAGCAACGGCACCACCCCATCGTCGCCGCCGGCCGGAGCGGCGGCCACCACCACCGCCCCCGGCGCCGCCAGCATGTGGGCGGCCCGGTGCAGCGCGACGGTTGCCGGGTCGCCCGGCTCGCCGACGACCGCCACCGCCAGCGGGCCGGACAGCAGCGCCTCGGCCGCCGCCAGCGTCCAGCCGGCGAACCGCGGCGCCCGCACCGCAAGACCTGCGGCCGAGGCGACCGCACGCTCGGCCGCCGTCCGGTGCTCGGCCGAGCCGGTGACTGCCGCGTGCGCCAGCAGCGCGGTGCCCAGCGCGGAAGACCCGGCCGGGCTCGCGTTGTCGGAGACGTCGCGTGGGCGGACGACCAGAGCCTCCGCGTCGATGGCGGTGTCGTGGAAGCCGCCCTCGCCGTCGCCGAACGCCGCCAGCGCACGGTCGAGCAGCCGCGTTGCTCGGGCCAGCCAAACCCCATCACCGGTGACCCCGAGCAGCATCAGGTACGCCTCGGCCACGCAGCCGTGGTCGTCGAGCACGCCCGCGTTCGGTCCGGCGACACCGTCGCGCGAGGTTCGCAGCAGCCGCCCGTCGGCGTCGGTGTGCAGCCGGTCCAGCAGCTCGCCGGTCGCGACCGCCGCGTCCACCCACTGCTGCTCGCCGAGCAACACCCCGCCTTCCGCGAGCGCGGTGACCGCCAAACCGTTCCAGGCGGCGACCACCTTGTCGTCCCGGCCGGGCTGGTCGCGCTCAGCCCGTGTGCTCGCGAGCCTCGCCCGCACCGCGGCCCAACGCTTCGCGTCGTCTGGATCGGCCCGCAGCTGCAGCACCGAGCTGCCGTGCTCGAACGTGCCGGCCGCCGTGACGCCGAACAGCTCCGCCGCCCACGCGCCGTCGGCAGCACCCAGCACCCGCTGCAGCTCGTCCGGTGTCCATGCGTACGTCGCCCCCTCGACTCCTGCGGTGTCCGCGTCCAGCGCGGACGCGAAGCCGCCCTCGGCGGTGCGCAGGTCGCGCAGCAGGAACCCTGCGGTCTCGCGTGCCACCCGCTCACCAAGCGGGTCACCGGTCTGGCGCCACCAGTGCAGGTACGCCCGCAGCAGCAGCGCGTTGTCGTACAGCATCTTCTCGAAGTGCGGAACCACCCAGGCGGCGTCGACGCTGTAGCGCGCGAAACCACCACCGAGCTGGTCGTACATGCCGCCGCGGGCCATCTGGTCGAAAGTGGACGAGGCCAGTCGGGTCGACTCGGCCGAGCCGGTGCGCGCGGCGTGCCGCAGCAGGAACTCCAGCACCATCGACGGGGGGAACTTGGGGGCGGTGCCGAAGCCCGCGTGCACCGGGTCGTGCTGAGCCGCCAGCGCGGCCGCCGCCCGGTCGAGCTCGGCGGCGCCGAGCGCGGGGCCGGGCATCGCGGCGCTCATGGACCGCAGCCGGGTCACCACGTCGGCGCCCACCTGCGTCAGCTGCTCGCGCCGGGTGGCCCAGGCGTCGCTGATGGCCCCGAGCACCTGGCGGAACGACGGCATGCCGTGTCGCGGTTCGGGCGGGAAGTAGGTGCCGGCGAAGAACGGCTCACCGTCCGGCGTGAGCGCGCAGGTCATCGGCCAGCCACCCTGCCCGGTCATCGCCTGCGTCGCGGCCATGTAGACAGCGTCCACGTCTGGGCGCTCCTCGCGGTCGACCTTGATCGCAACGAACCGCTCGTTCAGGTACGCGGCGGTGGCGTCGTCCTCGAACGACTCGTGCGCCATGACGTGGCACCAGTGGCAGGCGGCGTACCCGACGCTGAGCAGCACCGGCACGTCGCGGCGCCGCGCCTCGGCCATCGCCTCGGCGCCCCATGGCCACCAGTCGACCGGGTTGTCCTGGTGCTGGAGCAGGTAAGGGCTGGTCGCGCCCTGGAGCCGGTTGGCCATCCTCAGCGGTCGGGATCGTGGTTGCCGGGTGCAGGGTCGGGTCCGGCCGCAGAGTCAGGCCCGCCGGCGAGGTCTGGGCTCTCGTCGAAGTCGACCTTGCGCAGCTGCTTGACGAAGCTGCGCAGCAGCAGTGCGGTGGCGACCACCAAGGCGAGGACGACAACCAGGCCCAACACCCCTGGCCGAACCTGGTCGGGGTCGACCTCGGCGAGCACGAGGAGGGTCACACCCCCATCATGCCCCGGGCCGACGATGGGCATCTCCGTCGCCATGACGACGGGAGTGCCTCATCGTCTCGTCCGACTACCGGGCGTCGAAGTTCAGCTTCCGGATCTGCCCGCTGGTCTGCGCACCACCGCCAAAGGCGCCGT
>Ga0136620_10001862_pt1 | contig 10033 bp, 10 predicted proteins | sample AntDrymUQ4162106_2_FD_104806 | JGI IMG/M metagenome (GOLD analysis project Ga0136620, IMG submission 104806) | Polar desert sand microbial communities from Dry Valleys, Antarctica - metaG UQ416 (21.06) | ecosystem: Environmental > Terrestrial > Soil > Desert | place: Antarctica: Dry Valley... | reverse complement strand
GATCAGCTCCTGGTCACACGGCACACGAGAACGCTCTCGAAGTACTCCCCCGCCCGGCGGCCCGTCCGCCGATTCACATGGCGTTTCGACTCTGCCTCCAGCTTGAGCCCCGAATGACGGAGAATGTCTGGATACAGGTTCCGGGAGTCATTCACGACGATGATCACTGGAGCGTCCATCGGAAGCTGCCTGGCCGCGTTCGCGAAGACTGTTGCCATGGCTTCGACATACCTTGAAAGTGCAGCTCGGCCGGTCCCGAAAGCAGCAGCTCCGATTTCCTTGCTCCGCTGATCTTCGAGTTGCAGGAGCTCGTAGGCGTAGCGGTGCTGCTCGTGGTAGTCGATGAGGCCCGGATAGGGTGGCGAAGTGATCACCCCCTGTGGTTGGACCGGAAGCTGAACGAGCCTTGCGTCGGCGTGGAGAGCGTGGACGAACCGTGGCTTCTGGATGGAGCTGAACGTTCGGAGTCGGAGGACGGTGTCCATCGTGTACCTGATGAGGAACTTCATCGACTCTCGGACGGGGCGACAGGTGCGCTTGTGCTTGTGACAGAAGTACGGCTCGGCTACCGGTTCCCGTGGGAAGTCGAGATCGAAGTGCGGTGTCAGGCGCGCTGACCGTGCGGCGCGGGAGGCGATCACCTTCGCAACCTCCGAAGTCGGGTGATCGAGTCTCGCGGCGGAGAGCTCCCGGTATCGAAGGAGCTCTCCCAGTGCGCGCGGCGCATACCAGGATCGGAGCCAGTCGCTGGCGGAGACCGTCTCGGCCGGTCCGTGTCGTCGCACCTCCTCGACGACGCCCTTCAAGGCAAGCTCCACGGCTCCCATCGGGTACCGGGTCGTCTTCACTCGCGACAGCAGGCAGTTGAAGACAGACACGTCGCAGCCCACCGCGTCAAGGCCCTGCACGTTCGCTTCCACGAGGGTGGTGCCGGATCCGACAAAGGGGTCGTAGACACACTGCCCGGGCCGGAAGTAGCGGCTGAGGAAGATCTCGACCAGCTGCGGCACGTACTTGCCGAGGTAGGGATGAAGGCTGTGAACGTGCTTGGTTCGCTGAGCCTGCGGCAGCTCGCCCTCGGACCACGAGAGATCCAGGTCGATCTCGGAGTAGAGCGCGTCCTGCGTTCTCCCCGCCACAGGGGTCAGTCTAGGTCCCTCCCTGGATGGAACCGCGCGACGGTCACGCACCCGTCCCCGCATATGCATCGCTGCGCCGCGGCCAGTCCGGGTGGCTCCCGTCCTCGCGACCCTTCGGCGCCCGGTCGAGCAGCTGCCAGGTCGGGTTGAGCGCGTCCGTGCCGCGGTGGTAGGCCGAGTAGGTGTGGTGGACCACCCCGTTCTCGAGCGCGAAAGCGCTGAAGCCATGCTGCTCGTCGCCCGGATCATCGACGTGGACGTAGTTGTACTCGGCACCGTCTCGCTGCTGCTCCTCCGTGAACGAGGCGCCGAAGTCGAAGTTGAAGTCGCTCCCGAGGGAGGACACCCACGGGAAGCGCCAGCCGATCCGGCGCTTGTAGGCGACCATCCGCTCCAGCGGGGCGCGCGAGACGCCGATCAGCGTGACGTCGTGTGCGTTCAAGTGCGGGACCGAGCCGTCCAGGTGGTCGGCCGCGAAGGAGCAGCCAACGCACGGCTCCTGCCACTCGGGACCCATCATCAGGTGGTAGACGAGCAACTGCGATCGGCCGTCGAAGAGCTCGGCGAGGGTCTTGGCGCCCTGCTCGGTCTCGAAGGTGTACTGCTTCTCCAAGGGCACCCACGGAAGCTCGCGGCGCTGCCGCGCCACCTCGTCGGCCTGACGGGTCAACTGCTTCTCCCGCTCGAGCAGCTCCTTGCGAGCGGCCAGCCACTCCTCGTGCGTACCGATCCTGTTCTCGGTCATGCGTCCTCCGGAATCGTTTCCTCTGCTCATTGGCTACCTCCCGCTGCCGCTTGCTCTCGTAGCTCCATGACCGCGGCGCCGCCGGCTCATCGCTGCGAGATCAGGCGCTTGCGTCGTCGAGAAGCTGGAGTAGCTCGTGAGCCGCGAGCTCGACGTTCTTGTGGCGCCACTCAGCGGCTCGGTACTGACACGCGATCAGGCCGGATCGATGGATCCGACGGAAGTCCCCGTAGACGAATCCGTAACGGGCCTTGGTCTCGTCGGACGCGCCTTCGGTCAGCCCGAGGTGCCATTCGGCGTACTCAGCCCAGGAATGGGAGGCCAAGTAGGCGTTCTCGTCCTCGGCTGCGGGTTGGACGTCTCCCCAGTCGCTCTTGAGCACGTACTGACGAGCGCGGATGAGCCGGCGGGCTCGTGCCACAGCGCGTTCGTTGACCGAGTAGGTGGCGATGTGCCGGATTCTGACCGAGCCGGACGAGCACAGGGAGGTCGATACTGCACCCGCCGCCGCTCTTCGGCCCCTAGATGTCCGCGTCGCCCGCCAACAGGTACCAGCGCGCCGGCTCGATCAGGGCTCGGAGCGTGGGGTCTGCGACGTAGACGAAGACGCTTTCGCTCTCAGCGCGTCGGATAAAGGCGAGCCGGCGAAGACGACGGCCGAGTTCGTCGCCGTAGCCGAGCCGCAGAATCGTGATCGCCTCGTCGTGGGCGGCACGGGCGTCGCGAAGGAGCGCGACCAGGATCGCGCCGAGATGATCGGTTCCGTCGCGCCACACGAGATCGAGCACGTGACGAATGCCTCGCGTCGTCCGATAGACTGCGTAGGCGAGAACCTCGTCGTCTCGCGTGAGGGCGAGGATCGCGTAGCGAGAGTGGTCGCTGTCCGTCTCGTACTTCCAGTTGAGGTAGTCCGCCGAACGCTGGGGGATGACGTCGTGGCGCGCGTGGGCGGCGCGCCACACGCCCTCGAAGCGATCGTCGAAGACGCGCGGGTGTTGAACCGCCGTGCCCCGCGCCGGGCGCCGGGAAAGGTCGAAGAGCCCGACCGCAGCGTCCGCGACGGGCGCAAGCATCCGTGCCGCGAGTTGACGACCGGTCGCGTCATGGATCAACGTCCGGCTTCGGAGGGGTCGGACGAAGCGCGTGAAACCGCCGAGATCCGCATAGCCGGTCCGGCGGATGACCCGCTCGGCCGCGCGGTTCGGCATTCCGAGAATGAACGCCGTCTCGCCGGAGGCTGAGGCGGCGACGGCGGCACGCTGGATCGCGCGTGCAGGCCCAAAGCCACGATGGCCCTCTTCGACGGCGAAGTCGCCGATGATCGCGCCGCGAACTCGGCGTCCACCCAGGACGACGTCGATGGGGAGCAGCGAGGCCATCCCGACGGCCGCGCCGCTCGCCGCGTCGCGGGCGAGGATCACCCGAGGCGGCGCGATCGGGTTCAGGTCGAAGTACTTCCGAAAGCGCCGTTCGGTCATCCCGGGAAGGTTCCGAAGCGCGAGCGCGAGGATCTCGCCGCGCTCGGCGTTCACATCTGCGTTGTAGATCGAGTAGGTCGCCATGGACACTCCTGGCCATCGGTCGCGACCAGCATAGGCTGGCGGCGGCTGCTCAAGCGCCTGCGCTGGCGATCGCCTCGGCGCGGAGCTCAGCGCGGCTGATCTTGCCTGCGAGCGTCTTCGGCAGCTCCTCGACGAGGATCACGCGCTTCGGCACGAGCGCGGGCTCGAGGCGGGCGCGGCAGGCGCGGCGAATCTCCTCGGGTGTCAGCTCGGCGCCCTCGTGGGTCGCCACCCAGACGACGACCGCCTCGCCGAGGATCTCGTCCGGGACGCCAACGGCTGCCACCTCGCGCACCCCCGGAAAGGTGTAGACGGTGTTCTCGATCTCGACCGGGCTGACCTTGTTGCCACCGGACATGATCAGGTCGTCGGTGCGGCTGACGAAGTAGAGCAACCCCTCCCGATCGGTGCGGAAGAGGTCGCCCGTGCGGAGCATCAATTCGCCGGGTAGCGGCGCCGGGACGAGCGCCTTCGCGGTCAGCTCCGGCTGCCGCCAGTAGCCGGCCATCACGTGCGGACCCCGAACATGGAGGATGCCGACCTCGCCGGGGCCGGCGCGCTCGCCGTCGTCGCGGAGCACGAACGCCTCGGTGCCGGGGATCGCGCGGCCGACGGAAAGCGGCTTCCCGTCCACGAGCTCGGGGTCGAGGTAGCTGATTCGCTTGCACTCGGTCTGGCCGTACATCGAGTAGAGACGGGCGGAGGGAAAGCACTCACGGATCCCGGCGACGAACCCCGGTGGCAGCGCGGCTCCCGCGTTCGTGACACAGGTGACGGCCGGGAAGGTCGGCCGCGGCGACTGTGCGAGCAGCGCAGCGAAGATCGTCGGCACGGCCGGAAAGACCGTCACGTCCGCGTCACCGACGCGCTGCAGCACGTCGCGCGGGAAGGCGAACGAGCGCTCCAGCAGCACGGAGGCGCCCACATGCGTGGCCAAGACGAGCTGGTACAGGCCGTAGCTGACGGCGAACGGGAGCACGCCGAGAATCCGGTCGCGCGGTCCCACCTCGAGGTAGGTGGCGACGCTCTCCGTCGCGAAGACCATATTGCGGTGCGTGATCATGACGCCCTTCGGCGCGCCGGTCGTGCCCGAGGTGTAGATGAGGGTGGCGAGGTCTACGGGGATGGTGGCCGGGGTCGCCGGATCGGGAGAGGCCAGCTCGACGAGTTCGTCGAAACCAAGAACGCCGTGGGTGTCGCCCGTGGAGACCACTCGCAGGGCCGGTGTCTCCGGGACGGCTGCGGCGATGGCCGACTCGGCGACGAAGACCGACGCCTCCGAGTCGTCCAGGACCTGGCGGCGCTTGTCCTCCTTCGTCTGCGCGTTGATTGGCACGAACACGCCACCCGCCAGCGCAGTGCCGAGGATCGCGACGGCCGCCCGCCACGAGTTCTCGAGCTGAATCACGACGCGATCTCCCCGCTGGAGCCCGAGATCCTGGAGGCCGCGGGCAAACCGCAACGAGGCGTCTGCGAGCTCGGCGTAGGTGCGCTCCCGCCCTTCGGCCACGACCGCAACGCCGTCCGGCGCCCTTTCCGCCGATCGGATCAGCCCATCCTGGAGGAGCCAGTGCGGGCGCTCGCTCATCCGCGCAGGGAAGGCTGTGCCTCGCCGCCGACGACGACGCGGGTTGCGGGCGCCTGCGCGGCGAGCGCGGGTGACGCGACGAACTGCTCGTGCAGCAGCAGCGTCGAAACGACTCCGGTGAGTGCCATCTCGTCGGTCTCGCTGACTCCCGTCTCGACACGCGCATCGCACTTCGCGAGCAGCAGGCTCACGGCCTCCGGCGAGAAGAGCCCTGTGGAGCGCAGCCGCTCGGACCGGAGCAACTCGCGCACATACTCCGGTTTGCCCGGCCCTGCGAACACGCCGGCGATCGGAGCACGGTAGGGCCGCTTGACGCGCTCGCGAACGCTGTCGGGGACAAGCTCCCGAGAGGCTTCACGCAGAAGCTGTTTCTCCCGAAGGCCGCGCAGTTTCGCACCGTCAGGGAGCCGCGCCGCGAACTCAGCGACACGGTGGTCGAGGTACGGGAACCGCCCCTCGATCGAGTGGCCCATCAGCATCCGGTCGCCCTGTTGGTGCAGGAGGTAGCGGGTCAGGAAGGTCTTGACCTCCAGATACTGCGCGCGGGCCAGCGGCGTCAAAGCGTGGAAGTCCGCCGGCAGGTCGGCGGCGAGCCGGACTCGGGGCTCCCCTGCCCTCACCACCTGTTCGAGCACGTCGGGGGCGAGCAGCCGAAGGGTGCGTGCCCCATTCTCGAACCGCACACGATGGCTGAACAGCGGGTCGTCGACATCGTGCAGCGTCCGGGCGAAGAATGCCCGGAGGAACGCGCCGGAGCGGCCGAGGCTGCTGGCGAGATACGGATAGAGGCGCTGCAGCAGCAGCGGCCGGAGCTGCGACTCCGGGTCGCGCGCCCAGAAGCGGCGAACGCGGTCCTCGCGGAAGAGGTCGTAGCCGCCAAAGAGCTCGTCGGCACCCTCGCCCGTGAGCACGACCTTGAGCCCGGCGTCTGCGACCGCACCCGAGAGCCGCAGCATCGGCGCCGGCGCCGTCCGAAGCAGCGGCTGCTCGGCGAGCGCCACCACCCGGGGGAAGAGCGCGCCGATCTCCTCGACGTCCATCTCGACGCGGTTGAGGTCGGTGCGCAGCGCAGTTGCCATCGCGGCTTGAAACTGACTCTCGTCGAACGCCTCGTCGGCGAAGCCGATCCCGAATGCTTGCAGCGACGCGCCAATTTGACTCCGCGCGAGCGCAGTCAGCAATGACGAGTCGAGACCGCCGCTCAGATACGCGCCTACCGGCACGTCGGCGCGCAGGCGGATCCTCACGGCATCGCTGAGGAGCTCCAGCAGCTCCGCGGCGAGCTCGTGGAGCGGCGTTGCGACGCCGACAGGGTCGAAATCGAGGTCCCACCAACGTGCCTCCTCGCGGATTCCGTCGGGACCCGCGCGGAGGAAGTGAGCTGGCGCGAGCTCACGGACGCCTGCGAAGGCGGAGCGGTCGGGCGCGATGCCCCACGTCGTCAGGCACTCGACCAGGCCGCTGAGGTCGAGTTGGCGTGTCAGCGCGGGGTGGCGAAGGAGCGCCTTGACCTCCGACGCAAAACTGACAGCCCCGCCGGCCTCGCTGACGAAGAGCGGACGCGCCCCGAAGCGGTCGCGGGCGAGGAAGAGCTCCTCCTCGGCCCGATCCCAGACGGCGAACGCGAAGTCACCGTTCAGCCGCGGCAGGCAGGCTGCGCCCCACTCCTCGTACGCGTGGGCGATCACCTCGGTGTCGGACTGCGTGTCGAAGGAGTGCCCGAGCTCGGTGAGCTCTTGCTGTAGCTCGACGTAGTTGTAGATCTCGCCGTTCTGCATGACCCAGTAGCGGCCCGACTCGTTTGAGAGCGGCTGATCGCCGTGCTCGAGGTCGACGATCGCGAGGCGCGTGTTCGTCATGCCGAAGCGGCCGTCGACGTAGAGCCCGACACCGTCGGGGCCGCGATGGCGCAGCTCGCCGGCCATGGCAAGGAGGAGAGTTTCCGAGGCCGAGTCCCTGCGCGCGGCGTAGCTTCCCGCGAGACCGCACACGTCCACTCAGGATACTGCGCCTCGCGCGGGGTAAAGGCCGTTCTCGGCGCGGGTGGTAGCCTGCCGCTCGCCAATGAGCGACCGCGCGTCCACCGAACAGGAAGTACGCCGCGTCCTGGCCACGAATTTTCCACTCGGCGAGGACGCGCGCAGCATCGACGGCAGCTCGTCGCTCCTGGAAGCCGGCATCCTCGACTCGACCGGAGTGCTGGAGCTGGTCGACTGCCTCGAGGAGCGCTTCATGATCGAGATTTCGGATGACGAGCTCGTGCCCGAGAACCTGAACTCGATCGACAACATCGTGCGCTTCCTCGGCGAGAAGCAGGCCTGAAGGGGGGGCGGTCTGGCGAGCAGCGCAGCGGACCTGCTCGACCTCGACCCCGGCCGGGCGACCGAGGAGATCGTCCATGGCCTGCGCGACTCCGTCCTGCGCGAGCTGCGCCGGCGGGGCGCGGTCGTCGGCATCTCCGGGGGAATCGACAGCAGTGTCGTGGCAGCGTTGTGCGCGCGAGCCTTCGGGCCGGAGCGCGTGCTCGGGCTCCTCATGCCAGAGGCGGATTCGTCGCCCGACTCGCTCCAGCTCGGACGGCTGCTCGCAACGTCGCTCGGAATCGAGACCGTCGTCGAGGACATCACGGCAACCCTGACCGCCTTCGGCTGCTATGCGCGCCGTGACGCAGCGATCCGCAAGGCGATTCCCGAGTACGGACCCGGCTGGCGCAGCAAGATTGTGTTGCCGCCGCTCCTCGGCAGCAACCGCCTACGAACATACTCCGTCGTCGTCGAGTCTCCTCAGGGCGAGCGGATCCAGAAGCGGCTGCCCGCGTCCGCATACCTCGAGGTGGTCGCCGCCACGAACTTCAAGCAGCGGACGCGGAAGGCCCTCGAGTACTTCCACGCCGATCGGCTGGTGTACGCCGTGGCAGGTACGCCGAACCGGCTCGAGTACGACCAGGGTTTCTTCGTCAAGCTCGGCGACGGCGCCGCGGACGTGAAACCGATCGCGCACCTGTACAAGACGCAGGTCTTCCGGCTCGCCGAGCATCTGGGTGTGCCCGAGCAGATCCGCTCGCGCCCGCCGACGACCGACACGTATTCACTGCCGCAGGGACAGGACGAGTTCTACTTCTCTGTGCCGTATTCGACGCTCGACGTTTGCGTCGCGGCCCGAGACCGAGGTTTGTCGGCCTCCGCGATCGCAGCCGAGGTCGGCCTTTCCGAACAGGACGTCGAGCGTGTCTACGCCGACATCGATGCGAAGCGCCGCGTCGCCTACTACCTGCACCGGCCACCGTTGCTCGTCGCCTCGCTCGATCCCTAGAGGCGGCCATTCAGCTGAGGGCATGCACGCGGCGGTGACGGGGTCAGGTGGGTGGGGGTGCTGGCGGACTCTCCAGCCCGAGCACGCCCGCGACCGCGCGGGCTGCCAGTAGCTCGTCGTGCGGTGCTTGCCCGGCGAGCGCGATCACAGCGCCTTCGAGCGCTCCGACGAAGGCGAGCGCAACCGCCCTGGCGGGCGGGCCGGGAGGAATCGACCCGTATCTGCGCCCAGCGTTGATCAGGCGGGCGCAGCGCCTGACCAGGGTCTCTGAGATCCGCTCGACCTCGCGCCCAACCGGATGGTCCTGACCGCTGAACTCGAGCCTCAGCGCCATCGCGACGCGGGCAACGTCTCGCCGGCAGTAGAGGGCGTGACCACGCGCCAGCGCGATCAGCGCAGCGACCGGATCGGGCTGTTGGTCGACCAGCCCACCCACCTCGCGCCTCCACGTCTCATCGACCCACTCGACCACCGCCCGGGCCAGATCCTCCTTGTTCCTGAACTGGTGATACAGGGCGCCGCGCGTGTAGCCGGCTTCGCGCGCTACCTGTTCGAGCACAAGGTTGCCGTAGCCGTAGCGGGAGAGGCCCCTCGCGGCCGATTCGAGCAATGCGCTCCTGGTGCGGGCGCTCCGCTCGGTCTGACGGTTACGTACATGCACGTATGTATGATGCATGTCCTGACAGACGGACGGAGGTCGACCCATGAGGCTCCCGAACAGCGCGCACACCTCCCGGCCCTGGCGGATCCACGAGCTCGCGCGCGATTTCCGGCTCGAGGACGTATGGGCGCTGCCGACGCCGGGCGGTCCGGACGACTTCCCGCGGTTGGTGCAGGGGATCGTCTCGGGCGACCCGGCGCAAGGCTCATCCCGCGGCGCCCGCACGCTCTTCGCGATCCGGTGGAAGCTCGGGGAGCTGCTCGGTTGGGACGGGCCGCACGCGGGCCTCGGCTCCAGGGTGCCGACGCTCCGCGACCGGTTGCCGGTGGATCTGCGGGAAGCCCCGTCCGGCCCGGACTTCGACGCGCTCCCCTTCACCTCGCTGTACCTGCTCGACGACGAGTGGGCGGCGGAGATCGCCAACCGGACGGTTCACGGGGTCCTGCACCTCGGCTGGGTCCAGGACCAGACGGGCGGCTACCGCGGCCAGATGGCCGTCTACGTGAAGCCAAACGGACTGCTCGGAACCGCCTACATGGCCGCGATCAGGCCGTTTCGGCACCTGATCGTGTACCCGGCGATGATGCGACAGATCGAGCGGAAGTGGCGCGCCCGCGCCGGCGAGCGTGCGGATGGATCGAAACGGAGCATTTTCGAACCCCTTCGCAACAGATAAAAAGCCTGCTAATCAGGCTGGACAACCCTCCAGCAGAGGCTGCTCGGGACCAGCAGGCGACGGCGATCCGCCCTGCGGGCACCGCTCACCCAGGCGCGACGACCTGGACCCGGTGCCGTCCCGAGGCGTTCCCCGTCCGCGTCGCACAGGCTTCAGGACGTGCCGCCGAAGTCGACATCGTTGGTCTCGACCGTGCCGGCCATCCGCTCCGGCGCCGTCTGGTAAGTCCAGTACAGGTTCGTGTGCGCGATGACCTGGTCCGGCGGCGGCGCCCCCCATGCCGTCTGGTCCTCCGTCGTGTGGGCGTCGCTGACAAGGGTCGCGTCGTACCCCCTGACGAACGCGCCGTG
>Ga0136620_10001859_pt1 | contig 10038 bp, 9 predicted proteins | sample AntDrymUQ4162106_2_FD_104806 | JGI IMG/M metagenome (GOLD analysis project Ga0136620, IMG submission 104806) | Polar desert sand microbial communities from Dry Valleys, Antarctica - metaG UQ416 (21.06) | ecosystem: Environmental > Terrestrial > Soil > Desert | place: Antarctica: Dry Valley... | reverse complement strand
GCCGAGACGCCGAAGTCCCGGGGCACGCCCCCGATGAGGAACCCGGGCGCCTGTCCCGCGGCCTCGAGGAGGAACGCCAGGAGGCTCGCGGTCGTGGTCTTGCCGTGCGTCCCGGAGACCGCCAGCACGTAGCGCCCTCGAAGCACCGTTTCGGCGAGCCATTGGGGTCCCGAGGTATAGGGGATCCCGAGGTCCAAGACGCATTCCACGCATGGATTGCCGCGCGACAGGACGTTGCCGACCAGGACCAGATCGGGCGCCGGCCGGAGGTGGGTCTCGCGGTAGCCGCCGAGGACCTCGATCCCCTCGCGCTCGAGCAGGGTGCTCATGGGCGGATAGACACCCACATCGCAACCCCGCACCTCATGCCCCAGTGCCCTGGCGATGAGGGCGAGCCCGCCCATGAAGGTGCCGCAAATGCCGAGGATCAGGAGCTTCACGAAAGGAGTGGCATCTTCAAGGTCCAGCGGGGAGAAAAGGCTGGCCACTGGGGTTATCATTGCCGCCCTGCGGAGGAGTGCGGCGTGGACCTGTACCAGGCGGACTTTACCACAGGGCACGTGTTTTACCGGGGCGGCGCTCGGAATGCGCTTGCGCTTATCGCCCTTCGATCCGCTCCGCGGTATCATGGGACGGGCGGGAGACCGCTCACATCAGCTACCCACTCGAGGAAACCAACAATGACAAGACCTACGAAGTCGCTATTTAAACCACGGCTAGCGGCCACGCTGCTGATCACGCTCCTGACGGTGGTCGGATGCGGCGAGGACAAGGCCCCGACACCAGCGGCGGGCGTCCCGGCTCCGGCTGCTCCCCAGAAGGCTCCGGCTGCTTCCCAGAGTCTGTTCGACCGGCTCGGCGGCCAGGAGGGGATCGAGGCGGTGGTCGATGCGCTTCTGGTCAACATCGGTGCCGACAGCCGCATCAAACACTATTTCAACAACCTGAACCAGGTACGGTTCAAGGCCAACAATGTGGCGTTCCTGTGCGAGAAGACCGGCGGACCGTGCAGCTACACGGGCGCCGAGATCAAGAGAGTACACAAGAGTCTGCAGGTAACCTCGGAGGACTTCGACGCCATGATGGAGGACATCGGCAAGACCCTCGACGAGAAGGGCGTGGCCGAGGCCGACAAGAAAGAGCTGATGGACATCCTGGCCTCCTATAAGGCCGATATCGTGAGCTCTCGCTGAGGGTCTAGGGTCTATAGATGCGCCCAGAGCGGTGCGGGCGGTGCGCGCAACGGCGCCGCCTCAACCCAACCGTTGCCGCTCATTGGCGCTCCACAAGCGCAGACGGTACAAACGCCAAGCGCTTTCGGGCGAGCCCCGGCACATCCCGAAGCGAAAGGCCGGGGAGAGGTGCGGCAGCGCGAAGCGCAGGTCCGTGAACCACAGACACGTCTCCGCCCCTGCGGTATCGATGCGGTGCAAGACCGGGTAGCCGGCGAAGCGGCGGAAGCCCGCGAAGTCCGGTTGGCGCCACACCTCACGGGCGAGGTTCGTCCAATGGGGATCGGTTCCGAAGCGCGGGTGGGCGACGAGATCCATCTCGGCGCGGGGGCGGAAGGCGGCTGCGGTTTGGGGAAACCAGAGGGCGCCGAGGGCCGGCGGGAAGCACCGCCGAAGCCGCAGGTGCGCCTCGTGGACGGTCGATCCCTCCGTGATCAGCAACTTCCAGTTAAGCGACGTAAAGGGCTGGGGCAGGGCCGCGACATCTCGCGCACCGGGTCCGCGCTCGTTTGCGATGTCGCGGCCCATGTCGAGCGCCTCGGCGCGCAGCGCGGCGAGGAGACCCACGTACGTCAGGAGGGTCGCGAGTCCGATCTGCGCCGCCAATCGGCTGTCGCGGTGCACCGAGAGCCACAGACCCACGGCGGTGACGGCCGTGAAATACGGGTCGAGGACGAAGGCCATGGGATATGCATAGCGCTCGAAGGACAGTGGCGCGAAGACCGCGGTCCCGTAGGCCGTGATCAGGTCCCCTGCGATGTGCGCCAGGACCCCCAGGAGCGCGGGCCCGTAGAAGTCGCGCCACCGGCGCCCGTACCAGCGCGCCGCCAGGCTCGTTAAGAGAGCGGCCCAGGCGGGCATGAGGACGAGCGAATGGGTCAGCCCCTGGTGCACATTCAAATAAACGAGCGGGTCGATCCAGGACACCAGATAATCGATGTCCGGGAAGGCCGCGGCCAGGAACGCCACCCGCACGCGTTCCCCTGCGGGCGTTTGCGGCGCACGACCCAGGGTGGCGCGGGCGAGGAGGGCGCCGCTCAAGGCGTGGGTCAGGGTATCCATCGATCCGGGGTGGCACATCGAGCCCCGGTGTGTACTCTATATTTTCATGGGGGCCTAGGGGCTCGGTACCCCGGCCGGGCGGTAGGGGCTGGGGCCCGAGCCGAACACGGTGTGAGAGGCCCCTTCCGCGATCCCCAGCAATCGCTCCAAGAACCGGCGGGTGTCGGCCGAGTCAGGGGATCCATCGCCCATCCAATAGGAGAAGGTCGCGAGGTAGATGCTGGTCGTCGCCACCTCTTCGAGCGCCCGCCGGAGGTAGGAGGCGTCGCGGTACGCGGCCTCGCGCATCCACTGCACCGTGCGGCTGATGCGCAAGAGCCCCGGGATCTGGATGTGCAGGTGGCCGGGTTCTAGTTTGCCCCCGATCATCTGGCGAGCGATCCGCCGGTGGGGGGCGAGCGCCTCGAGCCAGGCCATGATCACCCGGTGCAGCCGGACGCGCGTCGGCAGATCGAGAAAGCCGGGGGCCTCGGCCGCGTGCAGCATCGCCTCATCTGCACGATCGAAGTACGCCTCCACGATGTCCTCCTTTTCCCGGAAGACGCGTCGGATATCGTCGAGCGAGACCCCGAGGCGTGCGGCGACCGCATGTAACCTCACGGCCTCCCACGAGCCCTGCTCGGCGAGATCGATCGCCGCATCGATGATACGTTGCGAGAGACGGGTATCTGTGCGTGGTTCTTGCGCGGGATCGGAGTCCATGTGCGGGCCTCCACGCTCCGGATCGGCACCATCAAGTATAGTCTCGGAACACAGTGCTCTGAGAGCACAGACGGATCACCGCCGGACGGCTGTTATAGACCGCTTAAGGGACCGGCTCATCCGGGGTGCCCTCTACGGCGCCCTCGCCGTGGCGGCACCGCTGTCCCCGGCCGAGACGCCGGTCTACGGATACCGGGTGGTGCGGGAATACCCGCACGACCCCTCGGCCTTTACCCAGGGGCTGGTGTACGTGGACGGTCATCTCTACGAGAGCACCGGGCTCGAGGGCGCTTCGTCGCTGCGACAGGTCGATCTGGAGACCGGCAAGGTCATCCGTCGGCGCTCGCTCGGGCCAAACGAGTTCGGGGAGGGGCTCACCGACTGGGGCGGGCGCCCTCTACAACTCACCTGGACCGGCATGCGCGGTTTCATCTACGAGCGCGCGAGCCTCGCGGTAAGCGGGACATTCCGCTACGCCGGCGAGGGCTGGGGGCTGACCCATGACGGCCGGCGGCTCATCCTGAGTGACGGCACCGCGGCGCTTCGCTTCCTCGATCCCGAGACGTTTCGCGAGATCGGGCGGCTCCCGGTGCATGACGAGGGCCGGGCGGTGCCACGCCTGAACGAGCTCGAATACGTCCGCGGCGAGGTCTACGCCAACGTGTGGCACAGCGATCGGGTGGCCCGCATCTCCCCCGAGACCGGCGCGGTCCTGGGCTGGATCGACCTTACCGGGCTCTTGGGTACGGCCGACGCACGCCACCCGGTTGATGTCCTGAACGGCATCGCCTATGACCCCGGCCGCGAGCGCCTGTTCGTGACCGGCAAGTGGTGGCCGAAGCTCTTCGAGATTATAGTGGGCCCGGCAGAGGGTCCGGCCGCATCACCCCCCGATCGCCCAGGGACCGCCGGGGCGCCGTCCCAGGACGTCGATTTCTAATGCTGACGAGCAATTCGGGCTCCGGCAGCGGTGGTGCTAAGATGCGCACGTATCGCATCATGGACAGTACCGGGTATCGGCAGGCACTTGCTTCTTGCGGATCACTCTGCTCGAACGATACGATGACTGGTTCCGTGGCCCGGACTCCTTCTGCTGCCGGCCCCCCGAGCGGGGGCCACGAGGACTTGTATCTCAGTTAAGACGTTTCCGCATCGCCGTTCGCGAACAGCAGCCCTAAAACCGCCCATGCTCAACGAAGTCGTTGGTAACTACAAGATCCTCGACAAGATCGGCGAGGGCGGCATGGGCGAGGTGTTCAAGGCCATCGATGTCATGCTCGAGCGCGAAGTCGCGATCAAGGTGCTGCGCCCCGAGCTTGCGGGCAAGTCGGAGATCGTCGCGCGCTTCCGCAAAGAGGCGGTGGTGCTCGCCAAGCTCAACCATCCCAATATCGCCACGCTGTATAACTTCGTTCACCACGGCGATCGCTATTTCATGGTCATGGAATTCGCCCATGGCCGGACCCTCGACGTGATCATTGACCGCCACCCGAATGGGCTCCCGTGGCGGCGGGCGCTAGAGCTTTTCCTGGATGCGCTGCATGCCATCGAGCACGCCCACAACCTCGACATCGTCCACCGCGATGTCAAGCCGTCCAACATGATGGTGAACGACAGGGATATCCTGAAAGTCCTGGATTTCGGGATCGCTCGCGTGCTCGGATCGGCGCGCCTGACGCGCGTGGGTCTCCTCGTCGGCACGGTGAGATACATGTCGCCCGAGCAGATCCGCGGCCGCGATACCGACGCGCGTTCCGATATCTATTCGCTGGGGATCGTCTTATACAAGATGCTGAGCGGGCGGATGCCATTTGCGGCGGAGGACGAGTTCGAGCTCATGCGGGCGCAGATCGAGGCGCATCCACCCCCCCTGCGCGAGATCGTCCCGGAGGTACCGCGGGCGGTCGACGATGCGGTGCTGCAAGCCATCGCGAAGTCCCCGGACGACCGCTTCCAGACTGCCGCCGAGCTCATCGATGCGATTGAGCAAGCGTTACGCGAAGATGCCGGCGGGTTCGTTGCAGGGGCCCCACCATGGAGTGTGCGCACCCAATCCGTCCGGAGTAAAAGCGTTCCGGGCCGCCCACGGCTAGACATCGCGGGAAATCTCGCTCGCGCTCCGACCGAGATTTCGGGCCTGAGCTACCGCGGGCGGCGCGGAACGGATGACGAATCGGCTCCCACAGAGATTGATATCGCTCCTAAGCCCCTCCCGGCAAGCAAGCCGCCCCCGCTGCGACCGCGACTGGTCGAGTCGCCTGTCGAGCTACCACCTGTGCGGTCGCCGCCCTACGACCCACCGCGGAGGAAAGCGCAACAACCTATAAAACCAGGAGCCACGCCGGATCCCATCATCCGATCGCTATTGGCGCTGGAAAGAGAGCTCCCGGCACAACCGCCTGGCAGACGCTCGGCGAGGATTGCTCCTCAACGGGAAGATCCCCGGTCAACGACGTCGGCATCGCTCGACGAAACGCCGACGGAGCATGGCGCGGTGGGTGGGGATCCGCCGCGCGCGGCCGGCGTGTCCCGGGCAGGGGTGGCACGGTGGGTCTTTGGCTTCGCAATCCTTGTGGCCACGGGCGTGACGATCGCCATCCTGAACGGGGTATTCTCGCCGCCATCCGATCCGCTGCGAATTGCCTGGCTAATGCAGCGGGTCAAGGAGGCTCTGCCGGCCGGCAAGATGAGCGGACCGGGAAGCGACACGGCCGCGATGGGGGCTCGAATCGCGCACGACGAGCAGCGGCGTGACGAGCTTAAGCGGCAAAGGCAGGAGCAAGAGCGGCAGGCCGAGCAAAAGCGGGCCGAGGAAGCCGCGCTTGCGGCCCGCATCAATGGACTCTTGGACCAGGCCGGGAAAGCCGCCACCGCAGAGCGCTGGACTACGCCGGCCGAGGACAACGTCGTGAGCTACGCCCAGCAAATCCTGGCGGTCAGCCCCCAACATGCGGGGGCCCAAGAGCTGATCGCGAAGGCGACCAGAGCGACCGCAGCCCGGGATCAGTCCGCCCTGGAAGCCGCTGACATCACGGCCGCGAAAGCGCTCGACGCGAGTGCCGCCAAGAACGATGGGTCATCGAGCGCTCTGGACAACTTACGCGCGGAGGCCAGGGCGGCGCTCAGCGCCAATCGGCTCACCACGCCAGGCGGTGACAACGCCGTCGAGCACGCCGATCGGATGCTCCGCATGCCGGCGGGCCGCAAAGAGGCCGTTCAAATCCTACGACAGATCATCGGGCGCTATGTGGCTTTCGGCGAAGTGGCGCTGGCCCGCGGCGATATCGACAAGGCTCGCGGCCATCAGGAGACCGCCGCGAGGATCGTGGAGCGCTACCGGCTGCCCGATACGGAGGTTCGCGAGCTCGCGAAGCGCCTTGCAAGCCCTCCGGAGACGCCGCGACAGCCGATCGCGGCCCAGGTAGCCTCTGACGACCCCTTCCTCACGGAAACGGAACAAGAACCTGAGCCTGAGATCGAAAAGCTGCCGCGGGAGCTGGAGAGCATGCGCAGCGAGCAAGCCGTGGCTGAACCAGCACCTGGACCTACACCCGCGCGCGACCAACCTGTGGGTGCTTGGCCCGAGCCGGCCGGCCAGGCCCAGGCGGTCGAGATCCTGGCAGCGGCCCCGACGCAAGCGCTGGCGGGGCCCGGGGACACGATCGAGTTTTATACCCGCTTCTACCTCGTCCCCCCACCCGGGCGGACGGGCACCTATGTGGAGGCAACCTGGGCGCTCAAACGTGATGGCCGAAGCCTCGGGCAACCAGGCGCCACGTCGGTCTTCGCGAAGGCCGGGGACGGTACCCTGTCGACCGCGCTTACCCTCCCTCCGGGCATGGCGCCGGGGCGTTACACGGTGGAGCACCGGATAGAGACCGAGAACGGAGGGGACAGCGCCCGCTCGCATTTCTCCGTCGTCTCGCGATGAGGCTGCCGCTTTTTTCCGGCCAAATGCCCATAAGACATCGCTCATCCGCCTAACGCGTCGCCGACTTCCTCCAATCCCACCAGGCGTTCGGGGTTCCTTTCCGAGACCGATCGGTTGGTGCTAGCGTCCTCCGGCCGGGTCACACTTGCCCTGCCATTCACTATCTTTCTCGAAAAAAGATGCCGGTAAGCTTTACGTCGCCCGGTAATACTTACTGACAGTGAAGCCTTCACGGTGCCGTGAGAATAAAACCTTTGCTAAGGCAAACCGTGACTTAGGCTAAGGTTGCCGGCGTGGCACAGTGATTGCCGCCCCGGGGCATGCTTTCGCGACCAGCTGGCCGTTCGACCAGAATGTCGTCGAGCCGAACTAACAGTTTAACGTATCCCCGCCGGGATAGGAGGTTTTCAGATGCTAAGTTACGCCGCGTTGTTTCTAATCATCGCATTAATTGCCGCCCTCTTCGGTTTTGGTGGGATCGCCGCCAGCGCCGCGGGGATCGCTCAGGTCCTATTTTGGCTCTTCCTAATCGTATTCCTCGTTAGTCTCCTCATGGGCTGGGGTCGAAATTCGTGGCGCTGGTGGTAACTTGCCTTGGTCGATAACTAGTGACTCGAAGAGCGGATTGAAAGAGTATGAGGATGCTCAGGCGATACGGGGAATACTCCAAGATGAGAAGACGCTCATCAGCGATCTACTCGCAAGCCAGCGGATGCACGTTCAACACTCACCGCCCTGATGTCGAGGATCTGAACATCGCCATACTAGACCATATCCGGTGTCACATCGGTGGCACCGCGGTCAATCAGGAATCGTAGAAGGTTGGAGGTCATCATGAGAGATCTATACAAGTTCTTGGCTATCTCAACGCTGACTGCCGGGATGGCGGCGCCGGTAGTAGCGGTGGATGTCGAGGATCAGCGCGAAGAAGTGCGACAACAGCAAGAGGATGTGCAGAAGGAGCAGCAGGACGTGCGAGAAGAGCAGCGAGACGTGCTCGAAGGGCAACGTGACGAGCAACAGGATGTGACGGAAGAGCGCAAGGACGTGATGGAAGAAAAGCAAGACGTTACCGAGGCGCGCAAGGATCTCCGACGCGATCTGGCCCAGGCGCACCGCGCGAAGACTGTCATTGGGAAGGATGTAAAGAATTCGCAGGGCGAAAGTCTTGGCAAAATCCACGATCTCGTTCTTAACTTCGACAATGGGGATATCGCTTACGTCGTCATCTCCTCTGGCGGTGTGCTAGGAATTGGGGATACGCTGCACGCGGTTCCGTGGAAGGCACTTAGCCTGAACAGCCAAGGGGATGGCTTCATCCTCAACATAGACCAGACCGCGTGGAAGAACGCGCCTAGCTTCAAAGAAAATGACTGGCCCGAAGTGGCAGACCGGGAGTGGAACAGAAAACTCGAGAGTTATTATCGATAGATTCTATTGCTGCCTATCCGGTTGGCGCCGCCCAAGACTCGGGCGTTGACGGCTTCACCCAGTCACAAAGGCGAAGGCGTAGCCACCGGGGTAGTGCCGTTGCGCGCGAACCGGATAGGCTGGTTACAGGTTGCCGCTCGCCGCTCAGTCCACCGGATGCGAGTTCGCACGGTGCCGGGTCGAACGCGGCGTGAGCGCGTAAACAAACACACCCATTACCGCCATGGCGCATACGAGCATCGCGCCGGCGGGAAAATCCCAGCGGGCAGAGGCCATCAACCCCAGCCCATATCCAGCAGCTCCGACGCCGTAGCCCAGCCAGACGGGGGAGGAGCCGGTAGCCAGCCGGCTAGCCAGCGCGGGCACGATAAGACTCGCAAAGACCAGATACACGCCCACCAGTTGTACGGACACGGTGACGATCGAGGCAAACAGCAGGTAGAAACCGAGCCGGCCCAGGCGCTCGCCGAACCAGAACCAGAGCGCCAGCGCAACCGCGCTCAGCACCGCGGCCGGAGCGAGTTGCGCGCTGCCTACCCACAGGATCTGCCCGACCAGCAGGTCCTGCAGATGCTCACCGCCGTGCGGATTGCCGGCGAGAAGCAGGATGCCGAGGCTCGCCGCCAGCACAAAGGCGACACCGATGGTGCCCTCCTGCACATCCGGCCAGAAGCGCTCGGACAGGCGCAGCGCCAGCGCACCGGTAAACGCCGCGCCGAAGGCCGCGACTTGTACCGCCATTCCCTGTGGCTCCCAGCCGAAGAGGTCGGCGGCGATCACGCCCAGCCCCGCGATCTGGGCGATAGCGAGATCGATGAACACGATGCCGCGCTTCAACACCTGCTGTCCGAGCGGGACGTGCGTAGAAAGTACCAGCAGACCCGCCAAAAAGGCCGGGCCCAGGATGGACAGATCCAGGCTGCTCACGACGAGCCTGCCGCAGCCAGCAGGCGATGAATCGTGTCGTCGAACAGGCTGAACAAGTCCCTGGCCTGCTCGGTGCCTCCCACCGTACCCGGCAATATCACGGCCGGGATCTTGGCTTTCTCGGCTAGATATTCGGAGGGTCGCGCATCGTTGTAAGCAGTACGAATGATGAGTTTCGCCGGATCCTTTTGCAGTATCGTTAGCACCTTCTCCAAATGACTTACACTCGGTTCGATTCCGGGCTTGGGTTCCAGGGCCGCTACCTCCCGCAAGCCCAGCCACTGGAAGAGATACACCCAGTATTTATGGTGCGCGACGACCTTAATGCCCCTGAGCGGCGCGGCCTCTTTCTCCCAGCGCGCGATGGCGGCCTGCCAGCGCGTAGAAAAATCCTGATGGCGGGCTCGATATTCGGCCCCATGATCAGGATCAAGCTGAGCCGAGCCACTGCTACGGGCGCGATATTGCGCGGGTCGGTCTGGATGTGCGGATTACCCTGCGTAAGTACATCGTCTGCAGCCCCGTCCAGCACTGTCGGCAGCTCCAGGCGCGGCACCAGCAAGGCCGCTTCCAGATGGCCTGGCGTGTGCGGCTGGATTTGCGGGTTACCGGACTGGCGCAGGAGGATCGGCAGCCAGCCGACCTCCAGCTCAGCGCCGGTGCAGATCAGAAGATCGGCCGAACGCACTTTGGCGATCAAGCTGGGGCGGGCCTGGATGCGGTGCGGATTCTGCAAAGCCGTCGTAGCCGTGT
>Ga0136620_10001856_pt1 | contig 10043 bp, 8 predicted proteins | sample AntDrymUQ4162106_2_FD_104806 | JGI IMG/M metagenome (GOLD analysis project Ga0136620, IMG submission 104806) | Polar desert sand microbial communities from Dry Valleys, Antarctica - metaG UQ416 (21.06) | ecosystem: Environmental > Terrestrial > Soil > Desert | place: Antarctica: Dry Valley... | reverse complement strand
GTCGTTCGGCCGCATCCGCGGTCCATACGTGTTGTGAGCCAGGACGCCCGTCCCCGCCCAGAAGTTCTCGAGGCCGGGGACGGAGAAGTCGTACACCAACGGCGAGCCCGGAATCTCGCTGACGGCCGTGACGGCGGCCCAGACGAGGTCGCCGGTGCAGCGCGCGTTCAGCCGCTGCTCGACGCCCTCGTCCCACTCGAGCGGGCTCCACGGCGTCACCTGGCCGAGCGTCAGACGCCAGAACGGATACTCCCGGTCGCCCGTCTCCGCCCGGAAGCGGGAGACGTAGCGGCCGACCGAAGGCACGAGCCCGAAGCGCGCGAAGGCGACGATCAGATCGTCCTTGAGGTCGGTGTGAACGGCCGAGAACTCGTGCCTGACGGCAGCTAGCAGCTTCTTGCCCGGATGAACCCCGTCGCCCTCGCGGTATCCCTCCAGGAACCACTTCAGGCGTGCGAGCGGCAGGCCCAGGATCCAGCCGGGGATCCGTTTCCCGTTCTCCTCGAACCCCAGGTAGTCCATGAGCCGCAGCAACAGCTTCGAGTGGACGACGAGTGAGGCCGCGCGGGCCGGGCTGCGAGGCGCGCGCACGACGTGCAACCCGAGCCGGCCCTCGATCACCGCGGCCGCCCGATCGAGAAGGCGATCGTCGCCGCTGATCGTGAGGAACCCGTTTCCGGCGCGCTCGTGCGTGGAACCCTCCGCCACCCAGAGCCCGAGCAGCCACAGCACATCGTCCGTGACGCGGATCGTCGCGGGGAGGGAGGCTCCGTAGCCAGCATGGCGGCGCCGGACAACTGCACCATCCGGCACACCGACTCCCAGCCGCCTCAGGACCGGCAACGGGACGCGGTTAGTCTCGCGCATGCGGATCAACTTCGTCCACGCGCCGTTCCGCCAGTGCGGGCCGGGGTTCCGGCGCTCCGTGACCAGGAGACCGAAGAGGTCTCGCCGCTGGCCCCAGGCCAGCGAGCCGAGGCCCGGAGCCTGGACGCTGAGCTCCCAGGGATCCTCCTCCGCGAACGCCCAAGCGTCGAGCATGCTCGCCTCGGGACGGTCGCGCTCCGGAACCTCGATCCGGCGCGCGATCGCGATCCGCTCGCCGAGGCGCAGATCCTTCACCTCGCACGGCCGGGGCTCGCCGTCCGGCCCTTCGACGAAGACGGAGTGGCACCCGGTCACCCTGATTGAGCGGCCGTACCGGGTCTGGATCTCGAAGCAACGCTCGGACGTCGGGTGCGCGATCAACGACGTCGCGCGGGCCGAGAGCATCCGGCCTCCGGCCGCGAAGGCCGGGACGTGGAAGTGCGAGAGCGGGTACTCGGTCGCGGGTGAGGGGCAGCCTTCCAGGACTGCGGCGCCCCTCCCCTCTGCTCCAGACAGGTAGACGGCGGGGACGGGACTCGCCGTCAGCCGCCCGGCGAGCGCCGAGACGGTCTCCCGGCGCAGCTCGCGGCCGTCGTCGAACAGCACCTGCTCGTCGGCGAGGATCGAGTTGAAGATCCTGGCAATGGCGGTGTCGACGCCCTGCTGGCGGTGATAGGCCATCGTCATCGCCTCGGCGTAGCGCTTGGCCTCGTCGTACACCCCGCGGGGGCCGATCGGGTTCACGTTCCCCCAGTAGCTCTCCGGCTGCGGGTGCACCAGGGGGTCGCCGTACACCTCGCTCGTCGAGGCGATCAGGAACCGCGCGCGCTTGAACTTCGCCAGTCCGAGGGCGTTGTGCGTGCCGTAGGAGCCGACCTTCAGGGTATGGAGCGGCAGCCTCAGGTAGTCGATCGGGCTCGCCGGGCTCGCGAGGTGGTAGACGACGTCGACCGGCTCGCCGATCTCGATGTGCTCGACGAGATCGTGGTTCAGGAAGACGAAGTCCTCGTCTCGGACGTGCTCGATGTTCCGCAGGCTGCCGGTCTCGAGGTTGTCGACGCAGACGACCCGGTAGCCGCGCTCGAGCAGGTAGTCGCAGAGGTGCGACCCGAGGAACCCGGCGCCGCCGGTGACGACTGCGGTTGGCACGGTCCCAGGATACTCAGGGCTCCGGCAGAGCGAGCCTTTCCTTACGGGTCGCTAACCCAGCGGACGGCCGACGGTCTTGGGCGCCGCGGAGTGGATGCTCGCTGCTCGATGAACTCCGGCGGCACGGGATCCGATCGCCCTGCGATCGCCGCAAGTGCCACGCAGGCAACGAACTCGTTGCTGTCCCGCGACAGCTGCATGAGCGTGCTCAGCGGCACCTCCGGCTGCTCGAGCGAGCGCACCGAGTCGCGGAATGAGCTGTCCTGCTCGAGCACCTCCGGCTGCGTGTAGCCGTCATGCTCGGTCGCCTGTCGCTGGGCAGCCTGGCGCAGTTGCTGAACCAGCTCTTGCTCGTCGTCGAGTGGTGGCGACCCGCGCCTATTCTCCCGGCGCTTGCCGATCCGCCACGCCACGATCGCACCACAGAGCGCGACGAAGCCGACGATGGACGGGAGCAGGATGATCGTTGCGAGGACGGCCTCGCCAGTCGAAGTCTCGAGAGCGCCGATCACGAGACGTCCCACGTCATGCAGCCGGGGTGGATGGCCTCAGGACGAAGGGGCCCCGCCTCTGCCCGGCACCGCCTCCGCTCCCACGGCGCCTCGCGACCGGATAACGTCGCCCTACCCCAAGCATGGAGGATCGCGCATGAGCATCGTTGTCCGCTTCCATCCCACATCCCTGACAGCCGAACAGTACGACGAGAGCGTCCGGCGGCTGGAGCAGGCCGGCCTCTTTCCTCCGGACGGAGTCGACTACCACGTGTGCTTCGGGTCGGAAGGCGACCTGCGGGTCAGTGAGATCTGGGAGTCGCGTGAGCAGTTCGAGGCGTTTGCCGAGCGGCTGATGCCGGTGCTGGCCGACGTCGGGATCCAGTTCTCCGGCGAACCCGAGATCTTCGAGGCTCACAACATCGTCAAGCGCTAGCGCCAACTCCTGGAGATCAGCGCCGACTACGCTGCGATCTGCTCAGGCGGCGGCGGCGAGCGGTCGCGCTTGGGCGGCGATTGCCTGGATCACCTCTGCGAGCTGCTCGCGGGGTGAGTCGTCGGCGAGTTGCCCCTTGCCGTCGAAGTGGTTGGCTGCATGGCCGACGGCGACCTCTGCGTCGATGACGCGGGCCCCGGTTGCGGCCAGCAGCTTGCGGAGCTCGGCCTGTGCCCAGATGGCGCCGAAGGCACCTGCGCTGGCGCCGACGACGGCGACCGGCTTGTTGCGCAGGACGCTCGTCGCGAGCGGCCGAGAGGCCCAGAACGACCGCTGCCCGGCGCTCGACGACTGAGGCCGACTGAGCTGGGCTTGCACCTGCCGGCGACGCTCGACGCTCACCTGCGACGGATCCGAACCGTGAGCCTCGTTTCGAGCCCGTAGGCCGCAAGCTTCAGCCGCAGCACGAGTGGTCGCCTCCCCGGTCGGACCCGGATCGGCACCGCCCGCGGCCGGCGATCCACAGCGTAGGTGGCCCCGCCGGCGCTGAGCCGGGCGGGAACGGTCGCCGCCACCCGCAGGGTTACACGCCGGGCGCGGGGCGAGATCCTTCGCGGCGCCCGCAGGTTCAGGAACAGCGGCCGCGCGGCCCGGACGAGGACCGGCACGACGGCGCGTCCCGTCCGGCCGGCGCCGTCGCGGGCGATCAGCGTCATCCGATGGAGCCCGGGCGAGGAGAGCTGCGCGGCGACGGCCGAGCCGGTACCGAGCAGCCTCTTCCCGTCGAACCACGTCAGGCGCCCCTCCGACACCGGGCTGTGGCGGTCGTCGAGCGCCGCGCCCGAGAGGGCGACCGAGGCACCGTTGACGATCGTCGCGCCGCGTGAGGGCGAGTCGATCGAGACGACCGGCGGCCGTCCCTCCGCCGTGAACCGTCCGGAGACCGCCGCCGTCTCCTCGAAGCCGTCGTTGACGGTAACACGGATCCGGGCACGGGATGAACGCGAGAGCAGCGTGCTCGGAACCGACGCGCTGCCGCCGAAGGCGTCGACCGTCAGCGGCCGCCAGCTGCGCCCGTCATCCGCCGAGTAGTCGATTCGAACGACGAGTGGGTCGCCATCGGCGTCGGTGGCGTTCCAGCGGACGGCTGTCCGGCCCTTCCCGCGCACGCGCGCCCCTGCTGGCGGTGCCACGATGCGCACCCGCGGCGCCGTCGAGCTCTGCGTCCGCGCGGCGAGCACGACTTCGCCACGCACGAGCTCAACCCGGGCGGCGCCGGACGCCGAAACCTCCGCGCTGATGTAGCGCGAAGTCGGCGCGCCCTCTGAATGGGCGAGGACGGGCACGACGCCGGTATCGGAGAGCATGCCGCCCCGCGCGTTGCGGACGACCAGCCGGAAGGGCGACGAAGCGGCGACGGCCGAGGCCTCACCGGTGCCTGCCTCCACGCGAAGGATTTGCCCCTGCCCCGTGGGCGAGATGAACGCGTTCACGCGGAGCGTCGGGCCTACCGGAGCGCGCAGCACGATCCCCCTTGGCTCGCGCCGGAAGCCGCTACGCTCGTCGGTGCGAAAGCGGCCAACGGCGTCGTTCCAGTACCGGGTCGAGATCCACATGGACTCCTGGTCGTCGTTGGCGCAGTACGACATGAAGTCGAAGACCTCGCTGCGGTGGGCCGGCCCGGCCGTGGGCGCTGGAAAGCCGGGCGCGATCAGCCGGTAGGGGCCCCAGGTGCTCTCGGGCGGGACGCCCCGCCGGTCGAGGCCGATCCCCTGGATCTGGCCGCGGCCGTCCGGCGCCCATCCGTCGGCGACCTCGGGGCCCCGGTCGCCGAAGAAGAGGAAGGAGTTCTGGCCGCAGTTCGTCGCGTGCCAGAAGCCGAGTGTGTGAAAGTACTCGTGCGACACGGAGCCGCGCGTCAGCGTCGCCTCGACGACGGCGTTGTAGACGGCGAGCCATTCCCGCGTGGGCGCCCACCCGCGCGTGAGCCGCGTGTTGACGCCGATTGCACGCCCGATGCGGGGGCCGCGGTAGTGATGATCCCAGGCATTCACCCGGTCGGCCATCGCCGTGTCGATCTGGGCCTGGCTCGGGCCAGTGCAGAGACGCTCCGCCATCCAGCGCGCGTTGCAGTACTTGATCGCGGTCACGTCCTGCTCCGCGGCGTAGTCGTCGACCCCCAGCAGGCGCGTCGGGAGCATCGCCCGCAGGTCGCTGAAGACCTCGCGAGCCGGGCCTGGACAGACGCGCGTCGCGTTCGCCGGCGCGGGGTTCTCGGGCGTCGGCGGCGGCTGCCCCGCCGGCACCTCGAGGTAGCAGAGCCGGAGCGGGGCGATGATCGCGTACCGGACCGGCGTGAACCGCACGTCGGTCAGTACGAAGCTGTTGTTCGCGCGGCGGTCGGCCGCCTCCGGCACCGATGGGCTGAACCCGAGCGGGTTCGCCGTGGCGGTCAGCCTGATCGTCCCCTGCGTCCACTCCTCCGGGAGCGAAAAGGTGTACGCGCCGTTCGGGTCGCCGCGGTCGGAGAACCGGATCGGGCCGACGCGGATGTTCCGCACCCCGCGGTCGGGGAGGCGCGGGCTGCCCGGCAGGAGCGTGTTCCCTCGCCAGCCCCAGAGCGCTGCGGGCACCTGACGCAGCTCGCTGCGGCCGAGGCTCCCGGGGGCGCTGGCGCGGACGTGGACGCGAACGGCGGTCGGCAGGTGGCGCACGAGGTCGACCCCGGTGTACCGGGCGACGGTCTGGCCGGAGCCCGGCCGGTTGACGAGCTCCCACGCCCCGCTGCGGTTGACGCCCTGGTTGAGGCTGACGTCCCATACCGCCAGGTCGATGCCCGTCGCCTCGCCGGCGACCTCGATCGAGACGGCGTCCGTGTGCGTCCGCCCCACCGCGTCTCGGAGGAAGGCGACCAGCGTGTGCCGGCCGGGGAGCAGGCCGGGGTAGCGAATCGTGAACGTCCGGTCTGACCGCACCTCGCCCGCCTGGCGGCACCGGGTTGGGAACGGATCGCGCGTGCGGTCGGCCGCGACGCAGAAGGCGGCGATGCCGGCTTCCGCCTCGACTGTCCCAGCGACCGCGAGGTCGTCGGTCCGCTCGAAGAACCGGTCGGCCGGCCTGGGTGCTGTGATCGTCACCCGCGGCGGCGCGAGCGGCGAGGTGCGGCGGAAGGTCGCGGAGACGAACCGCGGGCCGTTCATCGTCACCCGGCACGGATCGGTCGGCGAGACGCCGCATTCCGGGCCGCCCCAGCCTGAGAAGGCCCAGCCCGCGGACGGTGAGGCGGTGAACGAAACCTCCGTCCCCCGCGGGAAGAACGTGACGCAGCCGTCCGGGCAGTCGATGCCGAGTGGGCGGGTCCGGACGATGCCGGCTCCCTCGATCGTGACCGCCAGGCGGGCGAGCGCCGGCCCGACGTAGATCCCCACCGGAATCGGGGCCGGCGGCGGTGGCGGTGGCGGTGGTGGCGGCGGTGGCGGGGGCGGGGGCGGCGGCGGCGGGGGCGGGGGCGGCGGGGGCGGCGGAGCTACCTGGCTGAAGCTCGCGCTCGCCGTGGTCGCCTTGTCGAAGACGAGGGTGCACAACGGAGAGCTCCCCGAGCAGGCGTCGCCCCAGGTGTCGAACTTCCAGCCCGGGTCGGACGTCGCCGTCAGCGTGACCTTCGTGCCCTGCTCGAAGTCGGCCGAGCAGCTGGACGGACACTTGATCCCGCCGGGGTCGCTCGAGACCGAGCCGCTCCCGGAGACCTTGACCGAGAGCGTGACAGGCGCGAACCGCGACGGCGTCGGATGGGCCACGGCAGCGGACGGCAGGGCGAGCACCGGCAGCGCCGTCAGGACGGCGGCGAGCCGGCCCAGCTGCGGCGCCTGGCGGGCCACACGGCTTGATAGCAACGCAGCCCGTCTTGCGCAAGGTGGACTCAGATGGCGCGCGGAGCAAGTTGGGCGGTGGGGCTCCCCGACGCGCCCCGTCGTCAGGCGGTCGCGGCCGGAACTGCTAGGAGAGGATCCGGGCGCTCACCTCCCGAGAGTCCACTCCGGGGCACGATCCGGCTTACGCTCCGCCGGTGCACCTGCTCTTCCTCGACGAGAGCGGCCAGCTCGACCGGCCCGGCCTGTTCGCGCTCGGCGGGCTCGCGATCCGCGACTCCGACTGGCCGGCGCTGCGCGTGCTCTGGCAGGACGCGCTGCGAGGGCACGGCTGGCCGCTCGACCTGGAGATCAAGTGGCACGGGATCCGGACGGGCGCGGTGCCGCCCGCTCTCGCAGACGAGGTCGTCGACGCGCTCGCACGAGCCCCGGCGGCCTTCTACGTCGTCCTGCTCGACCTTCGCGCGGGCCCGGAGGTCTTTCCGCCGTCGGAGCACAGCTACTTCCGCTCCGGCGAGGAGACCTACGCCACCGGGCTGATGTTCCTCGCCGAGCGCTTCCACCACCTGCTGGCCGCCGAGGACGACCTCGGCCTGATCGTGATCGACAGCCGCTTCCGCGAGCAGGACTCGCGCCTGCGCCGCTTCTACGACGACCTGACCAAGGAGGGGACGCCGTACATGCAGCTGGAGCGGCTGGTCGAAGGTCTCTTCCTCGGCCCCAGCCACTACTCGATCGGCCTACAGAGCGCCGACCTGATCGTCGCCATCACCGCGGCCGCCGAGCGCGGCGGCGGACAGGCGCGCGGCTACCTGCGCAAGCTGATGCCGCGCTTCGCCGTGCACCCGGGCACCGGCGAGTACGAGGGCGTCGGGATCAAGCGCTTTCCGGACACGGTGCCGCGTCTCCGGGAGCACACACGGCTCTTCTGAGGCGAAGCGAGGGTCACCCTGAAGTGCCCTCCTCGATCACCCGCAGATACTCGACGTAGACGAACCGCTTGTTCCGCGACCGGCCCGTGGTTTCCGCCACGATGCCGAGCTTCTCGAGGTTCCGCGCCGCGTTGCCGACGGTGACCTCGTTCGAATCCAGCGCCCGCGCCGCCGGCGGGATCCTGAAGACGATCTCGCGAACGGCGATCTCGTGCAGCCGTGCGGCCGACGTCGCCGCCCGACCGAGCTGCTGGATCCGCCCGCGGTCGCGCTCGACGAGCGCGAGCAGCCCGCGCGTGGTCTCGGCAGCCGAGTTCGCGACCTCGACGATCCCCTCGAGGAAGAAGCGCAGCCACTCCTCCCACTCCCCGTGCGTGCGGACCCGCTGGAGGCGGTCGTAGTACTCGTCGCGATTGCGCTTCAGATAGAGGCTGAGATAGAGGAGCGGCTTCGAGAGCACGCGGTCCGCGCCGCAGAGGAGCAGCGTCACCAGCAGCCGGCCCAGCCGCCCGTTGCCGTCGAGGAAGGGATGGATCGTCTCGAACTGCGCGTGTGCGAGCCCTGCCTTGAAGAGGATCGGCGTCGACACCGGGTCGTCGTGCAGGAACTTCTCGAAATCGCTCATCGCAGGCGCGACCTCCTGCGGGGGCGGCGGCACGAACCGCGCGTTGCCGGGACGTGTGCCGCCGATCCAGTTCTGCGAGGTCCGAAACTCCCCGGGATACTGGTTGGCGCCGCGGGCGCCCTCGACGAGCTGCGCATGGATCTCGCGCAGCAGCCGGTTGGAGAGCGGGAACCCTTTCTCGACCCGGTCGAGCCCGTGGTAGAGGGCCCTGACGTAGTTCAGTGGCTCCGCCACCTCGGGTCTCGGGACGCCGGGCGCGTCGTCGTGCTCGAAGAGAAGCAGCTCGGAGAGCGAGCTCTGGGTTCCCTCGATCTGAGCCGACAGCACCGCCTCCTTGCGGATGTACGAGTAGAGGAACTGATCCGGGTTCGGGAGGAGCAGGGCGATTCCGTCCAGCCGGCCAAGCGCCTGATTCGCGCGATCGGCGAGTTCCTGGAGCGGGGCACCGGCAAGCGGTGGGTCGGGCGGCAACGGCCGCGGGTGAAAGACGTCGTAGCTCTCGTCTCCCGTGACGACCCGGCGGAACGTGCCGGCGCGGCCCGTCGAGCCTGGCGAAGCCTTGGTTGGGATCACCACAACTAAAGAATAGAGCATGTTTCTTTAGTTGGTTGGGCGCGAAGCAACGTTCGCTTTGGCTCGTTCTTGCGGCGCTTCTTACGCTTGGCCGGCGGGATTCGCCCTCGTCCTCGCCGATCCAGGCTAGGCAGGATCAGGCACCAGCCTACGAGAGCAACGCCTCGAGCTCGGGCCCTGCCGGATCAACGTGCGCGAGCTCAGCAACCGAGGCGAATGCGCCGTCGGCCGACACGAGCGCCCGCGCACGGGCCGAGAGCGCTGCGGCGGCGAGAACGGCGTCGAACGCACCAAGCTCGGGATAGCGCTCGTAGAGCTCGAGCCCCGTCTCCAGCTCGGCGGCCCCGGGGGCGAGCAACGGGCCGAGGAGAGTCGCGTACTCGCGGCCGTAGCGCGCGGCATCGCTGCGCGGGCGCCGCCGGCCGCAGACGTGCACGAACTCCTGCACGACCTCGACCGTCGTCGTCGCCGAGATGCGACCCTCGCCAGCGGCAGCGAGGAGCCGACGGCAGGGCTCCCGGGCCGGATGCTCGGAGCCGAGGGCATAGACCAGCACCGTGGTGTCGAGGACGATCAATGCCCGCCGGAGCGGATCTCGTCGAGCTCGGCCCTGAGCTCCGGGAGGTCCGGCACGGGCGCCGGCGGAGCCGCAAGCAACGCCGCCGCTGAAGCGGCCTTGCGCTCCAGGCCAGCAGGGAGCGCGAGGTCGATCGCGTCGCGAATCACCGACGCCACCGAGGAGCCGCGCGCCTGCGCCGCGGAGGAGACGCGGCGGTAGCGGTCATCGTCCAGCAGGATCTGGAGCCGGCGCTCATACATACACATACGTTAGCATGTGTCGAACGCGCCCGCACGGGCAGCGGGACGGCGCGCGGCTACCTTCGCAAGCGATGTCGCGCTTCGACGTACACCGGGCTCCAGTTTACAACTACACTTCGCTACATGAGTAGTCAGCCGATCCGAATCGACTCGCAGACACTGCGGGCCCTACGCAAGCGAAGTGAGCAAAGCGGCGAGCCGATCGTCCGGTTGGCCCAGCGCTACATCGACGAGGGGATGCGGGTCGACCGCCATCCGGGGATCGTCTTCCGGGAGGGTCCG
>Ga0136620_10001855_pt1 | contig 10043 bp, 9 predicted proteins | sample AntDrymUQ4162106_2_FD_104806 | JGI IMG/M metagenome (GOLD analysis project Ga0136620, IMG submission 104806) | Polar desert sand microbial communities from Dry Valleys, Antarctica - metaG UQ416 (21.06) | ecosystem: Environmental > Terrestrial > Soil > Desert | place: Antarctica: Dry Valley... | reverse complement strand
TGCAGGATCGTCCGCTCGGTCCGGCTCGCGACGATCGGGTCGGACACTCCCTCGATCCAGACCCGTGTTCGGCGGCCCCCACCCCGTTCGTCCCCTCGCAAGGGCTCGAGGGCATAGATCTTGTCGGCGCGGGCGAACTTCCCGAATCCCAGGAAGACCATGCGGTTCTCGACCACCTCTCTAGCCTTCCAGTGCGGCCCGCAGCGCGTCCACGACGTACTCCTGATCCTCCGGCTCGATCGTCGTGAAGAACGGGAGCGCCATTGTCCGGCTGGCAAGCTCCTCGGCGATCGGGCACTCCCCCTCGCGGAACCCGTACGCCTCACGCATGTACGTCTGGAGGTGGATACACGGAACGTACTCGGCACAGTCGACGCCGCGTTCCCGCAGATCGGCCATCACGCGCGCGCGATCGATCGACGGGTCGAGGACGAGGACGTAGACGAACCACGACCGCCGGTGCTCCGCGTCGTCGGCTGGGGCGAGCTCGATTCCGCCGATGCCGGCGAGAAGCTCCGCGTACCGGTCGGCCGCGGCGGAGCGAAGCTTCACGATTCGGTCGAGTTTCTCGAACTGGGCGATTCCGATGGCCGCCTGTACGTCGGTCCAGCGGTAGTTGAACCCGAGCCGAACGTGGTTGAACCAACCGCCGCTCTCGTACGAGCGGCCCTGGTTCCTCAGGCTCCGGAGGAGCTGCCACGTCTCCTCGGAATGCGTCGTGACGACGCCCCCTTCGCCCGTCGCCACCTGCTTGTTCGGATAGAAGCCGAAGACCGCCGGCGGGCCATGGGAGCCGATCGCACCGCCGCGGTACTCGGCGCCGAGCGCCTCGGCAGAGTCCTCGATCAGCTTCAGGCCGCGGCGCTCGCACAACTCCATCAGCGGACCGAGCTCGCAGGGATACCCGAACATGTCCACGGCGACGATCGCTTTCGTCCGATCGGTGATCGCCGCCTCCACGGCCGCGGGGTCCATGTTCCAGGTGCGGCGATCGACGTCGGCGAAGACCGGCGTCGCGCCCTCGAAGAGGAAGCAGTTGGCCGAGGCCGCGAACGAGAGCGGCGACGTGATGACCTCGTCGCCTTCCCCAATCCCCGCGATTCGCACGAGCAGGTGCAGGCCCGCAGTCCCGCTCGAAACCGAGGCGGCGTACGGCGCTCCTACCCGCTCGGCGACCATCTCCTCGAAACGCTCGATCGTCGGCCCGAGCGACAGCCGACCCGACCGCAGGACCTCGAGGACGAGCTCCTCCTCCCGCTCGTCGATCCAGGGCTTGGCGAGCGGAATCCGCCGAACGGCGGACTTCACGCCTGCGCGGGCTCGCGCGCCGGAATCGAGACGTACTCGAGCCAGTGCGACCAGCGCTCGCCGCCGCCTCGCACGGTGTCGAGATATGCCTCCTGGAGCTTGCGCGTGATCTCGCCGGGAGGCCCGACCTCCTGGTCGTCGACCGAGCGGATCGGCGTCACCTCGGCGGCTGTTCCCGTCATGAAGATCTCATCGGCCAGGTAGAGATCGGTGCGGATCAGGTTCTTCTCCTCGACCGTGTAGCCGAGGTCCTGCGCGATCTGGATCAGCGAATCGCGGGTGATGCCCGGGAGAATCGACGTCGAGAGGGGAGGCGTGGCGATCTTCCCGTCCTTGACGACGAAGACGTTCTCGCCCGAGCCGTCGGCGACGAAGCCGTCGTCCGTCAGCAGGATCGCCTCGTCGTAGCCGGCACGGTTCGCTTCCATCACGGCGAGCATCGAGTTCAGATAGATGCCCGTCGCCTTGGCGGCATGGGGAATCGTGTTCGCCCCCACGCGCTTCCAGCTCGAGATCTTGCACCGGATCCCGTTCTTCATCCCCTCGTCGCCGAGATAAGCACCCCACGGCCAGCTCATCACGACCACCTCCACCGGGTTGCCCGCCGTGGAGACGCCGAGCTCCCCGTACCCGTAGAAGGCGAAGGGACGGATGTAGCACTCCGGAAGGCCATTGACGCCGATCACCTCGAGGCAGGCGTCGCGAATCTCCTGGACGGAGTACGGAAGGTCCATGTAGAGGAGGCGCGCCGAGGCTTCGAGCCGCTTGACGTGGTCGGTGAGGCGGAAGACGGCCGAGCCCTTCGGCGTCTCGTAGCAGCGGATCCCCTCGAAGACGCCGGTTCCGTAGTGGAGCCCGTGGGCGCCCACGTGGATCTTGGCGTCCGCCCAGTCGACGAGCTCGCCGTTCATCCAGATCTTCTCGGTCTCGCGCATGTCCCTCCTCGGTTCCGACCAGATGTTATGCGGCCGCTGCGACGGCGTCCATCGGCTGCGCCTTCGCGAGCCGCACGAGGTCGCCGGGCGCGAGGGTGGCGAGGTGGTTCGGCGAGCCGGCGCCGACCCAGACGCGTTCGTGGACGAGGATCTGGCGATCGACGAGGACCCGGCTCACCCCTGGGAGCGGGAACGGCGCGACCGCGCCGGGCGCGAACCCGGTTGCCGCGCGTACCTCGTCGGGCCCTGCCACCTTCGCGTTCTGGGCTCCTGCTTCCTGCGCGACCTTGCGGGCATCGGCGCGCCTGTCTCCGGGGACGAGGACGACCACGGGTGTCCCGTCGCAGTCGAAGACCAGCGACTTCACGATCTGGCTGAGCTTGCAGCCCACCGCCCGGGCAGCGTCCTCCGCCGTCGGCGTCTCGGTCCGGAACTCCTCGATCCTGGCCTCCACCCCGCTCTGCCGGAGAAACGCGGCAACGCGCTCGACGGGCTCGGGCCAGGAGGTGCCCATGCGGTCAGAGTACCGCCACGATCCGCCGGGCTAGAACAGAGTGCGGCGCCGGTACTCGGCGTAGCCGGGAAAGCGGTCGAGGAGATGTCGCTCCTCGAGCCGCGCCTTCCCGATCCAGAAGACACCCAGGGCGCCGGTAAGCGCGATGCCCCAAACCGAGAAGACGACCGAGAGGCCGGCGAAGAGAAGCGCTCCTCCGACGTACATGGGATGCCTGAGATACCGATACGGCCCACGATCGACGAGCACGCCGTCCCGCCTGGGACGCGGGTAGGGCGTCAGCGACCCCCGCATGGCGGAAAACGACCACAGGGCGATCGCAAGGCCCACCGCGGCGAGCGCCAGGCCGAGGCGCGAAATGCCTTCCCCGAAGAACCACGAGGCGACGACGAGGGCCATCAGGATCGTCTGACCGACGACCCAGCCGGTTCCCCTACCCGAGGGCGATGAAGCGCGCATCGTCGAAGCCCTCCGATCGGAATCGGTCCTCCAGCTCGGACGGCGCCTGTGAATCGATCGAGAGCGCCATCAGCGCCTTCCCACCCCGGCGTGTGCGGGACACCGTCATGTTCGCGATGTTGACGCCGGCTTCGCCGAACAGGGTGCCCACCGTTCCGATCACGCCCGGCACGTCGTCGTAGCGGAAGAAGACGAGCAGCGGGGAGAGCTCCATCTCGAGCTCGAAGCCGAGCGCGCTCACCAGCCACATGCGGTTGTCGCGTCCGATCGTCGTTCCGGCCACGCGAAGCTCCTCGCCGCCGGAGGAGACGGAGGCTCGCACGAGGTTCGTGAAGTCCCGGGAGGAGCGGCGGCGCTGCTCCACGACCTCGATCCCGCACTCCTCGGCGAGGAGTGGGGCGTTGACGTAGTTCACGGCCTGCTCGAAGCGGCCCTGGAAGGCGCCGTTGAGAGCGGCCGAAGTCAGCAGTCTCGTGTCGAAGTCGGACAGGTTCCCGTAGTAGGTCAGCTCGATCCGTTCGGCTCGTCCCTCGGCGAGCTCCATCGCGAGGCGTCCGAGCTTCGCGGCCAGCGGGAGGAAGGGTCCGAGCACCTCGAGGTCCTCCGGGCGAAGCGCAGGAATGTTCACGGCGTTCGAGACCAGCTCGCCCTCCAGTGCGGCTGCGACCTGCTCGGCGACGATCACGCCAGCACGGTCCTGGGCCTCCTCGGTCGATGCTGCGAGGTGCGGGGTGACGACGACGTTGTCGAGCTCGAGTAGTGGTCCTTCGTACGGCTCGGTGGAGAAGACGTCCAGGGCTGCGCCCGCGAGCCTTCCCGAGCGCAGAGCGTCGACGAGCGCCGACTCGTCCACGAGCTCGCCGCGGGCAGCGTTGACGATGCGCGCCCCCTCCGGCATCCGCGCGATTGCGGCCGCGTCGATGCTCTGCGTGGTCTCCGGAGTCAGGGGTAGGTGCAGGGTGAGGAACTCGGCCACGGCGAGGACCTCATCGGCCGTCTCGACCCGCTCGGCCCCTAGCTCCCGGAAGCGGTCACGCGAGACGAAGGGGTCGAAGGCGACGACCCTCATCCCCAGCCCGATCGCCCGGCGAGCGACCTGCTGGCCGATGCGGCCGAAGCCCAGGACGCCAAGAGTCTTGCCCTCGAGCTCGATGCCTCCGTGGGCCGAGCGCTCCCAGCGCCCTTGCTTGAGCGCCGCATGTGCCTGCGGAATGTGGCGAGCGAGGGCGACGAGCAGCCCGATGGCGTGCTCGGCGGCGGACACGACGGTCGACTCGGGGGCGTTCGCGACGATGATGCCGCGTCGAGTCGCCGCGTCCACGTCGACGTTGTCCACGCCGACCCCGGCCCGCCCGATCACCTTCAGCCGGTCTGCCCGCTCCAGGAGCTCGGCGGTCACCTTGGTCGCCGAGCGGATGACGAGGGCGTCGTAGTCGCCGATCCGCTCCTCGAGCGAGCCCGACCCGTCGACGTCCACGTCGAAGCGCTCCTCGAGGAACCGGATGCCCGCCTCCGCGATCGGCTCGAGGACGAGAACCCGGTGCCGGGTCACACGTGCGAGTGCTCGAACGCTTCCATCGCGCGGGTGACGGCGACCCCCCGCTCGATGTCCGCGCCGGCCTCGGCGAGCACGAGCTCCACCCCGGCAAGTGCGGTGGTGATGTCGAAGATGTCGTAGTAGCCGATGTGGCCGATGCGGAAGACGCGGCCCTTCAGCGGCCCCTGGCCGGGTGCGAGGACGATCCCGAGCCTGCTGCGCAGCGTCTGGACGAGCTCACCCGAGTCGAGCCCCTCGGGAGCGACGATCGCCGTGACGACGGCGGAGCGGTCATCGTCCGGCGAGAAGAGCTCGAGCCCCATCGCCTTGACTCCCTCCCGGCACGCACGCCCGAGCCTCGTATGCCGGTCGAACGCCTGCTCCAGGCCCTCTTCGAGCAGTAGCCCGAGCGCGACTTCCAGGCCGATGACGACCGAGACGGCGGGGGTGAACGACGGGTCGGATCGCTCCTGCGCGTCGCGCGTGCGCTCCCAGTCGAAGTAGTAGCGCGCGCCGCCGTCGGCGGCGGCTGCGGCAAACGCATCCGCCGACACCGAGACCGTCGCGACCCCGGGCGGCGTCATCAGCGCCTTTTGAGAGCCGGAGATGACCGAGTCGAGCCGCCACGCATCTGTCTCGAGCGGGACGGCGCCGAGGCTCGACACCGCGTCGACCACGACCAGCGCCCCAGCGTCCTTCGCGGCCGCGGCGAGTTGCTCGACGTCGGCCACAACGCCGGTGGACGTCTCCGAATGGGTCAGGAAGACGACCTTCGCCCCTCCCGATTCGCGCAGCCGCGCCGCCAGATCGTGGGACGAGGGCGACTCGCCCCACTCGTACCGGATCTCGTCCACATCGCAGCCGAAGCCACGAGCCATCGTCGTCCAGCGCTCGCCGAAGTACCCCGCGGAGACGACGACCACGCGGTCTCCCGGGGCGCACAGGTTCACGATCGCCGACTCCATCCCGGCAGTTCCCGACCCCGTGTACATCAGGACGTCTCCCGCGGCCCGGTAGACGAGCTTCAACCGCTCGAGGCAGCTCTCGAACATCGCGAGGTAATCGGAGCTGCGGTGATGGATGATCGGCCGGCTCATGGCCTCGAGCACCTCGTGCGGCACCGGCGTCGGCCCGGGAGTGAAGAGGTAGCGCTTCTCGGCCACTGCTGTGGAGGCTAGCGCCGCGGCCGGATCACAGGGCGGTGGCCTCGGAAGGTCATCACCTGCTGGAAGGTCGGACGGTTCGCAAAGCGCATCGTCTCCTTGAGGATCCCTCCGGAGAACGCGATTCGTTCCCTCGTGGCGTCGGCGCGCCACATGGCTGGATCGGACCCCTGCGCAACCGTAAGCTCGGCTCCGGCCTCCTCGATCGCAGCCCAGAGCGCAGTGCGGCAGGCTGCGAGATCGCCGGCGCCGCAGTACTGCACCCGGAACGGCTGCTTGAGCTTCATCCCCAGTAGCCGCCGCAGGTCCTTGAAGACGTACGAGTACCACCCCTGGTCGTATGCCGACCCCTGGTTGTTCGCAGCGTCGTCCCGCGGCTCCAACGCCGCCAGCCGGGGGAGCAACGGACCGAGCACCGGCCGCAAGACGGCATCCGCCATCCTCGGCCAGGCGGCGTCGAGGATCGCCGCGCCGGGATCGTCGATCTTGCCGTCGAGGTCTTTGTCGAGTCGGCTCCCTCCGTTCCGCGCCCAGGCGTCCAACAGCTCGAGCATTCGCTGGGCGCGTACGGAGGGAGCAGCTCCGGGCCGCAGCACGTCGGCGATCGTCGACCAGACGCGGGCGATCCGCAGGTCCTGCGTCGCCGCCTTGTTCATCGCGCCCACAACGGTCCCCAGCGTGTGCCTCCTGCGGGCTGCGATGCCCGCCAGGAGAAGATCGACTCGCTGGACCTGGCCCCAGCTCCAGGTGTCGTCGGAAGCCGGATATCCGGGCGCGGGCCGATTGTTCCACGCAGCGATGTAGTTCCACCGAGGGTTGATCCCCTGGGCGTGTTGCGCGAAGGTCGCGAAGCCGCGCCAATCCCCCGGGCCGGTCCCGTCGGTGGGAAGGCCAGGATCGCTTCGGGCGGCACGAATCGGTAGGCGACCGGCAGAGAAGAAGGCGATATCCCGGTCGTCCGCGTAGAACCAGTTGAACGCGAACTCGACCTGGTTCATGACCCGCAGGAAGTCCTTCGCCGACCGCACGCGGTTCCGATTCAGGTCCTGGAAGGCAAGGCTGCTGAGGATCTCGCGTCCCCGGCTCGAGCGCCGCGAAGAGATCGCGACCCGGCGGCCGGCGACCGTCGCATACCCGATCACCGGCCCGTGGACGGTGGTCGGAAACGTGACAGGCCTGCCGTTCAGCGTGCCGGCGTCGAAGGTCTCCACCCTCCGACAGTTCTCCTTGTAGAGGTAGATCGTGTCGTGGCCGCAGCGGGTCTCGACGAAGTGGTCGATGACATCGGAATGCGAGGATTGCGCGCTCCACACGAAGTCCTTGCCGCGGCCGATTACTACGCCGAAGGTCCCCGGGAACGAGATTCCTCGCGTGTCGATGCCCCCACCGTGGAGATCGAGCTCCGTGAAGAAGCCTGGGTACGAGAACCCGACCTGCGGGCCTGACACGAACAGCGGGTGCCCGCTCGCCGATCGCTTGGCGGACACGAGCAGCCCGTTGCTCATGCTGCGTTCCACGGCCACAGTCCCGCCGCCGCCCGGACCTGTGAGCTTCAGGCTGCCGTCGTCCAGGACGATTCCGCCGGCTGCAGGCGAGACCGGCCCCCGGTATCCCTGCGCGGAGACCGCGGCCTCGGGTTCTTGAAGCTGACGAAGGTCATCGAAAACCGCTCTGCCTCGCTCGAATCCCAGCTGGTTCTGGAGCGAGGACAGGAACTCCGAACGTCGCGCCTCGTCGCCGCCCCCGCGTCCGAACTGCGAGGCGATCAGCGCGGTGGCGGCGTAGGTGTCGTTGCGGCTCCAGGGGTTGCCACGGATGTTCTTCGAGCGGAAGTACGCGTTGATCCCTGCGGCGTACGCGTCGATGCCGGCAAGGACCTCGCGCCCCTTCTTCCCGCGCCCCCGAAGCAACCGCGTCTGGCTCGCGAGGAACGCCTCGGTGGCAGGCGACGGTACGAACTGCTGCCCGAGGATGGCGAGCGGGTCGATGCCCGGGGCATCGATCGCCGCCAGCCGGCCGGGGCCCCGGATCAACTGGAGGAGGAGTCCACGATCCTCGGCCGTTGACCAGCCGGCGCCGAAGGCGACGTCCGCGCTGGTACGGCCTTCGATGTGCGGGACTCCCCAGGTGTCGCGCACGATCTTCACGCCTGGTCGCGGGTTGACGGTGCGGACAGCGCGAGTCCCCCGGAGGCGGAACCAAGCGGGCTTGAAGAACCGGCGCAGATCCCGATCGCGGACATTCGCACCGCGCGGGGTCAGTGCGTCGTAGAGACGAAGCTGGTCGGTCGAGTTCCGGTTCAAATCCAGGCTCCCCGACTGCCCGGGCGCGAGGATGTTGAGCGCCACGGCCGCGTAGTCCTCGCCGCGACTCGCGGTCGTGCCCGAGCCGCCCGCGGCTAGTGCGAGCGCGCTGAGGACGAGCAGGGCGGCCGACTTCCTGATTCTCCGAGGGTATACCCGGATTAGGCTCGCGACATGGAAGCGCTCCTCGCCTTCGCCGCCGCACTGCTGGCTCTACGACTCGCGGGCCGGCTCGCAGGGCGATGGCGAATCAGGCGCGCGCCCGAACTGGCCGCCTGGTCGGCCTCCCTCCTTGCCTACGCTGTCGCTGCGGCTGCTCTCGCGTGGGGCGCCTCCGCGGGCTGGAACGAAGCGGCATTCCGCGTCTACTACCTCTTCGGCGGCCTCCTCACAGCACCGCTCCTCGGCGCCGGATCCCTTCTGCTTCTCGGGCGCCGCTGGGTGATCCCGGTCGTCCTCGTCTACTCCGGCCTGGCCGTCGGCGCGTCGATCGCCGAGCCGCTGTCCGCCGGGGTCGGCGGGAGCGCCATCCCGGAGGCTCAGGAGCATCTCGACTACTTCCCGCTGCGCATCCTTGCGATCGTTGGAAACCTCGCCGGGACCTTTGCCGTCGCCGGTGTTGCCGTTGCCACCATTCGTCGCCGACCGCTCGGGACCGCCCTCATCCTGGCCGGCGTGGGCGTCGCGGCCGCCGGGAGCGCGCTCGCCGGCCTCGGAGTTGCGCAAACAGCGGCATTTCTCGCGATTGCGTCTGCATTTCTTTACGGAGGCTTTACGATTTCCAGCGGAAATAGGCAGGTTTCGTTGCCTGGCTAGGCACAGGGGTTTGCTACAACTGTTCGCCGTCAGGGCGACGTAGCCCACACATCGATCGAGCCTCGCCGGTCAGGACGTGCCACTGCGGCACAGTCGCGCGCCCCGATTCGAGGCTCTGCAAAAGGGGGAAACCCTTGCGCCGACAACTCATCCGGTCGGCCGCTTTCGCGGCCGTCCTCACTGCTTTGGCCCTCGGGGCGCTCCCGACTCCGCAGGTCGTCGACCGCGGAGCAGCCGTCGTCGACCCGGACGGCCAACTGCTCGTGCGCAAGATCAAGCGATATCAGAAGGTCACGTGGCGCTGGCAGCGCCTGATGGGCGTGCGGCGCACGCCGAACCTGGGGCGCTACCTCCGGAAACGCGACCGCGAGTATCGGCGCTACGTGATGCACCAGTGGCACCGGCGCGCCCTTCGCGCCAAGCGACGAGGTAAGAATCCTCCACACGAGAGCGCCTGGCGCTGCATCCAGCGCTACGAGGGCTCCTGGCGGGACTCATGGGATCCGTACTGGGGAGGCCTCCAGATGGATCGGACGTTCATGCGCCAGTACGCCCCGCGCTATCTCCTTCGCCGCGGCTGGGCGAACAGGTGGACGCCCGTCGAGCAGATGTGGGTCGCCGAGCGCGCTATCCGCGCGGGCCGCGGCTTCTATCCCTGGCCGAACACCGCCAGGATGTGCGGCCTCATCTAGAGTCCGAGCCTGATGGGACGCGGAAGCAGACCGAAGGTTCGCTGGGCGCGCGACCGGCAGCGGGCGAAGAAGGCGCGCGACAAGGCCGCGAACACCCCGCCGCCTACGACGGCCCGCCGGCGCGCCGCCAAGTAGCTAGGTGTCCTACCCACGGACGTTGTGAACGCGGCTGATCGGAGGCTGGTCTCCGAGCGAGCTGTGCGGCCTGCGCCGGTTGTAGTGATCGAGCCAGTGTGGCAGCGCCCGGTTACGCTCGCGATGTGAGCGGTAGCTGAGCCCGTAGGCCCACTCGCGCGCCATCGTCTGGTGGAAGCGC
>Ga0136620_10001851_pt1 | contig 10050 bp, 8 predicted proteins | sample AntDrymUQ4162106_2_FD_104806 | JGI IMG/M metagenome (GOLD analysis project Ga0136620, IMG submission 104806) | Polar desert sand microbial communities from Dry Valleys, Antarctica - metaG UQ416 (21.06) | ecosystem: Environmental > Terrestrial > Soil > Desert | place: Antarctica: Dry Valley... | reverse complement strand
CGTGCAGCGCGATCTCGACGACTCGTTCGACGACGTGCGGCGCGCGGTCCGCGAGGAGCTCGAGAGGCGCCTGCCGCAGACGGGCCCGTGAGCCCCGGTTTGCACGCGCTACGCCACCGGGCGTAGGCTCGCGGAACCGAGCCCGCCCCCAAGAGGAGGTCCGAGATGACGGCTGCCGATGAGGTCCACGCGCTCAAGCAGCGTCACCACGCGATGTGGGCGGCGGGAGACTACGCCGCTATCGCGAAGCACATCGAGGGGGTCGCCGCGACGGCCGTCGAAGCCGCCCGGCCCGTCGAGGGCGCCGACCTGCTCGACGTCGCGACGGGCACCGGCAACGCAGCGATCGTGGCCGCCGAGCAGGGCGCGCACGTGACGGGCCTCGATCTGACGCCGGAGCTGTTCGCGAGCGCACGTGAGCGCGCCGCCGCGGCGAGCGTCGAAGTCGAGTGGGTGGAGGGCGATGCGGAGGCACTGGCGTTCGCCGACGCCTCGTTCGATCGAGTGCTCTCAACCTGCGGGGTTCAGTTCGCACCGCGCCACGAGCAGGTCGCCCGCGAGCTGGTGCGAGTGCTGCGCCCCGGCGGGCGCTTCGTGCTGTGCAACTGGAAGTCCGACGGGATGATCGGGGAGACGTTCAAGCTGATGGGCGCCGCGCTGCCCAAGCCACCCGCGTTCGCGTCCCCGCCTCCGCTCTGGGGCGACGAGGCCCATGTTCGCGAGCTGTTCGCCGACCTGCCGGTGAAGCTCGCGTTCGAAGGACATACGGCGCGCTTCGAGTTCCCCTCCGCCGACGCGTACGCGGATTTCTTCCGCGACAACTACGGTCCGACGATCAAGGCGCGCGAGGCGCTCGAGTCAGACGGCAAGTGGGAGGGGCTCGATGCCGGCGTGCGCGCGCTCGCGGCGCGCTTCTACCGCGACGGGGCGGTCGAGCAGAGCTACTGGGCGATCACGGGAGACGTGACTCGCTGACGCGCGCGCTCCTGAGCAGCCGGCTCGCCGAGTTCGGCACGACGATCTTCACGGAGATGTCGGCGCTCGCCACCCGCACGGGCGCGATCAACCTCGGCCAGGGGTTCCCGGACACCGACGGGCCGGCCGCGGTGGTCGAGGCCGCGGTCGCCGCGCTGCGGGCCGGCCACAACCAGTACCCGCCCGGACCGGGCATCCCCGAGCTGCGCGCGGCGGTCGCCGCGCACCAGCGGCGCTTCCATGGCATCGAGCTCGATCCCGACGGCGAGGTGCTCGTCACGACCGGCGCGACCGAGGCGATCGCAGCCGCGCTGCTCGCGCTCTGCGAGCCGGGCGACGAGGTCGTCACCTTCGAGCCCTACTACGACTCGTATGCCGCCTGCATAGCGCTCGCCGGCGCACGCCGCCGGCCCGTGACCTTGCGGCCGCCCGGCTTCGCGATCGACCCCGAGGCGCTCGCCGCGGCGTTCTCCCCGCGCACGCGGCTCGTGCTCGTCAACTCGCCGCACAATCCGACCGGCAGGGTGTTCGGGCGCGAGGAGCTGGAGTTGATCGCCGCCCATTGTCGCGAGCGCGACCTGCTCGCCGTGAGCGACGAGGTCTACGAGCACCTGGTCTTCGACGGCCGCGAGCACGTCCCGCTCGCGACGCTGCCGGGGATGGCCGAGCGCACGCTGACGATCTCCTCGGCGGGCAAGACGTTCTCGGTGACGGGGTGGAAGATCGGCTGGGCCTGTGGCCCGCGCGCGCTCGTCGCGGCGACCCAGACGGTCAAGCAGTATCTGACGTTCGTCAGCGGCGCACCGTTCCAGCACGCGATCGCGCATGCGCTCACGCTCCCCGATTGCTACTTCGAGGACTTCCGAGCCGGCATGCAGGCCAAGCGCGACCGGCTCTGCGCGGGCCTGGAAGCGGCCGGCCTGGAAGTCCTGCGCCCCGCGGGCACCTACTTCGTGACGGCCGACATCCGTGCTATCGGCGAGCGCGACGGGCGCACCTTCTGCCTCGCGCTACCCGAGCGCGCCGGCGTCGTGGCGGTCCCGACGGTCGTCTTCTACGACGACAAGGAAGCCGGCCGCTCGCTCGTCCGCTTCGCCTTCTGCAAGCGCGACGAGGTGATCGACGAGGCCGTTGCGCGGCTCTCGCGCCTGCAGGGCTAGCTCGTACACTCCGAGGCCGTGTCCGGCACCGTCGTGATGAAGTTCGGGGGTACGTCCGTGGCGGATGCCGAGCGGATCAAGCGCGCCGCCGCGCGGATCGTGCGCGCCCGCGAGCAGGGCCACAGCGTCGTCGCGGTGCTCTCCGCGCGCGGCAAGACGACCGACGAGTTGATCGCCTCGGCGGAGGAGGTCTCGGCCACGCCGGACCCGCGCGAGATGGACATGCTGCTGTCCACCGGGGAGCGCATCTCATGCGCCCTGTGCGCGATGGCGATCAACGATCTCGGACACCGTGCGATCTCGCTGACGGGCTCTCAGGCGGGGATCGTCACCGACACCTCGCACACGCGGGCGCGGATCCTCGACGTCCGCGCCAACCGCATCCGCGAGGCGCTCGAGCAGGACCTGATCGTGCTGGTCGCCGGCTTTCAGGGCGTGTCGACGGCGAAGGACGTCACGACGCTCGGCCGCGGCGGTTCCGACACGACGGCCGTCGCGCTCGCGGCCGCGATCGGCGCCGAGGTGTGCGAGATATACACGGACGTCGCGGGCGTGTTCTCGGCCGATCCCCGGATCGTCCCGGACGCGCGCAAGCTCCCGATCGTCTCCTTCGAGGAGATGCTCGAGATGTCGGCGTCCGGCGCGGGTGTGCTGCAGTTGCGCTCGGTCGAGTACGCGCGCACCCACGGTGTGCGGATCCACTGCCGCTCCTCGTTCACGGAGGAGCCCGGGACCTATGTGGTCGGAGAAGAGGAGACGATGGAACGCCCCCTGATCACCGCGGTCACGCACTCGACCGACGAGGCGCGCGTGACCCTGCTCGGCGTGCCCGACCATCCCGGCATTGCGGGCCGCATCTTCACGGCGCTTGCCGACGCCAACATCAACGTCGACATGATCATCCAGAACGAGCCCGAGTCCGAGGGCGCCCTGGCGGACATGTCGTTCACGGTGCCGCGCGCCGACGCGCGGCTTGCGCGTGCGGCGCTCGAGCCGATCGTCGCGGACGTCGGCATCACGCGTGTCGCTGAGGACTCGTCGATGGGCAAGGTGTCGATCGTCGGCGCCGGGATGAAGTCGCATCCCGGCGTCGCGGCCAAGGTCTTCTCGACGCTCGGACGCGAGGGGATCAACATCGAGATGATCTCGACGTCGCCGATCAAGATCTCGTGCGTCGTGCAGGGCGACCAGGTCGCCACGGCGGTCAAGGCGCTGCACGAGGCCTTCGAGCTGGGCGCGGATGACGTCCGTGTCGAGCATCCATTCGAGCAGGGAGCGCCGACATGAGCTATCGGGTCGCGGTCGTGGGCGCCACGGGCGCCGTCGGCACCGTGATGTTGAGCAAGCTGCGCGAGCGCGGGTTCCCCGCGCGCGAGATCGTGCCGTTCGCCTCCGCGCGCTCGGCCGGCCGCGAGCTCGAGGGCGTCGGCACCGTCCAGCCGCTCTCGGACGAGACGATCCAGGGCTTCGACATCGCCATCTTCAGCGCCGGCGCGACCACGTCGGGCGAGTGGGCGCCGCGTTTCGTCGACGCGGGCTGCGTGGTCGTCGACAACTCGTCGCGCTTTCGCCGTGAGGAGGATGTCCCGCTTGTGGTCAGCGAGGTCAACCCGCACGCGCTCGAGCACCACCGCGGGCTGATCGCGAACCCGAACTGCTCGACGATGCAGGCGATGGTGGCGCTCAAGCCGATCCTCGACGCCGCCGGAATCGAGCGGCTGATCGTGTCGACCTACCAGTGCGTCTCCGGCACCGGCGTCAAGGCGGTCGAGGAGCTCGAGGCGCAGACGCACGCGGTGCTGCACGGCGTCGAGATGCCCGCGCCGAGCGTCTATCCGCACCCGATCGCTTTCAACGTCCTCGGCGGCGCCGGCAGCTTCGCCGACGGCGACGACTACACCGACGAGGAGCGCAAGATGATGTTCGAGACGCGCAAGATCCTCGAGGCGCCCGACATCGGCATCTCGGTGACCTGCGCGCGTGTCCCGGTCATCTCCTCGCACTCGGAGTCCGTCAACGTGCAGACGCGCGACCCGATCGAGCCCGACGCTGTGCGCGAGCTGCTGCGCGGGGCCCCGGGTGTCGAAGTGGTGGACGAGCCCGCCAACAACGGCTACCCGACAGCGCTGGCGGGCGCCGGGCGCGACGAGGTGCTCGTGGGCCGCATCCGCCGCGACCCGTCACACCCGCGCGCGCTGAACATGTGGATCGTCGGCGACAACCTGCTCAAGGGCGCCGCCACCAACGCGGTCCAGATCGCCGAGGTCCTGCACGAGCGCGGGCTGGTGCGGGTGCCTGCGCGCCAAGTGGCCTGAGCGCGGACGTTGGCGCGCGAGTCGCTTCCGCTTGGAGAGGCGCGCACGGTGCCTGTGAGGGCGGCGATCACCTCGAGTGGCTGCGCGGCCGGCTCAGCCTCGTGATCGTGTACTACAGAGTCAGTGGGAGGACACGACGGGGTCGTTGGAGGAGCGCCAAGCGCTTCGCCGAGCTGCTCGCTGCGAACGGGATCCGTCACGAGCTCGACTTCTGGTGCCATGTCGGGCCGCACGACTGACCTTCCCGGCGTGCGCAGCTGGCACACCACCTGCCACGCCCCTGCTGAACCGCATCCAGAGCCCGGCGGCCGCGCAGCCGAACGCGAGCAGGAGGAAGACGGAACGCGGGCCGCCGCCGCCGGCCACGAGCGCGCCCGCGATGACCGGCGCGGTGGCGGCGCTCGCGGCCCACACGAGGTTGAGTAGGCCCATCGCTGCCCCGACAGCCACGCCCGCGCTGCGGGCGCCATGCGCGCCGAGGTCGTAGTTGATCGTCGACAACGGCGCCTGAATGCCCGCGCGCAGCACGACGAAGGCGACGAGGCAGGGCGTCGCGAGCGCGAGCACGGGCAGCAGCGCAACCACGGCGAGGAGCAGCAGGCCGGTGCCGGCCACGCCGACCGTGACCGCCCGAGCCCCCGCGCGCACCGCGAGCCCGCTGGCCAGTACCCAGATCACCGAGCCGGCGGCCAGCACCGCGCCGATCTCGCTGCTGGAGAAGCCGTCGCGGTCGAGCAGCAGCGGTACGACCAGCGGGACCATCCCCGTGAGCGCCCCCACCAGGGCTATCAGCACCGCGGCGCTGCGCAGCACAGGGTCGCTGGCCGACGCGCGCGCCGCGGCTACCAGCCCGGGCCGAGCGCCGCGCCCAGGGTCGGGCGCGCGGGCGGCGGTGGCGGTGGCGGTGGCGGCCAGCGTGACCGTGGCGGCGGCACCCGCCAGCAGCCAGAAGGGCAGCGCGCGCCCGACCGCGTCAGTGAGCACACCGGAGAAGGGCGGCCCGACAAGATGGGCGATCCCGCCCACGGTGACCGTGCCGCCGACCGCCGAGCGCGTGGCGGTGGGGTTGGCCAGCAGCGTTACGCCCGCGGTCCAGATTGCGGCGCAGGCGAGGCCGAACAGCAGCTGGCCCCCGAGGAAGACGGGGAAGCTGGTGGCGAGCGCCTGCACCACGGCGGCGACTGCCAGCAGCGGACCCGCGCCGATCGAGACGCGCAGCGCGCCGATGCGCTCGGCCAGGAGCCCGGCCGGCACCGCGGCGACCAGAGTCCCGAAGGTCGCCGCCGAGAGCAGCACGCCGGCCTGTGCCGGCGACAGCTCGAACTCGCGCGCGAGCGCTGGCACGAGCGGGTAGAGCATCGCCTGACCGAGCGCAGCGAGGAACACGAGGCCGAACACGGCGAGGACCGGAAGGGGCAGGCGAATAAACCGCATGCGTTCACCGTAGAAGTCGCTGACCGTAACTCCCACTACGGTATTTTGGGAGACTAATGAATCGTGCTAATGGGTTGATGGCGGTCGAGCTGCGGCATCTCGCCGCGCTCGAGGCCGTCGTCGAAGAGGGCTCCTTCGCTCGCGCCGCAGAGCGCCTGGGGTACACCCAGTCCGCGCTCAGCCAGCAGATCGCGGCGCTCGAGCGGATCGTTGACATCCGCCTGCTCGAGCGGCGCAGCGGGCGCGCCCCGCTGGGGACCACCGAGGCCGGCGCGCTGCTGCTCCGCCACGCGAACCGGATCGTGGCCTCGCTGCGGGCAGGCGACGCCGACCTTGCGGCGCTGCGCGCCGGCTCCGCCGGGACGCTGCGCGTCGGCACGTTCCAGACGGTCGGCACGGGAATCCTGCCCACGCTGCTCGCACGCTTCGCCGCCGGCCAGGCGGACATCGAGGTGTCGCTCGTCGAGTCGGTGCGCAAGGAGGTGCTGCTCGAGCTCGTCGAGACGGGCGGCCTCGACGTCTCGTTCACGGTCCTGCCGGTGGACCGGGAGCCGCTGGAGACGCTCGCGCTGATGGACGATCCGTGGCTGCTCGTCGTGCCGGCGGACTCGCCCCTCGCCGGCCGATCAAAGCCGGTCCGGCTGCCCGAGCTGGCCGGCCTCACGCTCGTCGCCTACAAGTACGCGCATCCGTTCAACCCTGAGGAGCACCTGCACAGGCTCGGGGTCTCGACACGCGTCCTGCTGCGCTCCGACGAGACCGCCACCGTGCACGGGCTCGTCGCCGCGGGCGTGGCCAGCGCGATCCTGCCCGGGCTCGCCGTGAACCCGGACGACCCGCGAATCAGCATCGCGCGCATGGGCCACCTGCTGCCGCCCCGCCGCATCGGCCTCGCGTGGCACCGCGACCGCTACCACTCCTCGGCCTTCGACGCCTTCGTCGCACTCGCCCGCGAGGTCTGCGCGGAGCTGGATGCGGCTACAGCTCGCGGCGTGCCAGCTTGAGCACCGATTCGCCCGCCCGCTGCAGCGGCCCGCGGCCCTGCCAGCGGTCGGGGTCGATGCGCTCGGAGACCTCCAGGTCGCGCTCGAACTGATCCGTCAGCAGGGCGGCGAACTTGTCCGAGCTGACGCAGAGCGTCGCCTCGTCGTTGAGCTGGAACGAGCGGTTGTCGAAGTTCGCCGAGCCGACCGCCGACCAATGGCGGTCGACGGTCATCGTCTTTGCGTGCAACATCGTCGGCTGGTACTCGTAGATCTCGACGCCGGATCCGACGAGCGCGTCATAGGAGGCGCGTCCCGCGATCCAGACCGGCGGCTTGTCGATGTTCGCTCCGGGCACGAGCACCCGCACGCGTGCCCCGCGCTCGGCCGCGTCCTGGAGCGCCTCGGTGAAGGCCGGGCGTGGCACGAAGTAGGCCGCCGTGAGGTCGATCGACTCGCGCGCGGCGGCGATCGCGAGGTAGTACAGCGCCTCGACGTTGGAGTCGCCGACGCCGGCGCTCGAGCGCACGACCATCATCGGCCCGCCGTCGTGCCCCTCGTCGAGCTTCGGGAGGTAGCCGGGCCCGGCGAGCACCTCGCCCGTGGCCTCGAGCCAGTTCTCCGCAAACGCGCCGAACAGGCCGCGCACGACCGGGCCCTCGACGCGCACGTGGGTGTCGCGCCAGTGGTCGGCGTCCTCCGCGTTGCCCGTCCACTCCTCGGCGATCCCGACGCCGCCTGTCAGCCCGACGCGCCCGTCCGCGACGAGGATCTTGCGGTGCGTGCGATTCTCCGCGCGCTTGAGCGCGTAGACCTTGAACGGGCGGAAGCGGGTGACCTTCACACCGGCGTCGGTCATCAGCTCGATCAGCTCGTCCTCGAGCTTCATCCCGCCGACGGCGTCGAAGATCACGTTGCACTCGACCCCTGCGAGCGCGCGATCGCGCACCGCGTTCGCCACCTCATGTGCGATGTCGCCGCGCCAGTAGACGTAGGTCAGCAGGCAGATCGAGTGCTCCGCTGCGCGGATCGTCTCCAGGTAGCAGGGGAAGATCTGGTCGCCGTTGATCAGCAGCTCCACGTCGTTGCCCCACGAGATCGGCGCGCCGGTCAAGGCCTCGGCCGTGCGCAGGAACGACTCGTCGCGGACGTCGAGCTCGCCGCGCACCTCGTAGCCGTGGCCGCTCTCGCGCCGGTGGCGCAGCGAGTCGGCGCCGTACCAGGCGATGCCCGCCGCGCCCAGTGCGGCGGGCCAGGCGTAGCGCGCTATCCGGCGGCGACGGCGGCGACGACCGACGTGGACCAATCGATCACCGACGTCGGTCTGACGACGTGCCGGGTCAGCCCGAGCTCCTTCGGCTCCACACCGAAGGCGAGCCCGACCAGTTGCGGCAGGTGCAGCACCGGCATGCCGAGCGGCCTGCCGACGACCTTCTCGGCCAGCGGCTGCTGCAGGTCGAGGTTGAGATGGCAGAGCGGGCAGGGTGTCACCAGGCAGTCGGCGTCGGCGTCGAGCGCGTCGCCCAGGTGTCGCCCCGCCTGCATGAGCGAGGCCTGCTTGTTCATCGTGATGATCGGGAAGCCGCAACACTTGTACTGGCCCGCGTAGTCGACGACGGTGCCACCGAGCGCCTCGATCAGCTGCTGCAGGTAGGTGTCGCGCGGGTGCTCGCGGTCGATTCCGAGCCGGTCGGTCGGGCGCACGATGTAGCAGCCGTAGAACGGGCCGATGCGCAGGTCGGTCAGGGGCCGCGTGACCTTCGAGGCGACGACGTCGAGCCCGATCTCCTCGACCATCAGCCAGAGGAAGTGCTTGTTGGCGATGCCCTTCTTGTAGTTCAGGCCCTCGGCGGCGAGCGTCTCGTTGACGTGGTCGCGGTACTCCGTGTTGGCGTCCAGGCGCTCCTGGCACTCGGACTGCGCGCCCTGGCAGGTGGAGCAGATGTTCATCATCAGCTCAGCGCCCTCGACCTGCTGGGCGAGCGCGAACGTGCGCGCGTTGAGCGTGTCCGCCAGCTCCTGGTTGTGCTCGGCGATCACGCCGGCGCCGGTGCAGCACGCACGGTCGAGCTCGACCAGCTCGATATCGAGCAGCGGCGCGACCTTCGCCATCGACCCGTGCAGCTCCGGGGTGAAGCCACGGCTCACGCAGCCGGGCCAGTAGGCGACCTTCACGTGTTCGGGCTCCTCTCTTCGGGCAGGTGGCTCCCGGCCGCGTCGGCCTGGGCGCTGCTCTCACCCGGGTCTTGCTCCTCGCCCGCGACGTACAGGTTGAGCTCGAGCCGCTCCTCCTTGTCGTGGACGTGCTTGAAGATCCGCTTGACGTCCTCGGACGCCTTGTGCCCGTGCAGCAGCGCCTTGCGCGGCGTCACCTTGCCGGTACGCAGCGCCTTGAGGATCACCGGCAGCGAGCCGACCAGCTCGGGCACGGCGCGCGGATGGAATTTGCCGCCGTAGGAGTCGGGCAGCAGGTCGGCCTCGTGCAGCAGGCCGTTGCGCTCGATGTTGTCGACGAACGCCTGCTCGTGGCGGTGGCCGTTGTTGCGGTCGTCGATCTCGTGGTCGGCGCCGGCGATCCGGCGCAGCCGCATGATCTGGCTCATCGGCGCGACACCCTTCGGGCAGGCCTCGATGCAGTTGAAGCAGTGCGTGCAGTCGTAGATCCCGTGCGGATCCTCGGCGAGGTCGCGCAGGCGCTCGAACTGCTGGCCGTCGCGCGGGTCGCCGACGAAGCGGTAGGCCTTGGCCAGCGCCGCGGGACCGATGAAGAGCGGATCGACCTCCATCGAGAGGCAGTCCGAAACGCATGCGCCGCACTGGATGCAGGCCATCGTCTGCGTCACGTCGATCATCGACTCGGGCGCCACGATGTACTCGCGCTCGGGCTCCTCGCCCGCGGGCAGGAGCCACGGGGTGACGCGCTGCATCTTCTTCCAGTGGACCGCGTCCATGTCGACGATCAAGTCCTTGATCACCGGCATGTTGCCCATCGGCTCGACCATGATGATGCCGCCGACGGCTTTCTCGGCGGCCCGGTCGAGATGGATGTGGCAGGCCAGGACCGGCTTGCCGTTGACGCGCACGCCGCAGGAGCCGCAGATCGCCGCGCGGCAGGAGCAGCGGATGCCGATCGATGCATCCGTGCGGTCTTTGGCCTGCAGGATGCCGTCAAGCACGGAGCGG
>Ga0136620_10001850_pt1 | contig 10056 bp, 8 predicted proteins | sample AntDrymUQ4162106_2_FD_104806 | JGI IMG/M metagenome (GOLD analysis project Ga0136620, IMG submission 104806) | Polar desert sand microbial communities from Dry Valleys, Antarctica - metaG UQ416 (21.06) | ecosystem: Environmental > Terrestrial > Soil > Desert | place: Antarctica: Dry Valley... | reverse complement strand
GACGGCAAAGACGCCGCACTCGTAGCGGGCCCCTGAACGGGCTTGTTCGGCCATGCGGTCGCACCCTGCCAGAAAGGGGGAAGATTGCGGTCAGTGTAGCCCGGGGGGCAGGGTCGCAAGGGAGAACTGGCACAGGTCATTGTGGTCGCCCGGCTCTCGGTCAATGATGTGCAGCCACGGTAAGAAGCCCTATCCGAGGGTGGACTGTTTGGAGGTTGAGCCATGGACGCAGAGCACCCACTTGACCCGTCGCGCCGGTCCTTCATCGCCAAGACCGCGGCGGCCGCGGCTGGCGCCGCTTTGGCCGGCACAGGCGGCGTGGCCGGGGCCAAGGCTCGCCCGGGTCCCGACGGCCGATCACGCGGCCCGCATCACGCCCTGGAGGAGGCCACTATCGCCGAGCTCGGCGAGCAGATGGCGTCCGGGCAACTGTCCGCCCGCCGCCTGACCATGGCCTATCTGCAGCGCATCCGTCAGCTCGACGAGCACGGACCGCAACTCAACTCGATCCTGACGATCAACCCCCGCGCGCTGGAGATCGCCGAGCTGCGCGACGCCGAACGCAAGGCCGGCAAGGCCCGAGGACCACTGCACGGCATCCCCATCGTGCTCAAGGACAACATCGACACCCTCGACCGGATGCACAGCACCGCGGGCTCGTTGGCGCTGGTCGACTCGAAGCCGCAGCGCGACGCCACCGTCGCTAGACGGCTGCGCCGCGCCGGGGCGATCATCCTCGGTAAGACCAACCTCAGCGAGTGGGCCAACTTCCGCAGCACCCAGTCGTCCAGCGGCTGGTCCGGCGTCGCCGGGCAAACGCGCAATCCCTACGTCCTGGATCGCAACCCGTGTGGCTCCAGCTCCGGTTCGGGGACTTCGGTGTCGGCCAACCTCGCGGCGGCGTCGCTGGGCACCGAGACCGACGGCTCGATCGTGTGCCCGGCCAGCGCAACGGGCATCGTCGGGATCAAGCCGACGGTGGGGCTGACCAGCCGCGCCGGCGTCGTCCCGATCTCGCACTCCCAGGACACGGTCGGTCCGATGTGCCGCACCGTGGCCGACGCCGCGGTGGTGCTGGGCGCGATGACCGGCGTCGACCCGCGCGACCCCGCCACCCGAGACAGCCGTGGCCGCCGCCACCGTGACTACAGCCAGTTCCTCGATCCCGACGGGTTGCACGGTGCACGCATCGGCGTCGCCCGCAACCTCACCGGGTTCAGCCCGGAGACCGACGAGATCTTCGAGGCGGCGGTCACCGCGATCCGCGACGCCGGCGCCACCGTGGTCGACCCGGCGAACCTGGACTCGGCGGCCGAGCTTGACGCCAGCGGCGCCGAGTTCGAAGTGCTGCTGTACGAGTTCAAGACCGACATCCGCCGCTACCTGGCGACCCGCAGCGCTGGCTCTCCCCGGACGCTGAAGGATCTCATCGAGTTCAACGAGGCACACGCCGGTCGCGAGTTGCGCTGGTTCGGCCAGGAGATCTTCGAGCTGGCGCAGGCCAAGGGTCCGCTGACCGATCCCGCCTACCGCCAGGCCCTGCGCACGGGCCGGCGGCTTGCCCGCGCTGAGGGCCTCGACAAGGTGCTGGGCGAGCACAACCTGAACGCGATCGTGGCACCGACCGGATCGCCGGCCTGGCCCACCGACCTGGTCAACGGCGACCACTTCCTCGGCGGTAGCTCGTCGGTGGCGGCGGTGGCCGGCTACCCGCTGATCTCGGTGCCGGCAGGCTTTGCCTTCGGCCTACCGGTCGGCATCACCTTCATGGGCGCTGCCTTCGCCGAGCCGACGCTGATCCGCGTGGCCAGCGGCTTCGAGGCCGCCACCGGCGTCCGCCGGGCGCCGAACTACCAGCCGACGCTGCCCTACTGACCGAAGCGGCCCCCCGACGGGGCCAGCATTCCGCCGGCGGCCAGCATCCCGGTTCGGCGGCCAGCATCCCGGTTCCGGGCGTCGGCTCCGCTTCGCGGTTCCGCTTCGCGGCGTCGGCAGCCCGGAGGTGCGCGGGCAGGCGGGCGCGGCGTGGAACGCTGCACGCATGTTCACTTCCCGAACCCCGCCCCCACCCGCTCCGCCGGTCGTCAACCTGTCCGTGCCGGCGTCTCCCTTCACCCCGCTGCTGCACCGACCCGTCCTGCGCGGTGGCCTGTACGCCTGGGCGCTGCTCGGGCTGTGCGGCATCGCCTTCGTCGGGTCGCGCGCCGCCACCGTCCTGGCCATCGTGGTCGTGCCCCTGATCCTGGCGTTGTTTCCCGCCGCGGTGCTGGCACCGCTGGTGCGGCGGCTGACCGCCCGCCGGGTCCCGGCCGCCGCTGCCACCTTCCTGGTCCTGATCGCCACGCTGGTGGTGATCGGTGGGGGGCTCGCGGCCCTGGTGCCCGCCGTGGGGTCCCAGGTCGACAGCTTGCGCCAGTCTCTGGCCGACGGCTATGACGACTTCCAGGCCTTCCTGCGTAGCGGTCCGTTCGGGCTGCGGCCCATCGCCGTCGCGGATCTGCTCGACCGAGCCCGCCAGCAGCTACAGTCCGGCGGCGCCAACATCGGCAGCGGCGTGTTCGGCGCGCTCGTCGCCGTCACCGAGGGCGTTGCCGGCGTGCTGTTCGGTGTCGTCGCACTCTTCTTCTACCTCAAGGACGGACCGCGGCTGGCCGAGTGGCTGCGCGACCTGTTCCCCGTACATCTCCGCGACGACGCCGCCGAAGTCGGCGTGCGCGCCTGGCAGACGGTGGGGGCCTACGTCCGGGGACAACTGATCATCGCGGTGGTGGACGCGACGCTGATCGGCATCGGCATCGTCGTGCTCGGCGTGCCGCTTGCCCTGCCGCTGATCATCGTGGTCTTCGTCGGCGGGCTGTTCCCGATTGTGGGGGCCGTCGTCGCCGGCTTGATCGCCGTGCTGGTGGCGCTGGCCACCGTGGGTCCGACCAAAGCGCTGATCCTGCTGGTCGTCATCATCGTGGTGCAGCAGGTCGAGGGCGACGTGCTGGCGCCGGTGGTCCTCGGCAAGGCGACCCAACTGCATCCGCTGGCCACGCTGGTGGCTCTGGCCGCCGGCACGGTGCTGCTGGGTGTGCTCGGCGCCTTCCTGTCGGTGCCGGTGGCCGCCAGCGCCACACGGGCGGTCAGGTACCTGCGATCGCGCGACCGTCAGCGACCAGCACACGACGAACCGGCGCCAGACACTGCGGCCGCCGCCTGAGATGTCCCTCCACTGGAGTCGGCAACCGAGACGGTCATGTATATACGCGAGTTGTGCGGTATACACTCAGCACATGGCCAAGCATCTGATCGACCTCGACGAGGACAATCTCGGCGCAGCTCGCGCTGAACTCGGAACGACCACCATCAGGGACACGGTGAATGAGGCGCTGCGCCGAGCGACTTCCCAACGTGAGCGACGAATTGCGGCGGCGCTCGATGTGCTGGCTGAGGCCGAGCTTGATGACCGCATTGACGCGTGGCGCTGACGTTCCTCGTGGACACCAGTGTCCTCAAGCGGCTCGGTCGGCCCGATGTGCGTAACGTCATTGAACCGCTGGCCGCCACGGGGCGCCTCGGGCGCCCGCGCATCTGTGACCTGGAGGTCGGCTATTCGGCGCGGACTGCCCACGAGTGGGATCGACTGGTCGACTCGCTCGGCGCGTTCGAGGCGGTGGATACGACTGCCGCACATGTGCGAAGGGCACTGCAGGTCCAGCGCCTGCTGGCCGAGCGCAGCCAGCGCGGTCGCAAGATCCCCGACCTCCTGGTGGCCGCGGCAGCCGAGTCCCTCGACGTCGCCGTCCTGCACTACGACGCCGACTTCGACCTCATCTCCTCGGTCACGGGCCAACGCTGCACATGGGTGGTACCCGCAGGCAGCGTGGAATAGCCCTTCAGCAACCTCTTACTTACTCTGTCGTCAATGAGCGACGGTTCTGACTCCGACCCCTACCCGCCGATCAGCGACTACGCGCTGCTGGCCGACTGCCACTCGTCGGCGTTGGTCAGCCGCACGGCCTCGGTGGACTGGGCGTGCCTGCGACGCTTCGACGCACCCAGCGTGTTCGGGCGGCTGCTGGACTGGGAGCGCGGCGGCCACTTCACGCTCGCCCCGGTCGGCGCCGGGGACTGGCAGCGTCGTTACCTCGATGACTCGCTGGTGCTGGAGACGACGGCGACCACGCCGACGGGCACGGTGCGCATCCGTGACGCCTTCGCCATGCACCGCGGCGGCCAGCGGGATCCGCGCAACCAGCTGCTGCGCGTCGTCGAGTGCACCAGCGGCACGGTCGAGGTCGCGGTTTGTATCGAGCCACGGTTCGACTACGGCGAGTTGCGTCCGTGGCTGCGCCGCGCCGGGGCGGCCTACACCGCCGTGGGCAGCGACAGCGCGTTGGTGATCTCGTCGGACGTCCGCCTCGACGTCGACGTCGAGCGCATCCAGTTGATCGGTCGCCTGTCCCTGGCCGAGGGCGAGCGGGCCGGTTTCTCGGTCGCTGCCCAGGTGCCCCACAAGCTGGACGCACGGCCGCTTGACGCCGAGACGATCCAGCAGCGGCTCGATGAGACGCTGGATTGGTGGCGGCGCTGGTCGTCGGCCACCACGGTCAACGGCCGCTACACCGCACAGGTGCGCCGTTCGGTGACCGTGCTCAAGGGTCTGACCTGTGCCCCGACGGGGGCCATCGTTGCGGCGCCGACCACCTCGTTGCCGGAGGAGGTGGGCGGGGAGCGCAACTGGGATTACCGCTACAGCTGGGTGCGTGACTCGACGCTGGCCCTGGCCGCCCTGAGCCTGGCCGGTCACGCGGATGTGGCGCGCGGCTTCCGCGGCTTCTTGATGCGCTCGTGCGCCGGCAGCGCCGAGGACCTGCAGATCATGTACGGCGTCTACGGCACCCGGCACCTGCCCGAGTTCACCCTCGACCTCGCCGGCTACCGCGGCTCGACCCCCGTCCACGTCGGCAACGGCGCCGCCAGCCAGCGGCAGCTGGACGTCTACGGCCACATCCTCGACGCCGCCCACCTGTGGCGAGAGTCCTTCGACGAGATCGACGCCACCGAATGGCGCTTCCTGCGCCAGCTGGTGGACCAGGCCGCGCGAGTCTGGCGCGAACCCGACCACGGGCTGTGGGAGATCCGCGACGCACCCCGCCACTTCACGATGTCCAAGGTGATGCTGTGGGTGGCGCTGGACCGAGGCATCCGGATGGTGCAGCGCGATCACGAGGACGACATCGAGTCCGACGTCGACTGGTGGTGTCGCGTTCGCGACGAGATCCGCCACGCGGTGGAGACCGAGGGCGTGGATCAGCGGCGTGGCTGCTTCGTGCAGTCCTTCGGTTCCAACGAACTCGACGCCAGCTTGCTGATGATGCCGATGGTGGGCTTCGTGCCGGTCAACGATCCTCGGATGATCGCGACGGTGGACGCCATCCAGGCCGACCTCGGCACCCCGCCGCACGGCTTCATCCGCCGCTACCGGCCCGAACATTCCTCCGACGGGCTGCGAGGCAGTGAAGCCACCTTTCTGATGTGCAGCTTCTGGCTGGTCGACGTGCTGGCGATGCAGGGCCGCCAGACCGAGGCCACCGCGCTGTTCGAGGCGCTGCTCGGCGTCGCCAACGACCTGGGCCTGTACGCCGAGGAATACGACCCGGCCACCGGTGAGCTGCTCGGAAACTTCCCGCAGGCGTTCACCCACATGGCGCTGGTCAACTCCGCCCACCAGCTGACCTGCGCCGAGGCGTACGGCGGGGCGTCCCGCGAGGACGTCTGGGCCACGGCGCAGCGGATGGCAACCGAGCCGCTGTAGCCCTGGCAGCAGCGAGCGGGTGCACCGCCCGACACCGATGTCCGCAACCGCACCCGCTCTTCAGGCGGCGTGGAGTCGCCACCGGCAACGTTCAGCGGCGCAGCAGCTTGACCCCCGCCCCCACGGCCGGGCCGATCAGCAGCGCGAAGACGACCGTGCCAACTCCCACCGTGCCGCCCAGCGTCCATCCTGCGACGAGCACGCCCGCTTCGATGCCGAAGCGCACGGCTGGCAGCGGCCAGCCGTAGCGCCGGTGCAGGCCGGTCATCCAACCGTCGCGCGGGCCGGGGCCCAGCTCGGCGGACAGGTACAGCCCGCTGCCCGCACCGATCAGCAGGATCCCGCACAGCAGGACAGCAGCGCGGACCGCCATCGACGATGGCGCCGCCAGCAGCGGCAGCATGACGTCGATCGCCAGGCTGATGACAACGACGTTGGACAGGGTGCCCAGTCCGGGGCGTTCATGCAGCGGCAGCCAGCCGCACAGCACCAGCACCCCGATCACCAGCGTGGCTGCGCCGATCGACAACGGGGTGTGCAGTGACACGCCCTGGGCCAGCACGGTCCACGGGGTGTTGCCGAGGCCGGCCAAGACCAGCAGCGCCTCGCCGGTGCCGAACAGCCACAAGCCGGGCAGCAGCCGCAGTAGCTGCGCCGGCCGGGCGCGCCAGCGCGACGCTGCGGGGGCTAGCACGGCTCGGGTCATCGCCGCCGACCCTACGGTCCGGCCTCCCGGTGGGCACGGTGACTACCGGGCGAACTCGCTGGAGACGCTGGCCCGGGGACGGCGACGACGGCGACAAGGAGGCAACGTGCGGGTCGTAGTGGTGGGCGCAACCGGCAACGTCGGGTTGCAGACGGTGACCGCGCTGGCTGACAACGGGATCGAGGTGGTGGGACTGGCCCGCCGGCGCCCCGACCTGGCCCTGCAGGGCGTGACGTGGCAGGCCGCCGACATCGCTGTGGACGACCTGGTGCCGCTGCTGCGCGGGGCGGACGCCGTCGTGCATCTCGCATGGCTGCTGCAACCCTCCCGCGACGAGGCCACGCAGTGGCACACCAACGTCGAGGGGACCCGCCGGGTGCTCGGTGCCGCCGCCGAAGCCGGGGTTGGTGCCGTGATCGTGTTCTCCTCGATCGGCGCCTACTCGCCCGGTCCCAAGGACACCCCGGTGGACGAGTCGTGGCCGACCGACGGCGTGCCCACTTCCCCCTACTCGCGCCAGAAGGCCTACAACGAGCGCGTGATGGACGCCTTCGAGGCTCACCATCCCGACATCCGGGTGGTGCGCCTGCGGCCGGGACTGCTCTTCCAGGCCGCCGCCGCCAGCGAGATCCAGCGGCTGTTCGCCGGGCCGTTCCTGCCGACCCCGTTGCTGCGGCGCTTCGGCGTGCCGGTCGTTCCTGATGCTCCAGGGCTGCGCCTGCAGCTGCTGCACACCAGTGACGTCGCCGAGGCGGTGCGTCTGGCGGTGTGCCTTGAGGTGCGCGGCGCATTCAACCTCGCCGCCGACCCGCCACTGGACCCGCCCGACATCGCCCGCGTGCTTGGTGCCCGGCTGGTGACGGTGCCCCCGAGGGTGCTACGCGCCGCCACGGGCATCGGCTGGTGGTTGCGCCTCTTGCCGATCGATCCCGGCTGGATCGACATGGCCCTGTCGGCACCGCTGCTGTCGACCGAGCGGGCCCGCCGCGAGCTCGGCTGGCAGCCGCGCCTCGGCGCCGAGGAGGTGCTCGCCGACTTTGTGCGCGCCCTCGGCGAGCAGCAGGGGGCGCCGACACCACCCTTGGCGCGCGACGCCGGCGGCCCCGCCCGCAGCCGGGAGATCGCGACCGGCATCGGCGGCGAGGCGCGTTAGGGAGACGGCGGCCGGGCATAGTCCGACCGTCCCCCGACAAGGAGAGCGCCGGATGTCGGACACCGCCGATTACAGCAAGCACACCGACGAAGAACTGCGCGCGGGCATCGCCAGGGTGCAGGAGCAGGAGGGGCGCATCGCCGCCGAGGACAGCGACGCCGCCCTCGACGCCGCGCGTGAGCAGCGTGATGCCATGCAGGCCGAGCTCGACCGCCGTCAGTCCTGATCCGGCCTCCCCGGGAGATCCCCATGCAGACTGTGTTGCGGACCGCCGTCGCCGGCGTGCTGGCCGGAAGCGCGAAGGTGCTCTCGTTCACCTCGAAGCTGCTGGACTTGACCGCCCGCACTCTGCGGACCCCCGGGCCGACCCAGGCGCCCCCCGATGAACCGCTCCCACCGCCGCCGCCGACACTCCCGACCACCAGCGCCAGGCTTCGAGTCACATCGAAGAACTCGCCCAGCGCCCCGCCTCGGAGGTCACGGCGGCCATCGGCGACCTGTCGACCGACGAGCTGCGGCTGCTGACCGAGTACGAGCTTGCCCATCGCAAGCGCAAGACGGTGCTGGCGGCGCTGGAGCAGGCCGCCCGGCCGTAGCGCCGCCGCCCTCCGGCGCACGACCCGCCGGCCTCGCCCCGCCCCCGCCAAAGGGCTAGGCCAAGGCTAGTTCGAAGGGACGGCCCGAATCTCCCCCGTCCTGGCCATCAAGGTTCCCCCGACCGGGGGTCGATGACTTTGGTGAGCAGCAACGCGATCGGGGGGATACCGCACATGAACAGCACCGACGATCAGACTGGCTCGAGCCGCCGCTTTCGCGAGGGTCTGTCCTGGGACCACCCCAGTAAGCCCGCCCTGCTGAGTGTCGCGGTGGGCCTGCTGCTGGTGACCAGCCTGCTTCCCACACGGGCGCCGGGTGCCGGGGCCCAGATGCTGGTGGTGGACGCTGACCACCAGCTGACGACGATGATCGTGCGCGAGCGGCACGGCTCCGGGGACGCGCCCGAGCTTGCGGTTGCCCGCCTCGGTGGTGAGGTCGGGCGCCACATCGGCATCCTCGACGCCTTCGTGGCCCAAGTGCCCGAGCAGGCGGTCGCCACCCTCGCGCAGACGCCCGGCGTGGCGGCGATCACCCCCGACGCCGAGGTCCATCTGCTCGACGACGATGATGACTTCGACGCCGAGGATGACCTCGGTTCGATGTACACGGTCGCGCAGCGAGTCACCGGCGCCGGCGAGTACTGGAACGACGGCTGGACCGGCAAGGGCGTCGACGTCGCCGTGATCGACTCCGGCGTGGTGCCCGTCAACGGCCTCACGACCACCGGCAAGGTGCTCAACGGCGCTGACCTGTCGTTCGAGTCCCAGTCCGACGCGCTGCGCCACCTGGACACATACGGTCACGGCACGCACATGGCCGGCATCATCGCCGGTCGTGACGACGCGGTGTCAGCCACGGTGCAGAAGGGCAACAGCAGCGACTTCATCGGCATGGCCCCCGGCGCGCGGATCGTCAGCATCAAGGTCGCCGACAACGAAGGGGCGACCGACGTCTCCCAGGTCATCGCCGCCATCGACTGGGTTGTGGCGCACCGGCGGGACGACGGCATGAACATTCGCGTGCTGAACCTGTCGTTCGGCACCGACGGCGTGCAGGACTACCTGCTCGATCCGCTGGCCTACGCCGCCGAGGTCGCCTGGCGCAAGGGCATTGTCGTGGTCGTTGCCGCCGGCAACCGGGGCTACGGCACCATCAAGCTGAACAACCCGGCCTACAACCCCCATGTACTGGCGGTGGGAGCGACCGCGAGCAACGGAACCTACGCCGTTGCCGACGACACCATTCCCAGCTTCTCCAGCTGCGGCAACGGTCAGCGCAACCCCGACTTGGTGGCGCCGGGCAAGTCCATCGTGAGCCTGCGGACGCCGAACTCCACGGCCGACATCGAGCACCCGGAGGGCCGTGTGGGCTCCCGGTTCTTCCGCGGCAGCGGCACCTCACAGGCGGCCGCGGTCGTCTCCGGCGCCGCCGCACTGGTCATCCAGCAACGTCCCACTATCACGCCTGACCAGGTCAAGGCGCTGCTGACCTCGACAGCCACGCCGCTGCCGGAGGCCGGTGACGCCTGCCAGGGCGCGGGCCTGCTCAACCTCAAGACGGCCCGCGGCCGGCGCACCCCCAGCAGCAGCGGCAGCGCCCAGCAGTGGCCCAGATCGACCGGCCTTGGATCGCTGGACGCGGCTCGCGGCTCGGAGCGGCTCAGTGACGACACCGACGTACTGGACGGTGAGCGCGACATCTTCGGCACCGCCTGGGACGCCACCGCGTGGGCCAGGGCGTCGCTGAACGAGGACAGCTGGTCCAGTAATGACGACGACGACGACGATGACGACGACCGCG
>Ga0136620_10001849_pt1 | contig 10059 bp, 10 predicted proteins | sample AntDrymUQ4162106_2_FD_104806 | JGI IMG/M metagenome (GOLD analysis project Ga0136620, IMG submission 104806) | Polar desert sand microbial communities from Dry Valleys, Antarctica - metaG UQ416 (21.06) | ecosystem: Environmental > Terrestrial > Soil > Desert | place: Antarctica: Dry Valley... | reverse complement strand
TCACCCCGTAGGCATGCACTTGAAACCGCCCATACCTGTAGGAGTCCCGCTTGCGTCGCACTCGCATGCTCATGTTCAGCGCCCTGCTCTGCGCCGCCCTGGGCCTCGGCAGCGCCGACGCGGCGCTCGCGCACTGCGGTGACGGGATGGTCCACAGGGTCAACGCGCTGCGGGCCTCGCACGGGCTCGGGGCGCTGCGCAAGTCGAAGAGCCTCGAGCGGTCCTCCGAGCGCTACTCGCGCTGGATGATGCGCAACGACTTCTTCGGCCACCAGGGTCGGATCAGGGCCAGCAGCGCCTTCTCCCCCGTCGGCGAGGTGCTCTCGATCCACGCCGGCCACTCGAAGGCCGTCGGGCGAACCGTGGGCGCGTGGGCGACCTCGCCCGGGCACGCCGCCGTCCTGCTGGGTCCGTCGTTTCGCTACATCGGCACGGGACGCAGCTACGGACGCTTCAACGGCGGGGCGATGACGATGTGGGTCGTGCACCTGGGCGCCCCTTAGCGCCTTGGCTCCGAGCGCTCCGCTACGTTTCCGCGCTGTGACGATCGAGCATCCGTCCTCCTACCCCCGCCGCACGGCCATCTGATGGGGGTGCTCGACGGCAAGGGGGCGATCGTGACGGGCTCCGCGCGGGGCATCGGCCGCGCGACCGCGGAGCTGCTGGCCGAGCACGGGGCGCGCGTGCTGATCGTCGATCTCGACGGCGACGCCGCCGAGCAGACCGCGGGCGAGATCGCCGGCGAGACGGTCACGTTCGCGGGCGATCTGACCAAGGACGGCGTGCCGGATCAGATGGTGGCGCGTGCGATCGAGGCCTTCGGCGGGATCGACATCATCGTCAACAACGCCGGCTACACCTGGGACGGCGTGATGCACCGGATGACCGACGACCAGTACCAGGCGATGCTCGACATCCACCTGGTCGTGCCCTTCCGAGTGCTGAGGGCGGCCGCCCCGCACCTGCGCGATCCCGCCAAGCGCGAGCGCGAGGAGGGACGCGAGGTCTTTCGCAAGATCGTCAACGTGTCGTCGACCTCGGGCGTGATGGGCAACGCGGGCCAGGCCAACTACGCCGCCGGGAAGGCCGGGGTCGTCGGGCTGACGAAGTCGCTCGCCAAGGAGTGGGGCCAGTTCAAGGTCAACGTCAACGCGGTCGCCTTCGGCTTCGTCGAGACGCGCCTGACCGCCACCAAGGAGGACTCCGAGACCTTCGAGATGGACGGCGTGCCGGACATCCAGCTCGGCATCCCCGAGCAGTTCCGCGCGCTTGCGGCGATGACGACGCCGCTCGGGCGGATGGGCACGGCCGCGGAGGCCGCGGGCGGGATCTTCTTCCTCTGCTCGCCCTGGTCGAACTGGGTCCACGGGCAGGTGCTCAACGTGACCGGCGGCATGCTCGCCGGAATGACGATTTGAGCTAGAGCGCGGCGGGCCGAGCGGACGAGCGTCGGGCTCCGCTCGCCCGCGCCGAGGTCGCCAGGCTCGCCCGGCGCGACAGCAGTGTCCGGTTGCCCGCCCGATCGACGACCGTCAGGCGCAGCGTGACCTCCATCGAGCGCCCGGCGGCGAGGGCGTGACGCGCCGAGGCCGTCAGCCGGGCGGCAAGCGACGCGGTGCCGGCACGAGCGAGGCTCGCGGACCCGGAGGCGATCGTGACCGGCGCCTGGCTCGCGCGGCGGCGGCGCAGTCCGACGCGCGTGGCGTCTGCCCCCTTGAGCTCGGCGCTGAGCGCGCACGTGGCCGCCTCGCTCGCGCGACAGGCGACGCGGATCCCGCCTTGGAGCACCGCCTCAAGCTCGTAGCGTCCGTGCCAGCGGGGATGGACACGGGGAGCAGTGCGGTCGATCGTCGCGGGAGCGACCGGCGCGGGGGCGCTCGAGCCGTAGGAGCAGGTGCCGCCGAGCGCCCGGCAGACGTTGAGGCGCCCGAAGCCGAACGCCGGATCGCGGCCGGCCGCGCCGAGGTCATCCGCCGCCGCGGTGAGCGCGGCGCGCAGCGCGGCGCCCGTCCTGCCGTCCTTCGCGCCGACCAGGGCGGCGGCGCCGGCGACGTGGGGCGCCGCCATCGACGTGCCGCTGTAGGTCGCGTAGCCGCCCGGGACGGTCGAGACGATGCCGACCCCCGGGGCGCTGATCTCGACGTCGTCGTTGACGTTCGAGAATGAGGCGCGCGCGTCCTGGCGGTCGGTCGCGCCGACCGAGACCGCGTTCGCATACCCGGCGGGGTAGGTGATGCTCGAGTCGCCCTGGTTGCCGGCCGCGGCGACCACCAGTACACCGCTCGCGTAGGCGTTGTCGACCGCCGCGCGCAGCGTCTCTGAGCCGGCGCCGCCGATCGAGAGCGACATCACGCGGATCCTGTGAGCGGCGCGGCGGGCGACGATGTCGTTCATGCAGGCGACGATGTCGGACAGGTAGCCAGAGCCCTTGGAGTCGAGTGCCTTGCACATCAGGATGCGCGCCCCCGGCGCGACGCCGACGATCCCGCGCCCGTTGTCGCCGGTGGCGGCGATCGTGCCCGAGGCATGGGTGCCGTGGCCGTTGTCGTCGGCGCAGCCCGCGCTCAGGGTGCCGCCGCCGCCGAGCGCGGTCAGGCAGGCGCCCACGACCTTGCCGGCGAGATCCTCGTGGCCTGAGTCGATGCCGGTGTCGACGACCCCGACCGCGTAGTCGGCCGGCGCGAAGGCGCTGCCCGCGATGAGGCCCCAGCCCTCGGGAGCGTCGATGTCGGCGTCTGGCCGGCCGCGCTCCTGACCACTGTTGTCGAGGCCCCAGAGGCCCGCGTCGAGATCGTTCGAGGCGCCGGCGATCGACAGCACGGCGTTCGGCTCCGCGTACTCGACGTCGGGATTCGATCGATAGCTGTCGAGCGCGTCGGCGATGCCCTGGCCGGGCCGCAGGTCGACGACGTCGACGCCCTCGGAGGCAAGGCGCCCCTCGACGGTCCCGCCGCCCTCGCGGTGGCCCGCCGAGCGCTCCCCGCTCGAGGCGCCCGGCTCGAACCTGACGAGCAGCTCGGCCTCGGGCGCGGCGAAGGCCGCGACCGGTGAGCAGGCGCCGAGCGCGAGCGCGAGCGCGGTGAGCGCGCCGGAGTGGCGCAGCCGGCGGGGGGTGACCCGGGCGAAGACCATGCCCGGGGTGATCGGCCGGCTCGCCCGACGCTACAGGCGTGCCTGGACGAATGGTCGAGGGAGGCGGTGGTGCGGCTAGGTCCTCAGGTGGACCCGGTCCGGCGCTCGCCCAGAGGTGGGCGGGCGAGCGGCCCGGCGGCTTCGACGGCGTGGCGCCGACCGCCGCGCTCGAGCTCGCGGTAGAGCGCCTCGATGCGGCGGAATACCGCCTCAGAGGCCTCCTGGGCCTGCTTCCGCGAGGGCGCCTCCACGCGCTCGAACGAGATCGGCTCGCCGTAGTGCACGGTCACCTTCGGAAAGCGCAGGCGCGTCCAGTGGCGCACGCGCTGCGAGCCGACGATCGCGGTCGGGACGATGGGCATGCCGGTCTCGAGCGCGAGCCGGCCGAGCCCGGGGCGGGGGCGGCCCAACCGCTCTCGGCGCGCCCGCCCGCCCTCGCCGTACATGAGCACGAGGCCCCCGCGTTCGAGCACCACGCGCGCGGTGCGAAACGCCTCCTCGTCGCGCTGGCCCCGCCGCACCGGAAAGACGCCGCCGAACGAGTAGACCCACTGCATCGGGCCCGCGAAGAGCTGCGACTTGCCCATGAACTGCACCTTGCGGCGCAGGAACACCGCCGCGAAGAAGTGGTCCATGTACGAGAAGTGGTTGGGCGCGATGATCGCGGCTCCCTGCGCCGGTACGCGATCGATGTCGATCACGCGGGTGCGGAAAGGGATCGCGACGACGGGAGTCAGGACGATGCGGATGAGGTCGTAGACGAGCCCGGGCCCGCGCCTGCGTGTGCGCTCGTGAAAGCGGTTGAAGTACTCGGCCGGGCGCGGGTCGCGGTAGGCCTGAGCCTTCATCGAGGGCACTACCCCCGACGGCCTGCGGCGTTACGTACCCGCCCCCTGACGTCCAGGCCGTCGTACATCTGTCTAGACGTCTTGTGGCGCGTCTCTACCGCCCGTAGCGTGGTCTCGAGCCCGGGCTTCGCTCGGTTCCTGTAACCCTCGGGACAGGAGCTCAAGCGCCGGAAGCGCTTGCGCCACCTGTCCTCACATCGCCCTCGTGGCACCAGAGGTCAACCGGAGGTCATCGTCTGATGCCTTACTTCCGTAAAGGTATGAGCCCGAGCCGGATGCTCGCCCTCGTATCGACCGTCCTGCTGTTGCCGGCAGTCTTCGCGCCTCGGTCAAGCGCGCAGACGGTACCCCTCGACCTGCCGGGCGTCACGCTCGGCTCGATCACCGTGCTGTCGCCGAGCTCCGCGAGGATCAGCGGCACCGTCGACCCAAACGACCTGGCCGGCGGGACCACGGCTCGGGTCGAGTACCGCGGGCTCGACGGCCTGATCAAGTCGGCGCCGATCGCGCTCACCGCCGGGATCGACCCCCAAGACGTGACCGTCGACATCGACGACTTGCTGCCGGGTACGGGGTACGAGGCTCGGATCGTGGCCACTAACCCGGTCAACGCGCTGGTGCTCGGACCAGCCAGTGGCCAGAGCTCGCTCACCGATTTCCGCGCCTTCCGCACGCAGAGCTCCTCGAGCGGCTCGGGGAACGGCTCGAACTCGGGCTCGGGCTCGAGCCCCGCGGGCGGCGCCCGGACCGTCAGCGGCGTGCGCTGCACCAAGGTCGGCACCGCAAGGGCGGACCGCCTCCGCGGGACCGCCAAGAAGGACGTGATCTGCGGCCTCGGCGGCAACGACAAGATCTACGGCCTGTCCGGAGACGACGTGCTGATCGGCGGCGCGGGCAACGACACCCTGGTCGGCGGCAGAGGTCGAGACCGGCTGCTCGGCGGTGCCGGCAAGGACCGCATCAGCGCTCGCGACCGGTTTCGCGACTACGTCAACGGTGGCTCGGGCTCAGACCGGGCGACGGTCGACTTGAGAAAGGGCAGGGACACCGTGCGCGCGGTCGAGCGCGGCGTGCGCAAGGCGCGTCGCGCCCGGCGCTAGGCCTGCAGCGGCTTTGTCGCCCGGACCTGGGCGACGAGGGGACGGCGAGGCCGACCGGGCGGGCCGGCCTCGCCTCCGGGGGCGAGGGGCGCACAGCGGCTGCCCCTCGCCCTCGCTCATCTGGCCGGCCGCCGGGCGCGCACCGCGCGGGCGATGTGGGCGAGCTGGCGGCCCCTGTGCAGGAAGCCCCCCACGCTTCGCCCGGTGGCGCGGTGCTCGAGCGCGAGCTCGACCTCCACGAGTCGAAAGCCGGCGTGGTGGGCGTCGATCGTCATCGCCGTCTCCATGCCGAATCCCGCCGCGAACGGCAGCAGCGCCCGCGCGACCTCACTCGACATCGCTCGCTGGCCGGAGATCGGCGCGCGCGGCACGAGGCCGGTCAGGCGCTCGATCGCCGCCCGCGCAAAGCGCACGACGATCCCGAGCCCTCCTCCCACCCGGCGCGAGAACACGGCCACGGCCAGATCGCCTTCGCCTCGCTCGAGCGCGCCGACGAGCGCCGGGAGCGTGTTCGCGGAGCCTCCGAGGTCGCCGTCGCACAGCACGACCGTCGCGGGTGACATCTGTGCGAGCACCTCGCGCACGGCGAGCGTCGTCGCCCCGCCTTTGCCCACACGGCGGGGCGCGCTCACCAATCCAGCGCCCGCCGCGCGCGCGATCGCCGGCGTCGAGTCGGTGGAGGCGTCGTCGGCGACGGTCAGGCTGGCCTTGGGGAAGGCGACCCGCAGCGCCGCCAGCGTGTCCGCCAGTCGCTCCTGCTCGTCGCGGGCGCTCACGACCACGGCTATGCCGGCTCCCACGACGGCGGCTATCGTGGCTCCCCATGCCGGGCTGTGACCCGCGCGGTGGCGTCATCATCGACAGGGGAGATTGGATTGGCGGAGGTCGTCGCCCAGATCACCGGCACGATCTGGCGGATCGAGTGCGAGGTCGGCCAGGAGGTCGATGAGGGCGACGCGCTGGTCATCATCGAGTCCATGAAGATGGAGCTGCCGGTCGAGGCCGAGAGCCCCGGCGTCGTGCGCGAGATCCGCTGCCGTGAGGGGCAGTCGGTCGGCGAGGGCGACACGCTCGTCGTGCTCGAGTAACGGCGCCGCATCCGCGGCCCGGGGAACCGGCGCGCGGCTGTCCGCCGCGTGCTAGCCGGTCGCCGTCCCCGGCTCGCCGCGCCGCGCGATCTGGTCCTGGCCGACGTCCTGATCGATGTCGGTCTGGTAGGTCTCGGTCGCGACCAGCACCGAGACCACGGTGATCGCACACAAGAAGGCCATGTAGAAGGCGATGTAGGTCGTGCCCATGTCGCCTGTCGCGAGCAGCGCCGTCGCCACGAGCGGCGCGATGCCGCCGCCGAACACGCCCGCGAGCTGGTAGCCGATCGAGGCGCCCGTGTAGCGCGAGCGCACGCCGAAGGACTCGGCGAAGAACGCCGCCTGCGGCCCGTACATCGCGTCGTGGCCGAGGTTGAGCCCGATGATCGTCGCGAGGATGATGATCGGGATCGACTTGGTGTCGAGCATCGGGATGTAGGCGAACGAGAACAGCAGCGACACGACTGCGCCGAACAGGTAGACCGGCCGGCGCCCGAGGCGGTCCGACAGCGCGCCGAAGAAGGGTGTCGTGAGCAGCCCGATCGAGGCGGCGATGATCACGGCCACCAGAAGCTCCGTGCGCTCGAAGCCGAGCTCCGACTCGCCGTATTCGAGGATGAACACCGTGAACAGATAGAAGAGGCCGTTCTCGCCGACGCGCGCGCCGAGCGCCGTGAGGATCGCCTTGGGATGGTTGCGAAACGTCTCGACGAGCGGGATCTTCGCCTCGCCACCCTCCTCCTTGACGTGCTCGAAGGCGGGCGACTCGAGGATCCGCAGGCGGATGTAGAGGCCCACGGCGACCAGCACGATCGAAAGCAGGAACGGGATCCGCCAGCCATAGGAGAGGAAGGCCTCGTCCGACATGGAGCTCGAGACAGCGAGCAGCACGAGCGTCGAGGTGAGCAGCCCCGCCGGCACGCCCATCTGGACGAAGGCGCCGAACAGGCCGCGCCGGCCCTTCGGCGCATACTCGGTCGACATCAGCACCGCGCCGCCCCACTCGCCGCCGACGCCGAGCCCCTGGACGAGGCGCAGCACGACGAGCAGCACGGGCGCCAGGAATCCGATCGATGCGTACGTGGGCAGCAGTCCGATCAGCGTCGTGGCGACGCCCATCATCACCAGCGAGATGATCAGCATGTTCTTGCGCCCGAGGCGGTCGCCGAAGTGGCCGAAGACGACGCCGCCGATCGGCCGTGCCACGAAGCCCGCGCCGAAGGTGCCGAAGGCCGCGAGCGTCGCGGCGGTCTCCCCGAGGTTGGGCGAGAAGAAGATCTTGTCGAAGACGAGCGCCGCGGCCGCGCCGTAGAGGAAGAAGTCGTACCACTCGAGCGCCGTGCCGATGAAGCTCGCAGCGGCGACCTTCTTCAGCGACGAGCGGTCGGGCTCCTCGCGCTCCTCGCGTGTCCTGCGGCCGATGAAGCCATCCACGCCCCCCCTTGCGATACCGGTCAACAGACAGCGTGCTATGTATCACAAGCGGGGCTGAAGCACGTCGCTCTCCTAGTCCTGGGACGCGTAGGCGACGATCGAGCGGTCGATCAGCCACTCGACCGGCGCCCTGTCGTCCGTGTACGCCGTGCCGCCGCCGAGCGATGGCGCGAGCCTGGCGGCGGTCTCGCCCGCGAGCGGGCGCAGTCCCCGCGGAAGCGCGGGCACGTTGCGCGCGAGCCGCTCGCGCGTCACCGGCGCGGCGCTCGCCACCAGCAAGGTGTTGGTTGGCTCGGTGGGATCGCGGCGCACGTTCGCAAAGGCGGTCGCGATCGAGGCGGTCAGCGTGCGCTCGAGCTCGGTCTGTCCGACCGGGTGACCGGCGTTCACGACCAGCACGCCGCCCGGCGTGAGACGTTCGCGCACGAGCCGGAAGAACTCAGCCGTAGTGAGGTAGAAGGGGATGTAGGGCTGGCGGTAGGCGTCGACCGAGATCACGTCGTAGCGCGTTCGCGTGCGGCGCAGGTAGGGCCGCGCGTCCTCGTGGTGCAGGCGCAGGTTGGGGTTGTTCATGTCGAAGAAGCGCCGCCCGATCTCAGACAGCTCGGCGTCGATCTCGACCCCGTCGACGCGCGTCGCGGGGAAGAACTCCTCATACGCGCGGGCGGTCGTGCCGGCGGCGTTGCCGAGGATCGCGACCCGCGCGGGGGTGCGGTCGCGGGCGGCGAACGGCAGCACGAGATGTCCATCCCAGACGTCGTTCGTAAGCACCGTCTCCGGGCGATAGATCGAGTGCTGAGCCTGGCCCTCGTTGAGCTCGAGCGCCCGCGATCCGTCGGCGCGCTCGAGCACGCGCGCGTACTGGTACTCGGTCTCTGTCTCGAAGATCAGCCGCCCGTTGCCCTCCGCCTTGAGCGTTCCCACCGGCAGCGCCATCAGCACGAGGATGGCCGCCGGCGCCACGGCGTAGCGCCGTAGCGGGCGCAACCCGAGCACGGCCACGAGCGCGATCGCGAACGCGAACACGAGGAACGTCCTGCGCGTGCCGACCAGCGGGATCAGGACGAGGGCGGCGATCAGCGTGCCCGCGAGCGAGCCCGCCGTCGACAGCGCGTACAGGCGTCCGGCCACCCTGCCCGCCTCGCCCACGTCGCGCACGGCCAGACGCAGCGCCCAAGGCGTGACGGCCCCGAGCAGCAGCACGGGGATCGCCACCAGCGCGAGCACGGCGAGCAGCGAGCCCAGAAATGCGCCGGCCGAGATCCGGTCGAGCGCTCGCACGCCGACGTCGAGCAATGGGTCGGCGACGAACGGCACCAGCGCTAGCAGGGACGCCGCGATCAGCGACAGCAGACACAGCCCGCGCATGTGCGGGTGGCGGTCGCCCAGGCGCCCACCGACCCAGTAGCCGATGGAGAGCGCGACGAGCACGATGCCGATCGTGTTCGCCCATACGATGGTCGAAGCCCCGAAGTAAGGCGACAGCAGCCGCACGGCGGCGATCTCCGCGCCGAGCGAGCCGGTGCCGACGACGAATACGAGCAGCGAAAGCGGTGGCATCCCGCCTCTCACCATAATCAGGGGGCGCAGCCGGCCGCCCCGTTCAAGGAACTAGTCCTCGAGCGGGACGAAGTCCTTCTTGCGCGCCCCGCAGACGGGACAGAACCAGTCGTCGGGGATGTCATCGAAGCGCGTGCCGGGCTCGATCCCGCCGTCGGGATCGCCCTCGTCCGGGTCGTAGATCCAGCCGCACGACTCACAGATCCACTGCTGTTCGGTCTCGACGCTCAAGACGCGCAGGCTAGCAACCGCGACGTCCCTCGCAAGCGGCCGCAACCCCCGCCGAGACCCGGGGTTCGCCTCTTGACATGACGCGTCCGGTGGCCATCCTGCTCGCGGCCCTGGCGCTCGCCGTCGCCCCGGCGACAGCGCTCGCCGTCGAGCGCATGGGCACGCCGGGGCCCGACTCGCTGCTCGGCGGCCCGGGCCCCGACCAGCTCTACGGGGAGGACGGCGACGACCTGCTCTCGGGCGCGGGGGCGGGCGACTACCTCGAGGCGGGCCCGGGCGCCGACAGGGTGGAGGGCGCGACCGGCGACGACCTCTTGATCGGGGGCACGGGCGACGACCAGCTCGCCGCCGGCGCGGGCGCCGACGTCGCGTACGCGGGGGCGGGCGACGACCGCCTCGCGGGCGGAGCCGGAGGCGATGTGCTGTTCGGTCAGGTCGGCGACGACGTGCTCGATGGCGGGGACGGAAACGACCGCATCTACCTCGGCCTCGGGCGCGATCGGGCCGACGGCGGCCCGGGGGCCGACACGCTGACCGCGAGCGGCGGCGGCGCCGTCATCCACGGCGGGATGGGCGACGATCGGATCTTCGCGCGCGACGGCCGCCGCGACGAGATCGACTGCGGGCCGGGGCGGGACCTGGCGCAGGCAGACCGTCTCGACGTGC
>Ga0136620_10001848_pt1 | contig 10059 bp, 9 predicted proteins | sample AntDrymUQ4162106_2_FD_104806 | JGI IMG/M metagenome (GOLD analysis project Ga0136620, IMG submission 104806) | Polar desert sand microbial communities from Dry Valleys, Antarctica - metaG UQ416 (21.06) | ecosystem: Environmental > Terrestrial > Soil > Desert | place: Antarctica: Dry Valley... | reverse complement strand
TCATGAGGCGGCCGCCGAAGCGCCTGGAGGCGCCGGCGTACCGAATCAGGACTCTGCCTCTGAACGACGCGACCCGGTGACCGTTCATGAGGCGGCCGCCGAAGCGCCTGGAGGCGCCGGCGTGCCGAATCAGGACTCTGCCCACGACGCCATGTACGGTCCGGTCGAGAGCTGGGAGCGCGACTTCGACCACGCCGATCCGTCGTACAACCGTCAGGCACACGCTGTGTGGGAACAGCTGCGAGGTTCGTGCCCGATCGCCCGCACCGAGCGCTACGGGGGGGCGTGGCTACCCGTGACACACGAACTGGTGCGCGAGATCGCTTACGACACGGAGCACTTCTCCAGTCGCGGCGTGGTAGCCAGCACCGGCCGGCCCGACATCGCGGCGCCCATCGGCCCGGCGCCACCGATCACCAGCGATCCTCCGTTCCACCAGATCGCTCGGCGCCTGCTGCTGCCGCCATTCGCCCCCAAGCAGATCGAACCATGGGAGGACGACATCCGCCTGGTGTGCCGGCAGCGCCTCGACGCCATGGGAGAGATCGAAACCGGCACGACCGTGATCGACGCCGCCCTGCAGTACGCCCAGCACATCCCAGTCAATGTGATCTCGCGCATGCTCGGGTTCCCGCTGGAAGACGACGACCTGTTCCGAGAGTTCGTGCACGACCAGCTCGAGGGTGTGAACCGGCCTGTCGAGGCGCGCCAGTGGGCGTTCGATCGTCTGGACGACTACGTCGACAACCAGGTGCGCGAGCACATCGAGCATCCCCGCGATGACCTCACCAGCTACCTGCTGAGCGCCGAGATCGGCGGCAACCCGCTGAGCGCCGATCATGTGCGCGGCACCATCGTGCTTCTGCTGCTGGCGGGCATCGACACCACGTGGAGCGCCATCGGTTCGTCGATCTGGCACCTGGCCGGTCATCCCGACCATCGCCGGCGCCTGCGCGAGGACCCCGACGTGTGGACGTTTGCCGTGGAGGAGCTGTTGCGGGCCTACGCCCCCGTGACCATGGCCCGCCTCGTCGCCGACGACGTGGAGTTCCACGGCTGCCCGATGAAAACCGAAGAGTGGGTGCTCTTGCCGTTCCCGGCGGCGAACCGCGACCCTGAGTTCTTCGAGCAGGCCGACGAGGTGGTGCTCGACCGGCAGGAGAACCGGCATGCCGCCTTCGGCCTCGGCATCCACCGCTGCCTCGGCTCCAACCTCGCTCGCCTCGAGTTGCGCGTTGCGCTGGAGGAGTTCCTGACCCGGTTCGAGGAGTTCGAGTTGTCCGATCCCGAGGCCGTGACGTGGAGCGTCGGTCAGATCCGCGGACCGCGGTCGCTGCCCGTTCGCATCCTTGCCGCCACCCGGTGATGACGGTTGCTGACGAGATGACGGCGACCGTCCACGGCACGTGCCACCACGACTGCCCCGATTCGTGCGGCTGGGTGGTCACGGTCGAGGGAGGGGTGGCCGTCAAGCTGCGGGGTCGGGCCGACCACCCGTACAGCTACGGCGAGTTGTGCCCGAAGGTGAACCGGTTCCTGGATCGGGTGTACAGCCCCGACCGGGTGCTGACTCCGATGCGCCGGATCGGCGCCAAGGGCGACGGACTCTTCGAGTCAGTTTCTTGGGACGAGGCGCTCGCCGAGATCGCCGGGCGGTTGCACGCAGCCATCGACACCCACGGATCCGAGAGCGTGCTGCCGTTCAGCGACGCCGGTAACCAGAGCTTGCTGTCGATGATGGGCATGGATGGTCGCTTCTTCCACCACATGGGGGCGAGCCTGCTGGAGCGCGCCATCTGCGGCCCCACGGCCGGGCATGGCGTGCGGATGACGAACGGCAGCGGCATGGGCCTCGACGCACTGGAGCTCGTCCACAGCAAGCTGATCATCCTGTGGGCCACGAACACCCGGCTGACGAACCGTCACCTGTGGCCGACCATCGAGGCGGCGCGGCGCGATGGAGCCCGGCTCGTGGTGATCGACCCGATCCGCACGCTGACTGCCGAGGCTGCCGATGAGTTCATCCAGCCGCTGCCGGGCACGGATGTCGCCCTGATGCTGGCGATGATGCACGTGCTCATCCGCGACGGGCTGATCGACCGGCAGTGGGTGGATCGCCACACCATCGGCCATGACGACCTGGCGGCCCATGTCAGCGAGTGGACACCGGATCGAGCCGCCGCCGTTTGTGGGCTCGATGTGGGCGTCGTCGAGCACCTGGCCCACGAGTACGGCACCATCCGCCCGGCGGCGATCCGCACGCTGATCGGCGGCGAGCACCACGAGAACGGGGCCATGTTGTACCGGACGATGGCCGTGCTGCCGGCTCTCGTCGGCGCCTGGGGCGATCGCGGCGGTGGGCTGTCGGGCAGCGTCGGCGCCTACCACGACGCCCTCGTCGATGGGCAGGCGCTCAGCCGTCCCGACCTGCTCGCGGGGCGCCGTCCCCGCACGATCAACATGAGCAGGCTCGGCGAGGTGCTCACCGACCCGGCGATGGACCCGCCCGTCGGGGCGCTCGTCGTATGGAACTGCAACCCGCTCGTCATCGTGCCGAACGCCGAGGTGGTGCGTGCCGGGCTCGCCCGCGACGACCTGTTCACCGTGGTGCACGAGCAGTTCCTCACCGACACGGCCCGCTATGCCGACATCGTGCTGCCGGCCACGACGCAGATCGAGACGTCAGACGTGGTGGCGCCGTGGGGCCACCTGTGGATGGGATGGAACGAGGCCGCCATCGCTCCGGTCGGCGAATCGTGCAGCAACACCGAGATGTTCCGTCGGCTGGCCGCAGCGATGGGATATGAGGAGCCGGCGTTGTTCGCCTCCGACGAGCAGCTGCTCGCCGACGCCCTCGGCGGCCAGGTCGATCTGGCCGAGATGCGCCAGGTCGGCTGGGTGCGCGTTCCATACCCCGACGACGGCCGCCCGTGGGGCTCTGGCGAGTTCCCGACCCCGTCTGGCAAGGTCGAGCTCGTCAGCGAGACGCTGGCCGCCATGGGCCAACCGGCGCTGCCAACGTTCGTGCCGCCTCGCGAAGGCCCACACGGCGACGACGATCTGCGGGCCAAGTACCCGCTGCAGCTGCTCACCCCGAAGCACCACACGCGCTTCCTCAACAGCGGGTACGCCCAGCTCCCCAAGCACGGGCCGGCCGAGGGTGGACCGTTCGTCGAGATCGACGTCGCCGACGCCGACGCCAGAGGACTGGCCGACGGCGACACGGCCCGGGTGTGGAACGATCGGTCGTCGCTCGACCTGCCGGTTCGGGTCAGCGCACGACTGCGTCCTGGCGTCGTGGCCATCCCGTTCGGATGGTGGATGAACCACCACCCCGACGGCAAGGTGGCCAACTCGCTGACCAACGACACGCTCACCGAGTGGGGCGGGGGTGTTGCCTTCAGCGACACGCTCGTGCAGCTCGCCGCGAAAGGATCCGCCGATGCCTGATGATGTCCCCGACGACGTGACCACCAGGCGTGATCGCGACACCGTCAGCGCCACGGCCGTGGTCGAGTCCACACCGGAGGAGATCTTCGAGTTCCTCCGCCGGCCGGCCAACCACGCCGTCATCAGCGGTGACGGCACCGTGCGCGACACAACCGGCGGGGACGAACGGCTGGAGCGCGGCAGCAGGTTCGGTATGAAGATGAAGATCGGGGTGCCGTACCGGGTGAGCTCCACGGTGCGCGAGTTCGAGGAGAACCGAACCATCGCCTGGTCTCACTTCGGCGGCCACCGCTGGCGCTGGGTGCTCGAACCCACCGGAGAGGGCGCGACCCGCGTCACCGAGACGTTCGACCAGTCGACGGCCGTCTTCCCGCCAGGTCTACGCCTCGCCGGCTTCCCGAAGCGCCACGAAGCGAACGTGGCGAGATCAGTCGCCAACCTCCGCGACCACTTCGCCCGCTAGCCGAACTCAGCGGCTCTCCTCGCAGATGGCTTTCGCCTCCTCGAGCGACGAGCAGTCGCAATGCGCATGTTCGCCTCGGTACGGGTAGATGCCGACGCGCCATACGGAACTGTTGGGTGGATTCCGGATCGAGAAGAAGTCGTTGTCGCGCACGCCCTGCAGCATGAGGAAGTCATCGGACGTAGAGCGATCCCTCCATGTGACCCGCGGTCGAGCGCCCATCCGCTACCTCCGCTTGAGCAACGATCGTTATCAGCGTACAAGCGAACCTGCTCGCCTCGCGCTGATCGTTGATGCCTGTCGTGCGCGAGAATCCGGTGTGCGGATCCTTGGAGTCGATCTTGCTGCGCAGGCCAAGAAGACCGGTGCAGTACTTCTGCTTCCAGTCGATGATCGCCGTTGGCAGGTCAAGGAAGTTGAAGACAGTGCCACCGACGACGCGCTCGTCGCTGCCGCAACCTCGGTCGATGCCATTGGCGTCGACTCTCCGCTCGGCTGGCCCGTGGCATTCGTAGACGCCGTCACAGCGCACCGCGACCTGTCGCCGTGGCCCGGCCTGCCCGATCGAGCGACGCTCACGCATCGTGACACCGACCGCGCCGTTACGGAGCTGCTCCGCAGGAAGCAGATCCGCATCAGGCCGCCGTTGTCGGTGTCCGCCAACACGCTCGGGTCGGTGGCGATGAGGTGCGCGCTGCTCCAGCGGCGCTGGCTTGACGACATCTGGGGGATGAGCGCGCCGCGGGATGGCACCGGGCCGCTCGTCGAGGTCTATCCTGCTGCTGCTCTGGCTGCCTGGATGATCGATTGCAAGGATTACAAGAGCCCCGATCGGGACAAGGCGCGGGAGGCTCGTGAGGGCGTGGTCGCAGCGATCGACGCTTCAATATCCGATCACGTCGATCTCGCTCCAGTCCACGACCGATGCGTGCAGTCCGATCACGTGCTCGATGCGGTCGTCTGCGCGTTGGTTGTCCTTGCTTCGAAGGTTCGCTGTACGCATGAGCCAGAGGAGCAGCAGCGCAAGAACGCAGCCATCGAGGGTTGGATCCACCTTCCATCTCAACCACTCAACGAGGTCACAGCGAGGGCTGGACGGGAGTTGACTGAGGGCCGTTGACCTGACCAGATGGGGGACTGTCAGTCCGGGTGCCCGATCGATGCGACCACTTCGCCGGCTAGCTCGTCGCTCTACCAGATGGTGATTGGCTTTGGATGCGGGTGGTCGCGCAGCTGGCGATCTTTCGTGACGAGCTGCCATCCCAGTTCGATCGCCGTGGCGTAGATCTGTCGATCGGCGGGATCACGCGGGAACGTCGACGGCAACGCCACGGCCGTCGCGGCGATGGCCGGCGTGGTGGGGACGGTACGCACAGTGGCAGACAGGCGGTCGAGCCACGCGCGGACGGGCGCGCCAACGGTGATCCGCTCGTGCTCGGCGAGCCAGGCGAGCTCGAACCACGTCACGGAGGCGACTGCCAGCTCGTCAGCGGCGTCAACTGCCTCGGAAGCCGCTGCGCTGAGCTGGTCTGACTCGTCGGCTGACACCCAGTGCACGACGTGAGTGTCGAGCAGAATCGTTGTCACTGCGCGTTCCAGACCTCGCCGGTACTGAACAGTTCCTCGTCGGTGGCATTGCTCACGGCGATCCCGGCGAAGAGGCCGCGCAGCGCGTGGCCGCCGCTTGCGGGCACCAGGCGAGCGACGGTGTGCCCATGTTTGGTGATCTCGATCTCGTCGCCAGCTGCCACCTCGTCGAGCAGCGAGAGGATGTGTGCCTTCACCTGCGTAGCGGTCATCTGCCTGGGCATATGGTCATCCTAGCGGTCATCTCCGTGTCGTGACCGCCAGCCCTCGGTTTCATCGAGTCGCGCTGGGCGAAGTTCACGACGGGAGATCGGCGGCGATCGCATGGGAACATGGGCAGGTGCACGCCGGATCTGATCGTCTCGACTCTGTGATCGTCGGCGCCGGTTTCTCGGGCATGTACATGCTCCACCGGCTTCGCCAGGCCGGCTTCGCGGCGCGGGTCTATGAGGCGGGCTCCGACGTCGGCGGCACCTGGTTCTGGAACCGGTACCCGGGCGCCCGCTGCGACATCGAGAGCATGGATTACTCGTACTCGTTCGACCCCGAGCTGGAGCAGGAGTGGGAGTGGACGGAGCGCTACGCCACCCAGCCCGAGATCCTGCGGTACGCCAACCACGTGGCCGACCGGTACCACCTGCGCCGAGACGTCCAGTTCGACACGCGTGTCGAGACAGCGTGGTGGGACGACGGACAGGCGTGTTGGATCGTCACGACCGACGCCGGCGACCAGGTGACGGCGCAGTTCTGCATCATGGCGGTCGGGTGCCTGTCGACGGCCAAGACGCCCGAGGTGCCCGGGCTCGATCGCTTCGAGGGTCCGTGGTACCACACCGGCCGCTGGCCCCACGAGGGTGTCGACTTCACCGGCCAGCGGGTCGGGGTGATCGGCACCGGCTCGTCGGGCATTCAATCGATCCCGCTGATCGCCGAGCAGGCCGAGCACCTGACCGTGTTCCAGCGCACGCCGAACTTCTCCATGCCGGCCCGCAACGCGCCTCTCACCCCCGACTTCGTCGAGCGATGCAAGGCCGACTACCCGGAGCGCCGGGAGTTGGCGCGCCGTTCACGAGTCGGCGTGCCGCTGGGAGTGCCGACGGAGGAGCTCGCCACGCAGGCGGACGCCGATGAGCGCGAGCAGCGCTTCTGCGCTGGTTGGGAGAAGGGGACGTTGTTCGGACTCTCGGCAACGTACGCCGATCTGCTGATCGACAAGGCGGCCAACGAGACCGTCGCCGAGTTCGTTCGCCAACGCATCCGCGAGATCGTCCATGACCCGGAGACGGCGGAGATGCTGGCACCGAAGGATCATCCGTTCGGGACCAAGCGCCCGTGCCTCGACACGGACTACTTCTCCACGTTCAACCGCGACAACGTGACGCTCGTCGACGTGCGCAAGGATCCGATCGCCGAGATCACCGCGCACGGTCTGCGAACCGCCGACACCGAGTACGACCTCGACGCGCTCGTGTTCGCCACCGGGTTCGATGCGATGACCGGACCGCTGCTCGGTATCGATATCCGTGGTCGGAACGGGGTGGCGCTGCGTGAGCGTTGGGCCGAGGGGCCTCGCAGCTACCTCGGTGTGAGCGTCGCCGGGTTCCCCAATCTGTTCACGATCACGGGTCCAGGCAGTCCCTCGGTTCTCAGCAACATGATGGTGTCGATCGAGCAGCACGTCGATTGGATCGTCGACTGCGTGACGTTCGCACGTGATCGTCGCTCCACGACGATCGAGGCCACCGCAGAGGCCCAGGACGTGTGGGTCGACCACGTGAACGAGGTCGCCGCGTTCACGCTTCTCCCGACGGCGAACTCCTGGTACATGGGCGCCAACGTCCCCGGCAAGCCTCGGGTGTTCATGCCGTACATCGGCGGCGTCGACGTCTACCGCCAGATCTGCGACGACGTCGCCGCCAAGGACTACGAGGGCTTCACGCTCGCCTGACCCGTCGCCAGCGGCGGCGTCTTTCACGACCCGGTCGGGCGTCTGGCGGTGCGGTGTCAGCCGGGAGGGGCAGCAGCGGCTGCCGGCGGGGTGTCGCCTTCCGTGTCGCCGGTGTCGCCGGTGTCGCCGGTGTTGCTGGTGTTGCTGGCGTCGCTGGAGGAGTCTGCCGCCCGTGGCGCGCCGTCAGAAGACGTCCCGTCCTGCGCCCGAGCCGTGGCGACGGGTCGGGCGCCGGACTCGTCGTCACGCTCTTGGATCGGCGGTGAGGCCTCGATCTGGACAACCGTGCCCTCTCGCTCGACGGTGGCAGCGGGATTGGTGAGGTTGGCGCCGCTGCCGGGGTCGAACAGGTGCATGCGCGACGTGTCGATCCAGAACGTCGCCGTCTCTCCTTCTCGCATCTGGCTCGTCGGGTCGAGCGAGACCACGAGCTGGGTACGCAGGGCGTCGCTGTCGAGTTCTTGGGCAAGCTCCTTGAGCTGGTTGGCCACGTCTTGGGGGGCGTCGAACGGTACGTAGGCGTACTGCTCGTTGCCCAGCCACTCAGTGACGTCGACCTCGGCGTCGAACGTGGTGCCCTCGTCGCGCTTGGCGTCGTCGACAAGGCTGGCGTCCTCGAAGTGCTCCGGACGGATGCCGGCGAGCACAAGTTCCTTGCCGGAAACGGCCTTGGCCTGGTCTTCGGTCAGTCGCACGGTCGTGAACGGGAATTTCATGGTCGATCCGTCAACTTCGCCGGGGATGAAGTTCATCGGTGGCGACCCGATGAAGCCGGCGACGAACAGGTTGATCGGATGCTCGTACAGCTCTCGTGGCGTGGCGCACTGCTGCAGGATCCCCCTGCGCAGCACCGCCACCCGGTCGCCCAGCGTCATGGCCTCGGTCTGGTCGTGGGTGACGTACACGGTGGTGATGCCCATCCGTCGCTGCATCCGCGAGATCTCGGTGCGCATTTGGCCGCGCAGCTTGGCGTCGAGGTTGGACAAGGGCTCGTCGAACAGGAACGCCTTCGCATCACGTACGATCGCTCGACCCATGGCGACGCGCTGGCGCTGACCGCCTGAGAGATTGGCCGGCTTGCGGTCCAGGTGCTCGTCGAGCTCGAGCGTCGACGATGCTTCGCGCACCTTGGAGTCGATCTCTTGCTTCTCGAACTTCTTCGACAGGCGTAGCGGGAAGGCGATGTTCTCGTACACCGTCAGGTGTGGGTAGAGCGCGTAGTTCTGGAACACCATCGACAGGTTGCGGTCCCGGGGCGCCTGGTCGTTGACCCGCTCGTCGCCGATGAGCATGTCGCCGGAGGTGATGTCCTCCAAGCCCACGATCATCCGCAGCAGCGTCGACTTTCCGCAGCCGGAGGGACCGACGAGGATCATGAACTCGCCGTCGGCGATGTCCAGGCTGACGTCGTTCACGGCAGCGAACCCGTCCCCGTACTGCTTGACGATGTTGTTCATGGTGATCGAAGACATGGGATTCTCCTTTGTCAGCCTTTGACGGCGCCGGACGTGAGGCCGGCGACGATCCGGCGTTGGAACAGCAGCACGATGGCGATGATCGGGATGGTGACCATCACCGCCGCCGCCGCCAACGTGGACGTCGGCGGGTTGAACTGGTCGGGCCCGACGAAGAACGCCAGCTGTGCCGGCACGGGACGAGCGTTTGTGGTCGAGGTCAGCGAGATTCCGAACACGAAGTCGTTCCAGGCGAAGAAGAAGGTGAGGATGGCGGCGGTGAACACGCCAGGTGCCGCCAGCGGGACGATCACCTTGCGGAACGCCTGCCACGCCGTTGCGCCGTCGACCTGCGCAGCCTGCTCCATCTCCCATGGGATCTCACGGAAGAACGCTGACAGGGTCCAGATCGCAAGCGGCAGCGTGAACGACATGTACGGGATGATCAGACCTGGCCACGTGTCGAACAGCTTGAACTGGGTCCAGAGATCGAACAGGGGACCGACGAGCGACACCACAGGGAACATGGCGATCGCCAGCGCGATCGACAGCACGACGCGCTTGCCCTTGAACTCGAGCCTGGCGATCGCATACGCGCACAGCGTGGCAATGATGACGCTGAGTGCCGTGGCGATCAGCGAGATGCCGAACGAGTTGACCAGTGCACGTCTGAAGGCGGGGTCGTCGAAGACGGTTGAGTAGTTGTCCCACGTCCACGTCTTTGGGAGGAACTGCGGGCTACCGGCTGCCGTCTCCGCCGCTGGTTTGAACGACAGCATCCCGATCCACACGACCGGCAACAGGCACCACACCAAGATGGCGACGAAACCGATGATCGTGCTGGGACCGAATCGAGCTTTCATCACTTCTCCCCTCTCGCAGACGCCAGATCGACCTTGAAGAACTTCACCAGTGAGAACGCGATGAGTAGTACGGACACGAACAACAGCACCGACAAAGCAGATCCCACTCCCAACTCGAACTGCTCGATCACTTGCCGGTAGGTGAGAAATGACACCGATTCGGTGTCCTGTGCACCCCGTGTCATCACGTAGATGTTGTCGAAGATGCGGAAGGCGTCGAGCGCACGGAACAGGACGGCCACCATGATCGCTGCCCGCATGTTGGGCAGGATCACCTTCCACAGTCGTTGCCAC
>Ga0136620_10001843_pt1 | contig 10076 bp, 7 predicted proteins | sample AntDrymUQ4162106_2_FD_104806 | JGI IMG/M metagenome (GOLD analysis project Ga0136620, IMG submission 104806) | Polar desert sand microbial communities from Dry Valleys, Antarctica - metaG UQ416 (21.06) | ecosystem: Environmental > Terrestrial > Soil > Desert | place: Antarctica: Dry Valley... | reverse complement strand
TCATCCGCGCGAAGAACTCCAAATCGGGATCGAGGTTGAGCGCGAAGCCGTGCATGGTCACTTGTCGCGAGACCCTGACCCCGATCGCCGCCACCTTGCCCTGTTCGGTCCAAACTCCGGTCAGCCCTTCCTCTCGCCAACCCCCCACCCCAAAGTCGGAAAGGGTGTCGATGAGCACCTGCTCGAGCGCCCGGACGTAGGGCACGATCAGCTTGGGGTCGGAGAGCCTGAGGATCGGATAGCCGACCAGCTGACCGGGCCCGTGGAAGGTGATGTCGCCGCCTCGATCGACGTGGTGTAGCTCGGCATCGGAGAGCCTGTCGGCCGGAACGAGGAGGTTGGTGCCGTCACCGTTGCGCCCGACGGTGTAGACCGGCGGGTGCTCGAGCAGAAGCAAGTAATCGTCGCCGCGGCCCTCGACTCTCCCACTCCACAGCGCCTTCTGAAGATCCCATGCCTCGAGATATGGGAGGCGGCCGAGCCAGCGGACGCGGATCAGGTCAGCTCCTGGTTCCAGTCCCACGTCTCGAGATTCTGTTTGATCCGGCCGAGAAACAGCACGGCCGTCGATCCGTCAAACGCCCGGTGGTCCCAGGAGAGGCCGAGATAGCCGATGTGCCTGACCGCGATGGTGTCCTGACCCTCAGGGGTGGTAACGACCGCCGGCCGCTTGGCGACGGTGTCGGTCGAGAGGATGCCGACGTTGGGAACGTTGATGATCGGCGCGCTCATGAAAGATCCGTACGGGCCCGGGTTGGTGATCGAGAAGGTCGAGCCGCTGACATCGTCGGGGTCGAGCTTCCCCGCCCTGGCCTTCTCGGCCAGCTCGCGGATGCGACGGGCCAAGCCGACGAGCCGGAGACCATCAGCGTTGCGGATCGTCGCCACAACGAGGCCCTTTTGATCGAGATCGATTGCGACACCCAGGTTCACCGTCCGATGGAGGATTGATTTCCGCTCTTCAAGGAAGAACGAGCTGTTCACCACCGGGTATTCCTTGAGGGCGTCGATGGTTGCCCGGGCGATGAATGGAAGATAAGTGAGGGAGAACCCCTCTTCCTTCTTCCACGATTCCTTGGCCGCGCTTCTGACCCGTTCGACTCTCTCGTAGTCGACCTCGACCGAGGTCCAAACATGGGCCGCCGTCTGCTTGGCCCGCAGCATGTTCTCGCCGATGCGGACTCGAAGCCGATCGAGGGAAACTTCTTCGGCGCCGGTGGCAACGGCCGGGGCAGGTGGTGCCATTGGCGCCGGGCTGGCCGGTGCTGGGCGCGTCGGCGGGGCTGCAACGGGGGCGGGGGCAGACTCAGCCGCCGGAGCCGTTGGCGCCGGAGCGGCAGCGGCAGGTTGGTCCTGGCTCGCAATCGCAGCTTCGACGTCGCGGCGCGTTATTCGTCCCCCCTCGCCGCTGCCGGTGAGCGTCCCGAGATCGATGCCCTGGTCGCGGGCGAGCTTGCGAACTACCGGGGAAAGGACGCCTCGATTCGGGGCATCGTCCGAGGCCACCGGAGGGCTGGGTTCGACTGTGACCGACACCTCCCGGGACGGGGTTTGCACCTCCGCGGGTGCCTCCTGCTTGGGCGCCTCCTCCACCGGCGCAGGCGCGGGCTCTGGCGTCGGTGCTACGGGCGGTGGAGCTTCGGCCGGTGGAGCTTCGGCCGGTGGTGCTTCGGCTGCGGGTGCCTCGGCTGGTGCCTGGCCATCGGCCCCCGGAGCCTCGCCTGCCTCGCCGATGACCGCCAAGGCAGTGCCCACGGCAACGGTTTCACCCTCGCCGACCAAGAGCTCGATCACGACCCCTTGGGCAGGTGAAGGAACTTCGGTGTCGACCTTGTCAGTCGAGATCTCGACAAGGATCTCGTCGGTCGCGATGGGATCGCCCACGTTCTTCGCCCAACGGAGAATCGTCCCCTCGGTTACGGTCTCGCCCAACTGGGGCATGGTGACGGTCGTCGGCATGGCTCTCCCTCGTTTCGGTTAGTGCAAACTGCGTCCGGTGGCCGAAAGCAAGGTTTCGCCTACGGCTTCGGAAAGCGTCGGGTGGGCATGGATGAACGCGGCCGCCTCCGTGGGATAAGCCTCCCAACCCACCGCGTACATCAGTTCGTGAATCAATTCGCCAGCCTGCGGTCCCACGATCGACGCCCCAACGATGGGACCACCTTTGACGTTGGTCACCTTCACGGTTCCTCGATTCTGGCCGACGATGATCGCTCGCCCTACCCCGGTCATCGCATGACTGTGAACTTCAACGTCGAGGCCATTCTCCTTCGCTTGGGCTTCGGTGAGCCCAACTTCGGCGAACTCCGGGTGGGTATAGGTGACGCGCGGGATGGCGCGATAGTCGACGGGTGCGGCCTTTCCGGTCGCGATGTGGGTCACGGCCGAGATCGCTTCGGCGAACCCAACGTGGGCGAGTTGTGGCGTACCGGCCACCACATCGCCAACCGCATAGACCCCGGCTGCCCCCGTCTGCATCGTGTTCGTGTCGACCTTTACGAAACCGCGTTCCATCTCCAAGCCGGGGGCGGTCTCGAGTCCCGCGTTCTCGGTGTTGGGACCGCGGCCCACCGCCATCAGCACCGAGTCGACCTCAACTGATTCGGACCCGAAAGGCACACGCACCGAACTTGCTCCCACCTCAGGCGGCCCGACGGATACTCCAAGGTGAAACGTAACCCCTCTTCGAGAGAGCTCGCGTTCGAGAACCTTGACCGCGTCGGCGTCACCACCCGGGATGATCTGCGGGAATAGTTCGAGGACGTGGACCTCGCTCCCCAGGTCGGCAAGCAGCGAGGCGAACTCACAGCCGATGACGCCGCCGCCAATGATTGCCACTCGCTCAGGGCGCGCCGGCCAGTCGAGGGCATGGTCGGAGGTCACGATCCGAACGCCGTCGATCTCATAGCCAGGCAGGCTGCGGGCAAATGATCCCGTGGCGACGATCACGTTCTTCGCTTCCAACCTCTGGTCGTCGACAACGACGGTGCGGGGACCGTCCAGACGTCCCCGGCCCATGACGACCTCCACTTTCCGCTGCTTGAGGAGACCGGCGAGCCCCTTGAGAAGCCCTTCAACGGTTTGTTGCTTTCGAGCGAGGGCTGCGGACCAGTCGAGCTCGGGCTCTGAGGTCATCACACCGAAATCGGAGGCTTTGCGAACCGTGGTGAACACCTCGGCTATCTGCAGCCACTGCTTGGCAGGGATGCATCCCCGGATGAGGCAGGTGCCCCCGGGACGCTCATCTGAGACCAACGCGACCGTGAGGCCGAAGTTGTGTGCATAGAGCGCGGCCGCGTATCCACCGGGCCCGCCTCCCAAAATCACCAAATCGTGCAAGAAACCAACTCCTGACTCATTCCTGCGTAAAAACCCCGGGCATCAGGGGCGCGATCTTACGCAAGAATGGGTGGGTGAAGACGAGGACCTTGCTCGTCGCCTCCGCGGTGGTGGCGGTCGCCATCTTGGTCGCCGGCGCCGTGTGGGTCGTGCGATTGCTGGCCTGAAGGCGCACGCACTAGTCCTATCGACCCGCTTTCAACACTACCCCTCTAAAAAGTTCCGGTTTGCGATTACCTTGTCAGTGGGCAAGTAAGTGGATGAAAGCCAAGGGGTACTGGGGCAGATCAAATCGTTCTGGCACTAGCTCCGCTTGGCGCGATTCGGAGGGCTGGGAGTGCAGGATCACAACAACACACAGGAATTACCTAGTACTTCTGTGCTTGTCGACGAACGACATTTGGTCGAGGCCGACATCTTCCACATCGAGAAGAGCTTCTATCTGAACTGGGTCAAACCGCCGATCGATGTCCTCCTGGGCCTGATCGGCGTCGTGATCGCCATTCCACTTCTCCTGGCTATCGGTTTTTCGGTCTGGTACACGATGGGCTCGCCGGTCGTGCTCAAGCAGACCCGGATGGGTCGATTCAACGTCCCGTTCACGTTGTACAAGTTCCGCACGATGGACCCGGATCGCCGCAGCCGCGAAATCCAGTTCGTCGGACGTGATCGGCGAGTGACCCATAAGTCGGCGACCGACCCGCGCATCACTGAGATCGGCCGGCTCCTCCGCGCCACCCGCCTCGACGAGCTGCCGCAGCTTTTCAACATTGTCCTCGGCGACCTGAGCATGGTGGGGCCCCGTCCCGAGCTGGTCAGCGTGATCCGTGACGAGTATGAGCCGTGGCAGTATCGGCGGCACGCGGTGAAGCCAGGGCTCACCGGGGTTTGGCAGGTCTCCGATCGCGGAGACAAGCGTCTCCACGAATGCACCGAGCTCGAGCTGTCATATCTGAACGATGTCTCGCTCGGCACCGACCTCCGCATAATGGCGGCAACTCTGCCGGCCGTGCTGCGCCGCTCGGGCATCTAGCGGTCGAGCTGCCTCTCCTCCCAATCCTTGCCGCCGAAGATCCCTGAGTCGGCCACTTCCCTCATCGAGTAACCCCGAGAAGCGGTCTTCCCCAAGACTCGCGCGATGCGAGCACCGAGGCGACGCGCCTTGACCCCCCGAGCCCGCGGGTAGTAGCGATCACGGAGCCTCTGCATCTCGATCAGGCTCTGCTCGCGCAGGCGGGTGTTCTTTTGCTCGCCGTAAAACCGCATCATCGACAAGGCCTGGGGGAGGTGCTTCGGTTTGGAAATCTCGGCCATCCGCAGCCACAAATCGGCATCCATCGCCAAGTTGAAGGAGCGATCGACCCCGCCCGCTGTGCGATACAGCTTGGCTTTCCAGAAAGTCGACGGCTGGGGGATGAAGTTGTGGTCGAAGCAGATGACGAAGCGATTGAACGATTGCTCCTTTTTGTGCTTGATGAATCCTCCGGCCTCATCGATCCAGACGGCATCTCCATAGAGGAAGTCGATGTCGGCTCGCCCCCGAAAGATTTCGCCGACGGCTTTGAGCGCCCCTGGGACAAAGACGTCATCTGAGTTGAGCCAGCAGAACACGTCGCCCGTGGCGCGGTCGAACCCGCGGGCGATGGCATCGGTTTGGCCCTGGTCCTTCTCGCTGACCCAGAACGCGAGCCGGCTGTCGTACTCGGCCAAGATGGCGGTGCTCTCATCGGTCGAGCCGCCGTCGATCACGATGTGCTCGAGGTTCGGGTAGCCCTGGCTGTGAATGCTCTCCATTGTCTCCCGGAGAAATCTCCCCTGGTTGAAAGAGGGAGTGACGACCGAGATCCGGGGCCAGGCCGCGTAGCCGCTACTCATCGACCGCCTCCACTCGAACCTTCCGCAAATACCAAGCCATGACCAGCAGGCTGGCGAGCCCGCCGACGCCGGCCGCCACCGGGCCGGCCATGGCGCCGATCCATATCGCCAGCAGCGACGCGAGCGCTTGCGCGCCGGCCCCGATCAGCGAACCCCGGGCGATACTCAACTGTCCGCGATAGCCCAACAACTCAGCGCGAATGGGAACGTCGGCAACAGCCATCGCCGACGTCGGAGCGGTAACTACCGCGAGCAAGGGGACGATAAACGCCACCGGAAGGAGCGATCTGAGCTCGTCGGTGATGACCGGCCAAAGGAGGGCAACAGTGAAGAGCCCGGCGACCGAACCCAGGACTATCCAGTAGAAACGGCTCCAACGCGCGGCCGTTGCCACGTCGCGGGAGCTAGCGGCCGTCATGATCCTGGGTGCGACCACTGCCAGAAGACCAAGACCGATCACCTGCACCGGCCGGCCAACCACTCGCGCGGCCTCGATATGGCCGACACTGTCGAGGCCGACGATCCGCTCGATGATGAACATCGACACAAACCCGCCCACCGCGATCCCGGCCGACCCGATCAGCAGCCAACCACCGATCCGGCGAAGCTCGGCAATCGGCAGACGACCCTCCAGCTTTCCTCGGGCACCACGGGCGACCACAAAGAACCCCAAACCCAAAAGATTGGCGGTGAGCATGACCCCAAACGGCGCCCAGCTCTGGGGCGGAGAGGAGTTGAGGATCACGAACCCCGTGGCGGCCGAAACCAGATAGACGCCCGACATCCCGGCGGCGACCCAGGAGCGGCTGCCGATATGGGCCATTCGACGCACATGGTCCTGGATGACCGACGCAACCATCGCCAACCAGGCCGTGGCCACCAGGCCAAGGAAGAACGAAGCCGGGATTTGACCCATGGCGGGCACCGAGGCCGCAACCAGCAGGAACCCGGCCAACCCGGCGGCGAGCAACCCCGGTGGAAGCGAATACCGGAGCAGCGAAAGCCGCGATGCTTCGTCGTACTCGATGGCCTTGAGCTCGTACGGAGCGAATACCAAGTTCGCCGGAATCAGCGCCGCCATCGTGAGTCCTGTGTACGCGAAGGCATAGGCACCGATCTCGAGTGCGTCGAATGTCGTGAGCACGAGGAGCTGGATCAAGAACGAACCAAGCGACGCGAATCCGGCGTCGAGCTGGCCGGGAGTCGCAACTCGAAAGAGAAGCTCGAAACGCTCGATAAGCGCGCCACCAAGACCGAGACGGGCGCGACTCAGCGCCGATTTAGAGGGGTGATTCAAACCCAGGGCACCGTAGCATGGACCGAGTGCGTATCAACCCCGCGCATTCTCTTAGCCTCCCTAGGGGGTTCTCCACTTCTGCGCTCTCCGAGGAGGGAAACTCGCCGTCGATGTGGGGGCTGGCCGCCATCATCGCGCTCTTCACCTGGCCGGGAAATGAGTTCGACACCGAAGGTGGGGTCCTCTGGTACCAGACCCGCATCGAGGGAATTCCAGTCTCGTATGCAATAGTGGCCGGCTTACTCTTGTTCGCCGTCCTCTTTGCCTCCCGCAAGGGAGTCAATGTTGGCGCGCGGCTTTCGGACTTTCGGATCTGGAACTGGGCGTTGGTGGGTTGGGTCACGCTCGTCGTGGCGCTGGTGGCAGCCGTGTTCCGGCAATCGAGCGAGCCTTTTGTCGATTGGCGAAACTGGGCGGTGCTGGCGGTGACCGTGCCAGTAATGGTCGCATTCCTCGAGGCACGCCAAGGCGTCCGATTCCTCCTCCCGAACCTGTCGATTTTCTATGGAGGGTTCGCACTGGTTCATCTCGGGAATTGGCTGGCCGGTGGGGGCACCGATCTGTTTGGCGTCCGGATTCCATTGTTCGATGGCTACGACCTCTCCCTTGCGGTTTTCGGAGCCAGCGTCACTTTCGCTTGTTTGCTTTTCCGGACCCCTTCAGTCGCGCCGTCATATCGAACGCTTCTCCTCATCGCTGCTGTTGCCAACGCCCTTCTTGTGCTACTCAGCTTCCGGCGCTCGATCTGGGCCTACCTCCTCGGAGCTGTTGTCGCCCTAATCGTTTTTGGCTTGCGATCAAAGAGGATCTCTGTGGGCACTGGGCTGGGACTCGCTGCCGCGGTAACTGCGGTCGCAACAGTGGCGGTTATCGCCATCGGTTCAGACGCGATCACAGCGAGGCTCAGCAGCTTCAACCCATTCGAAGACAATGAGTTCTCGGCCACAAACGCCGACCATGTCAACGACATCGGCGACGCCCTGGGCGTCGTCGCCCAGAACCCGATCCTCGGCCTGGGAATCGGTGAGTCGTATGAAACCCAGTTGATTGCCAACTGGAAGCCGGAGAGTTTTGAGGTCCACAACGCTTTTCTGAACGCCTGGCTCAAGTTCGGCATCCTCGGTTTGGTTGGCTTTATCGGATTCCATTTCGCCCTCATCCGCGGGCTTGTCAGGGCAGGCAAGAACCGCCTCCCGGACCTGCTGGCGGCGGGCTGCGTGGTAGGAGCAGAACAGATCGTCAACCTGGTCCAGACCTGGATCTACAACTCGATCCAGCTCACGCTGTTGCGCGGGGTGATCATCGCGGTCTTGGTTACGGTCGGCTGGCGGGCGGTCTACTCGGAGAATCGCGAGCTGGCGAGAGTCGCATGACCTCGCCGGTGTCGGTGGTGGTCACGACCTACAACCGAGTCGAGATGCTGGAGCGATGCCTTCGTTCGGTGGCCGCCCAAACCCATTCGGATTTCGAATGCATTGTCGTCAATGACCACCCCCCAACCGGTCCCGGCGTCGAGGCGGTCGTCAACGACCTGGCGGATCCGCGGTTCGAGCTGTATCACAATGAGATCAACCGCGGGCCTGCCGCCTCGCGCAATCGCGCCATCGCCGTCGCCAGGTTTGCGATCCTCGCTCTGCTCGACGACGACGACTGGTGGAAGCCCGAGTTCCTGGCAACCCACGTCGCCGCCCATGAGACGCACCCCGACGCCGTCCTCGTCTACTGCGGGTACCTTCGCGACGCGAGCCTGCTCGGGCTCGGTAACAAGGAAAAGCGAGCGACCCATCCTCCGTCAGATCTCCTGTCAGCGATGTTGTCGGGTCGTTTCACCCTCGCCTCAACGTCGATCCTCTCGGTCAAACGGGACGCAGTTCTGAAGATCGGGGGCTATGACGAAACCCTCAAAGGGCTCGAGGACTGGGACATGGTCTGTCGTCTGCTGGAGAGTGGCCCGGCCGTTGCGGTACCCGAAGCGCTCGCCGTTTACACCGAGCACCCGGGCTTCCGGGTCTCCAAGAATCGTGCCGAGGACTTCGCTGCCATCCGCCGGAAATGGGCCCGCTTTCCGCAGGTTGAGCAGTTTGTCCGACGTCAGCAAGCCGAGATGGAGTTCAACTCGAGCCGGGCCGCCGTCTTCGCCGAGCAGCGGCTCGCCGGCTGGCGCCACTTCGCCCGATTCGTCCGGAAGGCGCGTTACGTCCCAGGAGCGCTCCGCGAGCTGTCGGTCCTTCTGCTGCTCAACGCCCTCGGACCCCGGGCCTACAGCCGCCTCCAAAGCGCGGTTTCGCGAACCCAGGGTTCGTAGGGACACTGTGTGTCCCTACCAGCCCAGAGAACGCTATGAAAACGAGCCGGAGGCGTCCATGCCGGCGGCCCGCCAGGCGTCCCAGGTGATATCGCCCGCCCAGCGGAATGGAGTCGAACCCGACACCGCTACATACGCGTTGGCGTCGAAGTAGTTGCCCCAGGCGCCGTAGATCACGTCTTCGTTGGCCTCGGCAAAGATGCCGGTTTGCCCGGTGGTGTACGAGGCCGAATTGTCGTGGACCCAGAGGTTCTTCGTGACCCAGCTATCGCGGACCTGGTTTAAGGCCATTACCCCGCCGTTGTTTCCGGTGAGGGCGTTGTTGGCAACCTCGACGCCAGTTGAATTAGCGACGAGAATCCCGCCGAGGTACCACCGGTGACCGTTGCCTTCCACGCGGTTGTTGCGAATCACGGCCGCGCCGGAAATCTCATGAAAGATCCCAGGCCCGTAGTTGTTGATCGTGACATTGTCCTCGTAGAGCGTGCTGTGGTTGTTGTAGTCGGTCCACAAACCGGCACCGTGGTTGTCGTGGACGTAGTTGTTGCGAACGATCAGATTTGCCGTATCGACGAACTTGGTCCCACCCGCTTCCCAGTTCATGTCGAAGGCGTCCTGGTAGTTGTTGAACGCGATCTCGTTGCCATCGATGACGACGTTGGCGCCTCCGGCCTTGAGTCCGATCTGGCCGTTGTGATGAATGTTGTTGCCGCTAACCAGGCTGCCTGGAGGGACGACGACGCCGGCGGTTCCGTTGTAGCGAATCTCGTTGTCGAGAACCAGCCAGCCCGACCCCGAGCCGTGTATCGCTCCTAGCTGGGGAGAGTTGGTGTAGTCCTCGATGATCAGTCCTTGGATCACAACATTCGCTGCGACTCCCGCGAACGCGAACTGAGCCTTGTTCCCGTCGAGGATGGCGCCGGGCTCACCGATGAATTGGTTGCCATCTTTAGGCGCCACCGACTGGCCGACGTGGGTGCCGGCTTTGATCAAAAAGGCGGTACCCGCCGGGTTGGAGCCCACTAGGGACGCCAAGTTGCTTCCGGGGTTAACGACGATCGCGCCAGCCGGAGCGGTGGTCGTGGTAGAAGCCGGAGGTGGCACCGCCGTGGTCTGAGTGGTGGTCGGAGGGCCAACCGTTGTGCTCGTTGTTCCAACTGTGGTGCTGGTGGTCGACGAGGGAGGTTGACCGGCGGGCGCGGTCGTGGTGGCCGCCGGCGGGGCGGTCGTGACGACCGGACGTGACCGCGGATGCGGCCT
>Ga0136620_10001841_pt1 | contig 10077 bp, 12 predicted proteins | sample AntDrymUQ4162106_2_FD_104806 | JGI IMG/M metagenome (GOLD analysis project Ga0136620, IMG submission 104806) | Polar desert sand microbial communities from Dry Valleys, Antarctica - metaG UQ416 (21.06) | ecosystem: Environmental > Terrestrial > Soil > Desert | place: Antarctica: Dry Valley... | reverse complement strand
CGCCGGTGCGGATCATGAGGTCGGGGTCAGGATGCAGAGGAGCGTAGAGCCGAGAGCCGATGGCTTCCTCGTCGACCCCCTCCGGCCGCCACCGCCTCAGCGATCGCGCGCTGCGATCGCTCCGACAGCTCCCCGAGGCGTCCGATGACCCGGAGGCGGACGCCATCGTCAACAAGCGCCCGCGTCTCGCGACGGATCGTCTCCTCGAGGAGTGCCATGAGCGCGCCCACCTCTTCGTCGCCGCGTTTCCAATTCTCGGTCGAGAAGCCGTACAGCGTCACGTACTCGACGCCACGATCGCGTGCCGCCTTCACGGTGCGGCGGATGGTCTCGACCCCCGCGCGGTGGCCGGCGATCGCCGGCAGATGCCGGCGCTTCGCCCAGCGGCGGTTCCCGTCCATCACGAAGGCGATATGGCGCGGGACCGCTCGCTCGGTCACACGCTGAGGATCTCTTTCTCCTTCACGGAGCCGATCTCGTCGCACTGGAGGATGTAGCGGTCGGTGAGCTTCTGGAGTGCCGCCTCGGCCCGCTTCATGTCGTCCGCAGAGACGCCGGCGCCCTTCTCCTTCGCGCGCAGCTCGTCGTGCGCGTGGCGTCGGAGGCCGCGGATCTCGACGCGACCCTCTTCCACCTTCTTGTGCAGCTGCTTCACGAGATCCTTGCGGCGCTCCTCCGTGAGCGTGGGGATCTGCAGGCGGATGAGCGCGCCGTCGTTCGACGGCGTGAGCCCGAGGTCGCTCGCGATGATCGCCTTCTCGATCGGCTTGATCAGGCTCTTGTCCCACGGCTGGATGACGATCTGCCGCGGCTCAGGAGCGCTGATCGCGGCGAGCTGGATGAGTGGCGTGGGGGTCCCATAGGCATCGGCCTCGAGCGACTCCACGAGCGACGGCGCGGCGCGGCCGGTCCGGACCGTCGCGGCATCCTTCTTGAGCGCCTCGATCGCTTTCTTCATGCGCGTGTCGCTCATGGCGAGGACCTCTTCGAAGGCCATCAGCTGCTCACCAGCGTGCCGACGGCTTCGCCCTTCGCGGCCCGGACCATCGCACCCTTCGCCGACAGGTCGAACACGATGATCGGGAGGCCGCGCTCCTCCGCGAGCGCGGCGGCGGTCGCGTCCATCACGCTCAGCCGCTTCTCCAAGAGATCCCGGTACGTGAGCTCGGTGAACTTGCGCGCGCTCGCGTCGGTCTTCGGATCGGCGCTGTACACGCCATCGACGTGGTTCTTACCCATGAGGATGACCTTGGCATCGATCTCGGCGGCGCGGAGCGCGGCGGCCGTGTCGCTCGTGAAGAAGGGGTTGCCGGTGCCTGCGGCGAAGATCACGACGATCCCCTTCTCGAGGTGGTGCATCGCCCGTCGCCGGATGTAGGGCTCCGCGACCTCCTCGATCCGCAGGGCCGACTGCACGCGAGTCGGAACACCGATCGCCTCCAGCTGCGATTGGAGCGCGAGCGCGTTCATGACCATGGCGAGCATGCCCATGTAGTGGGCCGTGGCCTCCTCGATCCCCTGCTCGGCGACCGCGGCGCCGCGGAGCCAGTTGCCACCGCCGATGACGACGGCCACCTCGACGTCGAGCGAGCGCACCTCACGAATCTCCTCCGCGAGGTACCGGACGTAGCTCGGCGAGATGCCGAATGTCCGCTCACCCAGGAGCGCTTCACCGGAGAGCTTCAGCAGGACCCGTCTGTACTTCGCCGTCGTGGCCACGGCCCGAGTCTAGTGTCGCGACCCGGAGGTCGTGCGCAGATTCGTGGGCCGGGACGCCGCGGCCAAGGAGCGAGGAGCACGCGAGGGAGTGCATCCGCAGATGCTCGACCGAGCGCGCGACGAACGGTGTGGGCGAAGCCCTTACGACGTCTTGCCGAGCTCGAACCGAGCGATGCGGCGGACGTGCACGTTCTCTCCGGTCGACGCCGCGAGCGCCGTCACGAGGTCGCCGATGGTCCTGCCAGCGTCCTTGATGTACGACTGCCCGAGGAGCTCGTCCACGTCGGCGGGCTCCATGGCCGCGACCTGCATCGCGATCTCGCGCGCCAGGTCCTTGAAGTCCTGGTTGCGCGCGACGAAGTCCGTTTCGCTCGACAGCTCGACCAGAGCGCCGATGCGCCCGCCGGCATGGATATACGCCTCCACGGCGCCCTGGTTGGCTTCGCGCTCCGCTGTCTTCGCCGCGCGCGCGAGCCCGCGCTCCTTGAGGAGCGACTTCGCCTTCTCGTAGTCGCCGGCGGCATCCTGGAGCGCCCTCTTGCAGTCCATGACGCCGGCACCGGTCTCTGTCCGGAGCTTCGCGACCTCCCGCGCGCCGGCCACCCGCTACTCGCCCTCTTTCTTCGTGCCCGGTGCGGGCTTCGCGGGCGCGGAGCCGCTCGCGTCGGGCGCGGGCTGCGCGATCGACTCGTCGGTCGACGGAGCGGTCTCGTCGGCCGCCGGGCGGCCCTCGGATGCGTCCGCGACCGGCTCCTCGTAGCCCCCGATCGGGTACTCGTCCTCCTCCGGCTCGTAGACGCGCGGCGTCCGCCGCCCGCGCGGCGCGCCGCCGGCCTCAGCCGCCTCTTCTTCGCCGTCCGTCGCCGTCCGGTAGCCCATGTCCTCGGGAGTTGCCTCCTTGTGCGCGGCGTCGTACTCCTGTCGGCCCTCGAGGATCGCGTCGGCCATCTTCTGGCAGATGAGCTTCACCGCGCGGATCGCGTCGTCGTTCGCCGGGATGATCACATCGATGAGATCCGGGTCGCAGTTCGTGTCGACCATCGCAACGATCGGGATCTCAAGGCGACGCGCCTCCTCGACCGAGATGTGCTCGCGATGCGGGTCGACGACGAACAGGCACGTCGGCGGGCGCTTCAGCTCGCGCACGCCCTGGAAGAAGCGGTCGAGCCGGATACGCTCGTCCTCGAGCCGCTGCGCGTCCTTCTTCGGCATCGTGAGGAAGTCGCCGCGCTCCTTGCGGTCGGTGAGCTCGTTCAGACGGTTGATGCGGCGCTGGATCGTCGTGAAGTTCGTCAGGAACCCGCCCAGCCAGCGCTGGTTCACGTAGTGCATCCCAGCGCGCTTGGCCTCCTCGGCGATCGACTCCTGGGCCTGCTTCTTCGTGCCGACGAAGAGGACCTGGCCACCGTTCGAGGAGTGGTCGCGGACGAACGTGTACGCCTCCTCGACGCGCGCGAGCGTCTGCTGCAGATCGATGATGTGGATCCCGTTGCGCTCCATGAAGATGAAGCGCTTCATCTTGGGGTTCCAACGCCGGGCCTGGTGGCCGAAATGGACGCCCGACTCGAGCAGCTGCTTCATGGTGACGACCGGCATGGCTCTCACTTCCCTTGTTCCGCCGCCGCCTACGCGAGCGCCCCTTGTCGTTCTCAGGGGAGGGCGCTGTCCAGGCCGGCGTGTGAAGTACCGGCGTGCGGCCGGTCCAGACCAAGTGTAGCCCTCCTGGGCACCCGCGGATGAGGGCGAGCGACGATCGGCCAGGGATGCGATGAAAGCGACGCAACGATCGCCTAGGCCGCGACCGTCTCCCTTGCCGCGCGTCGGGCGACATCCGCGAGGCCCGCGATGAAGCGCGGATCCGTGTTCGGCATCCGGATGCGTCGGTATCGAAGCCCGTGGGTCGCTGCCTCGGCGGCCGTGGCCACGTCGAGGTCGTACAGCACCTCGAGGTGGTCCGCGAGGAACTGGACCGGCACGACGATCACATCGCGGGCCCCGCCTTGGGCGATCGCCGGGAAGAGCTCCTTGAGATCAGGCCGCAGCCACTCCTCCTGCGTGTGTCCGGCGCTCTGGTAGGCCCAGCGCCACGCTCCGGACGCCAGCCCGAGGCGAGCTGCAACGAGCTCCGCGGTCTCGCGCAGCTGCGCGACGTATCCCGGCTCGGCGTCGAACACGCGCCTCGGCAGGCTGTGCGCGGTGAACACGATCGGGCCGTCAGGGTCCTGTTCTGCGAGCACGTCCCGCACGAGCGCGGCGAGCGCGTCGACGAACGCCGGCTCGCGGTGCCACGCGCGGACAAGCGTCGTTCTGGTGCCGCGCGCCGCGGCGGCCTCCTCGAGCGCCCGTCCGTAGCCGGCCATCAGCAATGGCGAGAACTGCGGTGACATGACGACGCCGACCACACTCCCGACGTCTTCGAGAGCGAGCACGGCATCGGCGATCGACGGCGCTGAGAAGCGCATGCCCGCACGCGCGCGCCACCCGGCACCGAGCTCGACCTCGAGCGCCGAGGCCTGCGCGCGCGTCCGCTCGACCAGCGGCGACCAGCCGATGCGCTCGTATCGCGCGACGAACTCGCGCACGAGCTCGGCGGCCGGCTCTTTGCCTCCGCGCACCCGCGCGAGGTAGCCGGGGACGTCGGCGGCGCCCGACGGCGCGCCGTACGTCATCAGCACGACGCCCGTCGTCACGCCGGGACGGCCTCGGTCTCGCGCGCGACGAGCTCGACGAGCCGCGCGAGGATCTCCGCGTCCGTTTCGGGAAGGACGCCGTGACCGAGGTTGAAGACGTGGCCGGGGCGGCCACCCGCCCGGCGGAGGACATCGCGCGCGGCATCGGCGACGACCTCGAACGGCGCGAGGCAGACACCGGGATCGAGGTTCCCCTGGATGCCCAGGTGGTGGCCGATCCGCGACCACGCCTCGTCCAGCGGGATCCGCCAGTCGACGCTCACCGCGTCCGGGCACGAGGCCGCGAGCAGCTCCGTGAGGGCGGGGTTGCCGGTAGCGAAGTGGATCCGCGGCACGCCGGTGCCGGCGAGCGCCGCGAAAATCCGCGTCGTGTACGGCAGCACGGCTCGCTCGTAGACAGCGGGCGAGAGCGCTCCCGCCCACGAGTCGAAGAGCTGAATGACGTCCACGCCGCTCTCGATCTGGGCCCGCACGTACCGCATCAGCACCTCCGCGAGCGTCGACATGAGCGCGTCCCACAGCACGGGATCCGAGTACAGGAGTGCTTTCGTCCGCGTGTGATCGCGCGAGGGGCGTCCCTCGATGAGGTACGAGGCGAGCGTGAACGGCGCTCCTGCGAACCCGATCAGCGCGATGCCGCCCGGAAGGTCGCGCCGGAGCGCGCGGATGGTCTCGAAGAGGTACGGCGTCGCCTCCTGTGCGTCGATGACGCGGAGGGCAGCGACGTCGGCCGCCGTTCGCAGCGGGCGCTCGACGATCGGGCCGAGATCGGCCTGGATGTGGAACGACACGCCCATGCCGTCGAGCGGCAGCATGATGTCGGCATAGAGGACCGCTCCGTCGACGCCAAGGCGGTCGACGGGCATGCGCGTCACGCGCGCACACAGCTCGGGCGTGCGCGCGATCTCGAGGATGTCGTGCCGCTCGCGAAGCGCCCGGTACTCCGCGAGGCAACGGCCCGCCTGACGCATGAACCAGACCGGCGTGCGCTCGATAGGCTCGCGGCGGAGCGCGCGCACCAGCAGCGGTGCGCTCGATCGTGCACCACCCTCGACCGGGATCGGCCTGGGAGTCGGCGCGCTCACGGCGTCACGCGAACGCTCGCGCCATCGACGCGGTCGAGCGCATCGGCCAGTGGGAGCGCGCGTCCGACGAAGATCGGCGTCTCGCGCTCCGTGTAGGCGGCCGATTCCGTTTCACGGAGCTCGGCGACGAGCGCGACGAAGTCACGGACATCGTCGACCTCGAACGCGACGACGAACTCCTGGTCATCGATGCCGAACGAGTAGGCGGTGTGGATCCGCACCTGCGGGTAACGGTGCCCGACCGCGAAGTGCGCGCCCATGATCCGCGCGCGCTCCTCCTGCGGGAGCGCGTACCAGCGCCGCTGCTTCGTCATCGGGTAGAGCACGAGGTACGCCTTGTCGCCGGCGGGTCCGGCCGCGGGACGCGCGTGCTCGTTGCCGGCGTGCGCGTGCGAGCCGAGGTACGGGGAGCGGCGCCGCGCCGCCAGGTAACCGTACGGCCGTGTGCTCCAAGCCCAGAGCTCGGTCGCCGCGAGCCGCGACTCCGCCAGCAGGATGCGCTCGAGATCCTCGACGACCATCCAGAGCAGCAGGTCCGCGTCGGCGCGCGTTCCCACGAGCGAGTACGTGTGGGTCGCGACGCCGGAGTCCTGGACGGCTGCGGCGAAGGCGTGCTTGTGCGCATCGCGCTCGCGCCCGGGCAGGCGCCGCCATTCACTTGGCAGCGCGATCGTGAGGTAGCGATACAGCTCGTTCACCCGGCGATCTGCCTGAGCGCCAGAGCGGCCGCCGAGGTGACAGTGTCGACGTCCTCGTCGGTGTGTGCGAGCGAGAGGAACAGGCACTCGAGCTGCGAGGGCGGCAGCAGCACGCCGCGCGCGAGCATCGCGCCGTGGAACCGCGCGAAGCGCGAGCGGTCGGCTGCCTTGGCGTCGTCCTCGTTGCGGATCGGACCTGGCGCGAAGAACAGCGTGAGCAGCGACGCGACGCGCTGCACCCGCGCCGGGATGCCGGCGTCGCGCGCCACGCGATCGAGGCCGGCCTCGAGCCGCGCGCCGAGGGATTCCAGGCGCGCGTAGGCGGCGGCGTCGAGGAGCTTCAGCGTGGCGAGCCCGGCGGCCATCGCGAGCGGGTTCCCGGAGAGCGTCCCCGCCTGGTACATCGGACCGACGGGCGCCACGTGCCGCATGATCGCAGCGGTCCCGGCGTACGCGCCCACGGGGAGCCCGCCGCCGATGACCTTGCCGAGGCAGACGACATCCGCTCGCACGCCAGTGCGCTCCTGCGCGCCGCCACGGGCGACGCGGAAACCGGTGATGACCTCGTCGAAAACGAGCAGCGCGCCGGTGCGGTCGCTGATCCGGCGGAGTCCCTCGAGGAACCCCGGATCCGGCGGGACGCAACCCATGTTCCCGGCGAACGGCTCGACGACGATCGCCGCCAGCGGCCTCGCCGTCGCGGCCGCTTCGGTCGCGTCGAGATCGTTGTACGCAACCGTGACCGTGTCGCGGGTCGCCGCGAGGGGGACCCCCGCCGAGTCGGGCAACCCGAGGGTCGCCACACCGGACCCGGCCTTGGCGAGGAGCGGATCGGCGTGGCCGTGATAGCAGCCCGCGAATTTCAGGATCGGGTCGCGACCGGTGGCGGCGCGTGCGAGCCGGACCGCGCTCAGGCACGCCTCCGTGCCCGACGAGACGAACCGCAGCATCTCGACCCCGGGGACGCCTTGGACGACCGTCTCGGCGAGCTCCACCTCGAGCGGGGTCGGTGCCCCGAAGGATGTGCCCCGGCGCGCCTGGGCCTCTATCGCGGCAACGACATCGGGGTGCGCGTGCCCGGCGATGAGTGGACCCCACGAGCAGACGAGATCGATGTACGACCGACCCTCGGCGTCGCGCACGCGCGAGCGGTCGCCCGAGACGATGAAGGGAGGAGAGCCTCCGACCGCGCGGTACGCCCGGACGGGGCTCGACACGCCGCCGGGCATCACGCGCTCGGCACGCGCGAGCAGCTCCGCATTCGCCCCGCTCACTCGCGTAGCCATGCCGCGGCCTCCAGCGCGAAGTACGTGATCGTGATGTCCGCGCCGGCGCGCGCGATGGCGACGAGCGACTCGAGCGCCGCGCCCCTGAGGTCGAGCCAGCCATGCTCGGCCGCCGCGTGGAGGGCCGCGTATTCGCCGCTGACCTGGTACGCCGCGAGCGGCACGTCGGCCCTCACGCGGATCGCGGCGATGACGTCGAGATACGGGCCGGCCGGTTTCACCATGATCGCGTCGGCGCCTTCGACGACATCTATGGCGCCCTCAAGGAGCGCCTCGCGGCGGTTGGCGGGGTCCATCTGGTAGCCGGTGCGGTCCCCGAACTGCGGCGCGCAGTCGGCCGCCGCGCGAAACGGTCCATAGAAGGACGAAGCGAACTTCGCGGCGTAGCTCAGGATCGCCGTGTCCCTGTGGCTGGTGGCGTCGAGGGCCTCCCGGATCGCGGCGACGCGCCCGTCCATCATGTCGCTCGGGGCCACCACGTCCGCACCGGCCTCCGCGTACGCGACAGCCGCCTGCGAAAGCAGCGGCAGCGTCTCATCGTTGTCGACCTCTCCCGCCCGCAACACACCGCAGTGCCCATGGGTCGTGTACTCGCACAGGCACACATCGGCGATGAGCACGGTCCCCGGTGCGGCGGCGCGCATCGCACGGAGCGCGCGTGGCACGGGGCCGAGCGGATCGGCGGCCGCCGCTCCGCGATCGTCCTTGTCATCGGGGAGTCCGAACAGGAGTAGCCCGCCGATCCCGGCTTTCGCCGCGCGCACGGCGAGGCCAGCCGCGGCGTCGATCGGCCAGCGCGACTGGCCGGGCAGCGTGGGGATCGGCGTCTCGCTGGTGGCGCGGGCGTCGATGAAGACGGGCTGGACGAACGAGCGCGGATCGAGGCGCGTCTCGCGCACCAGCGAGCGCAACGCCGGCGTGCGACGGAAGCGCCGTGTCCGGCGGATCGCGTGTGCGCGCTCGCGTGACTCGAGCGTCACGACACGACCTCCGAGATACGCTCCCAGCGAGCGACCGTCGCGTCGCGCCCCGTGCGCGCGCGCACGTGTGCCGCGGTCGTTGGTCCGGTCGCAATGACTCGCGCCGCCGCGAGCGCGTTGGGACCGAGCGCGCCGAGCAGCGCGTCGACGGCGCTGGGCGACGCGACCACCACCGATGCGCCACGTGCGAGCAGTCTGCCGGCCGCAGCCGCGTCACCGACGATCCCGCTGACCGTCCGGTAGGCGATCGCCTCGCGCACGGCCGCTCCGCGCCTGGCGAGGATGTCGGGGAGGTCGCGGAGCGCCCGATCGGAGCGCGCGAGGAGGACATGCCCGACCGGAATGGCGACGTCACGCGCGAGCTCGGCACCGGTGGCCGCGACCAGCTCCACCACGATGCCGCGGGCGGAGAGGGCGGACGCCGCCTGGCGGCCCACCGTCGCGACGCGCGCCTCGGGCGGACGACCGAGCGAGCGTAGGACCGCCTCGGCGCCGGTGCGGCTCGTCACGACCAGCAGGTCATCCGAGCTGAGAGCCCGCAGGGCGTCCGCGAGCTCGCGCTCGTCCTCCAGGGGCACCGTGTCCGCGCACGGCAGCTCCAGCACGTCGTGCCCGCGGGCGCGCAGGGCCGCGGCAAGCGTCGCGTTGCGGCCCGCGCCACGCGTCAGCACCACAGAACTACGCATGGGCGAACATCCGGAGCGCTCGCGCTGCCCGCTCCGCCGCTTCGGCGGCCGTGCGCCCCGTCGTATGCGCTCGGTGCACTCCGCTGCTGGTCGCGAGCGCGGCATCGAGCATGACCTCACCCGCCTCGACGCGGGCATATGTGCCGAGCGGGATCTCGCAGCTCCCGCCCAGCATGTGCAGGAGAGCGCGCTCCGCGGTGACGGCCTCGCGCGTCGAGGCATCGTCCGCGTGGGCGAGCACCGTCCGGGTGGCGCGGTCCGACGCGCGGCACTGGATCGCGAGCGCGCCCTGGCCCGGCGCGGGCGGGCAGACGTCCAGGGCCAGGACCTCGATCTCCCCAACCGTGATCCCGAGCCGACGCAGGCCGGCGAGCGCGAGCATCACCCCGCCGTACTCGCCGCGTTCGACCTTCGCGAGACGCGTGTCGACGTTCCCGCGGATCGTGCGGGTGCGCACATCCGGGCGTGCGGCGCGGACGAACGCGTCGCGCCGCACGCTGGAGGTGCCCACGGTGGCCCCGTCGGGCAGGCCGGCGAGTCCGGAGCGGCCGCGGGTGATGAGCACGTCGCGTGGATCCTCGCGGCACGGGATCGCGGCCAGGACGAGATCGGCTGGCTCCTCGGTCGGGAGATCCTTGAGCGAGTGCACCGCGACATCGATCTCTCCCTGCCGGAGCGCGTCCTCGAGCGCACGCACGAAGATGCCCTCCCCGAGCTCCGAGAGGGGCGCGGCGCTCTCGTCGCCCCGCGTGCGGATCACGACGAGCTCGACCTCGCCAAGCGAACGCGTCGCGAGCGCGGCCTGAGCGAGCGCGAGACGGCTCCCGCGCGTGCCGACGCGCAGCATCAGAGGCGGAACAGCTCGCGCGCCGCGGGGACGCGTTCCGGAGCCTCGCGCAGCGAGATGACGGGCTCATGGATGAGAGCGTTCGT
>Ga0136620_10001840_pt1 | contig 10083 bp, 15 predicted proteins | sample AntDrymUQ4162106_2_FD_104806 | JGI IMG/M metagenome (GOLD analysis project Ga0136620, IMG submission 104806) | Polar desert sand microbial communities from Dry Valleys, Antarctica - metaG UQ416 (21.06) | ecosystem: Environmental > Terrestrial > Soil > Desert | place: Antarctica: Dry Valley... | reverse complement strand
GTGGACGCTCGCACGCGCGACGGAGCCGGCGACGAGCGCGTTTCGATCTCAGAAGTGGTGAAATGGGTCCTGCAGGACTGATGGCGAAGCGTCGGAGATACTCAAACGACACCCTCGGGCCGACGATCGAGCGGCTGATGGTCGAGACCGGGACGACGTACCGCGGCCTCGCCGACAAGACGGACCTGTCCGCGGGATACCTGAACCACATCGTCCACGGAAACCGCCCGGTGCCGTCGAACGACGTCATCGCCCGGATCGCTAGCTCGCTCGGCGTCGAGGCTGAGCACTTCCGCGAGTACCGCATCCGCGTCATCACCGAGAAGCTCGAAGCCATGCCTGAGCTAATCGATCGGTTGTACAAGCGGCTCGCGTAGCGCGCACACCTCGGATTCGTTCTTCTACCGCGGGATCTCTGATGAGCGCTCGCGGATGTGCCGCAGCGCTTCTTGCGTCCCGATGTCGAGCCATATGTCGGAGAGCTCGAAGCCCCGAACGTCGCGACCCTCACGACAGAGAAGATCCATGTAGCTACCGGGCCACTCGGCTCGGTGGAGGCCGGCCCATGTGTCGACGCGTGCCGCCGCGCAGCCCCATACCCATTCCGACGCCGGCTCCGCGGGTTTCACATCGATGCCCGTTATCCGACCCGTCTGGCCGAAGACCACGACATCCGAGCGTGTCAGGTCGGACGCGGCGATCCGGAAGAGGCCGAGGCCCACGTCCGCGCCTTCGTGGACGGCAGCGACGACGGGCCGATAGCCGTCGACCGGCTCCCAGATCGTGTCCGGGAAGCCGATGAGCGCGATGTCGTCGCCGGCGAGGGCGGCCACTCCGGCCAAGAACGACTCGCTGACCGTCGCCGGATGCCCGAGGACGATCTCAGCGCCGATCTCCTCGGCATGCGCGATCAGGTCTTCCTTCTCGGGCCGTGTGACGATGCGGAGCCTCGTGCAGCCTCCAACGCGCATGCGCTCGACGAGGTAGTCGAGGACAGGCCTCCCGCCGATCTCCAGCATCTCCTTCGAACCCACCAGAGGTTGCAGGCGCAGCGCATGGCCAGCAGCGGGGATGACGCCGACGATCTCCACGTTGCGCACATCCTCGCACCGCTGCGCGGCTAAGGTGTCTCTCGCCACGGGGCGTGGCGCAGCCTGGTTAGCGCGCTTGACTGGGGGTCAAGAGGTCCTGAGTTCGAATCTCGGCGCCCCGACTGGAACCGAAAGCTCTTGCGCCTTGGGGAGCCGTGTTGCAGGCTTCCAGGGCAATGGTCCCCGAGGCGCAGCTCGACCCGACCGAGCACGGGCTCTTCCCCAAGGGCGAAGGCTGGTTCACCTTGAACGCGCGCGACGCGCAATGGTTCTCGGGTCCAGGCCGCTCCGCGATCTGCGAGTCCGAGGGCGACGCGGACTTCGCGCAGCTCGGAATCTTCCTGAGCGTGCTCGAGCCGGGCGTGCCGATGGCGATGTATCACTGGGAGAACGACCAGGAGGACTTCCTCGTTCTCTCGGGCGAGGCGCTGCTCATCGTCGAGGGCGAGGAGCGGCCGCTACGGCAGTGGGACTTCGTGCACTGTCCGCCCGGGACGAGACACGTCGTCGTCGGCGCCGGAGAAACGCGATGCGTCGTTCTCGCGGTCGGCGCCCGCCAGCATCAGCCGGGACCGGATTGGGGCGCCTACAGCGTGGACGAGGCGGCGCAGCGCCACGGCGCCGGTGTCGGGGAAGAGACCACGGACCAGCACGTCGCGTACGCGCGCTTCGCCAAGCGCGACCCGACCCGTTATCGCGAGGGTTGGCTCCCCGACTAGCTGGAGCCGGGCGCACGTGGTTTGTCGGTCTCGTAGATTCCCAGCTTCGAGCAGACTCCCCTCGACATCCGATGCGAAGGAGGCAGGACATGGCAGTTGCACGCGTCACCGAGATCAGCTCGACATCGAGCACCAGCTTCGAGGATGCGATCAAGCAGGGCCTCGAGCGCGCGAACTCAACTCTCCGCAATGTGAAGAGCGCGTGGATCAAGGAGCAGCAGGTTCGCCTGGACGGAGGCTCGGTCACCGAGTACCAGGTGAACATGCTCGTCACGTTCATCCTCGACGAGTGATTTGGCGCAAGACCGGAATCCGCTAGCGCGGATTCCGGTCGCGCAACCCGAACCCCTTTCTGGGGTGCCCGGGGAAATAGAGAGCTCCGGGGTGTGAAGCAGGCAGCCTTCGAACACTCCCTCGCGTCGCAGATCTGACGGACATCGTCAGTCCATGAGCGCGCGTACGGCGACCCGGTCGACCGGGTCGCCGGCGGCGATGAGATCGCGCGCTGCGTCCACCTTGTCCCACACGTCCCAGAGCAGGAACCCGCGCGGCTTGTCGTCCTCTACGTAGCAGACGACGCCTTTCCGGTTCGGCTCGGCCCATTCGGCAACGGTGTCGAGACGGGAGTCCACGTCGCCGACGGCCTCGTAGCCGAGGTCGAAGAGATCGGAGTAGAAGAACGGGAGGTAGCCATACGGCGTGTCTGCCCCCGCCATGTTCGCCCCCACATATCGCCCGTGCGTGTTCGCATGATTCTCGTGCTCCACCCGCCGCAGCCCGCCGAGCACGGTGGCGGGGAAGCGAGCTACGTCGCCGGCGGCGAAGACGTCGTCGTGCCCTTCGACCCGCCCGTACTCGTCCACGAGCACGCCATCGTCGATCGACAGCCCGGCCTGCTCGGCGAGATCCGTTCGCGGCTCGATTCCGAGCCCCGCGACGACGACATCGGAGTCGATCGAACGGCCGTCAGCGGTGACGACGCGGAAGCCCGCGTCTCCCGCGCGAACGATTTCGGCGACCTTCTCCCCCGGAAGGACGTCGACACCCGTGGCCCGGTAGTAGTCGTTGACGAACAACGAGAGGTCGGCCGGGAACACCTTCGCGCCGATTCCTGCGTCCGGGAAGACGATTGTGACCGCGCATTCGTTCAGCGCCAGCGCAGCGGCGATCTCGGAGCCGATGAAGCCTCCCCCGATCACGGTTACGCGCACGCCGTCGCCCGCGAGCGCGCGAAGACGGTGGTAGGTGTCGAGCGTGCGGTAGTAGATGACGTCGTCCGGAGCGGACGGGAAGCGACGCGGCGTCCCTCCGGTCGCGAGGAGCAGCCGCTCGTAGGAGTGCTTCTCACCCGCGTCGTCGGCGACAGTGCTCGCGTCGAGATCGAGCGAGACGATCGTGCGGCCAGTGCGGATTTCGACATCGAGATCAGGCGTGCCTCGCCAGATCGAGCTCTCTTCCTTCCCTTTCCAAAGCCCCTTCGTCAGCGGCGGCCGGGCGTATGGGTCATGCGATTCTTCGCCGAAGAGCCCGATCGAGCCGTCCTTGTCGTGGTCGCGGATGCCCTTGCACGCCGCATCCCCAGTCATTCCACCGCCGACGATGAGGTACCGATAACCAGCCACCTCGCCTGATCCTAGCCTCAACTATCCGGAGCGCTAGTTAGAGTCCTGCACGGCGTGACGAGTGCGCGACTGTCCTCTGCGGCCGTAGTGGTTCTCGCCACGCTACTCGCGTTCCCGGGCGGCGCCGGGTCGAGTGCGGCCCCGGCCGCGAGCACCGCCGAATCTGCGATCTTCTACTACCCCTGGTACTCGACCCCGGTTCGCGACGGCCGCTGGGCGCACTGGTACGTGGAGCGCGAGGGTACATCCGTTCTTTCTACGCCGTACTTCCCGAGCCGCGGGCTGTACTCATCGTCGAACGCGAAGCTCGTCAACGCGCAAATGCGCGAGATCGCCGGCGCCGGCGTCACCACTGTTGTGGTCTCGTGGTGGGGCGTCGGCTCGCCGGAGGCAGACCGGCTCCCGCTCGTCGCGCTCGCCGCAGAACGGCACGGTCTCGAGGTCGCCATCCATCTCGAGCCGTATCACGGGCGCAGCCCACTGAGAGCAGCGGCCGACATCGCGCGTCTGCAGGAGACCGGAATCACCGATTTCTATGTCTACGACGCCGATCGCGCCCCTCCAGCCGAGTGGTCGGACGCGCTTGCCGAGGTGGACGGCGCGCGCATCTTCGGCAACACGACGCTCGTGGGACGGGCGAAGGCGTCGAGCTTCGACGGCCTCTACACGTACGACGTCGTCACCTGGAGCGGTTCCACCTTCCGCCGCATCTGCACGCAGGCGCACCGCGCCGGGCTCCTGTGTGCGCCATCCGTCGGACCTGGATACGACGCGCGTCTCGCGACGAGCGACAGGGCCGTGAAGCCGCGGCTGCACGGCGCCACATACGACCGGATGTGGAAGACGGCGCTCGAGGCCGACGCTGACCTCGTCACGATCACGAGCTACAACGAATGGCAGGAAGGCACGCAGATCGAGCCTGCCCAGGCGCAGGTCGAGCGACCGGGATACGAGGGCGCGTGGGGAAGCCACGGGCTGGCCGCACGGCGTGCGTATCTGCAAGCGACGGCGCGCTGGACTGCGCACCAACAGGATCGTCAGTAGAGCGCGGCCGCGAGCCGCCGGCGATACGCGACCGTCACCGGGTCGTCCTGCCCAAGGTGATCGAAGATCGCCACCGCCAGATCGCGGAGCCTCTCTCTGTCGGCAGACGCCGCGTCGCGTATGGCCTCGAGGACGAGGCGGAGCGCGTTCTCCTCCTCGCCGGCCTCGAGAGCGCTCAAGACGTCCGGGAGTTCGCCGCTCTCACGGAGCTCGGCCAGCGCGCTTTCCAGGCGCGGAGGCGCGAGCAGCTCGTCGATGAACGTCGCGACCCCGACCGGCGAGCGCACGCCCACGAACCCCGACACGATGCGTCCGTCCCGGAAGCCCTTGACCGCGGGAATGCCCTGGATGCCGTGCTGGGCGGAGAGCGCGGGATTCGCGTCGACGTCGATCTTGGCCAGCTCCACGGCCCCTGCGCGGCTTTCGACCTCGAGTTCCAGCACGGGACCGAGCGCTCGGCACGGCCCGCACCACGCGGCCCAGAAGTCCACGATCACCGGGACCTCGCGAGACCGCTCGATGACCTCTCGCTCGAAGGTCTTCTCGGTGACGTCTGTCGCGGTCATGTCTGTCTTACAACGCGGGACCTGTCGCGGATCATCCCTTGACGACGTCGGCTGCGCAGCCGGCCACGAGCGCGCCCGCGACGTGCTCGGGAGCGACTCCCTGGAGAGAACGGCGCCCGAGGTCGATCTCGATTCCCGGCCAACTCTCCAACCCAATTGCGCGAGCGCCGAGCTCCGAGCCGAAACGAAAGAGCTCGTCCGTCGAGAAGATCCCACGCCGGCCGGTCTGGCGGCGCGCGATCCCCTCGAGCTCGCGGAGCTCCTCGAAGGGGTCGATACGCACGTTCGAGTCGGTCCCGATACAGAGAGGTATTCCACGACCGCGGATCCGCTCGGCGGGCAGGAAACCGTCGCCGAGGTCCGCCTCCGTGGTCGGACAAGCGCAGATGATGGCACCGGTCGACGCGAGAAGATCGAGCTCCGCTCCATCGGCATGCGTCGCATGGATGACGGTAGTCCGCTCCCCGAGACACCCGGAGCGGGCGAGGAGCTCGATCGGCCGGCAACCGTGCTCGGCAAGGCACTCCTCGATCTCCTTCGGCTGCTCGTCGGCGTGCACGTGCAGGGGAATCCGCTCGCTCTCCGCGTAGCGCCCGATCTCCTCGAGCCAGTCGACCGGGCAGGCACGAACGGAATGAGGGGCGAGGCCGACACGTATGCCATCAGCTCGGAGTTCCTCGATCTCGGAGAAATACGCTCGTGCCGACTCTTGCCGGAAGCGGGAGAGACCGCCGCGAGCGTATGCCACGTGCAGGAGCACCAGCTCGATACCTGCCGCAGCGGCCGCTTCTCGAGCGGCGAAGGCCTCGGGGAGTCCGAGATAGTGGAACTCCCCGACCGCCGTGAAGCCTGCAGCCCGCATCTCCCGGTACGCGGCCTCATAGGAGACACGGACAAGGGCGGGTGTCTGCCGCTCGGCCGCGGCGAGCATGTTCTCCCGCCAAGCCCAGAAGTCGCCGCCGGCGGCCCGGCCCCGCAGCGCCCGCTGGAACGTGTGGCTGTGCGCGTTGACGAAACCCGGCAGCGAAAGGGACTCGGCCACGAGGCGCGACGCTACCACCGTGGGGGGTCTGACCCCCACAGGTCTGACCCCGGCTCGTAGGCTTTACCCGTGATCTCGCGCGACCATCGACGACACATCCCGAACGCGCTTACGCTGGCGCGCTTTGCCGCGATTCCCGTGTTCGCCTGGCTCTATTTTCGCGCAGGGGACGGCGCGGCGTGGGGGGCGGGGCTCTTCTTCGCCGGTGCTGCGCTGACAGACCAGATCGATGGCTACCTCGCCCGGCGCTGGGACGTGCATTCCGCGTTCGGAAGGGTGGCGGATCCTCTCGCCGATCGGCTGATGATCGGCGCTGCGATCGTCTTGATGTGGGCGACCGGCCGGATCCCGCTCGGCGCGGCGATCATCGTCCTCGGACGTGATCTCGCGCTGATCCTCGGATACAAGCTGCTCGCTCCCCGAGGCTTCGAGCTGGAGGTGACCTTCCTGGGCAAGCTCGCGACCTGGATCTTGTACGCAGCGCTCGGATTCGTGCTCGTGACGGATGAGGGGACGGCTTGGCCGATCGTTTTCCTGTGGATCGGCGTCGCGCTGGCACTCGCCGCAGGGCTGCAGTACTTTCTGCAGGCACGACGTGCGCTCACGAAGTCCCCGGAGACACTGGCGTAGGGCGAGGGCCTGCCTCGCCCGCTACAAGTCCCGGGATCGGGGAGGGACGGCGAACCCCGCCGCGAATGTAAACTCTCAAGCTGAGGTTGACCCCTCGGAACGGGTGCTGCTTTACTCACGTGACCGACGAGGAAAGGCGACCGGTGGATCCACATCCCGACCTGTCCACAATGTCCGACGACGACCTTCGGGCCTTGATCCGCGAGCTCGAGAAGGAGGAGGACGAGGTCTCCTTCCAACGCCGCGTGCTGCACGGCCGGATCGACATCCTCCGCGCCGAGCTCGTCGCGCGGCTCCGCGAGCAGGTGAGCGCGGGAGAGGCAAAGCTCGCAGATGTCGGACGGCTCAGCGAGATCCTGACCGCAAGGGCGTCCCCGAAGGCCGACGACGAGTGATCGCTCTGTCCAGCTCGTACCTCCGCGCGTTCCTCGGGCGGCGCTCGTGGTGCGGCGCCCGAGGGCTGAGTTCGAGTAGCACCGCTCCGGGGAGCAGCGTGCCGCGAGCTATGCCAGGCGCCGGCGGAGCGGGAGATGCCTATCGGCTAGGCCCCGCGGGAGCCGGCGCCGGCGAGGGGCGCGCGTGAGTCACGTCTATTGCCCTGAGTGCGGCTTCCAGAATCCGGAGACGTCCAACTACTGCTCGCGCTGCGGCGCGCTCATTGTCCCGGAAGCGGGCGCCGAGACCACGATGGCGTTCGACGTGGACGAGGGCGGTGAAGAGGGCGAATCCCTCCTGGAAACCCTCGGAATCACGGGTCCCGCGCTCGTCGTGCGCTCGGGTGGCGGCATCGCCGGCCAGCCGTTCCAACCGACGGGCGCCCTGACCCTCATCGGCCGGTCGCCCGAGTGCGACATCTTTCTCGACGACGTGACCGTCTCGCGCCGCCACGCAGAGATCGCGCGTACGGATGACACCTTCACGATCCGCGATCTCGAGAGCCTGAACGGCACCTACGTGAACCGCAAGCGCATCGAGTCGACGGTGCTCGAGGACGACGACGAGGTGCAGATTGGCAAGTACCGGCTGACGTTTCTCCAGCGATGAGCACCGTGACGACTCGGCGACGAGAGCGGGGAGGAGCCGACCCGGGCCTTCTCACCATCGGAGCCGTGTGCGAAGAGCTCCGCGACGCGTTCCCGGATATCTCGGTGTCGAAGATCCGCTACCTGGAGGATCAGGGGCTCATCGTGCCGCGCCGGACGCGGGGTGGATACCGCTTGTTCTCCCCGGACGACATCGAGCGCCTGACGACCATCTTGCGCCTCCAACGCGACGAGTTTCTGCCCCTGCGCGTCATCCGAGAGGCGCTCGACGGCCCAGGAGCCTCGCCGGACCGAACGAGGCGGCGGAGCGTCGGTCTCACCGAGCACGAGGACGAGATCGACAGCGCCGAGCTGTGCGAGCGTGCATCGGTCTCTCCCGATTTCGTGAAGGAGCTCGAGGAGTACGGCGTCGTCCTCTCACGAGTCGCGGGAGGCGAACGCCTCTATGCGGAGAGCGAAGCCGACATCGCCGCGTCGTGTGGCCGGCTGGCGCGCTTCGGGATCGATGCGCGTCACCTACGGACGTTCCTCACCGCGACGGGGAGGCAGGCGTCGCTCGTGGAGCAACTCGTCGCACCTGGTCTGCGATCGCGCAACCTCGAGCGGCGGAAGGGAGCGCTCGACGATCTCGAGTCGCTGGCCCGGGTCGCGCAAGAGCTGTCGCACCTGCTCTTCCTCCGCGAGCTGCGCGGCGCGGTGGAGCGAAGCTCTTGACCTTGGACCTCCGCGATCGCATCTTCGACGTCCCCGACTTTCCCACCAAGGGGATCGTGTTCAAGGACGTCATGCCGCTGCTCGCCGATCGCGACTACCTCATGGAGACGGTACGTCTGCTCGCCGAGTGGTCGCGACCGCGCGATCCGGACTTGATCCTCGGCGCCGAGGCGCGGGGCTTCATCTTCGGCGGCGCGCTCGCCTACGAGCTCGGGGTCGGCTTCGTCGCCGCCCGCAAGCCGGGCAAGCTGCCGCGGGAGACAGTGGAGGCGACCTACGCGCTCGAGTACGGGACGGACAGCCTGCATGTGCACCGTGACGCGATCGCTCCCGGCGCTCGTGTCATCGTCCTCGACGACGTGCTCGCGACCGGGGGGACGGCCAGGGCGAAGGTGGACCTCGTCGAGCAGCTCGGCGGCATCGTGGCGGGCGCCCTCTTCGTGATCGAGCTGACGTTCCTCGGCGGACGCGAACAACTCGAAGAGTACGAGATTCACTCGCTAATCCAGTATTAGAGGCTTGCAAAGCCTGGCCTGAAGGAGCGCGCGGCGTCCGACCGCTCCACTACAACAAGAATATGTACGACCCGCTGACGAGCACGTACTCGTTCGCGTGTCCGAGAGGACCGGAGGCGAACGTGCCGCTCTCCGCCTTCCGCTTCCTCGAGCGCCTCCCGGCGGCGGTTCATCCCGCCGTGTACCGGGTGCTCTTCGAATGCCGGTGCGGGAGGGAGCACGTGGGGCTCGTCTCACACGACGACCTCGACTGGGCCCCCCTCGGAACCGCATCGAGCGTGACGTTCAGAAACCTTCTCACCTCTCGTGACGACTCCCTGGCGACCGAGCTCGCCGACGTCGCCGCTTCGCGCATCCGAGCGGGGGAGTGGCCGTGGAGCTTCTACTGCTGCCTCGAAGGGCGCGCGCGCCCGACGACGCCCTCGTCGTTTGCCGTAATCGCGCCGGGTGAGAGCTCGTTCGCCGTGGCCGTGCAGTGTCCGGTTTGCTCCGCGGTGTCCATCAATCTCGTTTCCCGGGAGCACGTGGATCTGCCCTTCTGGAACGATCGGCGCATCGGCGTCGTGGAGCACGTGTTTCGGCGAGATGCGTTGCGGGCAATCGAGGAGTTCCGCGCGGAGGTGCACTCGGTCCGCTTCGACGAGAGGAGGCTCGATCTCGAATTCTGACCCCCATCTGCCCGATCCTTCCCTCCCGCCAGGGATCGACACGCCGCGCGGGCTCGCCGATAGACGCCACATGAGCGCCGCCACTCTCACCAAGATCGCGCCGGCAGCCTCGTCGCGTCTGCTCGCGGACGTCAACGCCCTGGCCAAGTCCGACTCTGGCCAACGCGGCACCGCGCTCGTCCGCCTCGAGGCCGCGCTTGGTCGCGACTTCGCCGACCGCCTCGTCGCCGCACTCAGCGCGGAACGCCCCGACCGAAACTAGTGGTCTGACCGGCAACGTTCGCCGGGTCCCTGACCCACGATCATGCGGCGCCGGAAGCCGCCCTCGCCCTTGACAAGGCCTACAGGCCTTGCCCGCGGACGATGACGGCCTCCGGCTTGGTGCTCGTGACCCAGGAACCGGGCAACGTTGCCGGTCAAACCACTAGT
>Ga0136620_10001839_pt1 | contig 10084 bp, 11 predicted proteins | sample AntDrymUQ4162106_2_FD_104806 | JGI IMG/M metagenome (GOLD analysis project Ga0136620, IMG submission 104806) | Polar desert sand microbial communities from Dry Valleys, Antarctica - metaG UQ416 (21.06) | ecosystem: Environmental > Terrestrial > Soil > Desert | place: Antarctica: Dry Valley... | reverse complement strand
TAGTCGACGACGGGATCGCGGTTGGTCGCCTGATTGCAGGCCAGCCGAAGGCTGTTGAGGCTCAGCGGATAGGCGTCGGGCGTGGTGCGCTGCTTCTCGATCAGGCAGCCGAGGACCCGCACCTCGGCGGGAGAGAGATCGCGGCGGATCACGGGCACCGCGCGCAGAGCGCTTCGTGTGGCCACACGGGCTCGCCACTGTACCCGGTGCATCGCCACCAGTTGCCTATACCCTGACCCCATGCCCTCCCGTCTGCTCGCCCTGCTCGTCACCGTCACCGTCGCCGGAGGGGGGCTCGCGCTCACGTCCTGCGGCGCCGAGGAGGCTGCGGGGGTCAACGCCGCTCAGGCGGCCGAGGCCACAGGCAAGCAGGGCACGGCCCGGATGACGATGAGCATGAAGATGAGCGGCCTCGGTCTGCCGAATCCAATGAGGCTGAAGGCCGACGGCGTTACCGCGCTGCGTGAGCCGCGCGCGCGCATCAGGATGGACCTCGGATCGCTGCTCGCCCTGGCCGGCGCATCCCGGGAGACCAAGGGCGGCCTCGAGATGCTGATCGACGGGGCGGACTTCTACGTCAAGCCCCCCAAGCTCGATGGCCTGCGCATCCCCGGCGACAAGTCCTGGGTGGCACTTGACCTCCGCGCGCTGGCCGAGGCCGCCGGCCTGCCGGCCGATGGTCTCGGCGCGATCTTCGCGCTCGATCCGTCCTCCCAGATGCGGGCGCTGAAGGCGGCAAAGGGCCTGAAGGAGGTCGGCAAGGAGGACGTCGGCGGGGTGGAGACCACGCACTTCAAGGGCACCTACCGCCTGTCCGACTTCATCGCCGGGCTACCCGAGGCCAAGCGGGCGCAGGCGCGCAAGGCCGTCGCTGCCATGAAGCGCATCGGCGGTAAGGAGGCCGGTCTGGACAGGCCAACCCCGGCGGAGCTGTGGGTCGACGAGGACGACCTGATGCGGCGGATGCGCGTGAGCTCGAAGCTGCCCGCGCAGAGCGGCGTGCCCCCCGGCTCCTTCGTGATCGACTACGAGCTGCGCGACTTCGGCGCGAAGCTCGATACCACCGCCCCCCCGGCCTCCGAGAGCTACGACGCCACCGGCGCTCTCGGCAAGGCGCTGAAGGGCCTCCCCCGGGCCACGAGGTAAGCGAGCTCGCTCAAAGGCGCTGATCGGCCGTCTCCGAGCACACACATGAGGTACTGAACTCGGCCTCACGCCGGGTCCGGTTGGGCTAAACGGGAGGGTAAACCGAGAGGCGGAGCTTCACAGAACCTTCTCGCCCTGTGCCCCGGCATTCTTGGGCTCACCATCCTCCGCCGATCCGCCGTCCGCCGCCGACTCCTCCTCCGCCGACTCGCCCTCCTCCGACCGGCCGTCCGCCGACTCGTCCTGAAGCGCCTCTCCGTCAACGCTCTCGCCCGCCTCCACGGACTCAACCGCCGCCCCGATCGCGTGGAAGCCGCCGTCCACGTGGATGATCTCGCCGGTGATCCCGCGCGCCAGATCGGAGAGCAGGAAGCACACCGCGTCTGCGACGGGCTTGGGGTCACCCACGTCCCACCCGAGCGGGGCCTGCTTCTGCCACGCCGCCGCAAGGTCCTCGAAGCCCGGGATGCCGCCCGCGGCGGGCGTGTCCAGCGGGCCGGCAGAGACGAGGTTCACGCGCACGCCGGACGGGCCGAGGTCGCGCGCGAGGTAGCGCCCCACGGCTTCGAGCGCCGCCTTGGAGACCCCCATCCAGTCGTAGGCCGGCCAGGCAACAGAGGCGTCGAAGTCGAGCGCAACGAGGCCGCCCCCGCCCCCCATCAGCGGATGCAACGCCGCGGCGAGCGATTTGAACGAGTAGGCGCTGGTCTCAAAGGCGGCTGACGCGCTGCTTGCCGGCGCGCCGAGGAAGTTTCCCCCGAGCGCGTCCTCGGGCGCGAAGGCGATCGCGTGCAGCGCACCGTCCACGCCTCCCCAGCGGGAGTCGAGCTCGCCGGTGAGCGCCTCGAGGTCCTCCGGCTTGTTCACGTCGAGCTCGAGCACGTCGGGCGGAGAGGGCAGCTTGGCGGCGGCCCGTTCGGTCATCCGACGCCCGCGGCCGAACCCTGTGAGCAGCACCTCGGCGCCCGCCAGCTGTGCCTGCTCGGCTACCGAGAACGCGATGCTGCGACGGGTGATGACACCCGTGACGAGAATGCGCTTGCCCTCGAGGCTCACGCGCACTCCTTCTCGCCCGGGGAGCGGTGGTCGGCCAGGGCCTCGAGCACCTCGGCCGCCGCGCGGCGGTGCCCGATGGCGGAGGGATGAAAGCCATCCTTGCCCACGTTCGCGCGGTCTGCCACCCCGGGGTGCTCACTTAGCTCCAGGCAGAGCGCCCCGTTGGTCTCTGCCGCTCCCCGGATCACGTCGTTGGCCTTGGCGATGCCCTCGACCACGCGCTTGCGGGTGCGGGGCCTCAGGTCGGCAAACCTTCCGGGGTCCGGATAGGTGGCGGTCACGAGCGTGGCTCCCGGCAGCTCGCCGCGCAGGCGGCCGAGCAGACCGTCGAAGGCAGCCTCGAACGCTTCGTAGTCGGGGCGCACCGAGAGGAGCACGTCGTTGGCCCCGCAGACGAGCGACACCAGCGCCGGCCGCAGCTCGAGCGCCGGCTCGAGCTGGGACTCGGCCACGTCGTCGGTCGTGGCGTTCACGCGCGCGAAGTTGAACAGCTCCACGCGCTCCCCCCGAGCGCGCAGCCCTCGAACCGTTAGCTCGGGCCACGGCGTCGAGCCGTCGTCTTCCAGCCCCGCGCTGAAGCTGTCGCCCAGGGCGACGTAGCGCTTCACGGCGAGGCTCACAGCGGGACGTTTCCGCGCCCGTAGCCGTGGCGGTGATCGCCGTCGAGCACGCGCAGGGCCCACTGCAGCCGCCCGCGTGTCTGATCGGGAGTGACCAGCTCATCGACATGGCCCTCGGCCACGGCGATCTCGGCCTTCAGCCGCTCATCCGTGTACTCCTCGGCCAGCCGGTCGCGCTCAGCCACGGGATCGTCAGCCGCCGCGATGTCGCGGCGGTTCACGATCGCCACCGCCTGCTTGGCGCCCACGACCCCGATCTCGGCCCCGGCCCAGGCCAGCACCAGGTCGGCACCGAGCGACTTCGAGTTCATCGTGATGAAACCGCCTCCGTAGGCCTTGCGCAGGATCACCGTGATCTTCGGAACCCGCGCCTCGGCGAAGGCGTGCAGCAGCTTGGCGCCGTGGCGCAGCACCCCCGCGGCCTCCTGCCCGGTACCGGGCAGGAACCCCGGCGTGTCGACCAGCACCACGAGCGGCAGGCCGAAGGCGTTACACGTGCGCACGAAGCGCGCGCCCTTCTGAGCGGAGGTCGCGTCGAGCACGCCGCCGAGCCAGCGCGGCTGGTTGGCCACGAACCCCACCGGCTGCCCGTCGATCCGCCCGAACGCGGTGACGAGGTTCCGCGAGAACTTCGGGGCGAGCTCTAGCAGCTGCGACCCGTCGGAGAGCCCACGGATCACGTCTTTCACGTCGTACACCTTGCGCGCCTCGGAGGGAACGTTGGCTCCGGGGTCCTTGACCACCGGCTCGCAGGGCGGCTCGCTCTCGCAGCGCTCACCCGAGGCGCTGGGCAGATATCCGAGCAGCTCACGCGCGATCGCGACCGCGTCGACGTCGTCCTCGGCCTCGAGGTGGCAGACGCCGTTTCGGCCTTGTACGCGCGGACCGCCGAGCTCGGCTCCCGTCACGTCCTCGCCCGTGACCTCCTTGACGACTCCCGGACCGGTGAGGAACATGCTCGAGGCCTTCGTCATGACCACGAAGTCCCCCAGCGCGGGGGAGTAGGCCCCGCCCCCGGCTGCCGGGCCGGTGATCACGGCGATCTGCGGCACGCGGCCGGACAGGAAGACCTGCTCGCGGAAGATCTTCCCGTAGCCGTCGAGGGCGGCTATGCCCTCGTCCATCCGCGCCCCGGCGGACTCGACGAACGACACGACAGGCGCCCGCGCGTCACGGGCCATCTTCAGCAGGCGGACGATCGACTCGCCGTGCGCGGCACCGAGGGACCCGCCGACGAAGGAGCCGTCCTGGGCGTAGCAGAAGACCGCCCTCCCTTCGACCTCACCCGCACCCACCACCACGCCGTCGCCCGGTGCGCTTCGCTTCGAGCGGGAGGCGATCTGAGTGCGGAACAGGTGCAGCGTGCCAGGGTCGCACAGCCGCTCGAGCCGCTCGAGGGCGGGCAGGCGCTCGGGCTCCTTGGCGGGCTCGGGTCCCTGCTCTGCCACTTCCGGTAGAACGGCGAGTTTCATGAGGCCTCCATGCAGATGACTGCGTTGTGTCCGCCAAAGCCGAACGAGTTGGATATCCCGATGCGTCTGCCGGAACCGTCCTCGGGCAGGGAGCCGGAGGCGCCGTTTGCCACCGCGGGCCCGGAGGCCGATCCGACGCCGGCCAGCTCCCTGTCGCCCGTCCTCGCGGCGATCGGCTTGGACTTGCCCGGCACGTAATCCAGGTCCATGCCCTCCTCGGCCTCCTCCCAGCCGATCGTGGGCGGCGCCACGCCGGCCCGCAGCGCGAGCAGCGTCGCAACCGCCTCGACGGCGCCCGCGGCGCCCAGCAGATGCCCGATCGTCGACTTGGTCGAGGACACCGGCACGTCCGCGGCGTGATCGCCGAGGGCGGCCTTGATCGCCTCGGTCTCGGCGCGGTCGTTCATCGGCGTCGAGGTGCCGTGCGCGTTCACGTAGGCCACCTCCTCCGGCTCGATGCCGGCGTCCGAGAGCGCCGCACGGATCGCCCGCGATGCTCCCTCGCCGGAGGGCTCGGGAGCGGTCAGGTGGTGGGCGTCGGCGGTGGCGCCGTAGCCCGTGAGGAAGCCGAGCGGCACGGCCCCGCGCGCGAGCGCGACCTCCTCGGCCTCGAGCACGAGCATCCCTGCGCCCTCGCCCATCACGAACCCGTCGCGGCGGGCATCGAACGGGCGGGATATCCCGGTGGGAGAGAGGGCCGCCATCACCGCGAACGCAGCCTCGGTGAGTGGCGTGAGCGCGGACTCCGAGCCACCGACCACGCAAGCGTCGGCGTCGCCGTACTGGACCATGCGCATCCCGGCGCCGATCGCGTGCGCGCCCGCCGCGCAGGCCGAGACCGTGCCGTAGCACTGCCCCTTCAGGTTGTGGCGCATTGCAACAGAGCCGCAGGCGGCGTTGGCCATCAACATGGGTATTGCGAGCGCCGAGATCTTCTTGGCGCCCTGGTCGCGCAGCACGTCGTGCTGGGACTCGATCGTGCCGATCCCGCCGATGCCCGTGCCGATGATGCAGCCGGTGCGCTCGGGCTCGACCGCACCGTCCTCCCAGCCGGCCTGCTCCAGCGCCTCGATCGCGGCTACCTGCGCGAGCTGCGTGAAGCGATCGGCCCGCTTTGTCTCCTTGCGCGTGAGGCGCTCTGCGGGGTCGAAGGCGTCGCAGCGCCCGAAACCGTCCTCGATCCCGCACTCACCCGCGGTCCAGCGATCGATGAGGGCGGGCGCTCCCACGCCCAGCGGGGTCACTGCCCCGACTCCGGTGACTACGACGCGCCGGCTCATGACGCCCGCTGCTCCACCACGTCAAGCGCCTGGCCGACGGTCTTCATCGTCTCCATGTCCTTCGCGGTGATCTCCACGCCCCACTCCTCCTCGACGATCTGTGCGAGCTCGACGAGATCGAGAGAGTCGAGATCGAGTGCCTCGAACTCCGCCTCGGGCTTGATCTCGTCCTTCTCGGCACCGAGCTCTACCAGAGCCTCGGTGATTCGCTCTGAGATCTGTTCCCTGGTCACTGTTGCTGCCATCTGTCTCTTCCTCCTTGGTAGTGGTCCATCAGGCGGTCATGCCGCCGTCTACGGTCAAAGTGGTTCCGGTCACGTACGCGGCCTCCTCAGAGGCGAGGAAGCGCACACAGGCGGCCACCTCCTCGGGCGTTCCAGCGCGCCGAAGCGGCACGGCCTTGATCGCCTCGTCGCCGAGATCCGCGGTCAGGTCGGTGCTGACGAAGCCGGGGGCCACCGCGTTCACGGTGACCTTCCGGCGCGCCACCTCGGCGGCCACGGTGCGCGTCACGGCGATCAGCCCCGCCTTGGAAGCCGCGTAGTTGGCCTGCCCGGGATTGCCGCGCAGCCCGACCACCGACGCGATGTTGATAACGCGGCCGAAGCGGGCGCGCATCATCGGGCTGATCGCGCGGCGGATAAGCCGGAAGGCGCCGGAGAGGTTCGTGTCGATGACCTTGGCCCACGCCTCGTCGTCGATCTGGGGAGTCAGCGCGTCGGCGGCCACGCCCGCGTTGTTGACGAGCACGAGCACCGGGCCAAAGTGCTCCTTGAGGGCTGAGAGCAGCGCGTCCGGCGTGGCCGGGTCGGCCACGTCGCCCTGGAGGGCCACGGCCTTTCCGCCCGCGGCCTCGATCTCCCCGACGACCTCGTTGGCGGCGTCCTCGCCGCTGTGGTAGTTGACGCCCACGGGCCAGCCTTCGCCCGCCAGCGCGCGGGCGGTGGCCGCACCGATGCCCCGCGAGCTGCCGGTCACGAGCGCGCAGCCCTCACGCATCGGGGGCTCCCCACTCGATCGTCATGGCGCCCCACGTGAAGCCGGCGCCGAAGGCGGAGATGAGCACGCGCGCCCCGGGCACGAGCATTCCGGCCCGCTGAGCCTCCACGAGCGCGATGGGGATCGTGGCCGCGGAGGTGTTGGCGTAGGTGCCGATGCAGTCGATGACGCGATCCGCGGGCAGGCCGAGGCGCTCGCCGACCGCTTTCAGGATGCGGCCGTTGGCTTGGTGGTACACGAAGACGTCGATGTCCTCCAGCGCGAGCCCGCCGGCCTCTGCGGCCTGCTCGGTGGACTCGCTCAGCCGCCTCACCGCATGCTTGAAGGTGTCCTGCCCGGCCATGCGCACGAGGCGCTCTTCGTTGGTCGCGTAGATCAGCTCGGGCCCGTCGACGCCATCGGAGCCCTGCACCGCCGGCCCGAGTCGCGCGGGGCCCCCGGCCGTGACAACAGCGGCTCCTGCCCCGTCGCCGAACAGGCCGGCGGTGGGCCGGTCGTCAGGGTCGAGGAGTCGGCTCATGATCTCTGCGCCCACCACGAGCACGCGCTCGGCGCGCCCCGCCTCGACCTGGGCGGCCGCGAGGTCGAGCGCCGAGACAAAGCCGGTGCAGGCGGCGCCGATGTCGATGGCGGCGACGTGTCCTGCTCCCAGCTCGGCGACCACGAGCGGCGCGGCATTGGGCAGCAGCTTGTCCTGGCTCGTGGTGGCCACAAGCACGAGGTCGAGCGAGGTGGCGTCGACCCCCGCGTTCTCGAGCGCCTCTCTCGCGGCAACCGCCGCCAGGGCGGCGAGCGTGGCGTCCGGGGCCGCGTGGCGGCGCTCCTGGATACCGGTGCGGGTCTCGATCCAACCGTCGGCGACCCCGAGCCTGCGGGCGATCGGCTCGTTGGGGACCACCTTCGGCGGCACCGCCATGCCGAGGCCGGCGATGCCGGCCGTGCGCAGGGGCGCAGAGGCGCCGTTTGAGGACAGCAGCGCGGCCGCGCCGGGGTGTTCGCCGGGGTGCATGCTGCAAGTGTCATCCCCGTCGCGGGGATCAGGTAACGCCCGGGACCCGCATACCCCCCGATCGGGGGGTTGGCCGCAAATTGCAGACACCGGACGGAAAAGCGCGGTTCACAGCTTGGAAATGCTGCGCTCACCGAGCCGACACCGCCTGCCCTTAGCTTGCCGGTCGAGCAGGTCAACCCCAGGGTCCGGGAGGACGCATTGAGCACTTCGATGGAGACAACCGTCGCCGACCGTGCCGCTGATCACGCAGTTAAGCGGCCGAGCGCCAGGGGCCGCTGGATCGACCACTGGGAGCCCGAGAACGAGGCGTTCTGGGAGAGCACCGGGAGGAGCATCGCCCGCAAGAACCTCATCTTCTCCATCTTCGCCGAGCACATCGGCTTCAGCATCTGGGTGCTGTGGACGATCATCGTCATCAACCTGGCCAACATCGGCATCACGATGTCGATCTCCGAGCTCTTCCTGCTCGTGGCGGTCCCCAACTTGGTCGGCGCGGCGCTGCGGATCCCGTACACCTTCGCGGTGCCGAAGTTCGGCGGGCGGGCCTGGACCACAATCAGCGCGTCGCTGCTGTTCATCCCGGCGCTGCTGCTCGCGATCGTCGTGCCGAGCGGATGGCTTGCCGACCAGAGCCATTCCACCCAGCTGTGGGTCCTGCTCGGATGCGCTGCCACCGCCGGCTTCGGCGGGGGCAACTTCTCCTCCTCGATGGCCAACATCTCGTTCTTCTACCCCGAGGGCAAGAAGGGCTTCGCGCTCGGCATCAACGCCGCCGGGGGCAACCTCGGAGTGGCGGTGGCTCAGCTTGTCGTGCCGCTGGTGATCATCGTCGGGATCCCGGCTGCGGCGGTGAAGCTCCCCGAGCACGAGGTGCACCTGGCCTACGCCGGAGTGATGTGGCTGCCGTTCATCGCGATCGCGGCGATCGGCGCCTGGCTGTACATGGACAGCCTCACCCAGGCAAAGGCAGACACGAAGTCCTACGTGACCTCGCTGCGCTACAGCCAGACGTGGATCATGTCCTTCCTCTACATCGGCACGTTCGGCTCGTTCATCGGATTCTCGTTCGCGCTGCCGCTGGTGATCAAGACCACCTTCCCCGAGTTCCTGGGCGGCCATCCCTTCATCGCCACCTACCTGGCGGGACTTGGATTCGTGGGCGCGCTGATCGGCTCGATCGCGCGCCCGCTGGGCGGCTGGCTGTCAGACCGCGTGGGCGGCGCCAGGGTGACCCTGGCGGTGTTCCTGGGGATGGCCGCTTTCACCGCGGCGGCGATCGTGGGCGTCGAGGAGCGCAGCTTCCCTCTGTTCTTCGGCTCCTACATGTTCATCTTCCTGCTTGCGGGCATGGGCAACGGCTCGACCTACCGGATGATCCCGTCGATCTTCGCGGTGCTCGGCCGCAAGGAAGCCGAGGAGAAGGGGCTCGACCCCAAGGAGAGCGCGGTGGAGTTCAAGCGGCGGGCGGCGGCGGTGATCGGCATCACCGGCGCGATCGGCGCCTTCGGCGGCTTTCTCATCCTCGTTGTGATCCGCCAGGCGAGCCTTGGGGTCTCCGCGCTGGTCAAGGCGGCCGAGACACCGGCGGATAAGGTGGCGGTGGCGGCGGCCCACGCCGACTGGTCGGTACCGGCCCTGTGGGTCTTCCTCGGCTCCTACGTGGTGTTCGCCGGCGTGACCTGGTTCTTCTATCTGCGCAAGAGCCTCGCCACCAAGAAGATCCCGAGCCTGGCCTACGCGGGGGTGTGAGCGGAGCAGCCGCCGGCTGCCTCGAGCGGCTTCTCCCTCGCCGTGCTACACTGTCGCACATGGAGGTTGGAGTTCGCGAACTTCGCAACCACACCGCGGACGTGATCGCCGCGGTGGAGTCGGGGGAGCGCGTCACGCTCACCGTCCGCGGCGACCCCGTGGCGGACATCGTCCCCCACGGGCGCAGGACGCGCTGGCTGGACGGCGGTCGTCTGGGGAGCGAGCTCACCGAGCGCGCGGCCGATCCCGCCCTGGCCGACGATCTCGCGGCGCTGGCCGGCCAGACCATCGACGAGCTTTGAGCGCCCTCACCGCGGGGCTGCTCGACACGTCCGTCTTCATCGCCAACGAGAGCGGGCGACCCCTCGGGACCCTGCCGGGACGCGTCGCGGTCTCCGTCGTGACGATCGGCGAGCTGCAGCTCGGGGTCCTCGCCACACCGGATCCCGAGCTCCGCGCCCGCCGCGCCGACACTCTCGCACTCGCACGTACCGCCGACCCACTGCCGATCACCGAAGCCGTCATGGTCGCCTGGGCCAGGCTTGTCAACGACTGTCGCGCAGCGGATAATCACCGCACCATCAGGCTCACGGACGCGCTGACCGCCGCCACCGCCGTAGAACACGGCCTGCCTGTCGTGACCCAGGACGAGGACTTCGGCCAGATAGCGCGCGCGCACCCTTCACTCACCGTCGCCCGCGTCTGAGGTCGGGCTGGACGACAGTCGGGGTGGATGGTATTTCGATGGTA
>Ga0136620_10001838_pt1 | contig 10084 bp, 8 predicted proteins | sample AntDrymUQ4162106_2_FD_104806 | JGI IMG/M metagenome (GOLD analysis project Ga0136620, IMG submission 104806) | Polar desert sand microbial communities from Dry Valleys, Antarctica - metaG UQ416 (21.06) | ecosystem: Environmental > Terrestrial > Soil > Desert | place: Antarctica: Dry Valley... | reverse complement strand
CCTGCACATCGACAACAACCTCAAGCCCGGCCGGTTCGTCGTCGACAGCCAGCTGCGCCAGGGCGAGAGTGGCATCGGCGTGGGCACGCTCGTGATGCCGTCGGGCGACCGGCACGACATCGGCGCCACGCCCCTCGTCGTCGGCCGACTCCCTGAGTGTGCCATCACGCTCTCGGACCAGAACGTCAGCCGCGAGCACGCCGAGGTGAAGGCAACGCCGAACGGGTTCGTCGTGCGCGATCTGGGTTCCACGAATGGCACGATGGTGAACGGCGCCCGGACCAGTGGCGAGCATCTGCTGCGCGATGGCGACATCGTGAGCTTCGGCTCGACCTACGTGCGCTTCGAGACGTCCTGACGTCCCCCGCCCCATGTCCAACCAAGTACTCGACATCCTCAAGATCGTCTTCCTCGGTCTGCTCTACCTGTTCTTCGCCCGCGTGCTGTGGGCGGTGTGGAGTGAGGTGCGCCGGCCGGCCACGGCCGGTCGCCGAGTCGATCCCAGCTCCGAACCGGAAATGCTCCCGGCATCCAAATCGTCTCGCGGACCGTCCAAAGGCAAGGGCGGTCGCATCGGTCGCCTCGTAATCATCGAACCCAAGCACCGCCGAGGCACGGCGTTCGCCCTCGGCAGCGAGATCACCATCGGACGCAACGACACCTGCACCGTCGCAATCGACAACGATGCCTTCGTGTCCGGCCTCCACGCCCGCGTGTTCGCTCTGGAGGGTCAGCCGATGGTGGAGGACCTGAACTCCACGAACGGCTCGTTCCTGAACGGCACCCGGCTGTCAGGCATGAAACTGCTCCACAGGGGCGACCGCGTCCAGGTGGGCTACACGGTCCTGGAGGCGCAGTAGTGGCACAGCTCGAGTGGGGATCGGTCACCCACGAGGGGCAGATCCGCACCGCGAACGAGGACAGCCTGCTGGTCGAACCCGGCGTGTTCGTCGTCGCCGACGGCATGGGGGGCCACCAGGCCGGCGAGGTGGCCAGCGCCCTCGCCGTCGAGCGCATTCGCCGCAACCTCCTCGGCAAGCCCGGCGTGCTCGACGCCGTCATCACCGCCATCAACGACGCCAACGCCGACATCCACGAGGCGGCTTCGGGTGACGAGACCAAGCAGGGCATGGGCACCACGGTCACCGCACTCGCCGTCATCGCCACGCCCAACGGCGACGAGGCGCTCGGCCTCGCCAACGTGGGCGACTCACGCACGTATCTCTTCCGCCACGAACGTCTGCGCCCCATCACGGTCGATCACAACTACGTCCAGGAGCTGATCGACAGCGGCCAAATCACGCCCGACGAGGCGCGCCAGCACCCGCGACGCAACATCATCACCAGGGCCCTCGGCATCGAGTCCGGCGTCAGGGTCGACGCTTGGACCATGCCACTCGTGCGCGGCGACCGATTCCTGCTGTGCAGCGACGGTCTCGTCGACGAGGTCACCGACGAGGACATCGCCCACGTCCTCGCCACCCATCCTGACCCTCAACGCACCGCCGAGCGGCTCGTGGAGATGGCGAACGACTCCGGGGGTCGCGACAACATCACGGTCATCGTCGTCGACGTGCTCGACGGCTCCGAACCGCCTGCGCACGACGAGATGGACCTGGAGCCGATCTGGGCGACGACCGGCGCCGGCGCAACCGCCGGCGCCGCCGAGCGCAGCGAGGACACCACCGAGGAGGTTGCGATCATCGGCGAGACGGCGCCAGGTGAAACCACCCCGGACGAGGCCGACCTCATCGCCGTCGCCAACGTCGTCGAAGCGGTCGAGAACGACCGGCGCAAGCAGGCCGGTGCCGACGCCGGCAACCAACCCGAGCCCGAACCCCGCGGCTTCGTGGCCGACGAGCTGCCGCCCGAACCCGACGAGACACGTGCACGACCAGCCGCAACGTCCGCAACGTCCGCAACGGCCGGCACCGACGACACCGCCACCGCTGACGGGACGGTCAAGACGAAGCGACGCCTCGGTCGCTTCTTTGCCGCCGTGCTACTTGCCGCCATCCTCGTCGCCGGCTTCGTGATCTTCGCCGCCTGGGCGCGGCGCGGGTACTACATGGCCTTCGATGACTCGGGTGACGTTGTCATCTACAAGGGCCACAAGGACGGCGTGCTGTGGTTCGACCCCACCGAACAGGGACGCTCGTCGCTGGGCCGCGACCGACTCGACGAGGAGTCGATCGCCCGCGTGGAGGCCGAGCCCGAGTTCGAGTCCCAGGCCAGCGCCGAGCGATACCTCAACGACGTGCTGACCCCCACCACCACCACCACGACGACGACCACCACCACCGCCGCCACAACGAGCACGACCGCACCTCGATCTACGACGACGGAGCCGCGATCGACCACTACGAGACCCGGCGCCACTCCCACGCGCACCTCACCGTCGCGCCGCACCACACCGGAGACCAGTTCCTGATGGCACGAGCCATGAACCTCGCCCGCCGGCGGCGCTCCGGCGAGCTGACGCTGATCATCATGGTGGCGCTGATCACCGGTGGCGGCTACATGCTGGCGGCACTGGGCACGAACTCGGAGATCCCGGCGCGCATCGTCCCGTTCCTTGTCGCACTCGTCGCCCTGCTCATCATCACCCACATCGCCGTGCGTCTGCTGGCCCGCGGCGCCGACGCAACGATTCTCCCCCTGGCGGCGTTCCTGCACGGCATTGGCTACGTGATGATCACGCGCATCGACGAACGACTCGCCGGGCTGCAGACCACGTGGAGCTTCGTCTCGGTGGCAGCGTTCATCGCCACGCTCGTCATCGTCCAGCGGGCCACCGACCTGGCGCGGTACAAGTGGCTGCTGTTCACAGCCGGCGCCGTGTTGCTCGTGCTGCCGATGGTCCCTGGCATCGGAACCACCTTCAACACGGGCGCCAGGATCTGGGTCCAGCTCGGGCCGATCAACTTCCAGCCAGGGGAGTTCGCCAAGCTGGCGCTCGCCATCTTCTTCGCCTCATACCTGGCCGATACGAAGGAGCTGATCGCCGCCGGTACGTGGAAGCTCGGGCCGATCCACCTGCCAAGCCCCCGCTACATCGCTCCCCTGCTGATCGCCTGGGGCTTCTCGGTGATGGTGATGGTGGGCGAGAAGGACCTCGGGTCATCGCTGCTGTTCTTCACCTTGTTCATCGTCATGCTGTGGGTCGCCACCCAGCGCATCATGTATCTGATCGCCGGCGCCATCCTGTTCGCCGGTGCCGCCTACATCGCCTGGCGCATCTTCGGCCACGTACAAGAGCGCGTCGACATCTGGCTCAACCCGTGGGCGGATCCGCTCGACGACGGCTACCAGATCGTTCAAGCGCTCTACGGGCTGTCCGACGGTGGGATCCTCGGCACCGGGCTCGGTGTTGGCAGCCCCAACACCGTGCCAGAAGCGCAGAACGACTTCATCTTCGCCTCCATCGGCGAAGAGCTGGGCCTCGTCGGGGCGGCCACCGTCCTGATCGGCTTCATGCTGTTGGTGGGTGCAGGTCTGCGCATCGCCATGCGCACCGAGAACAGCTTCGAGAAGCTGCTGGCCGTGGGCCTCACGACCATCATGGGCATCCAGGCGTTCATCATCGTCGGCGGCGTCATCAAGGTGATCCCCCTGACCGGCATCACGCTGCCGTTCGTGTCGTACGGCGGGTCGTCGCTGCTCGCCAACTACGTGCTGCTGGCGTTGCTGATCCGGCTCAGTGATTCCAGTGCCCGCCGCCTCGGCGAGCTGCCAGACGACCCACTGCTGGGAGAGCGCTGGTCGGCGTGGCGTCTTCGCCGTAGCCAACGCCGCACGTACCGCGGGGTGACCCCATGAACCGGCAGATCCGTCAGCTCGCCGCCGGCTTCATGGCGCTCTACATCTCCCTCTTCGTCGCCCTCAACTATTGGCAGGTCGAGCGCCAAGAGGACCTCAACTCCCGCGTCGACAACAAGCGCCAGATCCTCCGCGAGTTCAACCAACCTCGCGGTCCGATCATCACTGCCGATGGGGTGGTCGTCGCCGACTCGGTAGCCGCGCCACCGCCAGCGAGTACGACTTCCAGCGCCGCTATCCGACGGCCGACCTGTTCGCCAACGTGACCGGCTACTACTCCATCAGCTACGGCGCCACCCAGCTCGAGAAGTCGCATTCCGACGTGCTCGTCGGTGCCACCGGCCGCCAACGCGTCCTCGGTCTGGCCGAGCTGGTGGGCGGCCAGGGCGACAACTCCGGCACCGTGCGACTCACCATGCGGTCCGATCTCCAGCAGGTCGCCAAGGACGCGCTCGGCGAGCGCGAGGGCTCAGTGGTCGTGATCGAGATCGAGACCGGCGCCGTCGCCGCCTTGTGGAGCTACCCGAGCTACGACCCGAACCCGATCTCGGCTCTCGACTTCGAGTCGGCTGGCGACGTGCTCACGTTCCTGCAGGAGTCGCCTGGCGATCCGCTGCTGGCCAACGCCTACCAGCAGCGCTACATGCCAGGCTCCACGTTCAAGGTGCTGACCACCGGCATCGCCCTCGAAGCGGGCCGCATCAACACGCGCACGAAGTTCCCCACCGAGGTCGAGTGGGTGCCGCCCCAGACCGACAACCCGATCGCCAACTTCGAGAGCACGCCCTGTGGTGGCGACCTGCCCGAGGTGTTCGCCAGAAGCTGCAACATCCCCTTCGCTCGCACCGCCGTGGACCTCGGGCCCGCTGCGATGGTGTCCGGCGTGCAGGAGTGGGGCATCGGCGAAGAGATCCCGATCGACCTGCCGCGCCCAGTGGCCAGCACGTTCGGCAGCTCCGACAACCTCGATCAGGCTCTGGCGCTGCTGGCGATGCGCGGCTTCGGCGGCAACGAGGTCCAGATGGTGCCGCTCCACATGGCCATGGTGGCGGCCACCGTGGCCAACGGCGGCGAGATGATGAAGCCGTATGTCGTGGACGCCTCGATCGACCACTCTGGCCGGGTGCTCGAGCGCACGGAGCCAGAGGTGTGGAAACGACCGATCTCACCGGAGAACGCCCTCATCCTCAACTCACTCATGCAGGGCGTTGCCACCAGGGGCACGGCGTCGTGCTGCATCGCCCTCGCCGGCGGCATCCCGGTGGCGGCCAAGACCGGTACCGCTCAGCTCAACGACACCGGCGAGCCGGAGCGGTCGCACGCCTGGATCGTGGCCTTCGCGCCGGCCAACGAACCGCGCTATGCCGTCGCCGTGATGCTCAAGGGCACGAACGCCGAGATCTCCTCGAGCACCGGTGGTCGGCTGGCCGGTCCCATCGCCAAGACGGTGCTCGACGCGGCGATGGCGATCCCCGCCTGATCATGGACGCGTCATGGTGAACGGCAACGGCGATCCGATCGTCCTCAACGACCGGTACCAGATCGATCGCCGTATCGGCCGCGGTGGCATGGCCGATGTGTTCGTCGCTCGCGACCTGCTGCTCGACCGGCATGTGGCAATCAAGGTGCTGTTCCCCGAGTTCGCCACCGACCCGAACTTCGTGGAGCGCTTCCGCCGCGAGGCGCAAGCCGCCGCCAACCTCAGCCACCCCAACATCGTCAACGTGTACGACTGGGGTCGCTACTCGGGCACCTACTACATCGCCATGGAGTATGTGCAGGGTCGCACGCTGGCCGACATCCTGCGGGCCAATAGTCAGCTGACGGCGAAACAGTCGGCCGAGGTGGCGAGCGAGGTCGCTGCTGCCCTGTCGTTCGCCCACAAGGCCGGGCTCGTGCATCGCGACATCAAGCCGGCCAACATCCTGATCGGCACGAACGGTCAGGTGAAGGTGGCCGACTTCGGTATCGCCAGAGCGATGGGCGCTGCCGCCGAGTCAAATCTCACCCAGGCCGGCGCTGTGATGGGAACGGCCACCTACTTCTCGCCCGAGCAAGCCCAGGGCGGCCAGCCCCATCCGCGAAGTGATCTTTACTCGCTCGGCATCGTCATGTACGAGATGGTCGCCGGCCACCCGCCGTTCGTCGGTGACAACCCGGTAGGCATCGCCTACAAGCAGGTGCACGAAGCTCCCGAGCCGCTGAACCGGCTGGTTGCCGACATCCCCCGTGGGTACGAAGCGATCGTGGCGAAGCTGCTGGCCAAGGATCCCGGCCGTCGCTACCAGAGCGCCGACGAGCTGCGCGACGACCTGCGCCGCTTCCGCGCCGGCGAGGTGCCAGAAGCACTGGGGGCGATCCTCGGTGTCCAGAACGCCGCCGCCGCCGCAGCGGCAGCCGCGGCTACCCAGGCGCCGCGTACCATGACCATGGCCACCACGACCCCTGCCAGGGGTTCGGCGATCCCGATCCCGCCCCAGCGCATCGTCGACGAACAGCCGTCGCGCAGCGGCTGGTATGCGCTTGCCGCCTTCCTGGCGCTGATCGCTCTCGCCATCGGCGGCTATCTGCTGTACCGGGCGATCACGAACGGCGACGACGAGGGATCAAGGCGGCTCGCCAACTACGTCGGTCAGCCGCTCGACGACGTCACCGCGGATCTCGAGCGCTTGGAGATCGATTTCGCAGAGCCGATCAAGGACAACGACTCGAGACAGCCCCCCGGCAGGGTGGACCGCACGGACCCCGCAGCCAGAGAGCTCGTCCTCGACAGCCAGGAAGTGCGGATCTACTACAAGCCAGTGCCCGGCCAGGTGTTGATCCCCAATGTCAGAGGGCAGACTCCTGCGGAGGCCCGTCGCATCCTCGGTAGCCGTCGCTTGGAGATCGGCGACGAGACCGACGCCGCCTCCGACGACGTGGAGGCGGGTCTGGTGCTGCGCACCGAACCTCGGCGAAACCGTCAGGTGGCCGAAGGCTCCACGGTCAACATCGTGGTCTCCTCGGGACCGGAGTCGGTCGCCATCCCCGCCGACGTCGTCGGCACCGCAGAAGCCGATGCGAGGGCGCGGCTCGAAGGCGAACCGTTCAACTTCGTCGTGACGAGTCAACCCGTCGAGTCGAGCGATGTGGCCCAAGGGCTCGTGGTCGGCACGAACCCCGAGGTGGGCACGCAGGTGGCCCCAGCGAGCGCCGTCACGATGCTCGTATCCGGCGGGCCCGGGCAGGTGGCCGTCCCGACGCTCACGAGCCTCAGCGAGCAGGATGCCAGGACCGCGCTCACCAACGCCCGCCTCGACATCGGCAACGTCTCGATCGAGGATCTGGAGCCTGGCGATCCCAACGACGGCCTGGTCGTGGCCCAGAGCGTTCCGTCAGGCACGCCCGTCGACCCCGGCACGGCGATCTCCATCACGGTCGGCCAGGCGACGGAGCCGCCGCCGACCGAGCCACCGCCGACCGAGCCACCGCCGACGGATCCACCCACGACGACGACGACCGCGCCACCAACCACGACGACCTTGCCACCAACCACGACGACCTTGCCGCCGACCACGACCACCACCGCACCACCGACCACGACCACGACAGAACCGTCCTCTTCGTCGGCGCCCTGAGAGCGGGCGCGGCGAGCGGGGCGGATCAGATGCTGACGGCGGCGGCCAGCACGTTGGCGAGCAGGCGGTGACCGCCCTGCGAGAGGATGCTCTCGGGATGGAACTGCACGCCTTCCACCGCCAACCGCCGATGACGCACCCCCATCACGGTGCCGTCGGCAGTGCTGGCGGTGACCTCGAGCTCGTCGGGGATCGAGTCGGGCTCGATCGTCAACGAGTGGTAGCGGGTCGCCGTGAGCGGCGATTCGAGCCCTGCAAACACACCCGTGCCGGTGTGATCGATCTCCGATGTCTTGCCGTGCATCAGCTCGTTCGCCCCCACGATGCGAGCGCCGAACACGTGCCCGATGGCCTGGAGCCCGAGACACACGCCGAACACGGGCACACCGCGCTCACCGAACGATGTGACGGCTTCGCAGCAGATGCCGGCGTCCTCGGGCCGTCCCGGTCCTGGTGAGAGCACCACGGCCTCGGGTGCCAGCGCCACGGCCTCGTCGACGGTCAGGGCGTCGTTGCGGTGCACGATCGGTTCGGCGCCCAACTCGCCGAGGTACTGCACGAGGTTGAACACGAAGCTGTCGTAGTTGTCGATCACCAGCACCCGGGTCACCCCGGCCAACGTAGACTCTGGCGCCGTGGCTCCACCAAAGAGAAAGACCGGCGGTCGGGTGACCGAGAAGGGGACGCGTCCCAGCCTCACTCGCACGTCGGGCAAGTCGTCCACGACGACCAAGTCCGGTAGCACGTCGAGCGCCACGTCGCGGCGGATGGCGACCGGTCCGACGGCCGAGTCGTCACACGCCAGCTCGTCGTCGAGCCGCTACACGCCCCCGGTGCCGGTCTCGGTTCAGCACAGCCGCCCGTGGGTGCCGTTCCTGATGCTGGCGCTGATGGTGGCCGGCGGGCTCATGATCATGCTGCGGTACCTGGTGTGGACGGACAGCAACATCCCCACCATCCTCGGTCTGGCGTTCATCCTCGGTGGGCTCTACACGGCCACGAAGTGGCGGTGACGAATGACAACCCTGTCGTTATCGACAGACTTGCTCACAGCCTGTGAATAACTAGGCAACGCACAAGAGTCAACACCCGGCGCGTCGTCGCCACGTGCGTCAGTCGTACAGCGGGGCGACGACGTCCATCTCCTCCAGGCAGTGCTTCGGAGGCGGCGGATCCTCATCCGGAGCCATCGTCAACCTCAGCTCTACACCGCAGACGTTGCAGCGATACCTGACGTTCACCTTGCGCAACTCGCCGGGCGGTAGTGGCTCGGGTGCAGGCGTCGTCATCGATCGCAACATCGCCGTCCCAATTTTCCACAGGAATAGGCCGAAGACCACGCCAAATCCCACCCAGATGAGCGTGGAGAGCGCCGGCACCGGGTCACTGTACTGCAGATATCCACACCCACGGGGGCCTCTGCCCCGTGGCCCCCGAACAAACCCGTGAGTCGATCAGAGGCGTTCGATGAGGGTGGCGTTGGCGAGCCCGCCGCCCTCGCACATTGTCTGCAGCCCGTAGCGGCCGCCGGTGCGCTCCAGCTCGTGCACCAGCGTCGTCATCAGGCGGGTGCCGGAGCAGCCGAGCGGGTGACCGATGGCGATGGCTCCGCCGTTTACGTTGATGCGGTCCGTGTCGGCCTTCAGCTCGTGCTGCCAGGCCAGCACAACGGAAGCGAACGCCTCGTTGATCTCCACCAGGTCGATGTCGTCGATCGTCAAGCCGGCCCTCGCCAGCGCGTTACGGGTCGCCGGGATCGGCGCCGTCAACATCAGCCTCGGGTCTGCACCGGCGACGGCGAACTCCACGAACCGGGCGCGGGGGGTGACTCCCAGCTCCTCGGCCTTCTCCTCGCTCATGATCAGCACCGCCGACGCCCCGTCCGTGATCTGTGACGAGTTGCCTGCGGTGACGCGCCCGCCCTCGCCCTCGGCCCTGAAGGACGGCTTCAGCGCCGCAAGCTTCTCGACCGTGGTGTCGCGCAAACCCTCGTCGGTCGTCATCGACTCACCGTTGGCGTCGGTGATCGGCAAGATCTCGCGCTCGAAGCGTCCCTCGGACGTCGCCTGCGCAGCGAGCTGCTGGCTGCGGGCGCCGAACTCGTCCATCTGCTCACGGGAGATGTTCCATTGCTCGGCGATCAGTTCGGCGGAGATGCCCTGGGGCACGAGCCCGCCGGCCGGCGCATAGCGAGCGCCCACCTGCGGCCCGAACGGGTAGCCAAACTTGCCGTCGGCCATCGATGCTCCCATCGGCACCCGCGTCATCACCTCCACGCCCGCCGCGACGACCACGTCATATGCCCCGGCGATCACGCCCTGGGCGGCGAAGTGAGCCGCCTGCTGGCTCGATCCACACTGCCGATCGATCGTCGTCCCGGGTACCGACTCTGGCCAACCGGCCGCCAGCACGGCGTTGCGGGCGATGTTGATGCCCTGCTCGCCGACCTGCATCACGCAGCCCATGATGACGTCGTCGATCTCGGCCGGATCGACGCCGCTGCGCTCCGTCACCGCCTTCAGCGTCTCGGCGGCGAGGTCGACCGGATGCCATTCCTTCAATCGGCCGTTGCGCTTGCCAAGTGGTGTCCGGACGGCTTCCACGATCACTGCGGTGCTCATGTCACGAAGCGTTCCACCTAGCCGCTG
>Ga0136620_10001837_pt1 | contig 10084 bp, 6 predicted proteins | sample AntDrymUQ4162106_2_FD_104806 | JGI IMG/M metagenome (GOLD analysis project Ga0136620, IMG submission 104806) | Polar desert sand microbial communities from Dry Valleys, Antarctica - metaG UQ416 (21.06) | ecosystem: Environmental > Terrestrial > Soil > Desert | place: Antarctica: Dry Valley... | reverse complement strand
GGTCGCGCCGCGCGTCAGGGAAGGGTGGCTATCCTTCTGCCGACTTGCCTGAGTTCAGCGCCGACGTCCTCGTCGCGCTCGTCACGCTCACCGCGATGGAGATCGTGCTCGGGATCGACAACGTCGTCTTCATCTCGATCCTCTCCGGCCGCCTTCCGTCCCATCAGGCAGCGCTCGCGCGACGCGTCGGCCTCGCGCTGGCGCTGGTCATGCGGATCGGCCTGCTGCTTGGGATCTCCTGGGTGATGGGCCTGACGCAGCCGTTGTTCCATCTCATGCGACCGTTCTCCGGCCGCGACCTCATCCTGCTAGGCGGCGGCCTCGTCCTCATCGCGAAGGCGACGTGGGAGATCTACGACAAGCTCGAGGTGCTGCACGAGGAGCGGCCGGCTGCCGCGACGCGGGGCGCGTTCGCCCTCGTGATCGGACAGATCCTGGTCATGGATGTCGTGTTCTCGCTCGACTCCGTCATCACCGCGGTCGGCATGGCGAACGAGATCTGGGTGATGATCACCGCGATGGTCATCGCGGTCGTCACCATGTTGGTCTCCGCCGAAGCGATCAGCAGCTTCGTCGAGGCGCACCCGAGCGTGAAGATCCTGGCGCTCTCGTTCCTGCTCCTCATCGGCGTGATGCTCACCGCCGAGGGGACGGGTCAGCACGTCGGTAAGGGCTACATCTACGCGGCGATGGCCTTCTCACTCCTCGTTGAGGTCCTCAACCTGCGCTACCGGCAGAAGCGCGCACCGATTGCGCTCCATGGCCGCTTCGAGCAGGGCCGCACCGGGGCACCGCCCGCCTAGCGTCGGCCCACGCGCTGGCGGATCGCCGCGTCCATCTCCCGCGTGTGCTGCCGCTCCTTGATGGTCTGGCGCTTGTCGAATCGCTTCTTGCCGCGCGCGAGGCCGAGCTCCACCTTCGCGACGCCATTCTTCACGTAGATGCGCAAGGGAACGAGCGTGTAGCCCTTCTGCGAGACCTCGCCCGCAAGGACGACGATCTCATCCTTGTGCAGCAGCAGCTTGCGCGGACGGGTCGGCTCGTGCTGCTCGAGCGCGTTGGCCCACGGGGCGATATGCGCGTTCCGCAGCCAGACCTCACCCTTGTCGACTCGCGCGTAGCCATCGCGCAGGTTCGCCGTGCCGGCACGCACCGACTTGATCTCCGTGCCGCGGAGCGCGATTCCCGCCTCGATGCGGCGGTCGATGTGATAGTCGAACGTCGCCTTGCGGTTGTCCGCGAGCGCCCGGGGCTCGTCCGGCGCCACAGCGGCCCGGGCCGGCCTGCTCCGGCCGGCTGGCGCGGTCGAAACGGTCTTCATCGCGGACAGTGTCGCGCAGAAAAAACAGAAGCGGCGGCATCGCTGCCGCCGCTTCCGCCTTGGGTCACCGGGACCCTAGATCGCGATCACCTCAGTTGGATTCATTCCGGAAGCCTGAAGTGAGCATTCCAGGGTCTTTCGATTTCCCTGTGGTATCGCCCACTCCACATCACCTCCTTTCTTTCGGGGAGGATGGTCCCACGCCGACCCGACGGCGTCAATGCGGACAGGGTTCGATCGAGGGCTTTTGCCAGAATGTGCGGACTAGGGCAGCCAGGGGCGCGGATCGACCGGTCGCGAGTTCGAGATGATCACGAAGTGCAGATGCGGACCGGTGGTCCAGCCGGTCATGCCGATGTAGCCGATGACCTGCCCCGCCGCGACGTTCTGCCCGACGGCGACGGGAGGCGGGCGCCGGTCGTCAAGGTGCCCGTAGAGCGTGGAGAGATTGTCCCCGTGCGCGATGATCACGACGAGCGCGGTATCGCCCGACGCCGCGTACGGACGGCCCACGGTCACGACCTTCCCCGGTGCGGCGGCGACGATCGGCGTGAACAGCGCTCCGGCGATATCCAGGCCGTTGTGGAAGCCGCCCCAGCGCAGTCCGAAGACCGACGTGACCGGGCCCGCGAGTGGCCACGTGCTGAACCGAGTGCCGCTGAACTTGCCGAGGCCAGACCGCGCCGCGAGCTGCGCCGCCAGGTACGCGTAGTTCGCCTCGGCCGCCTCGAGCTGCTTGTTCAGGCTCGCGGTCTCCTGGATGGCGCTCTGTTGCGCGTTCCGAGACTGACCGGCGAGCGTCGTCGCGTTCTGGCGCTCAGCTGACTGCCGGTTGATGCCCGCCTGCATCTGGCGCACGATCGCGTCCCATTCGGCCTTCTTCGAAGCGACGGCAGCCCGTTGCGTTGCGATCTGGTCCTGCAGACCCGTGATCTCGTGCTCCTTCGCGACGGCAAGCTCCTGGCGCCCGGCGGTGAGCTCGCGCATCGAGCGGATCTCGCCGGCGAGCTGCGCATCCTGCCGGTTGATCACGATCATCGCCTGGACGCGCGAGGTGAACTCCGACAGCGAGCCTGATGACAGCAGCATCTCCAGCGGGCTCACCTGCGCCTGCCGGTAGGTCGTCCGCAGGTGCTTCGCGTACAGCACTTCGCGCTCCGCGAGCTGCCTCGCCTGCTGCGTCGACTGCGCCTTCAGCGAATCGAGGAGCGAGTTCGTCTCGTTCAATTGGAACGCGACGAGCTGTAGCTGCTCCTCGGCGATCGCGATCTCGATCGCCAGTGCGTCAGCCGCGTTCTGCGCGTTCGCCTGGCGGACCGCGAGCTCACCGATCCGCGCGTTGGCCTGACCGATGGCCGCCTCGAACTGCGACGCGGCCTGCTTGTAGCGTTCAGCGTTCGTGCGGGACACCTGCACGGCACGCGCGAGCTCCTGCTTGCGCTTGAGCGCCGTCGCGACCTCGTCGTCGGCGAACGCGGTCGTCTGCATGGAGAAGATGACGAGGGCGGACGCCACTACGGCCACGACCGCACGACAGCCGCTCGGCGCTCCACCACCTCCCCGGCTTGTCCGGGGAGTTCCCATTCCAACGCGAATGCTGCCACCCCGGCATGGGCGAGGTCAAGTTCGGCCTCGGCCGCTCCTACTTGGCGAGATGCGTCCTGACCGAGAAGGTCGCGCCGGCGCCACCGACCAGCAGCGCGAAGCCGATCAGGCCGGCAGCGAGCTGGGCGATGAAGTTCGGGCCGAGTGAGACGGGGACGATGTCCAGGAAGCCGACGAGGGAGCTCGCTACCGGACCGGCCACCGCCGCGATCGCGGCGAGGGCGACGATCGCACCGAACACGCCGACGAGCATCCCCTCGACGATGAAGGGCCAGCGAACGAACCAGTCGGTCGCGCCGACGAGCTTCATGATCTCGATCTCGTCGCGGCGGGCGTGCACCGCGATGCGGATGGTGTTCACGATCACGAAGAGGGCGACGAAGAGCATCATCCCGAGCACCGCGAGGCCACCGATGGAGAGCACGCGCGTGATCGTCAGGAGCTTGTCGACGACGGTTGGGTTGTCCACGAGGTCGTAGATGACGCCTTTGCCCACCTCTTCACGCAACATGCCGGACACGCGGCGTGTCTCCTGCGCGCTCGCGAGCTTCACCTCGAGAGAATTCGGCAGGGGGTTCGTGGTCACGTCCTCGAGCGCGAGCTCGGGTCGTCGTCTGGCGATCTCTTTCAGACGCTCGAGCGCTTGCTCCTTCGAGATGTACGCGACGGCTTCAACAGCCGGATCGTTCTCGATGCGGCGTCTCAGCTCGAGCACGTCGGTCGGTTTCGCGTCGTCTTCGAGGTACACGACGAGCTCGACCTTCGACTCCAGGATCCCGACCGCGGCCTGCAGACCCCGGTCCGTCATCACGAAGAACGCGAAGAGGAGCAGCATGACGGCCACCGTGAGCGTCGAAGCGACGCTCATCACCGGGTTGCGCCAAAAGCCCTGCCATGCCGCGGCGACGACGTAGCCGATGCGTCTCATGCCGCGTACCGTCCTTGCCGCTCGTCACGCACGATCGCGCCGTGGTCGAGGTGCAGGACACGCTGGCGGAGGGCGTTCACGATCTCCGCGTTGTGCGTAGAGATGAGCAGCGTTGTGCCCAGCTCCCGCACGCGGATGAGCAGCTTGATGATCTCCCAGGTCGTCACCGGGTCGAGGTTCCCGGTCGGCTCGTCCGCGATGAGGATCCGCGGCCGGTTCACCAGGGCGCGCGCGATCGCGGTCCGCTGCTGCTCCCCTCCGGAGAGCTCGCGAGGAAAGTGCGTCCGCCGCTGCGTGAGGTTGACGAGCGCCAGCGCGCGCTCGGTCTCCTCGCGCACGGCGCGCGCAGGATGATCGGTGACGATGAGCGCGAACGCGACGTTCTCCGCGACCGTCTTGTTCGGCAGGAGCTTGAAGTCCTGGAACACCACGCCGATCTTCCGGCGAAGGAACGGTACTTGCGAGCGCTTCATGCGGACCACGTCAGTCCCGTCGATCACCACGCTGCCGCTGGACGGGAGCTCCTCCCGGATGAGCAGCCGGTTCAGCGTCGACTTGCCGGCGCCCGAGCTGCCGACGATGAAGACGAACTCGCCGGCGTCGATCCGCAGGTCGATGTCGCGCAGTGCCTCGGTCCCGTTGGGGTACTGCTTGCTGACGTCGTCGAGCGCGATCAGCATTCGTCCCTCCCTGCTCTCGGCCGGTACACGGGCGTGCGACCGCGAGCCGCGAGCGTCCGCTAGGAGGTCTCGAGCCCGAGGACGGGCTGCGTTGTGCGCGTCGTGGTGAACGTCGCGATCGAAGAGATCTTCGCGTCGCCGGTGGCCATGACCTTCACGCCCTGTGTCGCCCGGCCGAGGACGCGCACCTGGTCGAGCGGTGTCCGGATGACGACGCCGGTCGTCGTGATGAGCAGGATCTCCTCGGCCCCCTCGTCGACGACTTGAATTGCTGCGACATCGCCGGTCTTCTGCGAGAGCGCCGCCAGGATCACGCCTTGACCGCCGCGGTTGTGCGTCGGGAAGTCGGCCACACCGGTCCGCTTGCCGAAGCCGTTCGCGGTGACTGAGAGGACCTGGGCGCGTGGGCGGGCGATGCCCATACCGACGACCGAGTCGCCGCGCGCGAGTCGCACACCCGTGACGCCCTGCGTCTGGCGGCCCATCGGGCGCGCGTCCGATGCCTTGAAGCAGACCGCCTTGCCCTTCTTGGTCGCGAGGATGATGCGGTCCTTCTCCGAGCAGGGAGCGACCCACGCGAGCTCGTCCTTGGCCCGGAGCTGGATCGCGATGAGGCCCGCGCGCCGCACGTTGGCGTACTCCGAGAGCGCCGTCTTCTTCAGGAACCCCTGGCGCGTCGCCATGACGAGGTGCTCGGCCGACTTGGTGTCGCGGAGCGCGACGAGCGCGGAGACACGCTCCCCGGATTGCATCGCCTCGAGGATGTTCTGGATCGGCGTGCCCTTCGACTGGCGGCTCGCGTCGGGGAGCTCGTGGACCTTCAGCGCGAAGACACGGCCACGATCGGTGAAAACGTACAGACGGTCGTGGTTGCGGCTGACGAGCAGGTGCTCGACGTCGTCCTCGTCCCGCGTGGACATGCCGATCACGCCGCGGCCACCGCGGTGCTGGGCCCGGTACGTCGAGAGCGGCATCCGCTTCACGTAATTCCGGCTGGACACAGTCACGACGACGTCCTCATCGGCGACGAGGTCCTGGTCCGTCATCTCGCGGACGACGTCGTCGATCACGCGTGTGCGGCGGTCGTCCCCGTAGCGCGTGTCCAGATCGTCAAGGTCGGCCTTGATGAGGAAGAGGACCTTCCGCGGGTTCGCGAGGACCGACTCGAGCTCCGCGATGAGCTTAATCGTGTCGCGGTACTCGTCTTCGATCCTCTGCCGCTCGAGCCCGGTCAGCCTGCGAAGCTGCATCTCCAGGATGGCCCGCGCCTGCAGCTCCGAGAGCTTGAACTTCTCCTGCAGGTTGGCGAGCGCGGTCTCCGGTGACTTGCTGGCGCGGATCGTCTTCACGATCTCGTCGATGTGATCGAGCGCGATCTTGAAACCCTCGAGGATGTGCGCCCGGTCCCTGGCCTTCGCGAGATCGTGCTCGGTCCGACGGCGGATGACCTCGCGCCGGTGATCGATGTGGTGCTGGAGGACCTCCTTCAGCGAGAGCGTCTTCGGCTGGTTCTCGACGAGCGCGAGCATGTTCACGTTGAACGCCGACTGCATCGCCGTGTGCTTGTAGAGGTTGTTGAGCACACGGCGGGGGTCGTCGTCGCGCTTCACCTCGAACACGACCCGCATGCCGTCGCGGTCGCTCTCGTCGCGGAGGTCGGAGATGCCCGCCAGGCGCTTGGCCTGGACGAGCTCGGCGATCTTCTCGATGAGGGCCGCCTTGTTCACCGCGTACGGCAGCTCGGTGACGATGATCGCTGAGCGATTGCCCTTCATGTCCTCGAAGTGCGCCTTCGCGCGCATCAGGATCCGCCCACGGCCGTTCGCGTACGCGCGACGGATGGCATCCGCGCGCTCGACCGCCGCGGTCTCGACGTTGCGCTGCTCCTCGAAGCGATAGATCAGCGCGCCGCCCGGGAAATCGGGGCCAAGGATCGTCTCGCAAAGATCGTCCGTCGTGAGCTCGGGGTCGTCGATCAGGCGTTTGATCGCCGTGACCACCTCGCGCAGGTTGTGCGGCGGGATGTTCGTGGCCATGCCGACCGCGATCCCGGTGCTGCCGTTCACGATCAGATTCGGCAGGCGGGCCGGCATCACCACCGGCTGCGTCTCCCGGCCGTCGTAATTCGGCTCGAAGTCGACGGTGCTCTTCTCGATGTCCGCGAGCAGCTCCGCGGCGATCGCGGACGGACGTGCCTCCGTGTAGCGCTGCGCAGCGGGGGGGTCGTCGTCGATGGAGTTGTGCACGAAGATGCCCGCGCCGAGCGCCAGGTTCTGCGTCACGTCGACGGTCACGTCATAGACGTCCATGCGGCCGGCCGGCTCGAGCGATTGCACGACCGCCGAGAGGCCCGCTGGGATCGGGAACGCTCCGGTGCGGTGCAGGCGCTCGGGGATCGCCGAGCGAGAGAACGGCAGCAGCCTGTCCTTTGGCTTGAGGTCGCTCGCCTCGCGGTACGTTCCATCGCGCAGCATGAAGCGGTGGTCCGGGGTGCAGGTCACCGACGCTCCTGAGACGAGCGTCACCTTGACGACCGGGTCGTTTCGCCGCACCAGACGCGGCGCCCGGACCGGCTTGATTCGGACGTTGCGGTGCGCGTCGACCGTGAACACGTCGCACCGCGTGCCGCGCGTGATGAGGTCGACGAGCTCGATCATCGTCTTCTTCTCGCCGGTGTGGAGCTCGACCTCGGTGTCACCTGCCAGGCAGCCGAAGTTCCCCTGGCCCTGGATCAACGGGTAGCGGACCGTGAAGTCCTGCGCCAATCGCACGAGCGCGTCGTAGATCGGCGCCTCGCCGTGCGGGTGGTACTTGCCCATCACCTCGCCGACGATCCGGGCCGACTTGAGGAAGGGGCGGTTGCTGCGGAGCCCCAGCTCGTTCATGCCATGAAGGATCCGGCGCTGCACCGGCTTCAACCCGTCGCGCACGTCGGGGAGCGCGCGCGACACGATGACCGACATGGCGTAGTCCAGGTACGCCTTGCGCATCTCGGCTTGGAGATCGACGCCGACGATCTTGTCGAAGCCCTCCGGGTGGTCGATCACGAGACGGCCACCTTCACCTGGGCCTGACCTTCGCGCTCGGCCCCCGGCCTCGCCGCGTCGCTCCGCTCGCTTTCCTCGAGCTCGATCGCCTCGCGGATCCTGGCGAAGGCGTCGGCGGTCCCGGCGTAGCGCCGCTCGAGCTCGGCCTGGCGCTCCTCCGGCATCCGCAGGAAGAGCCCGTCAGCCTCGGCGAGCACGACGCCGTCGCGCCCGCGCTCGAGCCGGCCCTTGGTCTCGATGGCGCGCGACCGCTCGCGCGCGATCCATCCGGAGACGAGCAGCTCGTCGCCGAGCACCACCGGGGAACGGAACGTGACGGTGAGGCGTGCGGTCACGCCCCAGATGCCGCGCTGGAAGAACGCCCAGCCCATCGTCTCGTCGAGGAGCGCGGTCACCACGCCGCCGTGGAGGTAGCCGTCGTAGCCCTGGTGCCGCGGTAGACCCGTGTAGCGCGCGGTCGCGCGGTCCTTGGCGACGTCGAAGTCAAGGTGCAGCCCTGTCGGGTTCTGGCGGCCGCACGCGAAACACCAGTGCTCGAACGAGACGCCGAGCTCGCGGAGATTCGCCATCAGGATACCGCCAGGTGCGTCATCAAACGTCGAGCGCCGCCTTCTGCGCGTTCGCCATGATCCACTTCTTGCGGCCTTCGACCTCGTTGCCCATGAGCTCGTCGAACACCAGGTCCGCCTGCTCGGCGTCCGCGAGCGTCACCCGCTTGAGCGTGCGTGTGGCGGGGTCGAGCGTCGTCTCCCAAAGCTGCTCGGCGTTCATCTCGCCGAGGCCCTTGTAGCGGGAGATCGCCGGCTCGCGACCGCCCTTCCCGTCATCGGTCCCCTCGTCGGTGTTGGCGTTCGCGTCGTCGGGCTCGGCCCCGTCCGTGCCGCGCTTCGGCGCGATGCCGGCCGCGGTGTCCTTCGCGTCCTGCTTCGCCTTCCGGTCGGCCTTCCGTGTCTTCGCCTGCGCCTTCAGCTCCTTGATCGACTTGTCGCGCTCGGCGTCGGAGTGGGCCCACCGGATCTCCTTCCCCAGCTGCAGGCGGAAGAGCGGCGGCTGGCCGATATAGATGCGGCCGTTCTCGATGAGCGGCCGGAAGTGGCGGTACAGGAGCGTGAGCAGGAGCGTGCGGATGTGCGATCCATCGACGTCCGCGTCCGCGAGCAGGATGGTCTTGCCGTAGCGGAGCTTGCTAGCGTCGAAGTAGTCGCCGATCCCCGTGCCGAGTGCCGTGATGATCGACTTGATCTCCTCGTTGCCGAGCATCTTGTCGGCGCGCGCCTTCTCGACGTTCAGGATCTTGCCCCGCAGCGGCAGGATCGCCTGAAACTTGCGGTCGCGTCCGTTCTTCGCGGTTCCGCCGGCCGAGTTCCCCTCGACGACGATGAGCTCGCACTTCTCCGGATCGCGCTCCTGGCAGTCGGCGAGCTTGCCCGGCAGCGAGAAGCCGTCAAGGGCGCCCTTCCGTAGGACGAGATCGCGGGCCTTGCGGGCCGCCTCCCGCGCGCGGAACGCCGTGAGGCACTTCTCGACGACACGGCGGGCGTCCTGCGGGTTCTCGTCGAGGTACTGCCCGAGCGCATCGTTCACGGCCGAGGCGACCTGACCCTGCACCTCCGCGTTGCCCAGGCGAGTCTTCGTCTGTCCCTCGAACTGTGGATCCTTGATCTTCACCGAGATCACCGCGGTGAGACCCTCACGCACGTCCTCGCTCGTCAGATTCGGGTCGGACTCCTTCAGCGCGCCGACCTTGCGCGCGTGAAAGTTGATCGTCCGCGTGAGCGCGGTGCGGAAGCCGGTGAGATGGGCGCCCCCGTCCATCGTGTTGATGTTGTTGGCGAAGGTGTAGACGCGCTCCGTGAACGTGTCGTTGTACTGGAGCGCCATCTCGACCACGGTGTCCTTCTCGAAGGTCTTCTCGACGTACACCGGCTTGTGCAAGCTCTGGTGTCCCCGGTTCAGGTGCCGCACGAAGGACACCACGCCACCGTCGAAGTAGTAGTTCTCCTCGTGACCGTCGCGCTCGTCGCGGAGCGTGAGCCAGAGGCTCTTGTTGAGGTACGCCGTCTCACGCAGCCACTGCTGGATGATCGTCGCGTCCCACTCGATGACCGGGAACACCTGCGCATCCGGCGCGAATCGAGTCACAGTCCCGGTGAGGCGCTTGCGTTCCTTCCACGCGACCACCGGCGGCGGCTGGAGCTTCGCGGTGCTGACGACCTTCACCGCTCCCAGCGGTTTCCCGCGCTCGTACGCCTGTGTGTAGACCTTGCCGTCGCGGTGGACCTCGACAACGAGGTGCGATGACAGCGCGTTCACGACGGAGACCCCGACGCCGTGCAGGCCGCCCGATACCTTGTATCCCGCGCCGCCGAACTTGCCGCCCGCGTGGAGGATCGTGTGAACGACCTCGAGGGCGCTCTTTCCGGTCTGCGACTGCCTGTCGGTCGGAATGCCGCGGCCGTTGTTCGCGACCGTGACCTGGTTCGACCGGTGGATCGTGACGTCG
>Ga0136620_10001835_pt1 | contig 10085 bp, 8 predicted proteins | sample AntDrymUQ4162106_2_FD_104806 | JGI IMG/M metagenome (GOLD analysis project Ga0136620, IMG submission 104806) | Polar desert sand microbial communities from Dry Valleys, Antarctica - metaG UQ416 (21.06) | ecosystem: Environmental > Terrestrial > Soil > Desert | place: Antarctica: Dry Valley... | reverse complement strand
TCTTGATCTATCGCCTCTTCTTCCGGTACGTGCTGCTGCGCCTCGACCCCGAGGACGCGCACCGCTTGGTCTCCCGGATCCTCCGCAGCACCCGCCGGGTGCCCGGGATCCGGCCGATGATGCGAGCGCTGTTCAGCCCGGAACCTCCTTGCCTTGAGGTCCGCGCGCTTGGGCTGAGCTTCGCCAACCCCCTCGGGGTGGCCGCCGGCGTGGACAAGGAGGCCGACTGGTTCGAGAGCCTCGGCGATCTCGGCTTCGGCCACGTGGAGGTCGGCACGGTTACCGCCGATGGGCAGGAGGGCAACGAGCGCCCGCGCATCCACCGGTTGCCGCGTGACCGGGCACTCCACAACAGCATGGGCTTTCCGAACTCCGGTGCGGCGAAGCTCGCCGGGCGGCTGGGTGCCCGGACTGGGCACCCGGTAGTCGGGGTGAACATCGGGAAGACCCGCATAGTCGAGTTGCAGGACGCCGCCGCCGACTACCGGAGATCTGTCCGGCTGCTCGCGCCGGGCGCCGACTACATCGTGCTAAACGTGAGCTCGCCGAACACCCCCGGGCTGCGATCGATGCAGGGCCTCGAGGATCTGCGGGCGCTGATCGCGGCCGTGCGCGCCGAGCTGCAGAGCATGGGCGCCGAACCCCCGTTGCTCGTGAAGATCGGACCCGACCTGACGGACGCCGAGATCGAGGCGATCGCCGACCTGGCGGTGGAGGTCGGGCTTAACGGGATCGTCGCCGTGAACACCACCTCCGACGCCGGCGTGCTGCGGCATTCGGGCGAGGAAGCGAGGTCGATCGACCACGGCGGCATTTCGGGTGCGCCGCTGAAGGGGCGTTCGATGGAGGTCCTCAGGCTGCTCTACGCCCGCGCGGGCGGTCGGCTTGTGCTCGTGTCGGTCGGCGGAGTCGAAACGGCCGAGGACGTCTGGGAGCGGGTCGCGGCGGGCGCGACCCTCGTGCAGGCGTACACGGGTTTCGTCTACGGCGGCCCGCTCTGGGCGGCGCGGATCAACCGCAGGCTCGCTCGCAAGGTGAAGGCAGCCGGTCTCTCTTCTCTCGGAGAGCTGATCGGCACGGCCGCGAGCAGCGGTAGCGGAGCGGATCAGGGCGCCGGGGTCCCCCCCGGCTGATCAGGGGTCGCCTGAGGGGGCGGGCAGCAGGTGCACCACGGAGACCCCGTGGACTGCTCTTAATCGCTCCGCGATCAGCGACCGGTGGCAGGCCTCGGGGTCGCGCTCTGGCCCAGGAGTACTCGCTGCCGCGCACCCCGCGACGCTGGCGCACGTCGAGCACGAGGCCCACCCCCGCCTCGCGCAAGGCCTCGAGAAACACGGCCTGCGTGAACCCGTACACCCCGATCGTGGCCACCTGAGGCACGGCAGGATCCTCTCAGGGCCCGCGCGTGGCAGGGAGCCGGTGGGCGCTAGAGTCGCCCGCGGCTCGCCAACTGTGGGAGGAGGTCGGGTCGTGCTCGAAGATGTGGTGGGCCTGTTGCGATGCCCGCACTGCGCGGCGGAGCTCGCACGAAGGGAGAGCGCCGTGGGCTGTGCGAACGGGCACAGCTTCGACGTGGCAAGGCAGGGCTACGCGAGCCTGCTGCACGGCGATGCCCAGACCGGTACCGCCGACACCCGGGAGATGATCGAGGCCCGCGAGGCGTTTCACCACGCCGGCCACTACGAGGCGGCTGCGGACCTGCTCGCTACCGAGTGCGCAGGCGCGGTGGCCGCAGTGCCGGGCGGGGCGATCGTGGATGTGGGCGCGGGCACCGCCTACTACCTCGCGCGCGTCCTCAACAGGTTGCCGCGACGTGTCGGGCTGGCGCTCGACCTCTCAAAGCACGCGCTGCGACGGGCGGCGAAGGTGCACCCACGGATCGGCGCGGTGGCGTGCGATGCGTGGCGGGCGCTTCCGGTGCGCACGGGTGTTGCCGCCGTGGTGATGAGCGTCTTCTCCCCGCGCAACGCCGCGGAGATGCGGCGGGTGCTGGGGCCGGGGGGAGCGCTTCTGCTTCTCACCCCCACACCGCGGCACCTCGCCGAGCTGATCCCGGCGCTCGGGCTGCTGGGCGTCGACGAGCGAAAAGAGGAGCGCCTCGAGGAGCAGCTCGGCCCCTACTTCGAGCTCATCCGGCGGGGCGAGCACGAATGGGTGATGGCACTCGGCCGCGCCGACGTGGAGCACCTGGTCGGGATGGGGCCGAGCGCCAGGCATACTGATCCCGCGAGGCTTCGCGAGGGGGTCGGGCGCCTGCCAGAGCCGGTGACGGTCACGGCGTCCGTGGCGGTGTCCGTCTTCCGGGGCCTTTGAGGAACGGTTCGAGCACGGCCACCGCGAGGTGATCGCCCTCTGGGCGCCCGTCAGCGGCGGTCTCGCCGCCTGCGCCAGGCGTCGAAGAGGCGCTTCAGGGCGATGAGGCGAAATATTCGTCCAAGCATCTCGGGTGTCTACCCCGAAGACCCGATTGCTATGCCGGAACCGTCGCGCCGCCAGGCCGCCGCAATCCTTCAGCGGGGAGGGATAGTGTCCGGACGTGTGTCTGAGGGGTCTATCGCCCGCCTTTCGCTCGGCGGTTGACGCGGCCCGCGACCGCCCGGCGTTCGCTCTCTTCCTCGCGGCGCTGGTCGCGCTGCCCTTCAGGTGGCTGTCCCCTCTGGGACCCCTGTACGAACGAGCCGGGTGGACCGACGTCTTTTTGGCGGGCGCAGCGATGCTGTGGGGCTTGGAGCGAATGCGGGCGTGGCAGGCCGGTCACGGGCCTCGGCTCAGGGCCTGGCACGTCGCGCTGGGGCTTTTCCTCGTGCTTGGCCTGTTGTCGGCGGTGTTCTCGGCCGATCGGCGTAACGGGATGCTGAACGTGGTGCTCATGACTGAGCTGGCCACTGCCGCGATTCTGTCGGCGGACTTCGGCTCCAGCTCGCGCAACCGTAGTGCGATAGCCCTGGTCGTGATGGGCGGGGCCCTTGTCACGGCGGCGCTCGCCGCAGTTTCCCTAGCGCTCTTCTACCTGGACGTGCGAACCGGCTTGATCGCCGATTACGGAGAGTTGGTTGCCTCTGACCTCTATGCCCGAGTGAAGGCAGGATTCTATAAGCCACCCCTCCTCGCGAGTTACTGCATCTTTGCGAGCGCCGTGATAGCCATGACTGGCAACGGGCTTCCCCGCACTTGGCGGCGCATTACTCAGTTGGCTTTGGCCGCGACAGTCGTCGTCACGTTTTCAAGGGCGGTCATCGGGTTTCTGGCCGCGCTCACCATCAGAGCGGCCGCCGCGCGCCGCAGCCGTGCCTGGCGAATGGGAGCCACGCTCGCTGTGGCTATCGCCGTCGCGCTCATGGCAGGACTTACGCTCGGGACGCTGGAGCTCGATCCCACGCATCCCACAGAGACCAGGTACCGGTTCTCGGACGAGGGAGTGCGTTACCGGGAGTTGACAACCTCGCTGAGCACGGCGAGCGACCACCCGTTCTTGGGCATCGGCCCCGGGGAGCTACCAGGAAACGACTTGGGCAGGCCGGTGCGCGCGCATTACACGCCGGCGAACATCGCCGGGACCGTGGGTTATCCCGCACTTGCGGCGCTGATCGTCGCCATCGCTCTAATCTGGATGCGGCGCCCGCGACCGACCGAGGTCGCGATCTGGAGCGGTGTGTTGGGATTGATAATCGACGGGATCGGGCAGGACATCGATCACTTTCGCCACGTCTGGATCCTCATCGGACTCGCCGCTGCCCGAGCTCCCGATGACGACGACCCCGGGTAGCTCGCCATTTCCTCGCGCCCTATGGCAGCCGCGCACTCGACCGCACCGACGCCACCGCCGAGCCCAGCAAGAGCACAAGGCCCCCGATCGCAAACGCTGACGTGACCTCCCGCCGCTCCTTCCGCGTGCCGAGCTGGGAGCCGAGCGCCTTGTAGATCGAGGAGAGCTCCTCGTCGTCCTCGGCCGAGAACGCCCGCCCGCCCGAGGAATCGGCGATCCGCTCGAGCGTCTCGGGGTCTGGGATCGCCGGCAGGCGCGGGCCGAAGTCGGGGTTCGGCACCGTGGCTGCGCTCGTGCCCAGGCTGACCGTGGAGATCGGGATGCGAAGCCTTCGGGCCTCGCTCGCCACGTCCACCGGGTCGCGGCCGACGGTGGTCTTCCCGTCTGACAGAAGGATGATCGCCGCGGGCCGGCGCTTTGCGTTGCGCCGGTCGATCGTCAGCGCATCGAGCGCGGACTGGAGCGCATCGCCGGTGGCCGTGGCGCCGTCGGCCACCTGCTCGTCGATCACTGCCGACACCGCGTCGTGATCCCGGCTCGGGGCCTCGACCACGTCGGGGGCATCCGAGAAAGTGACCACGCCCACGCGGATGCGATCCGGCAGCTGGTCGAGAAAGACCCCCGCCGCACGCTTGGCCGCGGTCAGGCGGTCGGGCTCGACGTCGGTGGCGAGCATCGAGCGCGAGTGGTCGGTCACGAGCATGATCGAGGCGCGCTCGGCCGGTACGGCCACGGTGCGCTGGGGCTTTGCCATCGCGAGCGCGAGGATGGCCAGCGCCGCGAGCGCGACAGCGGCGGGCAGGTGGCTGCGCCACGGCGAAACCTGCCCCGCGGCCAGCTTCAGCGAGGGCGCCGCCGTGAAGCGCACGGCGTAGCGTTTCGTGCGCCTGCGGGCGGCGATGTATGCCGCAAGGGCGAGCGGCACCAGCAGGAGTCCGAGCAGGAAGCCCGGCGCCGCAAAGCTCACGCCAGCTTCCGCCCGAGCTCACGCAGCCAGTCCTCGTCAGTGGCGAGCACCGCGTGCTCGACCCGCAGACCGCGCAGCTCGCGCGCCACCTCGGCCCGCCCCTCGGCCTCGATCGCCGCAAAGCGCTCCCTGACGGCCCGTCGCGAGGTATCGATCTCCATCCGCTCCCCTGTCTCGGGGTCGACTATCGCCAGGCGCCCGACCGCCGGGATCTCGCCCTCGCGCGGATCGCGCACCTCCACGGCGAGCACCGAGTGCCGGGCGCGCAGCGCGCCCATCAGCGGGATCCAGCCCACCTGGTCGCGGAAGTCGGAGATCACCACCACGAGCCCCGGGTGGCCCGCCACCTCGCGCACGCGCCGGAGCGCCACGGCGAGCGCAGTCGGGTCGGCAAAGCCGTCGGGCGCGACCCCCTCGCCGAGCGCGCGGCGCACCGCTGACACGCCGGGCTTCGAGGCGCGGGGACGCAGCAGCCGCGGGGCTCCCGCCCCGAAGGTCACGAGCCCGACGCGTCCCGCCCGCCGGACCGCAAGCCGCGCCAGCACAAGCGTGACTCCCTCGGCCACGTCGAACTTCAGCCTGCCGGCGGTGCCGAAGGCCATCGAAGGCGAGATGTCGAGCACGATCCATGTGGTCAGGGTCCGCTCGGGCACGTGCAGGCGCACGTAGGGCTCGCCGAGGCGCGCAGACGCGGCGGGGTCCAGGTAGCGGACGTCGTCGCCCGGCTCGTAGGGACGCAGCTGCGCGAGCTCGGTGCCCGCCCCCAGGCCGGCGGCGCGGCGATCGCCGGGGATGGCGCCGGCCGCGCGGCGGGCGACGTGCAGGTCGAGTGTCTCGAGCACGCGCGCGGGCATCGGCCCGGGGCCCTGCCGGACTGTGGGGGGTTCCAGGGGCAGCCGGCTCACGCCGCGGCCGGGCGCCCCAGATGGTCTGCCGGCGGTCCCATCACGGCCCCGACCACGCGCTCGAGCAGCTCGTCGGCGGTGACGCTCTCGCTGAGCGCGTCGTAGGAGAGCACGATCCGGTGGCGCAGCACGTCGAGGGACAGGTCGCGCACGTCGGCCGCCGTCACGTGACCGCGGCCGCGCAGGAGCGCGAGCGCGCGAGCGGCCCGGACGAGCCCGATCGGCCCGCGGGGACTCGCCCCGTACTCGATGAACCCCTCGATCTCCCCGAGCCCGTACGCGGCCGGGTTGCGGGTAGCGTCCGCCAGCGAGACTGCGTATCCGATTACCTCGCGGTCCACGATCACCGACTGTGTGGCGCGTTCGAAGCGCTCGAGGTTCTCGAGCGACAGCAGCTCGCGCGGCTCGGCCCAGTCGCCCAGCGCGCGCCCCACCACGGCCGCCTCCTCGCCCGTGCTCGGGTAGTCCACCAGGACCTTCATCAGGAAGCGGTCGACCTGCGCCTCGGGCAGGGGGTAGGTGCCCTCGGCCTCGATCGGGTTCTGCGTGGCCATCACGAGGAACGGGCGCGGAACGGGGAAGGTCTCCCCGCCGATCGTTACCTGCTGCTCCTGCATCACCTCGAGCAGCGCGGACTGAACCTTGGCGGGGGCGCGGTTGATCTCGTCTGCGAGCAGGAAGTTCCCGAACACGGGACCGAGCTCGACGTCGAAGCGCCCGCTGTCCGGACGGTAGATGCGGGTGCCGACCAGGTCCGCCGGGACCAGGTCGGGCGTGAACTGCACGCGCCGGAATGTCCCTCCGAGCACCTGCGCGAGGGTCTTCACGGTCAGCGTCTTCGCCAGGCCCGGCACGCCTTCGAGCAGCACGTGGCCGCCTGCGAGCAGGGCCACCACGAGACGCTCGAGCATCGCGTCCTGGCCCACGATCACGCGCTTCATCTCGTGCAGCGCCGCCTCGAGCGCCTCGCGCGGCTCTTCGAGGTTCGGTGTGGGGTCGTGTTCGGGGGTCATGTCGGGAAGCCTCCTCTCGGTTTCAGATCATCCGGCCAAACCAGCGCAGGGACATGCCCACGCCGGCGAGCAGCAGGAGCAGGCCGCCTCCGGCGAAGGCGGAGGTCACCTGCCGCTGCTCGTCCCTGTGCGCAAGCTGTGAGCCGAGCTTGCGGTAGACGTTCTTGAGACCCGAGGCCGTGTCGGCGGTGAACGCCTCCCCGCCGGACTCGCGTGCGACCCGATCGAGTGACTCCGGGTCGGGCGGGACCCGCTCGACCTGGGTCCCGCCGCCGGGCCGGGGCACGGTGATCACCCCGGCCTCGGTGCCCAGAGTGACCGTGTAGATCGGGATGCGCAGCCGGCGCGCGGCGCGCGCGGCGGTGATCGGATCGCTTCCGCGCGCGGACTTCCCATCGGAGAGCAGCACGATCGCCGCCGGTGGGCGCCGGCGTCCCGCCGCCGGGCGCACGATCGCCGCCGCGGAGAGCAGGATCGCGTCGCCGATCGCGGTGCTGCCGCTCGGCTCGAAGGACTCGATCGCGGCGCCCACGGCCGCCCGGTCGGTGGTGGGGCTCTGGAGCAGGCGAGGGCGGTGGTTGAAGGCAAGCACCCCCACGTTCACGCGGGCCGGGACCGCCTCGACAAAGCGCTTGGCCGCGCGCTTGGCCGCGACCAGGCGGCTGGGCTTCACGTCGGTGGCTGTCATCGAGCCGGACACGTCGGTGGACAGCACGATCGAGGCCCGCTCGACCGGTACTGCCACGGTGCGCTGGGGCCGCGCCGCCGCGAGGATGAGCACGAGCAGCGCGAGGCACACGGCGAGCATGGGCGCGTGGCGGCGCCAGCGGGGCTGCTGCGGAGCCACGGACGGCTGGAGCGCCGGGGTGGCGAATGCGGCGGCGGCCACGCGGCGGCCACGCTCGTGCCACGCATAGGCGGCTATGAGCAGCGGCAGGACGAGCAGGCCGAGCAGGACAAGCGGCTCGGCGAAGCTCATGGAGTTCGGGCCGGGCGAGCAAATCTCATGGCGTCCGCGCCGGGCGATTCCCGAGCGTCGCGTTCAGCACCACCGACTGCCCGCCGCGCTCGGCCTGGAGCAGGACGTCGTCCCCGGGCCGCTTGGCCGCGATGACAGCCGAGATGTCGGCGGGCTCGTTCACGTCCTTGCCGGCGACCTTCGTCACGACGTCGCCCGGCTTGAGACCGGCGCGGTCCGCCGGCCCTCCCGGGATCACGTTCTGCACCTGCGCTCCGCCCGTTCCCGTAGGGGCCGCCGGAGAGCTCTCCACCCCCAGGAAGGCGCGCTCGATCCGCTTTCCCAGAGCAAGTCGCGGCACCACCTGGCGCACCGTGTTCGAGGGCACGGCGAAGCCGATCCCGATGTTGCCCTGGGACCCACCGGTGGCGATCTGCGAGTTCACGCCGATGACCCGCGCCGACCCGTCCAGCAGTGGGCCCCCCGAGTTGCCGGGGTTGATCGGGGCGTCGGTCTGGATGACCTCGTCGATCGAAAAACCGTTGGGCGCCTCGATCTGCCTGCCGATGCCGGAGACGATGCCCTCCGTGGCGGTGCGGTCGAGCCCGAAGGGGTTACCGATGGCAACTGCCGTGTCCCCGACGCGAACGCCGCGCGAGTCGGCAAACCGCAGCGGCTTGGCGCTCGAAGGCAGATCCTGGGGGTTCACCCTGAGCACGGCGAGGTCGCTCGAGGGGTCGGTGCCGAGCACTGTGCCTTGCAGCGGCTTGTCCTCACCGAACCTGACGGTCACGCGGGAGCTGTCACGCACGACGTGGGCATTGGTGACCAGCGTGCCGTCGAAGTCGATCAGGAACCCGGTGCCGGCGCCGGCTCCCGTCCTCACCGAGACCACGCCCGGGCTCGCGGCGGCGTAGACCGCACCGGCACGCGACTGGGCTTTGCCCTGCTTGAGCGGGCCGCCCGATACGGCCGGCAGTGGCTTGTCCCCGCCCGCCCCATCGTCGCGGACGAGCAGTGCCCCGGCGGCGAAGGCCGTCCCGAGCAGGCCCACCGCGAGCCCCGCGGCGGCGAGCTTGCGGGCGCGGCCGCCCGGCTGGGGCCCACCGGCGGCGGGGATCTGGGCCGGCACCTCCGGCTCGGCGTCTCTAGGTCCGGCGGCATCTGCGCCGGCGGCCTGGGCCGCGCGCTCGGAGTCGGCGCGCCAGTCACCCCTCCAGAGGTGCCCCGGAGGTCTCATGTCGCCTCGCTGGGAGGGGGGGTGCGCACAACTGGTACCTCAGCAGCCGTTTCTTAGCGCGCCCTTAAGAGAAAGTGACCCCGTCCGTTCCCGCCATGCGATCCGCACCTCGTCTGTCTGGATGACGCCTATCGCGGCAGACCGGCGTGCGTCCCGGCGAGCCACCCAACCGGTAGGGTCACGCTCGGCAGGGGCGTCGTGTTTCTTACCAGGGAAGGCCCTCAATGACCGGAACGGACACCGCCGCGAGCGAGACGATCGGCACGAACGGAGGCCCTCCCAGGGAGGCTCCGGCGGCCCCGCTGGTGTCTGTCGTGATCCCGTGCCTGGACGAGGCCGCAGCCATCGCCGACTGCGTGGCATGCGCGTGCGAAACGCTCGCCGCGGCGAGGTTGCCGGGCGAGGTGATCGTCGTGGACAACGGCTCAACCGACGAATCGGCGCATCGCGCGCGAGCTGCCGGTGCGACCGTGGTAACCGAGCCGCTCCGTGGATATGGCAACGCCTACCGGCGCGGCTTCGACGCCGCCCGCGGGCGCTATGTGGTGATGGGTGACGCCGACGGCTCGTATGACTTCGGCGAGCTCACGCGCTTCGTCGATGCCCTGGACCGCGGAGCGGACTTCGTGATCGGCACGCGGCTGCGTGGGCGCATCCACCCGGGCGCGATGTCGTGGGTGCACCGCTACGTCGGAAACCCGGTCCTAAACGGACTGCTGAACGCGATCTACGGCGCGGGGATCTCGGACAGCCACTGCGGCATGCGCGCCTTCCGTCGTGAGGATCTGGCGCGACTCGAGCTCCGCTCGACCGGGATGGAGCTGGCATCCGAGCAGGTCATCCGGTCCGTCCAGCTCGGCCTGGCGATCACTGAGCTGCCGATCGACTACCGGCCGCGGATCGGCCGCTCGAAGCTCTCACCGGTTCCGGACGGCCTTCGCCACCTCCGCCTGCTGGTGGGACGCGCGGGCGGGCGCCCCCGCGCTCCGTTGCCGCGGAGCGAGCGCTGATGCCGGAGAACGAGCGGTGAAAATCCTCGTCACGGGCGGCGGGGGCTTCATCGGCTCCACCTCGTGGACCGGCTGAACACCGACGGGCATGACGTTCGCGTGCTCGACACCTTCGCTACCGGCAAGCGCGAGAACCTCCTGGCCCTGATCGACTCCATCGAGCTGGTCGAGGGCGACGTTCAGAGCTACGAGCGCGCGCACACGGCGGTGCGCGGGGTCGACGTGG
>Ga0136620_10001833_pt1 | contig 10088 bp, 7 predicted proteins | sample AntDrymUQ4162106_2_FD_104806 | JGI IMG/M metagenome (GOLD analysis project Ga0136620, IMG submission 104806) | Polar desert sand microbial communities from Dry Valleys, Antarctica - metaG UQ416 (21.06) | ecosystem: Environmental > Terrestrial > Soil > Desert | place: Antarctica: Dry Valley... | reverse complement strand
GACAGGATCTTGCCGACGTCTATCGCCGCCGAATTCATCGAATCGATCAGCAGCGACACACGCCGGGCGAAGGCCTCGCTGTCCCGCTCGCGCCGGTCCTCCTGGGTCTGCAGGAAATGCTGCTCGAGCGCAGCGCTGCTCTGCCCCAGGCTCAGCATCTGCTGGGTCAGCCGGTCGGACGCCTCGCGGGCGCTTTCGACGGCGCGCGCGGCAATCGCCTCGACATCGCGCAGCCGGTCTTCGATGCCCTCACGGATGGCGGTCTCGAGAGCTTCGCGAGTCGCCTTGGAAAGCTTGCCGGCGCTCTCCGGAATGACCCCTTCGATCGCTTCCCGGGCGCGCTCGGCGGCATGCCCCGCGGCCTCGCGGACCTGGAGCAGCGCCGCGACCAGCGCCGGCCCGGTCTCGGCGGTCAGGCGCGAAGCCTCGCCCTGCGCTTCGGTCAGCGCCGCGGTCAAAGCGGCCAGCCGCGTTTCGGAATTGCCGACGCCGCCGTCGATCGTCGCCAGCAGCGCGGCGAAGCGGTCCTGCTGGTCGGTGATGCCCGCGTTGCTGGCGGCGATCTGCTCGCTCGCCTCGAGCGCTGCGTCGCGCATCCAGCCGATTTCCGGCTTGGCGGTCTGGGCCACCTGCAGCACCCGCTCGGCGCCCGCCTCGGCATCGCCGATCGAGCTCGACAGGCCCTCGCGGATTTCGGTGGTGAGCTGGTCAATCCCGGTGCGTAGCGCAGCCGTGCGGTCGGCCAGCGCCTCGATCGAATTGTCCTGCGAACCCGCCTGCTCGGCCAGCGCGTCCAGCTCCGTCCGTGCGCGGGCGAGCGAACCGAGGAAATGATTTGCGCGGTCGTCACCATGGGCCGACAGCTCGGCGAAGCGCTCACCGATCAAGGTCAGCCCGCGGTCGATCTCGGCGAACATGCGCTGCGACATACGTTCCTGCTCCGCGACTCGCGCCGACAGTCCGTCGAGGGACGCGCCGGCTTGCCCGATCTTCGATCCGAGGACGTCGGCGGCTTCGATTCCGGCACGCCCGATCCCGGCCGATGCCTGGTCGACGAGGGCCGACACGGCTGCCGCCTGGGTGTCGATCCCGCTGCGGATCTCGTCGAGGGTCGTCGCCGTCCGGTCGAGCAAAGTGTCGAGCGCGACCGAGAAGCTCGATTCCGCATCGCCGACACGGGCCGCGGCGGCGGCTCCGGCGCTTTCGATCTGGGTCAAATGCGTGACCAGCCGCTGAGCGGCCGCTGCTACCAGTTCGTCGGCCTCGCGGGTGCGCTCGCCGAGCGCCGTCACCTGCTGGCTCAAGTCGGCGGTGCGCGATGCCGAGTCGCTGCCGATGCCGCGCAGTTGCTCGGCGATCGCCCGGCTCGTCGCCTCCGCCTTCGGCAGATCCTCGAGCAGGACGGCGATGTCGGTCCGCGCCGCTTCGGCCGCACGATCGACCGCCTGGCCGCTCCGGCTCAGCCGCTCGGAGGAGGAATCGAGCTCGCGGCTGATGCCGTCGAAGCGCCCGGTGGTCTCGTCGCCGAGCTGCATCAGCCGCTCGGTCATGCCGGTCAACGAGGCCTGGCTGTCCTCGATGCGCTGCGACAGCACCTCGAGCAGCGCCTCCAATGACTGTGTCTCGGCGCGCATTGCCACCACCGAGCGGGTGAAGCGCTCGGCTTCCCGGCGCCGGGTGCGGCCGAACATGATCCACGCCAGGCCGAGCAGCGCCAACGGACCGGCGGCGATCGCCAGCCATTGCGCGATGGCCGGGGAAGTCAGCGGCTGGCCGGCCATGACTCGGCCCGCCGACCAGGCGGTGAAGCCGACCCACAGGATGGCCAGAATCGTCAGCGCGCCGCCGAGAACCCGCCGTCCGCCCGCGGCCTGGGAGTCCCGTTCGTTTCGGGTTTCGCTCCACGGCAGCTGGTCGAAGCCGAGCTCGAGAACGTCGTCCTCGCGGCTCTGGTCGGTGACGGGAAGCTCTTCCACAGCTTGAGGTGGAAGCTCGGCGCGATGGATGTGTGGGTTCATGGCCAATGCAGTTTACCATCTTTGTCTCGGCAAGAAAGCGATTAGAGAGAGTTCCCAGTCGGACTGCCGCCAGGGCGGTCGAAAAGCAGGGGGGAAACAGGCGGCATGGCCGTGGGGGCCCTGATCGGAGCCTATCAGGAGAATGACTCGGGCGAGCTTCGCGCGCTGCTCCCGCTCGCCGGTCGAACGCTGATCGAATATCAGGCGCGGTGCGTGGCGGCGGCGGGTGTGGCGCCGATCGTCGTGCTGGTCGAACGGGTGCCGCCGGCGCTTCACGAAGCGCTGGAGCGGCTGCGCGGCGACGGCCTGGCGGTCATTCCGGTCAGCGATGGCAACGAAGCCGCCAGCCGGTTCGAGGCAGGCTCGCTGATCCTGCTGGTCGGCGATGGAGTCGCGGCTCCCGCCGAGTTGCTGGCCCAGCTTGCCGAGGAGCCCGAGCCGGCGGTCGCGACCGTCCCCGACGATGAGGCGCATGAAGCCTATGAGCGGATCGATGCGACCAGCCGCTGGGCGGGGGTGGCGCTGGTCGACGGCCGGACGCTGGGCGCGACGGCGGCGATGCTCGGCGACTGGGACCTCCAGTCGACCTTGCTCCGGAGGGCGCTCCAGGACGGCGCGCTGCGGGTCCGCGTCGCCTCGGCAGGAGAGCCGTTGCTGGCCGACAGCGCCGACCAGCTCGGCGGCTTCGAGCGCGCCCTGATCGCTTCGTCGCGCGGTGCGCGCAGCGACTGGGCAAGCCGCTACGTGCTGCCGGTGGTCGAGGAGTTCGCGACCGAGCGACTGCTCGAGACGCCGGTCCGGCCTCAGTGGCTGATTTGGGGGGCGCTGGCGCTCAACCTGGCGGCGGCGCTGGCTTTCACCCGCGGCTGGCTGTGGCCGGCGCTCGGGCTGCTGGTCCTGTCGACCCCGCTCGACCTGGTCGCCCGGCGCCTGGCGACGCTGCGGCTGCGGCCGCTTCCGCCGCGCTCGCTGAGCCGGCGGCTGCTGTGGCCGACCGCCGGGCTGGCGCTGCTCGCGCTCGGCTGGCGGCTGGCGACCCAGGGCAGCGGCTGGGGAAGTTTCGTCACCGCCCTGGTCGCGCTCGCCTTCGCCGAAGCGGCGCGGATCGAGCGCGGCCATGACGAAGTGCCGGGGCAGGTGTGGCTGTTTTCCCGCCGCAATGCGATCTTGGCGGCGGTCCCGTTCGCCCTGGCCGGCGCCTGGGCGCTGTGCCTGGTCGCGCTGGCGCTCTATGCGGCCGGGTCATTTTTCATTGTCCAACATTGGCACCATCGGATCACGCCCAATTGACGCAGCGTTAACTCCCGCCTGATAACGCGAATTATATGGTTTCAGAGGAAGGGCCGATTGCTGCCCAGGCAGCCGACCGGACGGTTCAACCCGCGCGGCACGCGGGGCGAGCCCGGCTGGACACCGTGCGGCGCGATTTCTTCCTCGATCCCGGGCAACGGCTGAGCGAGCAGGAGCGGGCCTTGATGACCGCGATGCTGCACGCGATGGTCTCGGACATCGCCGACGAGCTTCGGGCGTCGCTGCCGGCCAACTCCGCAGTGGCCAACGACGACGATAATGGCGAGCTGGTCGCCGAGCTGACGGCCGCCCGCCTGCTCGACCAGCCGCCGTTGATCGAGTTGCTGCTGCGACGGGCGGAAGAGGAGCAGATCACCACCGCGGTCAAGGCGCGAAGCGGGCGCCGCGACGGCCGCCTGTTACAGTCCCTGGTCAGCGACGAGAGTGCATCGATTTCCGCCGCGGCGATGGCGCTGATCCTCGCCCGCGGCCAGCGCCGCGACCGTTTCGGCCAGGCCCGCGTCGAATATGACGACCTTCCCGCTGAGACTGCGGTCGCAATGACCCAGATCGTCGGCGCCGGGCTTCGCCGACGCTTGCTGGCGAATGTCGACAAGCAGACCGCCGACCGCCAGCTGGCGTTGGCGTGCGCCGCGCTGCTGGCTCGACACGACGAGGACAAGCGCCTCGAGTCGCTGGCCGCCGTCCTGGTTCGCTTGCTCGACGAACAGGGCCGGGTGGACGAGGATCTGATCGCCGCCGCTGCCGAGGACGGCGAGGTGGTGCTGGTCGCCCAGGCGCTGGCCCGCCGGGCGGCGATCGGCGGCGAGGACGCGTTCGACCTTTTGCTCGGCGGCGAGGGCGCGTCGCTAATGCTGCTCCTTCGCATGGCCGGCGCCTCACGCGAGCTTGCCGCGCGCCTGCTCGCCGGCCCCGGGGACCTGCTTGAAATCGCCGATGCCGGCCGGGCCATCGCCCGGTTCGATTCGATCACCCAGGACGAGGTCGATTCGGCCCGCGAGTGGCTGCGGCTTGACCCTTCTTACCGCTCGGCGCTCGCGGCGCTTGGACAGGACCATGGCCAGCGTTCCCTCTGAGCCGCGGCCGGTACTCGGACGCGTCGACCGCGCCGGCCGCTTGGTCGCGGCCGACCCCGAGCTTGCGACCCTGCAGATGGAGGCGGGCTCGAGCATCGGCGCGACCCTCGCGCTGCCGCAAGTCGCGGCGGTCGCCAGGCTCGCCCGAAAGCTCGGGATTCCGGTTTCGAGGCCCGCAATCGCGGCCGGCTCCAACCACGACGTCGACCTATGGGTCCGCGCCGTCCCCGAGGGCGAGGAAGTCTCGCTGGCGCTCGAAGGCTGGGCAGCCCGGCCCGCGGCCCCGGCGCGCCTCGCGGCGCTGCTGGGCGGAGACAGCGGCACTCAGGCCGTGGCCGAGAACGGCGAATGGGCGGCGGACGCCGACCTGAAGCTGACTTCGGTGTCGAGCCATTTGGCCGAGAAGCTCGGCGCCGACCCGGCCGACCTGGTCGGGCAGCCGTTGACCCGCATTTTCCGCCTCGAGGAGAATGAGGCCGGCGAGATGCCGCTGGTCGCCGCGCTGGCGGCGCGCCACGGCTTTTCGGGCCAGCCGGCACTGGCCAGGGGCGGCGACCCGGCGGTGACCCTGACGTTGAGCGGTGATGTCATTTTCGCGTCCGACGGAGGCTTCGCCGGCTTCTCGGGCCGGGCGGTGTCGGGAAGCAATGGGCCGGCGCGGCACGCCCAACCGCTACTGGCGGCGATCGACCAGGCGCTCAACGAGGCGCTGCGCTCGCCGCTCGACCGGATCATCGATTGCGCCGAGCGCATCGCCGACCGCTCCGACGGCCCGCTGCGCAGCGACTATGCGGTTTATGCCACCGACATTTCGGCGGCTGCGCGCCATTTGCTGTCGGTGATCCATTCAATGAGCGAGGACCCGGGGCAGGGCCACCGGACGATCGACCTGGCGATGCTGGCCGGCGAGGCCGTGGTGCTGACCGAGCCGGCGGCGGAAGCGCGTGACATCCGCATCGCGATCGAGGGAGACCAATCGCTGCCGGCCAATGGCGAGGAGCGGGCGGTGATCCAGATCCTGGTCAATCTGATCGGCAACGCCGTTCGCCATTCCCCGGCCGGCGGCACCGTCACGCTGCGCTTCGGTCGAACCGCCGACCTGGCTTCGGTCACGGTGTCCGACCAGGGCCCCGGGATCGCGCCGGCCGACCAGCAGCGCATCTTCGAGCGGTTCGAGCGCGCCAACCCCGACGAAGGGGGAACGGGGCTTGGGCTGGCCATTTCGCGCCGGCTCGCCCGGTCGATGGGTGGCGACATCAGCCTCGAAAGCGCCCCCGAGGTCGGCGCGCGCTTCACGCTGCTTTTGCCGTCAGCCTGAAGCTGGGTCCCACCAGCGCAGCGACATGCACGAGAGACCGGCGTCGATCTTGCCAATCTCGGATGTTTCGAGCGGCATCACCGCATAGCCGAGCGAGCCGAGCCGCTCGATGGTCCGCGGGAAGCCGGCCCCGGCCAGCACCACATCATTGACCCGCAAGGCATTGGCGGCCGCTTCCTCGTCTTCGGGCGTGACGATCTGCCGAAAACCCTTGAAGATTCCGCTCGCCGCGAGTCCCGGCGTGCAAAGGACGGTTTCGTCGTCGAGCATCGAGCAGGCGGTCTTCAGATGGAGCATTTTTTCGGGCGCCTCGACGATCCGGCTTTGGCGGCCGAGCTGCGCCAGGCACGTCGCTAGCGCCTCCGCGCCGGGGTGATCGGTGCGCGCGGACAGGCCGATTACCACCTCCTGAGGTGTGACCAGCACGTCGCCGCCGTCGGCGAAGCCGGCCGGCAGGTCGATGACCATTTCGAACAGGCCGCGAAGGAACGGCGCGATCTCGATCGCCTCGGCGGCGCGGCTGGGCGCGCCCGGACGAAGCAGGATCGCGCCCTCCGGGAACACCAATGCGGGGTCCTCGACGAACATGGAATCGGGGAAATCCTCGAGCGCGGGAAGCTCGGTCACCGCCACGCCCGCCGAGCGTAGCGCCGCCACGTAGGCGTCATGCTCGGCGCGGATGCCGTGGTAGGCGGGATCGCCGCGATCGTGCGCGCGCAAGCCGCTGGCCACCGACCGCGCCGGCTGCCGGACGATCGCGCGGTTGAAGCGAAAGACCTCCAGCTTAGCGCTTGTCCACTGGCACATAGTTGCGGTGCGTCGCGCCGATGTAAAGCTGGCGCGGGCGGCCGATCTTCTGCTCGGGGTCGGAGATCATCTCGTTCCACTGCGCGACCCAGCCGACGGTGCGGGCCAGCGCAAACAAAGCCGTGAACATCTCGGTCGGGAAGCCGATCGCGTTCAAGATCACGCCCGAGTAGAAATCGACGTTCGGGTACAGCTTCTTTTCGATGAAATATTCGTCCTTGAGCGCGATCTGCTCGAGCTCGCGGGCGGTATCGAGCACCGGATCGGAGATATTGAGCTCCTTCAGCACCTCGTCGGCGGTTGCCTTCATCACCTTCGCGCGCGGGTCGTAATTCTTGTAGACACGGTGGCCGAAGCCCATCAGCCGGAACGGGTCGTCCTTGTCCTTGGCGCGGGCGATATATTCGGGGATCCGCTCGGGCCGGCCGATCTCGCGCAGCATGTTGAGCGCCGCTTCGTTGGCGCCGCCGTGCGCCGGCCCCCACAGGCAGGCGATGCCGGCGGCGATGCACGCGAACGGGTTGGCTCCGGATGATCCCGCCAGCCGCACCGTCGAGGTCGAAGCGTTCTGCTCATGGTCGGCGTGAAGGATGAAGATCCGCCGCATCGCCCGCTCGATCACCGGATTGACCTCATAGGGCTCGGCCGGAACTCCGAATGTCATCCTGAGGAAATTGCCGGTGTAGCTGAGGCTGTTGTCGGGATAGAGGAACGGCTGGCCGATGGTATATTTGTAGGCCATCGCGGCGATCGTCGGCATCTTGGCGATCAGCCGGTGCGAGGCGATCATCCGCTGCAGCGGATCGGTGATGTCGGTGCTGTCGTGGTAAAAGGCCGACAGCGCCCCGACGACGCCGCACATCACCGCCATCGGGTGCGCGTCGCGGCGGAAGCCCCGGTAGAAGGTTGCGAGCTGCTCGTGCAGCATGGTGTGGCGCGAGATGGTGTAGGTGAAATCCACCAGCTCGGCCTTGTTCGGCAGCTCCCCGTGGAGCAGCAGGTAGGCGACCTCCATGAAGGTCGAATGCTCGGCCAGTTGGTCGATCGGGTAGCCGCGGTGCAGGAGGATGCCCTCCTCGCCGTCGATGAAGGTGATCGCGCTCTGGCAGCTGGCTGTCGAGGTGAAGCCGGGATCATAGGTGAACATCCCGGTGTCGGGGTAGAGCTTGCGGATGTCGACGACCTCGGGACCGACCGAGCCCGGCAACATCGGATAGGTCACTTCGCCGCCATCGAATTTCATCGTCAGCGTCTTGTCGGTCATGCGTTCGGCTCCACCATCTGGTCGGCAATGCGGTCGAGGCTTTCGCCCTGCCCGAGCAAGACCAGAACGTCAAAAATTCCGGGACTGGTGGCGCGGCCGGTGAGGGCCGCGCGGAGCGGTTGGGCGAGCTTGCCGAGCTTGACGCCGGCCTGGTCGGCGACCTTGCGCACCACCTCCTCGAGCGCATCATGCTCCCAGGCGGACACATTGCAGAGGACCTCGTGCGCGGCGCGCAGCAGCGCCCGGCTGTCCGGGGTCAGCAAGGCGGCCGCGCCTTCGTCGATTTCGAGCGGGCGCCTGGCGAACAGGAAGCGCGCCCCGTCGGCCAGCTGGCCCAAGTCGTGGGCGCGGGACTTCAACTCCGGCATCGCCCGGACCAGCAGCTCGGTTTCGCTTTCGCCAAGGCCCAATCGCCCCGCCACTAGCTTCGCGAGCCTCCCATCGTCCGCCTCGCGGATGTAATGGGCGTTGAGGCTCTCGAGCTTCTTCATGTCGAAGCGCGACGGCGACTTGCCGACATGGTCAAGGTCGAACCAGGCGATCGCCTGCTCCCTGGAGATGATCTCGTCGTCGCCGTGGCCCCAGCCGAGCCGCAGCAGATGGTTGAACAGGGCTTCAGGCAGGATGCCCATCCCGCGATAGTCGTGGACCCCGAGTGCGCCGTGGCGCTTTGAAAGCTTGGCGCCGTCGGGCCCGTGGATCAGCGGGATGTGGGCGTAGATCGGCTCGGGCCAGCCCATCGCGCGGATGATCGCCAGCTGGCGGAACGCGTTGTTGAGATGATCGTCGCCGCGGATGATGTGGGTGACGCCCATGTCATGGTCGTCGACCACCACCGCCAGCATGTAGGTCGGGCTGCCGTCCGAGCGCAGGAGGACGAAATCGTCGAGCTCGGCATTGGCGACCGCGACCCGGCCCTGGACGAGGTCGTCGATCACCGTCTCGCCCTCGCGCGGCGCCTTTAACCGAATGACGTATGGGGCGCCCTCCGGCCCGGCCTCCGTGCAGTCACGCCATTCGCTTTCCAGCCGGAACGGCCGCCGCTCGGCCTGCGCCTTCTCGCGCCGCGCCTTCAATTCCTCGGGCGTCAGATAGCAGCGATAGGCCGCGCCGCGCTCGATCAGCTGGTGCGCGACCTCGGCGTGGCGCTTCTCGAACTCGGACTGGAAATGGACATGTCCGTCCCAGTCGAGCCCGAGCCATGTGAGCCCATCGAGGATCACGTCGATCGCTGGTTGAGTCGATCGAGCTTTGTCCGTGTCTTCGATCCTGAGCAGCGCCTTGCCGCCGTGATGGCGCGCGTAAAGCCACGAAAACAGGCCGGTGCGGGCGTTGCCGATATGCAGGAAACCGGTCGGGGAGGGCGCAAAGCGCGTGACCACTGTTTGCGATGCAAGGGGGGGTGACGGATTGTGACTTGCGCTCAAGCGCTTTCCTTTGTCATGTCGGAAGCGATGCAATGGATGAGCGCCCCTAACATAGGGCAAGCGCCTCTTCCACAGCGCCTCGGCGGTTTTGGGGGACGCGTTTCAACGGCTTGCGCGAGGGCGTCGCGCAGGGCGAACGGATTTTAAAAGCAAGCGATTCAGTCCGTGGTCTGCCACACCGCGAGCTCGCTTCCGGCGGGGTCGATGAAGTGGAAGCGGCGGCCGCCCGGAAACGAGAAGATCGGCTTGGCGATCGTGCCGCCGGCCTCGGTGACAGCGTTGAGCGCAGTGTCGAGGTCGTCCACCCGCACGACCGGGAGCGGCGCGGCGAGCGCTTCGTCCGGCTGCCCGTTGAGGCCGACATCGACGTCGCTGGTTGTGGTGGCTGAATAATCCGGCCCGTAATCGGTAAATGCCCAGCCGAACGCCTTGGCGTAGAAGCCGCGCGTCAGCTCATGCGCGGTCGCGCTCGGCAGCTCGACATAATCAATCCGTGCCATCCTAATCACTTTCCCCGTTCATCCCGAGCGAACGTCCCTCGACCCTTCGGCTTCGCTCAGGAGAGCCTTCGCTCGGGACGAACGGTGATGGATGAGCCCGACCTCGCCGAATCCGCGCGCAAATTGTTCGCGGGGCCGATCGATTTCCTGAAATCGGCGCCCCAGCTTCAGCATTTGCCCGACCCCGACGCGCCCGAAATCGCCTTCGCGGGCCGGTCGAACGTCGGCAAATCCTCGCTGCTCAACGCGATCACCAACCGCAAGGGGCTCGCGCGTGCCTCGAACACCCCCGGCCGCACTCAGGAACTCAATTATTTCGATGTCGGACGCCCGCCGGTGATGCGGCTGGTCGACATGCCCGGCTATG
>Ga0136620_10001832_pt1 | contig 10088 bp, 10 predicted proteins | sample AntDrymUQ4162106_2_FD_104806 | JGI IMG/M metagenome (GOLD analysis project Ga0136620, IMG submission 104806) | Polar desert sand microbial communities from Dry Valleys, Antarctica - metaG UQ416 (21.06) | ecosystem: Environmental > Terrestrial > Soil > Desert | place: Antarctica: Dry Valley... | reverse complement strand
GAGCCTGACCGCGCGCTCACGCAGCTCCTCGGGATACCTCTTCTGGGTAGACATCGGGCGAGGGTCTCCTCTCCCCAGGACGGAACCTGGGATCGAGGTCTCCGTCAGACCCGGCCTGGCTCAGGACGTCGCTGACCTACGAGAAGGCCTTGACCAAGGTCGATGTAGCCAGCGGCCACGATGGTGCCGGGGGCGCCAATCTCGACGTTCTACTGGCGGGACCGTCGCCGCCGAACGCGGCCGACCTGATCGAGTCGTCCCGCATGCGAAGGTTGCTCGGAGCACTCGGCGAGCGCTATGACCTCGTGGTCGTCGACACTCCTCCGCTACTGGCCGTGTCGGACGCCGTTCCCCTGCTCAAGCAGGTGAGCGGGATCATCGTGGTCACCCGCCTGGGGAGGACGGAGCGCGCCGCCGCGGCGGCGCTCCGCCATCAGCTCGAGAACCTCGAGGCTCCCACGCTGGGCGTGGTCGTGAACGGCGTGACGCCCAGCGCCCAGGGGTACGCGTACGGCTACGGCTACGGCTACGGCTGATTGCTCGGACTCACCGATGGGGCCCACCGAGGTCGTCGTTTCAGCCGGGGTAGCGTGAGCACGGTGGATGAGCAACTTCCAGCACCGTCGGCCGACGCAGCAGAGGGGCAGCAGTCGGGCCCACTCCGTGCCCCTTCGCGGTCGCAAGCGTGGACGGAGATACGGGCGACGACGGGCGTCTGGCCACCAGTCAGCGTCCGGGAGATCCTGCGGTACCGCGATATCGGGATGATCTTCGCAGAGCGAAATATCAAACTTCGCTTCAGGCAGACGTTCTTCGGGGTGTCCTGGGTCTTGTTGCAGCCTCTGCTGGCTATGGCCCTGTTCACCGCTGTGCTTGGCAACCTCGCCGGTCTTCCCAGCGATGGAGTGCCTTACGCCGCCTTCGTGCTCGCCGGACTGGCGGTGTGGTTCCCGTTCAACACCGCCGTCACAAGCGCAGCAGAGAGTCTCGTGGAGGACCCGGAGCTGGTCACGAAGGTCTGGTTTCCACGCCTGCTCGCGCCCCTGGCGGGAATCCTGGGTGGCGTGGTCGACCTTGGCATCTCCTTCATCATCGCGCTGGTGGTCGCTCTCGTCGTGGGCATCCCCCCGCAACTAGCGCTAGTCACCGTGCCGGCGCTGGTGATCTTTTTCGTTTTCATCGCCCTCGCGTTCGGCCTTTGGCTGTCGGCGCTGAACGTTCTCTACCGAGACGTGCGTTACGCCCTCGGTTATCTGATGCAGCTTCTCTTCTTCGCCACGCCCGTGGTCTACTCGAGTTCGGTCGCCGAGGGCGACTGGGCTGCACTACTTGCGCTGAATCCTCTCTTTGGCCTGATCGACCTCTTTCGATGGGTGCTCCTCGGCGTCCCGGCCCCGGACTACACCGCAGTGATCTCGATCGCGTCCGGCGCGCTGGTGCTGTTGGGGGGACTTGTCTTCTTCCGGCGCGCCGAGCGAGTCTTCGCGGATCGCATCTGATGGGCGGCTCCACGATCGAGGCGACCGGTCTCGCCAAGCGCTATCTCCTCGGCGAACGGGTCGCGTCCTACGGGACCCTCCGAGACGCCTTGACAACGATGATCACAAGGCGTCATCCCGACATGCACGAGTTCTGGGCGCTTCGAGGCATCGACCTAGACGTCGAGGAAGGCGAGGCATTGGGTCTAGTGGGAAGCAACGGCGCCGGGAAGACGACGCTTCTACGCATCCTGGCAAGGATCACCGAACCGACCTCCGGCTCGGCCCGCATTCGAGGGCGAGTGGGAGCCCTGCTCGAGGTGGGCACCGGATTTCACCCGGAGCTGAACGGGCGCGAGAACGTCTTCCTCGGTGGAGCCGTGATGGGGATGACGCGACGGGACATCCGCTCCCGGTTCGATGAGATCGTGGAGTTTGCGGGTGTCGAAGAGTTCCTCTCAACCCCCCTCAAGCGCTTCTCGACCGGGATGCGCCTTCGTTTGGCGTTCGCGGTGACAGCGCACCTGGAGCCGGAAGTGCTGCTGGTCGATGAGGTGCTCGCCGTCGGCGACCTCCAGTTCCAGCGGCGCTGTCTCCAGCGCATGTCTCGCCTGAGTCATGAGGGCCGCACCGTCGTGTTCGTGAGTCACGACATTGGTGCAGTGACGCGCCTGTGTTCCCGCGCCTTATGGCTGGACCACGGCGAGATGAAACGCGAGGGACCGGCAACTGAGGTGGTAGAGGCGTACTACACCTCAGTGGCCAGTAGAGGAGGCGAAGTCGAACTGACGGTGGAGGGACCGGCCGGGGTCGCATCACTCGGTGTGACCGACGCCGAAGGAAGGATGCTCGCGCGGCCGACGCGCGGAGACCCCCTCTGGCTCGAAGCGCGTGTCGTCACCGACCGGGCCATTCCTGGACTCGACCTCGCCCTCTACGTGGTGGATACCCAGGGGCTCCGCGTCCTGGACGAGGCCTGGTCAGATCAGCCCGACAAGCCAGTGCTGGCTCCCGGGCCGGGTCGATACGTCGTCCGAGCCCGATTTCCCCCCTTCCTGCGGGCGACCGACCACGTCGTCGGTGTTTGGCTGGGAACCGAGCACGAGACCTACGTGCACAAGGAGCCGCTTGCACTGTCGATCTCCCCGCGGGCCGAGGATGGACAGGAACTCATAACCCGCCGCCGTGTGGCTCAGCCTCCGGTCGAATGGTCGAGCACGCCAGCCGCGCATTGATGCGTCTGCTCTCAGGGCCAATCGCCTGGATCCTGCGGACGGGCACCCGATACTCGCCACGGCGTGTGGGACTCGCACTCGTCTACCACCGCGTCATCGATGACAGGGAACCACTTGGCCCTCTCACACCCTCCACACGTGCATGGGTGCTACGCCGGCAGCTCGAGCATCTGCACCGTCACTACAGCGTGGTGGGTGCCGACGAGCTTCCGGGTGCGATCGCCACGAGACGATTCGGCCGTCGGATTCCGGTTGCCGTCACGTTCGACGACGACCTCGAGTCCCACGTCAGCCGAGCGCTCCCGATCCTGCGCCAGACCGGAACGTCGGCGACCTTCTTCCTCGGTGGCTCTTGGGGCTCCGACCATGAGGGCTACTGGTGGCACTGGCTCGAACGCGCGTGGCAGCTCGGACACAACCCGGTCCGCGTTCTGCGGGCGGATGGCCTTTGGGTGTCGCCCGATGCAGGTCCCAGCGAGCTTGCGACACTGATCCAGGAGCTCCCGCCCGAGGCCCGCCGCAAGGTGGGACGCCGCCTTCGCGAACTGGTCCCGGACGAGGCGTGCCCGTCCCTCCGGTCGGAGGGCGTCCGCCGTCTGAGGGCACACGGATTTCATCTCGGCTTCCATACGCGGGAGCATCACTCACTCACCAGCCTTTCATCCGCCGAGGTGGTCGGAGCCCTCCAGGCAGGCCGCGAGGAGATAGAGGCGCTGACGGGTGAGCGCATCAGCTTGTTCGCCTACCCGCACGGCAAGTACAACGCCTGCGTTCGCCGACGGGTGTCCGACGCTGGGTACCGACTCGCGTTCACCACCGACCGACGTGCGCTGCGCCGCGGCGACCACCCCCTCGCACTCGGACGGATGACGGCGCCTCCGCGTGCGGGGGGAGGCTTTGCCTTAGCGCTCGGTCGCACCCTCTACCTCGGCTCGTAGAAGCCCCTCCAACCACGAGCACTCCCCGGCCCGTGGCACGTCGCCGCGCCCCCGCTCCGCCCCTGAACGCCCCGCGAGTCGGCCCGCCCGCTGCTTGAGCGCGTCCCCGAACAGCGCCGCGACGGCGCGAAGCGCGCTTCCGGCATCGCGGTAATGCACCGCACCCCGGAGGTAGACGCGTGCAGCCGCCAGGCGGCGTCCCGCCCGCGAGAGAGAACCGGCAGCCCACCGCGTGGAGCGGACGCGGTCGGGGGCGACGCCGTACCTCGCGGCCAGCTCGCGGTGCTTTTCGGCTAGTCGATCAAGCTCGGCGAAGATGGGCCGGTTGTGGTGCACGGCCATGTTTCCTCCGTGAATGCGGTACCCCACGAGACAGTCCGGGACCGTCGCGGGCCTCCCCTCGTGCACCAGACGGATCCATAGATCCCAATCGGCGACCTGCGCTAGCTGCTCGTCGAAGCCACCCGCAGCCCGGACCGCCTCGGCCAAGACGAGCATGTTCGACGAGCCCGCCGGGATGACATTCCGGTGCAGCAGTTCCCTGGCAAGCCGCCTCGCGTCCGGTGGGCGGAAGACCTCGACCGCCGTAGCGCCGCTTTCAAAGCGAGCGGCGCCACAGCAGACACAGGTGGCCTCGGCTGCGACGGCCGCCGTCAGCTGCCGGCTGAGCTTCTCCGGTGCCCAGAGGTCGTCATCGTCCAAGAACGCGAGCCATTCCCCGGCGGCGGCCTCGATCCCGGTGTTCCGGGCGTGCGCCACGCCGTGAACACTCGCGTGGCGAAGGAGGCGGAAGCGCGGATCATCGAGGGGCAGCTCAGCACAGCCCACCTGGTCGGAGGCGTCGTCGACGACGATCACCTCGAATCTTACACCTTGTTGCGCGCAGACCGTCTCGAGTGTCCGGCGGAGCAGCGCCCAGCGGTTGCGCGTCGGGATGATGACGCTAACGCGTGGCGGTGCGGCCCTCATCACCCCTTGGTGGCGCGAGCCGCCAGGATCACCTCATACAAGGGGTCGCTGACCTCGAGCTCGTCCCGCGAGAGCTCGTTCGCCGCCATCCCGTGCAGGAACGCTACGGCGGTCAGCACGTTGCCGTAGGCGTCGACATCCACCGAGGGCGCGGGGAAGAGCTCCTCGAGCAACTTGCGCATCGATCTCTCCGTAAAGCGCCACCAGTCGCCCCAGTAGTCCCGGTCTGGCACGCAGCCCGGTGATATGCCTGGCACCGTGAGCAAGAGCGTCCCGCCGCTACGAAGCGCCCGGTGCAGGTTCGCGAGCGCCGCGCGGAAATCGAAGATCACATGTAGCGTCTGCGTGCAGATGATGCAGTCGAACGTGTCTTCGGGAAGGGTGTCGGCTTCGGTCAAGCTCCCGACGATCGTGGCATCTGGGTTGGTCGGGGTGGCGTGAAGCACGTCCACCCGCTCCGTGACACCCGGGCCGCCGGGTGCGCCCGTGACGCCGAAGCGGTCGGCGTACGCGCGACCGCCTACCTCCAGAACCCGGCCTTGGACGACGCCTTCTGCGTAGCCGGCGTGCCCGGCGAATCTGCCGAGGAACTGCTCGATGTAGTAGCGATCGACCGGTAGGCCGCGGTCGAGCCCATACACGCGGCTGATGGGCGTCAGACGGCGCAGCGAGCCCATGCCGACGGGCCGCATGATCGCCGCTGCCCGCCTGAGGTGCCTGCGGCGCAAGGGCAGACGCCGCCGGGCGCGCCGGGCGAACTCTTCGAGTGCCGGACGCGCCGGAGAGACCCTCGCCACACCGGGATCCTAGCTTCACCCACCCCATGGTGCCGTGGCGTGTACGGTTAGCGCCTCATGGCTGCTCGGCGGTGGCTCGCTAACGCCCGAGGGGCAACTCGCCTCCAACTCAAGCGGTGGACTTCCGTGACCCTCCCTTATCGCCCCATGGTCGGCGGACCGGAGGGTTTGGACCGGGAGTACGCCGAGGGTCGGTGGGACTATCTCGCTGGCGACGGTGAGCTCCCCCGGTTCGGCGTGGTGGCAGCGTATTGCCACCGCTTCGCACCGGCGCAGGGCATACTCGAGATCGGCTGCGGAGAAGGGCTGCTCGCGGAGCGCCTCGACCCGTCGCGGTACTCACATTTCCATGGCGTGGACATCTCGCGTGCGGCGGTGCTCCGCGCGCAAGCCCGGCATCGGCCCAGAGCTTCCTTCTCCACGGCCGACGCGGCTTCGTACGAGCCGCACGGACAGTTCGAAGTCATCGTGTTCAACGAGGTACTCGAGTACCTGGCAGATCCGGCGGCGACCGTCCGCCGCTACGAGCGATGGCTCGCGCCCGGCGGGGTCTTCATCGTCTCGCAGTTCGTCGGAGTCGACACCCTTCGCACCTGGCGCATCTGGCGGCGGCTCGAGCGCACCTACCGGCGCACCGCGGGCGCCAGAGTGTCTGCCAGCAGACGTCATAGGTGGGATGTGAGGATCCTCCGACCGTGACACTGCGATTTACGGTCGTGGTCCCGACCTACCAGCGCCGCAGCCAGGTGCTCGCTTGCGTGCAGGCGCTGGACGCTCAGCGGTTCACGGCGTCCTATGAGGTCGTAGTTGTCGAGGACGGCTCCACCGACGGGACCGCTCGAGCGCTGCGAGAGCTCGACCTCGCCGTGCCCCTAACGGTCATCGAGCAGGAGAACCTGGGCGCTGCGGCCGCCCGAAACCGGGGCGCAGCTGCGGCACGCGGCACCCTCCTGCTCTTCCTCGACGACGACATGGAGGCCGACGCCGACCTGCTTTACGAGCACGATCGGCTCCACAGAGCGGGAGCAAACGCGGTCGTCGGCCACATTCCACTACATCCGGAGTCCCCGGCGAGCCCGATCGCAGACGGGGTCCGCGAATGGGCTGAGGGCCGGCTGAAGCGGTTGGCCGCGCCGGATGGGGAGTTGACTCTCCACGACCTCCTGACGGGCCAACTCTCCCTGTCGCGAGCCCTGTTCGAACGGGTTGGCGGGTTCGATACCAACTTCACTCAAGCGGGTAGCTTCGGGGGCGAAGACCTCGACCTCGGCTATCGCCTCCAGCTTCTGGGATGTCGCATCGTGTTCGCCCCGTTGGCGGTCACCTGGCAGCGGTATGTGGTGTCTCCGGAACGCTACCTACGTCAATGGTGCGAGGCCGGCCGATCGGACGTCGCGTTCGCCCGCAAGCATCCGGAACGCGCTGCTGACGTCGTCGCGCTCGCCGGCACGGAGACACGAGCAGCCCGTAGGGTGTGGCGACCCCTCCTTGGGACGCCGGTGGTGGGCTCGGCAATGAGAGCCGTGCTTCGGCTCGGAGCAATCCACGCCTGTCGGGCGTCGGCCGGTCCTGTGGCGAAGCGGCTGATCTTCTTGTCCCGGCGGCTGGAGCACCTCCAGGGAGTGCGCGAGGCCGGCGGCCTGCCGTCAAGGGGTCCGATCGTCGCACTCGCCTACCACGCGATCGCAGACCTCGATGGAGATCCGGTGCTCGGCCCCTACGCGGTCCCCCCCGACGAGTTTGACGCACATCTAGTGGCGCTCCGCCAGAGGGGCTACCGCTTCGTCGATCTGGACGAGGTGAAACGCACACTGTCCGGCCGACCGCGACTGGGGTCGCGGGGAGTAATGCTGACCTTCGACGATTGCACGGAGGACCTGCTGTCTGCCGCTCTCCCCGTGCTCGAGCGCCACCAGGCCCCCGCAGCCGCATTCGCGGTCAGCGGGAGCATGGGCGGCACGAACCATTGGGATACCTCCAAAGGGGCTCGAACCCAGCGGCTGCTCGACGCCGCCCAACTGCGCTCACTCGGTACCGCCGGCGTGGAGATCGGCGCGCACTCTCAAACGCACTCCGTCCTGACCCAGGTTCCAGAGCCACAGATGCGGAGGGAGATCCTGGGTAGCGTGAGTGATCTGACCGCCGCCGGGGTTCCCCGTCCGCGTGCGTTCGCATACCCCTACGGGGCGCATGACCATCGAGTCCGGGAAGCAGTCCGCGGTAGCGGACTCTGCTTGGCCTTCACCGTAGAGCCTGGAAGGATCGAACCCAGCGTCGACGCCTACGCCGTGCCGCGCGTGGAGGTACTGAGAGGCGACGGTCCAACCGGACTCACCCTCAAGGTGTGGCTCGCTCGGACTCGGCCGGCTTTGGTCCCCATCCTCGATCGTTTCCTTCGAAAGGCGCGCGGGGCGTAAGTCGAGGCGTTGTCGGATCGAGTCGCCGCAACCCGAACCAAAGTCCCCCCGGTAGCGCACGGGGCAGTGCCTGCCGCCAGTCAGCCCAGCGAGGCTTGCCGAGGATACCCGCGGCCACTCCGCGACCGGCTCGTTCCGTGGCTCTCAGTAGGAACCCGACAGCCCGAAGGTCGCCCAGCCTCAAGTACTTGCCGTAGAAAGCACCGAGCCCCCGTGCGTAGCGCAAATAGAGCCTCTCGAGCTGCTCGTTCGTTCGCCAATCATGATGGTCGACAGTGAGGCGCGGCTCGTAGCGCAACGAGAAACCTCCCCTCAGCCAGCGATAGGCGAAATCTCCGTCCTCGGCGCACTCATCTGGGCCGAAGCGTTCATCGAAGCCCCCGAGCGAAAGCACTCGCTCGCGCGGGAGCAGCATGTTGTTCGGATATAAAGCACCAGGGTCGACTTCCCCGGTGTAGTCGTACGGTGACGGGGCGTCCTTCCACGACGGCACCCGCGAAGGATCCCCTACCGGCCGCACGCGGCCGGTGATGATTGTCTCGTGATACTGGGAGGCCAGACCGCGGGCGACGTGCACCCAGTCCGGTGTCACAGTGCAGTCGTCGTGGGTGACCAAGACCCAAGAGCCGGACGCGATTTGCAGCCCAGCGTTGCTAGACCGGGCCACACCCCAGCCCATGTCGCGCACCACGGTTGCGCCTGGGGGCCCGTGACGGGCAACGAGATCCTCAATGCCTGGTGGCTCACCCTGAATCACGACCACCACCTCGTCGGGTTGCGGCTTGCAAGCGCTGATCGACTGCAGGCACGGGACAAGGGTGGGCCGTCCGAGGCTTGGGATCACCACGCTGACCGTGACCGGCGGTAGGGGCGTCCCGTTTCGAGATGCGGGCGCCACACGCCTCCACAGGCCGACCGTCTGACCGGCCGCACGTCCGACCTCAAAGCGGCGCGTCGCTCGATCGCGCGCGGTGCGTCCCATCGCTGCGCGTCGTTCGGGCTCTGCCGTCGCCGCACGGGTCGCTTCCGCCGGCGTGCTGTCGTTTGAGAACCGCTGGACGTCGACGGGACCGCGCACGACATCGATCGGAGTCGTCGTGCCCACCTTGCCTCCGAGAACGCGGAACCGCTCCGCGGTATGACGAGAGTTGGCAACCATCGCAGCGGCACGGCGCACCACGAAGCGCGTGGTGAGCTTCGCCAGAGGGGATGGTGGAAGACACTCGCGGATGTTCACGACGACCGGCGCCCTTCCGCCAACCGTGATCAGCGCCACCACGCCCGCTCGCACGGAGTTCGCGTGCACGACGTCACAGCCTTCGACGAGTGAACGGATTCCGCGCACCGCTCTCATCAGGTCGATCACCCCAGCGATCGTGGAGCGAGGTCGTGCCTTGAGGCTCAGCTCGATCGAGGGAATGGCATGCCAGGGCACGTTTCGCCTAGTCGCGGCGTCGGCGAGCTCGCCGGCCGGACAGAGCAAGGTCGGCGCGACGCCTTCCGGGAGGTGATCGATAAGGTCGAGAAGCGACCACTCGGCGCCGCCCACGACCCCCGTCTGATTCATCAGGATGACACGCACGCCGTTTCCCTAAGACAGATGAATCAGCGTGTCCACGCCTCTCGACGCGGAACCCTTCGAATGTCCTGAAGCGCCGCAGGCGAGAGTGTCGCCCGCTATCCCCTCGTACACGGCAAGAACCGGCTCGACGTGGCCCTCGACGCCAAAACCCTCTACGGCTCGCGCACGGCCGCCGCGCCCGAGTGTGAGGCACCGCGCCGGGTCGGCCAGTAGTCGGTCCACCTCCTCCGCCCAAAGCTCGGGCTGGCGGGGCGGCAGCACGTATCCGCCCTTACCCCCGCGCAGGATCTCCGGGGGACCCCCCACCGCGGTGGCCACGACGGGCGTCTCCATGGCCATTCCCTCGACCACGACCCGGCCGAACGGCTCCTCCCAGGACGGCACAAGCAGCACATCGGCCGATTGCATCACGGCGGCCACGTCCTCGCGCTCGCCCAGAAGGTCGACGCGGTTGTCCACGCCCAAAGCTCGGCACAGGCGGCTGAGCTCGGCGGCGTACGCTTCGTCGTCAAGGGGATATCCACTTCGTTGCAGTAACGGCATGGCGGTGGTTTTCAGCTCTTGCCGCCGATGATCGCCTTGTAGGGCGTCGGCGGCGTGTGGACGGCCTGGTCGAGGAGGCGGTAGAAGAGCAGCCCGCGGCGCTGGGATCTGCGCCGGTTGAAGCGAAAG
>Ga0136620_10001831_pt1 | contig 10091 bp, 9 predicted proteins | sample AntDrymUQ4162106_2_FD_104806 | JGI IMG/M metagenome (GOLD analysis project Ga0136620, IMG submission 104806) | Polar desert sand microbial communities from Dry Valleys, Antarctica - metaG UQ416 (21.06) | ecosystem: Environmental > Terrestrial > Soil > Desert | place: Antarctica: Dry Valley... | reverse complement strand
TCGGAGAACCGGCGTCCTTCGGCGAGGGGCGGTCTTATCTCGATGCTCATGCCTCGATGATGCACGCTCGGAAGCGGGAATGGAACCTGTGGCCTCACTCACTGCTGCGTGGGCCGGTCCGCGCCAGCCTGGGGGCGTGCCCGAGATAGTGCTACCCAACACCTGGCGAGACAGATTGGATTCCGCGCTCGGGCGCCGGCGTGACCTCTTGCTGCTCCTCGGAGTCGTGGTGGCATCGGCATCGGCGGCGCTGCTGTTGTGGTCAAGGGGGGCCCCGGCTCAGATCGCGCCCCCATCCCGGTCGACGGTCGCGGTCGATGCGGGAGCCTCGCCGACCCCCGGCGCGATCTCGACGCCGGGCTCTACGGCGCAGTCGATACTCGTGCACGTGGCGGGCGCGGTACGCCGGCCGGGTCTCTATGAGTTCCCGCCGGGAGCCCGTGTGGCCGACGCGATCGACGCCGCGCGCGGGGCGCGCTCACCGGCTGCCTTGAACCAGATCAACCTGGCCGAACCGCTGGTCGACGGGCAGAAGATCCACGTCCTGCGCCCGGGGGCCGCCTTACCCACGACCGCTGCCTCGTCCGGAGTGCCCGCGCCGGACTCGTCGGGTACGACCGGCGCCCTCGTGAATCTGAACGCCGCCGACCAGGCCGCCCTCGAGACGATCCCCGGGGTTGGGCCCGTGACCGCTATGGCGATCCTCGACTTCCGCGCTCAGGTCGGAACCTTCACTTCGATAGATCAACTGCTCGACGTGTCGGGCATCGGCCCGGCGACCCTGGAATCGATCAGGCCGTACGTGACCCTGTAGCGCGGAGATCGCCTCCTCTACGATACGCGTCTGGTGCGTCGTAGGCGCGGTCGCGTTGGGAACCGGGTTGGGTTGTGGGCGAAGTGTCAGCGGAACTCTCATTCTGCTCACACTGGCGTCCGGCGCAGCCTTTATCGCTAGAAGCTCTCGCGTCTCCGTCGTTGCGGGAGTCATGACTTGCAGTCTTGGCCTGGCCATCTTCGGGTCCTCTCTGCGGTGCGATCGACCCTCCGCTCTAGGGACATTGTCGAAGGAGGTTCCTAACTGCGCTCTTCGAGGGGCGGTGCTCGAGCATGCCGGCGGTCTGGGGACCCTCGTGTCCGCCGACCGGTTGGCTTGTGACGACTACGCACCCCTCACCAACGGGGGTCCGGTCATCCTCGAGGGAACCGTCGGGCAGCCCGGCGGAGCCATCCGGGCACGGGGCTTGCTACTGCCCTTGCGGGAGGACCCGTTCGACATCGCGCGCGGTCACCTCGGCGCCCAAGCCGCGCTGCATGCGAGCGACGTCTCGACTAACCCGCCGTCGAGCGGAGCACACTACGTCGCGGCGAAGGTGCGTTCCGGTCTCACCCGATCGACCGATCCGCTGGACGCACACACGGGGGCTCTCATCCGCGGGCTGACGATCGGGGATACGCGAGCCTTCGACGAGAAGGTTCTCGAGACCTTTCGGCGAGCGGGCTTGTCGCATCTCCTGGCGGTCTCGGGCAGCAATGTCGCGGTGGTTCTGGCGACCGCCGGCTTGTTATTGCGCCGAGTGGCACTGGTCACACGCTTGTTGCTGGCGGCGAGTGCGCTGAGCTTTTTCGTGCTCGTCGTGGGACCGGAGCCGTCGGTCCTCCGGGCCGCGGTGATGGGAGGGATAGGGCTCGCCGCCCTCGCCTGGGGCGAGCGTGCCGAGCCTCTGCAGGCGCTGGGAGTTGCGCTCACCATCCTGTTGTTGGTCCGACCGGGCATGTTGTTCTCGGTGGGCCTACATCTGTCGGCTGCTGCAACCGCCGGGATAGTTCTGTGGGCAGATCCCCTGGCCCGGCGTCTGCGCGGTCTACCCAGGCCGTTGGCTCTTGCGCTCGGAGCCACACTAGGGGCCCAGTTCGCAGTGGCGCCGATAGTGGTGGTGGTGTTCGGCGAGGCGAGCCTCATCGCCCCCCTCGCCAACGTCCTTGCGTTTCCCGCCGTAGCTCCTGCGACCGTCCTCGGACTGGCTGCGGGAACGGTGGGTGCCGCCTCGGTTCCGCTGGGCATGGCGGTGGCCTACGTGGCGGCCCCCTTCGCGCGCTGGATCCTCGTGGTCGGCAACGCGCTGGGGGAGCCTCGGTGGGCATCGATCGAGGTCGGGCACTCCTGGGGCTGGGTTCTCGCCGTACCCGTTCTCGCTACCGCCGTTAGGACTCTGATGCGGAATCGCGGCGATGGCCCAACGAGGGGCCCTGAAGGAGGTCCCACGAAACCCGCGGGGGAGGCTGCGGCGATGAGCGCTTATCACTGGGTCGTTCACGACGCGGCGGGCGCCGAGATCCGGACGAGCGAACCCTTCGATTCGAAGGAGCAGGCGGAGGCCTGGATGGGTCAAGAGTGGAAGTCTCTTCTCGGCGCCGGCGGCGAGTCCGTTTCCCTGCTCCACGATGGAGCGGTGCAGTACCAGATGGGTCTGGGAGAGGAGTAGCGATCGTGGATCCCAAACCCGTTTACCTCATCTCCGGCGAGTCGTTCCTGGCGGAGGAGGCCTTGGAGCGGTTGCGTTCGGAGATTGGTGCCGACCCCTTGTCGGAGGTCGTCCTCGACGCCACCGCCGGGCCCGCCGAGATCATCGAAGCCCTCGACACGCCCTCCCTCCTCGGCGGCCAGCGTCTCGTTGTGATCCTGGGCGCGCAGGAGCTCAAGAAGGATCAGCTCGAGGCGATCCAGAGATACCTCGAGTCACCCTCGCCCTCTTCGATCCTGGTCATCGTCTCGTCCGGTCGATCGAAATTGGCGAACGCGGCCAAGAAAGCCGGCGCCGCCATCAACCTGGATGCACCGCGTGGTCGATCGCTCGCGAAGTGGGTCCGGGATCGCTCACGGGAGCATCGCTTGAAGGTCGACGATCGCGCCGCTTGGGCGCTGATCGACTCGGTCGGAACCGATCTCCGTGACCTCGACGCGGGATTGTCTCAACTGGCCACCGCTCTCGGTGGGAACTCGACCGTTGGGGTAGCGGATGTCCATCGCGCTTTCCCGCGCCTTGCCGACGAACGCATCTACGTTTTCACAGATGCCGTGGGCGAACGGAAGTTGGCGCCGGCGATGGGGGCCTTGCGCAGGTTGTTGCAGCAGGGGGACGAGCCGCTGATGGTTTTCGGCGCGTTGACAGCGCATATGCGGCGGGTGCTCGTGGCGCGAGGTTCGGGAGCAACCGGGGGGGTCAAGGCGGTGGGGGACGCTCTAGGCCTTCCGGATTGGCGGGCCGAGCGGCTCTACCGCCAGGCGCGCGCCTACCGCGAGGAAGAGCTCGTGAGGGTGATGGAAGTGCTGGCGGTCACCGACGTCGAGATGAAAGGGGGGGACCTACCGCCCGACATGGCCCTCGAACGCGCCGTTGTTCAGATCGTGGATGGAGCTTGAGCGAGCCCGGTTGTTGTTAGACGCTCTTTAGTTTCTTGGCGAGGCGGGACTTCTTGTTGGCCGCCTTGTTCTTGTGGATGATGCCCTTCGCGGCGGCCTTGTCGAGCTCGCGCGCGGTGGCCTGATAGGCCTCGCGGGCTCCTTCGGCGTCGCCGCCGGCGACCACCTCATCGAAGTTGCGCGTGCGCGTCTTCAGAAGACTCCGCACGCTCTTATTGCGAGCGCGCTGATGGTCGTTCTGGCGGTTCCGCTTGATCTGACTCTTGATGTTGGCCATAAGTGAGGAGAATCGCTCCTGAAGTGGGGGTGGACAGCGGCCAAGGATAGCAGAACCCCTTGCTACCCTCATCTCATGGATCAAGCCCACCAGCGGGCCATAGCCGTGATCGCTCACATCGACCATGGGAAGAGCACCCTCTCGGACCGTCTCCTTCAGCTTACGGGGACGGTCTCGGACCGCGACATGAGGGAGCAGTACCTCGATCGCATGGATCTCGAACGGGAACGGGGCATCACGATCAAGGCGGCGGCCGTTCGCATGGAGTACGCGGCGAACGACGGCAAGCGCTACGAGCTCAACCTGATCGATACACCGGGCCACGTGGACTTCGGCTACGAGGTCTCACGCTCGCTTGCGGCCTGTGACGGTGTCCTGCTGCTGGTCGATGCGGCTCAGGGCATCGAAGCCCAGACGCTGACCAATCTCTACCTGGCGGTCGACGCGGGCCTCGAGATCATCCCGATCCTCAACAAGATCGACCTCCCGGCGGCGCAGCCCGACAAGTACGCGGAAGAGCTGGCCGCCCTGATCGGTGGTAACCCGGATGAGGTGCTGCGTATCTCAGCGAAGACCGGCGAGGGCGTACCCGAGGTGCTCGAAGCGATCGTTGAGAAGGTCCCGGCCCCCACCGGCGACCCGCATGAACCATTGCGCGCGCTGGTGTTCGACTCGATCTACGACTCCTTTCGGGGAGTCATCGCCTACCTGCGCGTCGTGGACGGGCGCTTGACCTCCCGTCAGCAGGTCCGGTTCATGGCGGCCGGGCTGGATGTCGACGCGGACGAGATCGGGGTGATGTCACCCGACGCCCAGGCGGTTGAGCTCCTCGACACGGGCGAGGTGGGCTATCTCATCTCCGGTATCAAGGACGTGGGCCTGGCGAAAGTCGGTGACACGGTCACCGTGCGACCCGGATCGGCGGCAACCGCGCTACCCGGATATCGCGAGCCGAAGCCGATGGTCTACGCCGGCATCTACCCCACCGAGGGCGACGATTTTCCACTCCTGAGAGACGCCCTCGACAAGTTGAAGCTCAACGACGCCGCGCTTACATACGAACCCGAATCGTCCGGAGCCCTCGGGTTCGGTTTCCGTTGCGGTTTCCTCGGACTCCTCCACATGGAGATCGTACGTGAGCGGCTCGAGCGAGAGTTCGGTTTGTCTTTGATCGCGACGGCGCCGTCGGTCGGCTACGAGATCGAGCTAACGGACGGTGTGAAGAAGGTAGTGCGCAACCCGACCGACATGCCCGATCCCAGTCAGATACTTGAGATCCAAGAGCCGTATGTTTCCGTCATGATCGTGACTCCAACCGAGTTCGTGGGGACGGTCATGCAGTTATGCCAGGAACGACGGGGCGAACTGAAAGAGATGCACTACCTCTCTACAGAGCGCGTCGAGATCCGCTACAAGATGCCGCTCGGCGAGATCATCTTCGACTTCTTCGATCGCCTGAAGAGCCTCACGAAGGGTTACGCCAGTCTCGACTACGAGCCTGCAGGCCTCTACGGCTCGAGTCTCGTGCGTGTCGACGTCTTGTTGAACCAGCAACCGGTGGACGCTTTCTCCACCATCGTCCACCGCGACAAGGCATACGACTACGGGAAGACGATGACCGAGCGACTCCGAAAATTGATCCCGAGACAATTGTTCGACGTTCCGATCCAGGCTGCCATCGGCTCGCGGATCATCGCGCGCGAAACGGTTAAGGCGAAGCGGAAGGACGTGCTTGCTAAGTGCTACGGCGGTGACGTCTCGCGCAAACGCAAACTGCTCGAACGTCAGAAGGAAGGAAAACGGCGGATGAAGCAGATCGGGTCGGTCGAAGTCCCACAGTCGGCCTTCATCGAAGCCTTGCGGGTCGATGTTGATGGAAGTAAGACGTGAGCTCCGTCGCGGTCGCCGGCCGCACCGGGGAGTGGCTCGAGTCGCCGGGCTTCGGGGTCTACGTCCACATCCCGTTCTGTACGCATAGGTGTCACTACTGTGACTTCAATACCTATTCCGGTATGGAGGACCAGTACGAGGTTTACGTGGAAGCACTCGTTGCCGACATCCTTAGGTGGGAGGGGCCGGCTCCGATGGCATCATCCGTCTTCTTCGGTGGTGGCACTCCGACATTGCTCCCCGTGGGTTCCCTGGCTCGCATCCTGACGGCGGTGCGCGACCGGTTCGGGTGCGCGCCCGACGCAGAGATCACTATCGAGGCCAATCCCGAGGGCACCGGCGAGAAGGTGTTCGCGGGACTACTGGACGCCGGCTTCAACCGCGTGTCCTTCGGTGTCCAGTCGCTCGTTCCATCGGTCCTGACCGGCCTGGGGAGGATGCACTCTCCGGCCACCGCGCTCCGCGCCATCGCTGCCGCTCGGGCTGCGGGCTTTGACGATGTGAACGCGGATCTGATCTACGGCTCTCCGTGGGAGTCCACGTCCGACTGGCGCGTCTCCCTCGAGGGCATCGTCGAGGCGGAGCCGAACCACGTGTCCGCTTACGCGCTAACGATCGAGGAGGGAACCCCCCTGGCGACCCTTGTCGCAACGGGCAGGGTGCCCGACGTAGATCCGGACCTGCAGGCGGATCGTCACGGTACGGCCGAGGAGTTGCTGGGGGCAGCGGGACTCGAGCGCTACGAGATCTCGAATTGGGCCCGACCGGGTCGCGCCTGCCGCCACAACGTCCTCTACTGGTCGGCGGGGGACTATGCTGGTTTCGGTGCGGGAGCCCACGGTCACGTCGCCGGTCGCCGATCGTGGCGCCGTCGCTTGCCGCGAGATTTCGTTGCCGGGGTCGACGCTGGTACTTCCACCGAAGCCGGAGCGGAGGTCCTGGATGCGGATGCCCGGTGCGGAGAGGCGTTCATGCTCGGGCTGCGCCTGGCGTCGGGCCTCGACCTGGCCGGGATGGGCCGGCGCTATGGGGCCGAGCCCCTCGCGACCCGGATGCCCGTGGTGCAGGAACTAACGAGCCGGGGCCTCATGGAGTGGGAGGGATCCTGCCTGAGGATCGCACCCTCCGCCACCATGGTCGCCGGGGATATCTGTGCCCGTTTGCTCTAGTTGCTGCCCTCATGAGGGGTGTGAAGGGTAAAGGGGTTGCCTTCCTGTGCCGACACTTACCCCGTACTCGTATAACCACGACCAAGCGGGGGCCCATGTCGGATGCGAATGTGTCGCTGATCCAGGGCGACGGCGGTGATGACGCGAATGTGATCTATGGGATCCCGCGCCCCGAACGAAGCATCTCCGACCTCATCCAGGACCTCGGCCCGATGCAGGAAGCGACCGATCTCCCGGATCTGTATGCCGGGCTCGCTCGTTCGGTGGTCGGTTCTCTTAAGGCTGACGCCTGCCTCGTCTCTCTGCTCGACGAGCCGCGCGGCATCTTGCGGGATGTCGCTGCGAGCGTTGTGCCGCCAGCCCGACTCAACACGGTTGCGGAGGAGTACAGGCTCGATAGCTTCCCTGCCACCCAGAGGGTTCTCACCACCGGCTGCAGCTATGAAGCGTCCGTGTCGGCTCCCGACGCGGACGACTCGGAGCGGACTCTCCTGACCAGCATCGGTTTCGGGCGGGTCCTCATCTGTCGCTTCATGGTCGAAGGCCGGCCCGTGGGGACCGTCGAGGTCTACCGCCTGGAGGACCGGCCTTTCCACCGCGACGATGCGCGGCAGGTGGAGGTGTTGTGCAGCTTCGCCGGTAACGCTTACTCGCGCATCCAGCTTGCTGGGAAGCTCGAGATCCACTACACGGAAACGATCGAAGCCCTTGTTTCGGCGCTCGAGGCACGCGACCCGTACACCGAGGCTCACGCAGGGCGGATCCGCGATTTCTCCATGGCGTTGTCGGTAGCTCTCAAGCTCCCCCTCGAGGATCGCCAAGCCGTGAAGCTCGGTTCGATCCTGCACGATGTCGGCAAGATCGGAGTCTCGGACTCCATCCTCCTCAAGGAGGGTCCCCTGGACGACGAGGAATGGCGTCTCATGCGCGCCCATCCGTTGATCGGGGAGCGGATGCTCAGGGGCATCGACTTCCTGCGCCCGGCACTGCCCATCATCCGGTACCACCACGAACGGTGGGATGGCAAGGGCTACCCCGATGGACTCCTAGGTGAAGAGATCCCCATCGGCGCTCGTATCGTGGCCGTTTGCGACGCATTCGATGCCATGACGTCCGACCGGCCGTACCGGCGGGCGCTTCCGCTCGAGACCGCATGTGACGAGATCATGAAGCATGCTGGCTTTCAGTTCGATCCCGACTGCGCATCTCTGCTCGTCGACGTGGTGAGGAACATGGGCGACGACCATCTCGAGAGTCGCTTCGTCCGCTACGCCAGCTAGCACCCCTCACGGTCAAGCGCTCCCAGCTGCTCCCTCGTACTCTTGGATCATGAATGGTCGCGCGCCCTATATCGGAGTCATCGGAGCCGGCGAACCCGATCGGACGACGGAGGACACCGCGGAGAGCGTGGGACGCTTGTTGGCGGAGCGCGGAGCCGTGGTGATCTGCGGGGGGCTCGGCGGAGTCATGGAAGCCGCCTGCAGGGGTGCGAGGTCGGCAGGCGGCGTAACGGTCGGCATCCTGCCGGGAACCGAGCGGCGCCACGGGAACGCTTACCTCGACATCGCGCTGCCTACCGGCATCGGCGAGATGCGCAACGCACTGATCGTCAGGGCCTCGGATGCCTTGATCGCAGTCGCGGGGGAGTTCGGGACGCTGTCCGAGATCGCCTTCGCGATCAAGACCGGCGTTCCTGTCGTCGGGATCGACACGTGGGATCTGTCGAAACGAGGACGAGCCGACGGATCGATCCTTCGAGCAGCGTCTCCTGGAGAAGCAGTCGACCGAGCCCTACGGGAGCTCAGTTGAAGCGTTTCCATTCGAAGTGCATGCCGTCGGGAATCAGCCAACGCCCACCCCAGGTGAAGCCCCACTTTTCGATCACTTGCACGAGGCCCTGGTTGAGGTTGGGCTTCGAACCAACCGGGTTCTCTGCGACGTTGAGATCGAAAGCGATGCCCCACGCGTGATGTGAGATCCGTCCGGTTGGATCGCGAGAGATGAACCTCGGCCCGAAACAACCGCCGAACTGGTCCTTGTTGATCGCGTAGGCGGCGCCCGTGGCCCGAGCTTCGCCAAGCGCTCGTCGCATCTGCGGAAAGACGTTACGGTGACAGGTAATCTCCCCGAGGACGGGAACGCGTTCGCTACGGATGTTTTCCCTCACCCAACGCGGGTCGATCCGCAGGGTTCCGTCCGACTGAGGCCGAGCGGAAAACTCCCCGAAGTTCTTCTTCACCAGGAGTTGCGGTAGGACGGCGTCTCCGTACCGCAGGAACGGCGTTTCACCCTCGACTCGGATCCTCGCTACCTGCCCCGCCGGCAGCATGCTACGTACGGCTCGCGACACCCTCTTGCGAGCGTGGTGCTTGATGTGGGCGAGTACGAAGGTTTCAACCCCCTGCCACGCCGGCGGCGTTGCGCCGGACATGATGCCCTCGTAACCGTTCGCGGCTATGTCGCTCAACACCCCAGAGACGGTGCTCACCCGGTCACGCATCCTCAGTCGAAGACCGGTACCGCCGCGCCGGAGCTCTGTCGACGTATCCGACAGCAGCATGTTGCCTCGCCTCAGAGCGAGGATCGCGGAACGCTCTCCCGGTGGGACGAAGCGCGCATACTCCGCCGGCTCCACGACCGCCACCTCCATCGGGATCGCATAGCCATCGGGCGGCCGATCGACCACACCTCCATCGGCATCTTTCGAGTTGACGATCCAGTCCAGCCCGGCGCGCACGGTCGTGGCATCGGATACCCCGGGTATCGCTTCGAGCCGGGTTTCCGCGTCGGGTGGCAGGCCCTGCGACCACGCGAGCAGGACCTGTGGACCCGTCGTTGCGGGCCTGGGAGAGCGCGACCCGGCCACTGGCACCTCCTCCGGCTGCGGCTCGGATCCGCTCGTGTCGCTTTCGGATGGCCGGTTCGACGGACCGGACGCGGCAGTGCCGCTCGTTGTGACGCCATGTGCCCAGAGGATCGCGATGCCTGCGAGGAGCGCCCCTGCAAGGGCGGCGAGAACGCGTCCCGCCACGCGGGCCCCGGTTCTCACCGAAGCCCTTGGGCGATCCGCATGACCGCGGCACGTGAGAAGGAAGGTGCGGCGACCGCCCGGTAGACGCCGCGTTCTATCCACTCGACCTCGGATCGTTCGCGAGACCACCGTGCCGTCGTACCGCGTAGCGCAACCGGTTCCATGATCTCGGAAGAAGGCGGGAGGATGTCGGTCCTCGGGGACTGGGTGATACGGATCCCGGCGGGATCGAAGTCTGCTTCGGGGCGGCGGTATGCGAGCGTGAGGGTTCTCGTTCCGGTGGGGGTGGTGGTCAACAACGCT
>Ga0136620_10001830_pt1 | contig 10099 bp, 9 predicted proteins | sample AntDrymUQ4162106_2_FD_104806 | JGI IMG/M metagenome (GOLD analysis project Ga0136620, IMG submission 104806) | Polar desert sand microbial communities from Dry Valleys, Antarctica - metaG UQ416 (21.06) | ecosystem: Environmental > Terrestrial > Soil > Desert | place: Antarctica: Dry Valley... | reverse complement strand
TGGAGCTCCTCGGTCGAGATCACGCAGATCGACGGATCGTTGACGCTGGGTCCGGGAAGTGCGTCGCCGAGGGCACAGTCGCCGTCGGAGTCCTGCCCAGCCGGCGTGTGGCTGAACGAGACGTAGGTGTTCAGCGGGGAGTGTTTGAAGCGCGTCGCCGTCTTGATCGCGGTGATGATCTGGCGGGTGACGCACAACTCGGCGAAACTGCGGAAGGACGTTTCCTTGTCGGCGCGGAAATCACGCACCGCCTTGTAGAGGCCGATCAGGCCTTCCTGCACGAGATCCTCTGAGTCGCCGCCGGCGAGGAAGTACGAGCTTGCCTTCAGGCGGACGAAGCCCGTGTACCGCCGCATGAGCCCGTCGAGCGCCCTGCCGTCGCCGTTTCGGGCGCGCATCACGAGTTGTAGATCCTCAAGCTCTCGTTGAGCTTTTTGCTGCGTCTGGGCTGCTCTAACCGCTTGAAGTGCCATCGCATGCCTCCTTAACGGGGATCGAGCCTCACAACTCTCACCCTAAGGTTGAGGCGAAGTTAGCAAGCAATTGCAAAAGACACAAGGGCAATTGCGCGGGACCCAACGTGCTACGAACGTATGTTCGCCGGAGACCTAACCGCCGCGCCGGATGCGCTCGAGCCGTGCGCGTGTCTCGGCATCGAGGCGGTCGCCCACACGTGACGGACTCTCCTCGCGGTGACGCGGAGAGTCGAGGCTCCCGAGGAAGATCCGCGAGCTGATCTTCCGAACCTCCTGCCCGGACGTACCACGAATGGCGGCGTCGGAGGAGACGAGGCACACGCGCTCGCTCTCACGATGCTCAGCCGCAAGGCGCTCGAGCAGCGCGTCGGCGTGTGGCGCGTAGCGGACCTCGAGCGGCCCGTGCCGCTCTTCGACTCCCCCGCCGTCGAACACGACGACTCCGCGCGCGCCCCTGAGAGCGACAAAGCTCGCGAGCCGATCGCGCAATTCGCGCACGTCGGCGAACGCCCCCGCGTGGAGCAGGTTGTAGCCGTCGAAGAGGTAAAGGGTCGGCTCAGCCATTCGTCAGGCTCACGACGTGCCGCTGCCGCCTCGCCTCGTACAGCAGCAGCGCCGCCGCAACGCTGACGTTGAGCGACTCGACCCTGCCGGCAAGCGGGATCGCGACGGCGGCGTCGCACGTCTTCCGCACGAGCGGACGCAGCCCCCGGCCTTCCGCGCCGAAGACGAGGGCGAGCGCGCCGCCAAGGTCGGTGTCCCACATCGGCGTCTCGGCCTCGCCGGCCGCCGCGTAGATCCACAGGTCGGCTCGCTTGATCTCGCCGAGGTAGCGCGCGAGGTTGGTGACGACGGCGATCGGCAAATGCTCGACCGCGCCGGCCGACGCTCGACAGACCGCGGGAGTGACGCGCGCGGAGCCGTGAGCCGGAAGCACGACGCCCGTTGCCCCCGCTCCCTCGGCGCTCCGGCAGACCGCACCGAGGTTCCGCGGATCGCTGACCTGATCGAGGCAAACGAGCAGCGGGCGCTCCACTCCGGCGAGCTCGCCGGCATCGGCGTATCGATAAGGCTCGCAGAATGCGAGCACGCCCTGGTGATCGCGCGTGCCCGCGCCGTCACTCAACTCACGCTCGAGCTTGACCTGAACGCGCGGCCCGGCGCCGTTTCCAAGCCAGCCCTCCGCCCGGAGCGCGCGCTCGCTCGCCCACAGCTCCAGGACTTCACGCCGGCCGCGCAGCGCCTCGCGAACCGCGCGACGACCGTAGACCGGCTCCCTGGTCACCGCTTGCGAACGAGCTGGAAGCCGTCGGCAACGTCGCGTGCTTCCCAGCCGGCCGCCTCGAGCTCGGCTCGCAGGACGTCGGCTTCCTCGAAGGCGCGCGCGGCGCGGGCCTCCTGCCGACGCTCGGCGAGCTGGACGATCTCGCTCGGCGCCTCCTCCTGCTCGGCGAGCGAAGCGAGTCCGAAGACGTCGAGGGCCCGGCGCAGAAGGTCGTGGTCGCGCCACTCATGCATCACGGCGAGCGCATCGGGCGTATTGAAGTCGTCCTCGAGCGCGGCGGCAAGATCGTCCCAGGCATCCGCCGGCGCGGATTCGGACGGGCCTCGGAAGACCTCGCGAAAGCCGTCGGCGCGGGCCGCGGCGGCAGCCATGGTCGCGTCCGAGAAGTCCAGTGGCTTCCGCCAGTGGCCGGTCATGTAGAACAGGAGCAGCGCTTCTCGGCCCCAGCGGTCGAGAACGTCCCGCAGCGAGACGTCATTGCCAAGCGACTTGTGCATCTCCTCCCCGTGCATGCCGAGGATCCCGTTGTGCATCCAGATCCGGGCGAACTCATGGCCGAGGCTGCGCGATTGGGCGATCTCGTTCTCGTGGTGCGGAAAAGCGAGGTCGAGGCCGCCGCCGTGGATCTCGAAACTCGGTCCGAGATGCTTCTCGGACATGGCTGAGCACTCGATGTGCCAGCCCGGGCGACCCCTTCCCCAGGGCGAGTCCCACCACGTGTCCTCATCCGGCTTGTTTCCCTTCCAGAGCGCGAAGTCCCGCGGGTCTTCCTTGAGCGGGTTCGGCTCCTGGTCGGCGACCTTGTCGGGCTTCTGACGGGACAGCCGGCCGTAGTCGCAAAAGCGTCCGACCCGGAAGTACACGTCGCCCTGAATCGAGTACGCGAAGCCGCCCTCGATCAACTCCTCGATCATCGCGATCTGCTCGGGCACCGTCTCGACGGCAGTCGGCTCTGCGTCGGGACGGCCGAGACCGAGCCGATCCGTATCCTCGAGGTACCAGTTCGTCGCATCGTTCGCGAGCCGCGCGCTCGCCCCGGGCGCAGCGTCGTAGATCTTGTCGTTGATGTCCGTGATGTTGATTGCGAGCTTCGTCTCGTAGTCCTGGAGCTCGAGCCACCGCTTCAGCCACATCGGAAGCACGTATGGGATCGCGTTGCCGACGTGGATCCGCTTGTAGACCGTCGGGCCGCAGAAGTACATCCGGATCGGACCGGGCGGCGGAGGCAGCTCCTCTTTCCGGCGGCTGAGCGTGCTGTAGACGCGCATCGCCGTCTACGGTAGCGCCGCAGGTCTCAGCGAGACCAGTCGATCACGCTGAGGATGTTCGAGAAGTCGTCTGTCCACGCGCGTGAGCCGGGCGAGGTTCGCAGTGGACGCCAGCCTTCACGATCGATCAGGTGGTCGAGCCTTGCCTGCGTCCGGGCGAGGACGATCCAGTGCGAGGGCGTCTTGCCCGCCTCGAACTCTCGCCTCGAGACAGTCCCGAGTCGCTCGGCGGCCGCGAGGCCGAGGCTCTCCGCGACCGCCCCGACGACCGGCGCGAGGCGCAGGTGCCGGTTGCTGACGTGGAACGCGACCAATCCCTGGGGCCGGAGCTTCGCGAGGTAGAGCTCGACCGCCTCGCGCGTAAGCAGGTGAACCGGAATCGCGTCCGAGCTGAATGCGTCGACGACGAGGAGATCGTCACCCCCCGCACTGCCCGCGAGAGAACGCCGACCGTCGCCCACGACGAGCTCGACCTTCGCCCTCGTGTCTCGGAGAAAGGTGAAGAGACGCGGATCCGACGCGATCTCGATCACGGCCGGATCGATCTCGTAGAACGCGAAGCTTTGGCCGGGCCGTCCATACGCGGCGAGCGACCCGACGCCGAGGCCGATCACTCCCACTCGGCGAAACTGTGCCTCGCGCTGATAAGCGTCGAAGACGTCCCCGATCGGCCCGGTGCGCGCGTAGTAGCTGAGCGGCTCACCGGTGCGGCCGGGCTCGAAGCTCTGGCGGCCGTGCAGCGTCGTGCCGTGCGTAAGGACGTGCTCGCCGGAATCGGTCTCGGAGACGTGGAGCACGCCGAAGAACGTGCGCTCGGCATGGAGGCCTGGCTGTGCCAGCGCGAGCAGCGCCCCCAGTGCGGCGAATGCGAACGCGTACCGACGCGGGCGAAGAGCAAAGATCAGAAGCGATGCGACTGAGAGGATCAGGATCAGCTTCAGGTCGGTCGACCCGCCTGAGCCTGACTCCGCATCGCCCGCCACGAGGGCAAGCCCGATCAGGCAGCCAAGCAGCGGAACCGGCGCGAGCAGGATGTCCGCCGTTCGTCCGAGCACCGTCGCGGGTCTCGCCGCTCGTTCGCGGGCCGGCCGCAGCAGGAGCGCGAGCACGAGCACGAGTGGATACTCGAGCACACTGTCGAAGAGCACCGGCGCCAGGAGCGCGTTGAAGACTCCGCCGAGGACGCCTCCGACCGACAGCAGCACGTAGAACTCGGTCAGCCTCGCCGGCTCGGGTCGCTCTTTCGCCAGTCGACCGTGAACGAGGATCCCGGCGCAGAGCAGTGTCACCAGGTGAAGCGCGAGCGCAGCCGGCATCGGGAGGATCGCTGGACTGAGCAGCGTGAGCAGCAGGGGTGTCGTCAGGAACGGCAGCACCAGCGAGGCAAGCCTGACCGTGACCGGCGGCCGGCGTGCGAACGCGACGATGAACGTGATCAGGTAGATCGCAAGGGGAGCCACCCAGAGGAGCGGCGCCGAGGCGATGTCGGTCGAGATGTAGGTCGTCGCGCCGAGCATCAGGCTCGAGGGGACGAACGCCATCAGGATCCAGCGGAGTCGCACTCGCCAGGCGAGCGGCGCGGCGGCCGCGCGCGGTTGGGCCGAGCTGCCTGGGGCGCTCTTCCGCAAGACCACGAGGCAAACCAGCATGAGAGCGACAAAGGCCAGGTACCCGAGCGACCACAGCCTGGCCTGATCGGCTAGCGTCAGACGCGGCTCGACGACGAGCGGGTAGGCGATCAGCGCGAGCAGGCTGCCCACGTTCCCAGCTGCGTAGAGGAAGTACGGGTCGCGCGCCGCCCGGTGATTCGTGAGGGAGAACCAGCGCTGCAGCACGGGGCTGGCGGTCGTGACGACGAAGAACGGCGCCCCGATGCTGACCGCGAGCACGCCCAGGAGCCAGATCGCCGGCGCCCCGCCGGCCGGTGGGGCTGTCAGGTGCTGTCCGATCGGCAACGTCGCGAGCGCAATCAGCAGCGCCGGCACTTGGGCGATCCACTGCCGGCCAGGACCGAGCCAGCGATTCGACAGGTGCGCAAACCCGTAGCCGGCGAGCAGCACGGCTTGGAAGAAGAGCATCGACGTCGTCCAGACCGCTTGCGAGCCGCCGAAGAGCGGCAGCACCATCCGGGCCGCCATCGGCTGGATTCCGAAGACGAGCGCCGCGCCGACGAAAATGGCAGCGGTGAACACCGGAAGCAACGCGAGTTGCTCCCACCGTCCGAGCGACACGGGCCGCTCCGTGCGTTCGGCCGCGAGCTCGACGCCCGAGGCGGTCACTCAGACAGCTTGTGTCGGGGTAGGACGCCGTGCGTCCCCCTTTTGGTGCTACAGGGCGGAGTCGATCCTGCGCAGGGCTTCCTCCCGGGGGAGCGCGGCCACGATTGCCCAGAGCTCGGGTCCCCGCTCGCGGCCCGTCAGCGCCTGGCGCAGCGCGCGCAGGTCGCCGCCGACTGCTTTGAGCTCGCGGAGGATTGCTCTGGCGCCTTGTTCGTCGAGCTGGCCGTTCGCCCGCTCGCGCAGCTCTCGGAACCGGTCGAGCGTAGGCCGGGCGGTCTCTGGAACCGTCGCGGGCTGCGGCTCGAGAACCGTGAGGGCGGCCTCGCGCGCTTCGTTCAGATCGCGGACGCCGCGGAGCGCGCGGGCGATCTCGGCGGGAACGCCGAGACGGCCGGCAAGGTCGGCGTCGGACATTGCCGCGATCGCCTCGACCGCCAGCCGGCGGACGCGCGCGAGGTCGTAGTGAACGTCGTGGCGAGGTCGGCCGAGCTCCTCCAGGTAGGCGCGCACCGCCTCCGCGGGAATCCCGGCCTCTCGCAGCGACGCCACGGTCGCCCCCGGCGCGCGCTTCGCCAGCTTCCGGCCATCAGGGCCGAGGATGAGCCCGTGGTGGACGTACTCCGGCGGGCTCGTGCCGAGGGCCTCGTGGAGCCGGCGGTGCACCGGCTCGTTCGGGCGGTGGTCGTTCCCGCGCACGACGTGCGTGATCTCGAAGTCGATGTCGTCGACGACGCTCGCGAGGTGGTAGGTCGCCGTCCCGTCCTCACGCAGCAGGGTGAGGCGGTCGAAACGAGCGCCGAGGGGCTCGGCCGCTTCACGGTAGCGCTCCTGCCGGCCGCTCTGCCGGACCGGCCCCTGCTCCCATTCGATCCCGAGCCACCCGAGGTCGTGAAGGATCGCCTCCTCCCCGCCCGTCAGGTTGCGAGCGGGATCCGTGTCGTCAATCCGCAGGAGCATCCACTCGCCGAGCCGGCGATTGGCGACGGCGCTGAGCGCGTTGCCGACGTGGAGCGAGCCGGTCGGACTGGGCGCGAAGCGGACGCGGGGCATCGAGTGCCGAAACTAGCATGGCCCCTCGTGGACGAAGCCCTGCTCGCCTGGTACGACGAACATCGCCGCGACCTGCCGTGGCGGCGCACGCGCGACCCGTACGCAGTGCTGGTCTCGGAGGTGATGCTCCAGCAGACCCAGGTCGAGCGCGTGATTCCCCGGTACGAGACCTGGCTCGAGCGCTGGCCGTCGGTCGACGCCCTTGCGGCTGCACCGGCGGCCGACGTGATCCGGGAGTGGCAAGGGCTCGGTTACAACCGCAGAGCCGTCAATCTGCATCGCGCCGCGCAGCAGATCGCCGAGCAGGGTTGGCCGGAAGACCTGACCGAGCTTCCGGGCGTCGGCCGCTACACCGCCGACGCGGTCCGGAGCTTCGCCCTCGACGCGGCGGTGCTTCCGATCGACACCAACGTTCGCCGCGTGCAGGAGCGAACCGGCCACCGCTTCGACTGGCGGTGCGGACAGGCTCTGATGGATCTGGGCGCGCGAGTCTGCCTCGCGCGCGTCCCGCGCTGCGGTGTCTGCCCGCTTGCCGGTGGCTGTCCGTCACGAGGCCGGCGCTACGAGCCTTTGCGACGGCAGAGCCGGCTTGAGGGCTCCTTCCGCCAGCGGCGAGCACGCACGCTGCGGGAGGTCGCCGCCGAGCCGAGGACGCTCTCCGCTCTCGACGCCGAGGCCGTCTCAGCGCTCGAGCGTGACGGCCTCGTTCGCGTCGACGGCGAGCTCGTCACCCTGCCCTGAGCGGACACGTCCCGGGGTCAGACCCCTGCCAGGTCCCGAAGGGACAGCGAAGGTCGAGGCGCGCGGACGGATGACGCGAGAAGGACGGCGTTGCGTCTACCGCGAGCTCGTCGCCTGTCCGGACCGGACATGGCCGGGGTCTGACCCCGGCCATGTCCCGAATAGACGCGCGGCTCGGATTAGAAGCTCGCGCTTGCGCTCGGTAGACCCGAGAGGTCGCGGCGGAGCTTCAGGCTCTGATGATCCTTCGCCCCGCTCGGCACTGCGCCGACTAGCGGCTTGATCGAGAACGGCTCTGCTCCGGTCGGATCCTTGCCACGCAGGTCCGGCTCGAGCGAGAGCACGACCTGCGAGCTTCCGTCGGCCAGGTCGACCGGCGCGGAGACGCCGTCCGGAAGCTGTCGGAGGAAGTCCTCGCCCGGGAAGGCGGGGCCCTTCTTCGCGCCGGAGTACCGGGCCGAACGATCGACGCCTGTCGGCTTGGCGAACCGACCCGTGCTAAGCGGCGTCTTCTGGGTCACGCCCCACCCCTCCCACGCCCAGCCTGCGGGAGCCGCGGGGATCCGGAGCGACGCTTTCATCGCCGGTGTAAGGAACCAGATTCCCGCCGTCTCGTTGGAGTCGTCGGCGTCGGTCGGCGTCGCGAGCAGGAAGCTGCCCGAGATCCGACTCAGGTTCGCTGGGAGGGAGAGCCTTGCACCCGACGCGCTCGGCTTGCCGGCCAAAATCACGATCCCGCTCGGCGTCCGATTGCGGTCGCCCTTCGGCTCGATCGTGACGGCAAGCAAGTCCGCGCTGGCGGGATTGATCGAGCTCGAGAGCCGGCCCGCTACCTTGCCGTTCGCGCCGACGTTGAACTTCCCGCCCGACAGCTTCCGCTGCCCGTCGATCACCCACAACTCGTAGGAGGCTCCGGTCAGCGGCGGTAGGTTCTTCGCCGACAGGCTCACGTCGCTTGTCGAACCCGAGGCAAAGACCGAGCCGGCGAGCGCGGCTCCGACCAGAGCCGTCGCACCAACGACCCCGATTATGCGTGTTCTCATCATGCTCCTCTCGATCGAAAGACGGACCGCGCCAGCGTAGGAGGGCGTTCTTACAGACCTCTTTCGACCGCCTTAGACATTCATGAACAGGGGCTGAATTAACGCTTGCGCAACCTTCGAGGGCGCACAATGAGAAGGGTGACCACCGTTCTCGTCGTCGACGACGAGCCGATCGTGCGCGAGGTCGTCGTCCGCTACCTCGAACGAGAGGGGTACCGGACGCTCGAGGCGGGTGACGGCGACCGCGCCCGCGAGCTGCTCGAACAGGATCCGCCAAGCCTGGTCGTACTCGACGTGATGCTGCCAGGCACCGACGGACTTGCTCTGTGTCGCTGGATTCGATCGCGTTCCGACCTGCCCGTGATCATGCTGACCGCTCGCGGCGAAGAAGCCGACCGGATCGTCGGCCTGGAGCTCGGCGCCGACGACTACGTGACGAAACCGTTCTCGCCGCGCGAGCTCGCCGCGCGCGTTCGCACTGTCCTTCGACGATCGACCACGTCGACGCCCGTGGAAGCTGCACTCTGCTTCGACGACCTGGAGATCGACGCAGCGACGCGCGAGGTGACGAGAGCTGGCCGCAAGCTGCGACTGACCGCGAAGGAGTTCGACCTGCTGTGGTTTCTCGCGAGCCACCAGCGCAAGGTGTTCTCGCGGAGTCAGCTGATGGATCGCGTCTGGGGATACGAGGCGGCGCTCGACACCGGGACGGTGACAGTTCACATGCGACGGCTGCGTGAGAAGATCGAGGACGACCCTTCACATCCGCGCTTCCTCGAGACCGTGTGGGGCGTCGGCTACCGGTTCGCCCAGTGATCACGGCAGCACTCACGATCGCGATCACGACCCTGCTCGTCGGGCTCGCCGCGTCGATCCTGCTGCGCCGGCTGCCGACGCTGCGGCTGCGGCTGGCGGGCCTCGCCCTGCTCGCCGTTCTCCTCCCGCTCGGGGCAGTGTTCCTGTCGGGCGTCGCCATGTTCGACTCGGGCCACGACCTGCGCATCCTCGCGCTTGCGGTAGCGTCGTCCACTGTTGCCGTCGCAGCAGCGCTCGCGCTGGGCCGGTCGATTATGGGTAGCGTCGAGCCGCTCAGGCAGGCGTCGTCCGACTTCGCCGGTGGCGAGCTGTCCGCACGAGCTCCGGAGACGGGCCCGCGCGAGCTCGCCGCGCTCGCAGCCTCGTTCAACGAGATGGCGACCAAGCTCGAGGAGCTGTTCGACACGCGGACTCAGCTCTTCGCCTGGGCCAGCCACGATTTGCGCACGCCGCTGGCTTCGATGCAGGCGATGCTCGAGGCGCTCGAGGACGGGCTCGCCGAGCCGGCGCACTACCTGCCTGCCTTGCGTGATCAGGTGCGAACGCTCGGCCTCCTCGTCGACGACCTGTTCGAACTCGCCCGCATCGATACGGGCGCGCTCACGCTCGAGCTGCGAGAGGCCCACCTGTCGGGCCTCGTACAGTCCTGCCTCCGGAGTCTCGAGGCCGAGGCACACGCGCGCCACGTCAGCCTCGAGGCCGACGTGGAGGACGGCATCACCGCTCTGTGCGCGCCGGACAAAGTCGAGCGCGTGCTCTTCAACCTCCTCACGAACTCACTCCGCTACACGCCTTCAGACGGCTCGGTCGCTGTGCGAGTCGAACCGTTCGCGGACGAGATTCAGGTGACGGTCGAGGACACGGGGGTCGGCCTGGAGCCCGAGACGGCAAGACGCATGTTCGAGCGCTTCTGGCGCAGCGACCCCGCCCGCTCCTCGAGCCGTGGCGGCGCCGGTCTCGGGCTGGCGATCGCCCGCGGGTTGGTCGAGGCGCACGGCGGCCGCATCTGGGCCGAAAGCCGCCCGGAAGGCGGCGCACGTGTCTCTTTCACGCTGCCGGCCGCCCCGCTTGTGTTTTCCGGCTCTTAGGGTTAGATTCGGGTCAGGCAAGTACGCACCAAAGGTGCTGCAAGCGGAAAGCT
>Ga0136620_10001827_pt1 | contig 10103 bp, 11 predicted proteins | sample AntDrymUQ4162106_2_FD_104806 | JGI IMG/M metagenome (GOLD analysis project Ga0136620, IMG submission 104806) | Polar desert sand microbial communities from Dry Valleys, Antarctica - metaG UQ416 (21.06) | ecosystem: Environmental > Terrestrial > Soil > Desert | place: Antarctica: Dry Valley... | reverse complement strand
GGCGGCAGAACTGTGACGGGTCACGCGCTCACAACGCGGACAGGCTTCTGATCAGGCCAGCAAGCGGACGCCAGGCCGACACCGGACTCCCCACCCGGACAAATCACTGGAAAGACACCGGCAATCCCGGGTCATTCGAGAATCGAGTCACAAACGGAGAGCACCGAAGCCAACCTGACAAACGCCCCAGACGGGACAGCTCACAGACTCACAATTCGCGAATGACGCCAGAGAGGCAACGCACGTCGAACCTCGCCGAAGTGGTTAATGCGTTGGCAACGCAGACGCATGCCGGACGGCGAGAGCCCAGTCGCCGTCGTTAGCAACCCACACGTCGGTGTATCTGAACGTCATGTCGAACGCGTTGCCGTCGTGGGTGCCGCTCTGCGAAGACTCACAGATGACAACGGCTGCGTCGCCGTACCGGCGGGTGGCGATCAGCCTGAAGTCGAGCTTCGCAAGCGTCACTCGCTCACGAAACGCCTGAGCCATGCTTGTTTCCCCACCGATTCCGCGATCCAGCCTGCGGTGGTGATCAGGAAGTCGTCCCTCAGATGCTCTGCGGCTTCGTCCAGATCACCTGACCGCAGCGCCTCCCATAGCGAACGCTCGGCCCTCTCCAGTTCGTCCATCCTGCGACTCTAACTCGTCGCCAGCGCGTCAACCGACCTCAGTCCTCGACTGGGCGACGTTGCTCTCGCCTGAACGGCCGCCCGACGCTCTCGAGCCTCTTCGTCCGGACCCGGCTGATCGAGCTTCACGTCGAGGCGGGACGTGAGCCGATGTCCGGACGAGCGTTAGCCGAACTCCGTTTCGCCGAACGAGTCGCCAAACCCCGCCGAAGCTCCCGAACTAGCTCTCAGCACAACCCGGACAAGGCACGACTACCTCGAGAGGATCGTCGTCTGCCGGGTCGTCGGCGAGATAGGCACGCCAGTGACGACCCGTGGCACTCTCGCGCCGGCACTCGATGCAGCGAAGGATCACTTCCTCGATCTCACCCCGAGCGTCTCGGCGGCAGCCGCCAGGTCGGCGATGGCGTCGCAGCTCTTCATGGCCTGGGCCGCGGCCACGCCGATCATCGACGTCAGCGTCATGTAGTCGGCGAACGCCATCTGCTCCGACCCTGACCCGCGACGCTCGTACCTGCTCGGCGACGTGCCGAGCGCGCCCGCGGCGATTGCCTCGCTCCACCCGAGGAGTCTGAAAGCTGCTTTCCAGTAGCGGCACCGCTCCCGGGTTCCGCCTCCGGCGAGCTTTCTTTCCTTCTTCCTCATCCGACGACTCTTCGGCAGGCGGCGCCTCACCAGCATCGTCGACGACGGCTCGGTGGATCTCGTTCGCCGGTATGTGCAGGAAGTGCGACACCCGAAGCCCGTCCTGGATCGGAGGTCTGGCGACCCGGGCCAACTCCTAGCTTTCGATGGTGCCGCCTGATGCCGACGCGCTCGCCCGATGCGGGTTCGTGAGAAGCTAGCCGACTCGCTTTCTCTCGCTTAGGCCCGCGCCAGCTCGAAGAAGTTGCGCAGGATCTGCTCCCCGGCCGGGTGGTCGTCGTCGAACTCCTCCGGGTGGAACTGCGTGCCCCACCAGCGCCGGGCGGGAGCGGCGATCGCCTCGACCGCGCAGCTCGCGCTGCTCGCGAGCACGCGGAAGCCGCTCGGCACGTCCACGACCTCGTCGCCATGGTGCTCGTAGACGGAGATCCGCGCTGGCAGGCCGCGGAAGAGGCCGTCCTCGTCCGCCACGTCGACGCTCGCAAAGCCCTGCTCCCGCACGACGGGCGCGTGCGCGACGGCGCCGCCCGCGAACATCGCCTGCAGCTGCATCCCTGCGCAGATGCCGAGCACCGGCCCCTCGTAGGCGCGCACCGCGTCGCCGAAGCGCGCGAGCGCCGCGGAAGCATGGTCGGCCCAGGGCGCGAACGAGCCGCTGAGCACGACCGCCGAGGCGCCGTCGAGGAGGTCCGGCTCGGTGTAGCGGGCGACGGCCACGGGCGCGCCCGCGACCTGCTCGAGCCGGCCGCGGATGCGCTCGTAGTGGCGCTCGAGCGACGCAGTCAGCGCGGCCGGGTGCTCGGTGACGACGAACCGGATCGTCATGCGCCGAGGATAGTGAACGAGCCGGCGGCGCCCGTGGGCGCCGCCGGCCTCTCCGGGGGAGAGAGCTGAGCGACTACTCGATGAAGCCTTCCTCGCGCAGCCAGTTCTCGGCCACGTCCTCCTCGGCCTCGCCCTCGACGTCGACGGCCGCGTTCAGCTGCTGCAGCGTCTCGTTCTCGAGCTTCTCGGCGATCTCCGCGAACAGCTCCTCGAGCTCGGGCGTCTCCTCGACGACGTCAGCGCGGACGTTGAGCGAGGGGTTGTAGACCGGGAAGAACGACTTGTCGTCCTCGACGACGGCGAGGTCGAGCGCCTCGATGCGCCCGTCGGTCGCGAACACCTCGCCGAAGTTGCACTCCTCGCTCTTGTCGACGGCGTCGTAGATGATGCCTTCCTGCATCGTCGAGATCCCGTCGTCAGGGAACTCGAACTCGTAGGCCTGCTCGAGACCGGGCAGCCCGTCGTCGCGGGTGGAGAACTCGTTGCCGATGCAGAGGGTCGCCTCGTCGGGGTTGTCCTCGGCCAGCGTGGCGATGTCGGAGATCGTCTCGACCTCGAGCTCGCCCTGCGCCTCGCTGCTGATCGCGAGAGCGTAGGTGTTGTTCGCCGGCGCGGGCTCGAGCCACTGCACCTCGTTCTGCTCGAGATCCGCCTCCGCCACCGCGTCGTACTGCTCGCGCGCGTCCGGGATCGGCTCCGTCTCGCCGAGGTGGGTGATCCAGCCCGTGCCGGTGTACTCCCAGTACATGTCGATCGCGCCCGAGGTCAGCGCCTCCCGCGCTGCGACGGTGCCCGCCAGGCCGATCTGGTCCTCGACGTCCGCGCCCGCGGCCTCGAGCGCCTGCAGGGTGATCTGGCCGAGCACGAGCTGCTCGGTGAAGTCCTTCGACCCGACCGTGAAGGACTTGCCGGAGAAGTCGTAGTGGCCGGCGATGCTGCCGCCCCCCTCCTCCTCGGTCGTCTCGTCCGACACCTCCGTCGTCGCGGCTCCGTCGTCGGCGGCGTCCTCGTCGTCGTCGCCGCAGGCCGCGACGGCCAGGGCGAGGACGAGTCCGACGCCGAGCAACAGGAGAATCTTCGAGCCTCTGAATCGCATAGTGCGTGTGCCTCCTTCTCCGTACGTTGGAAACCCGATTTCGAGCTACAACCCTTTCGGCCGCAGGAGGTCCTCGACCACCCCGCCGAGCCAGTCGATCAAGAGCGCCAGCACAGCGGTCAGCACGCTTCCCACGATCAGGACGGGCTGCCGATTGAGCGCCAGCGCGTTCACGATCAGGAACCCGAGCCCGCCTGCGTTCACGAAGGTCGCGAGCGTCGCCGTGCCGACGTTGATCACGAGCGCGGTTCGCACTCCGGCCAGGATCACCGGCACCGCCAGCGGCAGCTCGATCTGCCCGAGCACGCGCGCCCTGCTCATGCCCATGCCCCGACCCGCCTCGATCAGGAACCGGTCCACCCCCTGCAGCCCGACCATCGTGTTGCGCAGGATCGGCAGGAGCGAGTACGCCACGAGCGCGTACACGGTGTAGATGAAGCCGAAGCCGATCGTGATCGCCATCAGCACGAGCAGGCCGATCGACGGCACCGCCTGCCCGATGTTCGCGATCCCGATCACGGGCGGCGTGAGCCTGCGCGCGAACGGCCGGGTGAGCAGGATCCCCAGGGGGACGGCGATCAGGATCACGAGCGCCGTCGAGACGGCGGTCAGCTTGATGTGCTCCACGAGCTTCTCGACGATGAAGGGCCGGTTGAGCGTGCGCTGCTCGATCGAGTCGAGCTCGAGGCTCGAGATGTACAGGTAGAGCCCGAGGCAGACTGCGCCGAGGAAGAGCGGCATGCCGGCATAGCGCAGCCTCCGTGCGACGAACGGCATCCGGAGCATGCGGTCCTCGACCGCGAGCGGCGACTCGACGCCGATCGTCGCCGGCGCGGGAATGTTCGGCCGCAGCTTCAGGAGCCCCCCACCTCCTCCAGTTCCCGCCGTTCGAGCTCGGCCGCGTGGGCAACCGCCTGGTCGCGCATCGCGTGGACGGCGGTCAGCACCGTCTCCAGGTCGATCACGCCCTGGCACGCGCCGCCCTCGTCGACGACGATCACCGAGCCCCAGCCGGACTTGAGCATCTCGTTGAGCGCGGTATGCAGCGTCGTCGAGGGGCGGACGACGGGAAGGGCGGGCGAGCCCACTTCCGAATCCAGCCGCTCGGGCCGGTCGAGGTCGCGCGCATCGACCCAGCGAAACGGCCGCCGCTCCTCGTCGAGCAGGAGCGCGGCGCCCTTGCCCGAGCCGCGCAGCGCCTCGCGCACGTCCGCCGGCTCCGCTGGCAGTTGCACGATCGGCCAGTCGGCGTACTCCACCTCGTCCACGCGCGAGAGGTTGAGCCGCCTGATCGCAGCGCCGGCGCCGACGAAGTCCTCGACGTAGGCGTCCGCAGGATTCGTGAGGACGTGCTCCGGCGTGTCGTACTGGGCGATCTTCGACTGGTCGCGCAGGATCGCGATCCGGTCGCCCAGCTTCACCGCCTCGTCGATGTCGTGCGTGACGAACACGATCGTCTTCTTGATCACGGCCTGCAGTCGCAGGAACTCGTTCTGGAGCCGGTCGCGGGTGATCGGATCGATGGCGCTGAACGGCTCGTCCATCAGGATCACGGGTGGATCCGCGGCCATAGCGCGGGCGACGCCGACGCGCTGACGCTGGCCGCCCGAGAGCTCCTTCGGATAGCGGTCGCGGTAGGCGTCGGGGTCCATTCCGACGAGGGCGAGCAACTCGTCCACACGGTCGGCGATCCGTTTCCGCTTCCAGCCGAGCATGCGCGGGACGATCGCGATGTTGTTCGCGATCGTGACGTGGGGGAAGAGGCCGATCTGCTGGATCACGTAGCCCATCCGGCGCCGCAGGGCGTCCGCGTTGACTCCCGTGACGTCCTCGCCCTCCAGGATGATCCGGCCCGAGGTGGGCTCGATCAGCCGGTTGATCAGCCGCATCGTCGTCGTCTTGCCGCACCCGGACGGCCCCACGAGAACGACGATCTCGCCCGCCGGGATGTCCATCGAGAGGTCATCGACCGCGTACTCGGACTGGCGCGGAAAGCGCTTCGACAGGTGCTCGAGCCGGATCATCGGCTCGGCGCCGTTGCCGGTCTTCGCGGGCTGCGCCTGCGGTCTGCTCATGGCCGTAGTCCCTTCGAGGTAGTGAGGCGGGCGACCCCGGCGAAGAAGGCATCGAAGAGCAACGCGAGGGCGATGATCCCGAGCGTTCCGCCGAGCACGAGGTTGAGCGCGTTGGCGCCCCCGATGCGGGCGAGGCCGGAGAAGATGTCCTCGCCGAGACCGGGGCCGTTGACGACGGCCGCGATCGCCGTGATGCCGACGACGATGAGCGTCGAGACACGAACGCCGGCCATCACGACGGGCCAGGCGAGCGGAAGCTCCACGCGCAGCAGGCGCCGCCAACGGCCCATCCCCATACCGCGGGCGGAGTCGATGATCGCCTCGTCCACGCCGCGCAGACCCGTGACAGTGTTGCGCACGATCGGCAGGAGCGCGTACATCACGAGCGCGATCACCGTCGGCTTGTAGCCGAGTCCGACGAAGGGGATCAGGATCCCGAACAGCGCCAGCGACGGGATCGTGAGGAAGATCCCCGTGATCCCCAACACCACCTGCGCCCACCACGGACGCTGGTAGACGAGGATCCCGAGCGCGAGGCCGATCACCGTCGCGATCGCGACGGAGACGGCGACCACCTGCGCGTGCTCGATCGCGAGCTCGAGCAGGTGATCCTGCCGCTTCGATAGGTACTCGAAGAAGCTCACGCGCCGCTCCTGCGCAGCTCGGCGACCTCGGCGAGAGCCGACGCCTGCCCGGAGTTCCAGCCGAGCACTCCCGAGAGCTCGTCCGCGATCGCCTTGAGCTCGTAGCCGGCCGACCCGAGCCGGCTACCGAAGCGGAACTTCGGACCCGAGACGTTCACCGCCGCGACGATCGAGCCCCGGAAGCCCCGGATGGGCGCCGCGACCGCGACGAGCTCCTGCTCGAACTCCTCGTCCACGATGGCGAAGCCCTGCTCGCGCTCGGCCTCGAGCCGCCGCCAGAGCTCGTCCAGGTCGCGCGGGGCGTTCGGCCCCAGCGGCGGAAGCTCGACCCCGGCGAGCAGCGCCTCGACCTCCGGCCGGCTGTGATCGAAGAGCAGGGCCCGGCCGGCCGACGTGCAGTGCACCGGCACCGTGCGCCCGACCCAGCCCGCCGCCTGGACGGCGTGAGGGGGCGACTCGGACTGCAGCGTCAGGACGTCCGTGCCGTGGAGCACCGAGAGATGTCCGCGCTCGCCGACCTGCCTCACGATCTGCCGGAGGAAGCGCGGAGCCGCCGCGAGCAGGCGCTGGTCGCCGGCCTGCGCCGCCAGCGTGAAGAGCCGCCAGCCGACGCGGTAGTCGAGCGTCTCAGGATCGCGATCCACGGCGCCGCACTCGCCCAGCACCTTCAGCGACCGCGAGACCTGGCTCTTCTCGCGTCCGACGAGTTGGGCGATCCGAGTCACGCCGAGGCCGCCGCCGACGGCAGCCTCCTCGCCCGCGAGCGCGAAGAGGATGGCGAGCCCTCGTCGCAAAGCGGTTGCCGTCTCAGCAACCATCGTTGCCACCCTAAAGCGCTCGCGACACAGGTTTCAAGTCCCGGAGCCACTCTGTCGCTCGATGTCGAGCACGTAGGCGACCATCACGTCCTCGCCGCCCAGCGCCAGATGGAACGCATCCGAGAGCTGCTCGACGCGTCCGATCTGCTCCTCGTTGCGCTCGAACAACGGTGTGAAGGGAAAGAAGCCGAAGTCGACGACGCTCGCGCGTAAGCCGGCGCGGTCGAGCTGCTCGGCCGTCTGGAGCTGGCTCAGGATCGAGAGCTGCATCAGGTACGCGTGGCCGCCGTCGGCCAGGAGCTGCGGCAGGAGCCCGATCAGGTGGTCGACGAGGTTGCGGCCCCAGTAGTCGAGAGGCCGGTGGCCCGTGAACTGCTCGAACGGGTCGACCGGCATCTGGTAGAGGCTCGCGACGACGATGTCGTAGCGGTGCTGCGGCTCGACCATGTAGAGATCGACCTCCGCCCCGGTCACCCGAGGCGCGACGTCGTTCCGGAAGGCGTTCGCGAGCGTGTTGGCGACCGCCTCGCGCTGGATGTCGATCGCGTGCACGTGCTCGGCGCCGTTCAGGGCGAGCTGCACGGTGAGGAGACCGCTGCCGCAACCGACGTCGAGGCAGCGCTTGCCCGCGCCGATGCCGTTCTGGAGCAGGTACTTCCACACGAGCAGGCTGCCTGCGGTCGGCACGAAGACGTCGGGGTCGATGCCGAGCTCCGGGAAGGGGAGGGGGTAGACCGCGCGCCCCGCGTCGTCGAGCCAGGGAGAGGGCATGCGAGCCTCGCGCTCGGACGACGGTGGCGGCTCGGCCGGCGGCGCGCTGCGCGGGCGGCCTGCGGTCGTGCCAGCGAGCGCCGACTTCGCGGCGGCGATATGGGCCGGCGTCGTCCCGCAGCAGCCCCCCACGATCTGCGCGCCCTCTGCGCGCCAGCGCAGCGCGAGTTCCGAGTACTCCTCTGGTCCGATCCGGTCGTCGAACCGCCAGCCCGCGCTCGAGAAGTAGCCGAGGTTGGGGTAGACGCCGAGCGGCAGGTCCGTGAAGTCGCGCAGCCAGGGCAGCATGCCCTCGACGTGCTCCGGAGGCAGGCAGTTGATCAGGAGCGCCGACACGCCGAGCTGCTCGAAACGACGGGCGGCGCGCCCGAAGAGATCCCCCTCCGGCCCGCCCCAGTGCTGCCCGTACACCCCGCAGACGCCGTAGCGGCAGCGGCGGAAGCTCAGCCAGACCGGCAGTCCAGACTCGATCACGATCTCGACGGCGGGAAGGGTGAGCCCGTCGCGGACAAGCGACATCGTCTCCATCAGGACCAGGTCGGGAGGATCGCGCTCTAGGGCGCGTACGAGCAGGCGCAGCGTCCCCAACCGCTCCTCGACGTCGATGTCGCCGTTGACGCTGAAGGCGACGGCACAGGAATCCTCCCGCCCGCCCTCGCTCACCGCCTGCCGGGCGAGGGCGATGCCACGCCGGGCCACGTCCATCCAGTGCGTGATCCCGCCGGAGCCGGCCGGCCCCAGCTCGAGCTCGGCTGCCGCCAGGATCGCCCACGTGTTGGACGAGATCACGTCGCAGCCGGCGCCGACGTAGCGGCGGTGGACGTCGAGCACCGCGTAGGGCGCGCGCAGGAGGGCGCCGGTGCCCCAGAGGCCGCGATCGGAGTCGCGCAGCTCGCCCGCGTCCTCGCGCTCGAGCTCGGTGGCGTTGCCGCCGTCGAGCACGACGGCGACGCCGTCAGCGAGCAGGCGCTCGATCCGCTCGTACGCGGGCGAGAGCCTGCGGTCACGCACGATCGCGAGAGGGTCTGCGCTCATCGGTTGCCTTCTCCGGGCGTGAGGACGATAATCCGCAACTGTCGTTGCTCTGACAGCAACGATGTCGGAAACGGCAAACAAGGTCAAGGAGGCTCTACATGACGCAGGACACGGCTCCCGGGACGAAGCTCGGTCTGCTCGAGCGCCTCGAGCGCGGCCCCGTGATCTGCGCCGAGGGCTACCTCTTCGAGCTCGAGCGCCGCGGCTACCTCCAGGCCGGCGCCTTCGTGCCGGAGATCGTGCTCGAGCAGCCGGAGCTCGTGGCGCAGCTGCACCGCGAGTTCGTCCACGCGGGCTCGGATGTCGTCGAAGCCTTCACCTACTACGCCCACCGCGAGAAGATGCGGCTCGTCGGCAAGGAGCATCTGCTCGAGCAGATCAACCGCGGGGCGCTCGCGCTCGCGAAGGAGGTCGCCGACGAGACCGGCGCGCTCTTCGCGGGCGACATCTGCAACACGAACGTCTTCGTCGCGGGCGAAGCGTCGCGGCAGGCGGTGCGGGAGATGTTCGATGAGCAGGTGGGCTGGGCCGTCGAGGCCGGAGTGGACTTCGTGATCGGCGAGACGTTCTCGTGGGGCGAGGAGGCGCTGATCGCGCTCGAATCGATCAAGGCCACGGGCCTGCCGGCCGTGATCACGCTCGCGATCCACCAGGAGCCGGAGACGCGCGAGGGCTGGACGCCCGCCGAGGCCTGCAAGCGCCTGGAGGACGCGGGCGCGAACGTCGTCGGCCTGAACTGCATCCGCGGCCCGAAGACGATGCTGCCGCTGCTCGAGGCGATCCGCGCGCAGGTCGACGGCTACCTCGCCGCGCTGCCCGTGCCCTATCGCACCCACGACGAGCAGCCGAGCTTCCAGTCGCTCCGCGATCCAACCTACGAGGACCTCCCCGAAGGGCGGCCGTTCCCGACCGCGCTCGACCCCTTCACCTGCAATCGCTACGAACTGGCGGACTTCGCGCGGGACGCTCACGCGCTCGGCGTCAGCTACCTGGGCGTCTGCTGCGGCGCCGGGCCGCACCACATCCGCAGCGTCGCCGAGGCGCTCGGACGGACGCCGGCGGCGAGCCGTTACTCGGCAGACATGTCGAAGCACGCCTTCCTCGGCACGGACGAGCGCCTGAAGTCCGAGAACCAGGAGTACGCCGACAAGCTGTAGGAATCGGACGGTTGCTTGAAGCGCGCACCGGCAGAGGAGTAGATTCGGCTCGACACCGAGGAGAGGGGAATCATGCGCCGCCGTCCGCTTCGCTCGCTCACCGTCCTGCTCGTCGTCGGGGTGGCGGCGCTCGCCGTCCAGGTGGGCGCCCTCGCCGATGCCGGGCTGCACGGTCCGCCGACTGCAATCGGAACCGGAGGTGCGGCCGCAACAGTCGACGTGCTCGCGACGCAGGCGGCCGTCGAGACGCTGCGAGACGGTGGCAACGCCGTCGACGCGGCCGTGGCCGCGGCGGCTGTCCTCGGCGTCACCGAGCCGTTCTCGTGCGGGATCGGCGGCGGCGGCTTCATGGTCATCTACGACGCGGACAGCGGCGAGGTGACGACGATCGACGGTCGCGAGAGC
>Ga0136620_10001826_pt1 | contig 10105 bp, 12 predicted proteins | sample AntDrymUQ4162106_2_FD_104806 | JGI IMG/M metagenome (GOLD analysis project Ga0136620, IMG submission 104806) | Polar desert sand microbial communities from Dry Valleys, Antarctica - metaG UQ416 (21.06) | ecosystem: Environmental > Terrestrial > Soil > Desert | place: Antarctica: Dry Valley... | reverse complement strand
CGGGATGCTCGGCGTCGAGCAGTTCATCGCAGTGCTGAACCCGCCGCAGGTCGCGATTCTCGCGGTCGGGTCGATCGAGGAAAAGCCCGTCGTCGTCGACGGTGATCTCGTGATCCAGCCGCTCATGAGCCTCACCCTCACCTGCGACCACAGGGCTGTCGACGGCGATGTCGCTGCCCGATTCCTTGGCACGGTGCGGTCGATGCTCGAAGAGCCCGGGCTCGCCCTCTAGGATCCTCGCATGAGGGTCTGGTACCGGGTACGAGACCTTGAGGCCGCACGCGGCTGGTACGCGGGCAAGCTCGGATTCGACGAGACCTACTACGACGCCGACGGGCGCTGGGCCAAGTTCGAGCGGGGTGGGATGCAGATCGCGCTTGCCGAGGGCGAACCGGAGGAGGGCGGAGTCGCGACGGTCGACGTCGACGACGTCAAGGCCGAGGCGGATCGCCTCCGCGCAGATGAAGTCGAGGTCGGAACCGTGCTCGAGCTGCACGAGGAGGTGCGCCTCCTCGACGTGTACGACCCGGACGGCAACCGACTGCAGCTGGTCCAGGACATCTCCGCCAAGGGATGATCCGGCGCGGCAACCGGCAGGACGTCCGGTTCCTGCGCGACATGCTTCGGCACGCCTTCTACTGGCGCGCAGGCGTGGGTGCAGAGGCCGCCTCGCTGTGGCGGTACGTCTCGGGGTGGGGGCGGCGAGGCGACGCCGCTGTCATCGCCCTGGAGGGAGGCTTTCCGGTCGGCGCGGCCTGGTTCCGCCTCTTCGCACGCGAGGAGCCGGGGTTCGGGTTTGTCGACGAGCAGACACCCGAGGTGTCGATTGCCGTCGTCCCGAGCCGACGGGGACGGGGGATCGGCTCCGAGCTCCTCGACGCGTTGATCGAGGTCGCGCGGGAGCAGGGCTTCGAAGGCCTGACCCTGAGCGTGGCCAACGACAGTCCGGCGTTAGGCGTCTTCGAGAAGCAGGGCTTCGAGAAGGTCGAGCAGACCGACGTCGCCTGGACGATGCGCCTCAGCCTGTCCTGACGAGACATGAGGGGTGTCAGACACTGGTCGTGGCCACAACGGCCGGGCTACGCCCGTCAGTAGGATCGGTCGCGAACCCGACGGAGGAGCGAACGACCGATGGAATGTGACGTTGCCGTCCTGGGAGGCGGTCCTGGCGGCTATACGGCAGCGATTCGCGCCGCGCAGCTCGGAGCCAAGGCCGTCTGTATCGAGAAGGAGCCCGAGCTCGGAGGAACCTGCCTCCGCGTCGGCTGCATCCCGACCAAGGCTTGGGTGCAAACGGCCTTCGCCATCAAGGAAGCGGGAGAGACCTTCGCGAAGCTGGGCGTCCAGGTCGGCGAGCCGCAGCTCGACTTCGGCACCGCGAACCAGTGGAAGGACGGTGTCGTCAAGCAGATGACCGGCGGCATCGCCCAGCTCCTGAAGGCGAACGGCGTCGAGTGGGTCAAGGGCACCGGGCGCTTCAAGGACGCCAACACGATCGCGGTCGAGGGCGGGGAGGACGTCACGTTCCGGTCCGCAATCGTCGCAACCGGAAGCTATCCGCTCCGCCCGCCGATCGACGGACTCGACTCTGCGCGCTGCGTCGACTCCACGGGCCTGCTCGCGCAGACCGAACTCCCGAAGCGTCTGGTCATCCTCGGAGGCGGCATCATCGGGTGTGAGTTCGCATCGATCTTCAGTCGCTTCGGCTCCGAGGTCACGATCATCGAGATGCTCCCGAAGCTGATCCCCGCGGAGGACGACGACGCCGCCAAGGAGCTGGCCAAGCAGTTCGGCAAGCGAGGCATCACCCTCCATCTGGAGAAGCAGTGCACCAAGGTCGAGGATTCCGGCTCCGCTCTCACCGTCCAGTTCGGAGAGGGCGAAACGGTGGAAACGGATCTGATGCTCGTCGCTGTCGGCCGAGGCCCAACCGTCGAGGACCTCGGACTCGAGGAGATCGGTGTCGAGCTCGACCGGCGCAAGGGCATCGCCGCCGACGAGCACCGGCGCACGACTGTCGGACACATCTACGCCGTGGGGGATTGCGCCGGCTACTGGCAGCTCGCCCACACCGCCTTCCGCGAAGGCGAGGTTGCCGCGGAGAACGCGATAGGCCACGAGGCGATCGTCGACAACCGCGCGGTTCCGCGCCCGATCTACACCGATCCGGAGATCGCTGGTGTGGGACTCACCGAGGCCGAGGCCCGCGAGCAGTACGGCGACGACGTCGAGGTCGGGATGTTTCCGTGGGTCGCCAACGCCCGCGCAGTGATGCAGAACGAGACCGTCGGCTGGGTGAAGTCGATTCACGAAAGCCGCTACGGCGAACTGCTCGGGCTCGTGATGGTCGGACCGCACGTCACCGACCTGATCGAGGCGGGCGTCGTCGCGATCGACGCGGAGGCCACGGTCGAGACGGTCGCCGACGGCATGGCGGCGCACCCGACCTTGTCCGAGGCGATCAAGGAAGCGGGCCTGGTGGCCCTCGGACGAGCCATTCACCTCCCCAACCGGAAGCGCGCAAAAGCCACCGCATAGCCAATCTGCCGCTCGGGGCCGGCGAACGGCCGTATTTGCAGACCGACCGGGCTCGTTTTTCGATAGTGAAGGGGATACAACGCAAAAACCGGCTGCGGCGGAATCAATTCGAATAGGACGATGAGCGCGCTCTTGTCACAGCCCCTCGCTGAGAGGGCCTTCGAAAGGCTCTATCGCCGTCATGTGCATGACGTGTACCGGTACGTGCTCGCCGTCCTTCGGAATCCTGCGGACGCCGAGGACGCCACTCAGGCGACATTCTTGAACGCCTACCGAGCCGTCCAGCGTGGTGAGCGCCCCGAACTGCCGCGCAACTGGCTCCTCAAGATCGCGCACAACGAGTGTCGCCAGCGGTTCCGCACTCTCGCACGCCGTCCGAGAGAAGTGGAGTGGGACGAGCGCGCCGAAGCGCCGACTCCCGACGAGAGCATCCCCACGGCCCACGAGATCCGCGAGGCTCTCGGCCACCTGAGCTTCAACCAGCGCTCCGCGCTCGTGATGCGCGAGCTCGAGGGGCGCTCGTACGCCGAGATCGGGCAGATCCTCGACCTCTCGGTCTCGGCCATCGAGACCCTGATCTTCCGAGCCCGCCGCGCGCTGCGCGAACAGCTCGAAGGCGGACTCACCTGCGGAGAGGCCGAGGCGGTGCTCTCCAAGAGGCTCGACGGACGGCTGGCCGTGGTCGATCAGGGCGCCCTTCGCGCCCATCTCCGCGAATGCCCCGAGTGCGCGTCCCTCGAGCGCAAGCAGCGCGCACAGCGCGCGGCGATGATGCGCCTCAGTGTCGTTCAGCTTCCGCCGTCGCTCGCCAGCTTCTTCGGCGGGGCAAGTTCGATCACCGGTGGGGCCATCGCCTCCGGATTGGTGGTCAAAGCCGCGGCGATGGTCGCCGCGGGGGTGGTCGCAGGCGGCATCGGGCACCAGGCAGTCGAGGCGCTTGCCGCGAGCGAGCCGCCCCGTTCCCAGCTGCCGGAGCTCCAGAGGCTCCCGCGGTCCTACCCGGCCACCTTCGGTACGAGCTCGACAGCGTTCTCAAGTCAGGTTGAGACCGCAGCGGATGCTTCCGCCCCAGCCGGCCGCGGGACGACCGAATCAAGGTTGCGGCAGGCGATCAGGAGCGCGGTCGGTCGTTCTCGCCCCGGGACACCACCCAGCGACGGTGGCGCACCCCCGACCGACGCGGGTGCGGTGAAAGCATCGCCGGCGCCGACGATCCCGGGCGCCACGCCGACCTCCGCGCTGCCGAAACCGGTGCGCACTGCAGCCGAGCGCGCAGGCGAGATCGTGACCACCGTGGCACCGAAGCCGCCGGTGGAGGTCCCGCCGGTGACTGTCCCGCAGCTTCCGCCGCTTCCGCCGCTCCCCCCGATCCCTCCACTTCCGCCGCCGCCACCCTTGCCCTGATCCCCTGAATCGGGGGCCTACCAACAAGTTTTACGATTTGCTGGCATCTTGTAGGGGATGACTCCTTTGCTTGCGCGCCGCCACGAACGGCCGTTCGAGCGCCTGTATCAGCGGCACGTCGGCGACGTGTACCGCTATGCGCTCGTCGTGCTTCGCAACCCGCAGGACGCTGAGGACGTCACCCAGACCACATTCTTGAACGCCTACCGGGCGTTCGAGCGAGGCGAGCGACCGCGAAAGCCACTGAACTGGCTGATGACGATCGCGCACAATGTGTGCCGACAGCGGTTCCGGCAGGCCTCGAGGCGGCCACAGGAGGTCGAGCTCCACGAGGAGGCGGTCGGCGGTCTCGTCGCCGACGACGCCACGCCCACGGGAGAGGACATTCGCAGGGCCCTCGGCCACCTCGCGTTCAACCAGCGCGCCGCGCTCGTGATGCGCGAGATCGAGGGCCGCAGCTATGCCGAGATCGCGGAGATCCTCGCGCTCAGCGTCGGCGCCGTCGAGACGCTGATCTTCCGCGCCCGGCAGGCGCTGCGGGAGCAGCTCGAGGGATCGCTCACCTGCCACGAGGCCGAGCGCGCCATCTCGCGCCAGCTCGACGGCCGCCTCTCGCGGTCCGAGAAGGGGATGCTTCGTGCCCACCTCAGAGCGTGTGCGGAATGTGCCGGCTATGCGCGAAGTCAGCGCGGCCAGCGGGCGGCGATTCGATCCCTGGCATTCATCCCGGTACCCGAGGCGCTGCAGTTCTTCAGCGGGGGTGGAGCAACCGCAGCCGCCGGTGGAGCAACCGCCGCAGCAGGTGGAGCAGCCGCCACGATCGCCGTGAAGGCCGCAGCCGTCTCCGCGACGGCGCTCCTGGCCGGCGGAGTGGCCACGGGCGGCGTCGACCCGGCGAAGTGGCGCGACGACGAGACGCGGGTCGAGCGGGCCGCGGCCGCATCGAAGCAGCTGTCCACGGCTCCGGCCATCGCGGTGCGCCTTGGTCGGGCGGGGGTCGCGGGCGGGGCCTTGTCCGGTTCGCCGACGCGCCCGGCCAAGGCCCCGAAAGCGCTGCGCAAGGCCGTGGCGCCGCGCGTCGCAAAGATCGCAAAGGGACGCGGTCGAGGCGCCCATTCTCGGCCGGAGAAGCTTGCGAAGAAGCTCGAGCGGCTGGCCAAGCTCACGGGCCCCCATTGGGCCCGCCAGGTGGGCGGAACGCCGCAAGCGCGCAGAAACGTGACGAGGCGGCAGAGGACGAAACCGACCAGAGTCGCCGTTCCGAACCCGGCGCGTCGGGCGGTTCCACGGGCACGGAGACCTGCTCCACCGCGTCCTGCACCGGCACCGGTCGCGGGACCGAAGCCTCCGAAGCCTCCGAAGGAAGACCAGCCGCTGTCCGATTCGCTGCCGGCGGGTTAGCCGTCCACTCGAAAGGGTAGATTCCCCTCGATGGGCATCGTGAACAGGCGAAACGCCATGCTCGGCTGGATGGCCTGGCAGGCGGGCAAGCGCGTCGCCAGGAAGAAGGCGAAGGACGCCGTCCCCGGACGCTCGGGCGACTCGATGCGTCCGAACAAGGGCGCAATCGTCTCGCTCCTCGCCGCCGTCGGCGGAGCCCTGTGGTTCTGGCGCCGCCAGCAAGACGACGACGCAGACGAATAGCCGGAGCGACGCTGGCGTGCGAGCGCTTCCCGACGAGGAGGGTCTACGTGCGCATTGAGAAGTCGGTCACAGCCGTCACATGGATTCCGTCAGAGGCGATCGAAGGGATGCCCAAGCTGCCCTTCGAAATGGGAATCACGCACTACGACGAGCCGCCGCCCGACCGCCTCGCACCGGAGCAGCTCGAGGAGCTGCGCGATGCCGACCGCTTCCGCGAGGCGAATCACCTGAAGGCCTGGATCGACGTCGGCGACGGCGACGGCAAGATCGTCGACTGCGGCTACTCGGGAGACGCGCTGATCGGGACGACGCGCGTGAAGATCGGGCCGAAGACGATCGGCTTTCCGGGCATCCGGTATCCGCTCATCCAGGCCGAGCCGGAGCGCGGCCCGGATTGGGTCAAGTTCGTCCAGAGTGCCGGCGGCCGGATGGGCCTCCCGGCGCCCCGCCGGGTCAAGGGCAAGCCGTTCTTCCAGGTCAGCTCCGCCTCGGCCTGGACGACGCTCGAGCTCACCGTCCACGCCGACGGCACCCACGAGCATGCTCTCGCGGGCGCCTCGCCGTTCCCCAGGCACTGGGTCTACGACGACGAGGGCAAGCTCGCAGAGAAGAGCGCCGAGATCGACTTCGAGCGCTGGTGGCGCGAGTCGTACGGCCCGAACACACCCTGGGGCGGCGAGGACTCTCCGACGCTGGTGTCAGCCGTCGAGAGCGAGCTCGAGCGAGAGCTCGCCCGGCTCGTCATGAAGGACTCGAAGGGCCTGCCTCGGCGCGAGGTCTCCGAGGGCGACGCCCTCGTGGAGCAGGGCGAGGAGGGCGGAGAGCTCTTCTTGGTGCTCGATGGCGTGTTCGACGTCGAGGTCGACGGTGAGGCCGTCGCCCAGGTCGGGCCGGGCACGATTGTCGGCGAGCGCGCCTCGCTCGAGGGGAAAGGACGGACGGCGACGCTCCGTGCAGCGACCCGTTCCCGCGTCGTCGTCCTCCCTCGGGACGCGCTCGATCAGGGCGAGATCACGGCGATCGCCTCGAGCCATCGCCGCGAGCTGTCGTAGTCGGCGCTAGACGGGGTTGGGTGCGACGCTCTCGCGACGCCGTTCCATGGCGACGCAGAGCCAGATCGAGCCCTCGTAGAGCCCGAGCAGCGGCACCATCAGGAGACCCGTCGTGACGGGATCCACTCCCGGAAGAACGACGGCGATGGCGGCCATCAGGGCGTAGCCGTGGCGTCTCTTGCTGCGCAGGGTTGCCGTGGAGATGACTCCGAGCGCGACGAGCCCCAGCATGACCACGGGCAGGTCGAAGACGAGCCCGACCGAGAGCAGCGAATAGGAGACGAACGAGTAGTAGCTGCTGGCCCTGACCTCGATGTCATAGAGCTCTGAGTCGAAGCTCGTCAGGAAGCGCACGGCGGCGGGGAGGGCAACGATGTAGCCGAACACGACGCCGGCGGCGAAGAGCCCGCTCGCAAACAGGACGAGGCCGGTCACAAGCCGCTGCGAAGTCTCCTTGACGGCCGGGGCGATGAAAGCCCAGACCTGCCAGATCACGATCGGGAATGCCAGGGCGAACCCGGCGAGGATGCTCACCTTCAACGAGGTCATGAACGGCTCCGCCACTCCCAGCGTGATCGGACGGGCGTGATCGGCGGGAAGCGGGGCGTTGAGCAGGTGGATCAGGCGCTCGTGGAAGATGAACGCGACGATCGTCCCTGCCGCAACGGCGAGGAAGCTGATCAGAACACGGCTGCGAAGCTCCCCGAGGTGCTCGGTGAGCTCCGCAGCCTGTCCATGGCGCAGGCGGCGCGGAAGCCTCATCGGCTCGCGGCAGCCTTGCGCTCGGCGGGAACAGCCTGGACGGGAGTGGCGTTCGGCAGTTCCACGACCTCGTCATCGGCGAAGCTGGGGAGCTCGAAGCGTCCCTCGTCGTCCTTGCTGTCGCCGGTGATCGACGTCTTGAACTCGCGGAAGCCGCGGCCGAGCGAGCGACCCATCTCGGGAAGGCGCTTCGGGCCGAAGATCACGAGCACGACGAGGCCCAGCAAGAGCACTTCCGGAAGACCGATGAAACCTGGCATTCGATGTCCTTTCGGTAAGAGATGGGGGCGGCTCGGGCGAGCCGCCCCCGGGGAGGTTCTAGGTGACGATGAAGCCCGTCGCCTTGAGGGCGGCGAGGATCTGCCCCCTGGTGCGGGCACCGTCGAACGCCTTCGGTGCGGGCGACGGAGCGCCGCCGCTACCGCGGATGTCGCGGACCCACGCGGCATGGCGAGCCTCGACCGTGAGAACCGACAGCGCCGCTTTGACGATCGACTTCGTCTTGATCAGCGGGCCCTGGCCGGCGTACGCGAGCACACCGGTGTCCTCGAGCACGGTCGCCGTGGCCAGGAACTTGGCCTGGTCGGAGGTCGTGTCGCGGAAGTTGAACCGCGGCCGGGCGACGGCCTTGCGACCGAGTGCGCCCTTGAGGAACGCGACGTGCGCCCGCTCATGTCCGCCGACAACCTGGGCGAACTTAAGGGCCTCGCCCGTCAGGCGGCCCTTCTGGAGGGCCTCGGTGTAGAAGGCGGCCTCCAGGTACTCGAGCGTCAGCGCGAAGTTGAGGATCGCGATGTCGCTCCTGGGAGGTGCGCCGAGGGCAATGCTGGGCATCGCGCCGAGGAAGGCGCCGGTCCCGAGCAGTGCTCCACCGCCGACGGCGGTCTTGCGCAGAAAGTCGGAGCGGGTGGCGCCAACTTCCTCGACGGCCTCGCGCAGTGCGCCGTCCTGGTCGATCTCTTCGAGCTTCAGGAGCTCGGACATGTAGTTCCCCCTTCCCGGCGGCGATTGAATGGACGAGAGGTAGTGCGGCAGCCGCCGGTAGGGATGCTTCGCCCGGGCCGGGAATTCGGTTCGTGACGATCGAAGCTAGGTCTAGAACTCCGAGGTTCTTAGCCGCCGAGGTGCGGCGCGAGCGCGATCCAGCCGCGCATGGAGCGCCTGGTCTTCGACGCCCGGACGATCTCAACAAAGGTGTCGCGGGCGAGCATCGGCTGACGGCGCAGCATGGAGCGCTCGTGGCGCCGAACGCCCTCGGCGAGTCGCTGGAACTCGTAGAACGACGGCTTCCGCAGGCCCGCCGCCGACACGAGCCCCGATTGCCACCCGGTAATGCGACCCTCGTCACGGACGAGAAACCAGAGGAGCATCTCGATGCGCGGGTTGCGACGAGCGATCGTGTAGGCCTCGCGCATGTACCGCGCCTGCCGGTCCCACGGGATGCCGAAGATTCGATCCGGAGGACTGGTCTCATACCCGTACTCGGTCACCCAGATCGGCTTGTCGCCGTAGAGGACCGTGACCTCCTCGATCAACTTGCCGATGTTGGCCATCGTGATCGCGCGAGGGTTGCTCGGCCGGGCCGAGGGCCGGAAAGCCGGGTCGCCCGCGTACGGGTGGTGCGCGTAGGCGTCGAAGTTCCGCATCCCCGCAGCCTTTGCCGCCCGAAGGAAGCCGATGGGGGAGGTCGATGGCCGCTTCGTCGCCGGGGCGTTGTTCCCACGTGCCGAGGTCACGCCGCAGGCGACCTTCTGGCCCCGGAGCAGCGTCAGGTGGATGCCCTCGTAGATCGCGTTGCAGATGCGGGCGTAATCGCGTGCGCTCTGGATCACCCAGCGCCCCTGGATCTTCCGCCACTGCGGCTTCAGGCCGAGCGGCAGGTTGGGCTCGTTCCAGGCGATCCAGAGGGAGACCCGGGGCAGGACGACGCCGTCACTCCGCCGGTAGTGCCCGCTGTAACGGAACGCCGCCGCATAGGCGAACTCCTTCAGCCGCTGGACGTTCTGCGGCGCCTTGTTCGGCGGCTGGTCGCCGTTCGCCCACCAGGGAGTGGCGAAGATCGTGAACGCGATCTTGACGCCGCGGGCCGAGGCCGTCTGCACGGCCTGGTCGTAGTGCCCCCATCTGTAGGCCGGATCCGCCGGGTTCGTCCCGTCGGTGGGCTTCTCGAGCGCGACGCCCAGGACGCCGCCCCAGTACAGGTTCATGCGCACGATCTGCGGGCGAAGCGTCTCCATCGTCGTCGAGAACCGGGCGGGGTTCCCGATCGCCTCGGTCGTGTCGACCAGGCCGATCTGGAGCCACGGCGTCGCACCGGCGGGAGCCGCGACCACTGCGGCCGCGAAGAATGCAGCGATCGTCACGCGGGCCATCGTGGGAAACGTATCGGGCGCCTGTTAGCACAGCTTGAAGCTGGAACCCCCAACCTCTCTGGTAGCGTCGGGCCCCGTGGCGGAGATGTTCACCCAGGAAGAGCTCCAGGAGATCCAGGAGCGGGCGAACGAGCTCGCGCAAGGCGACGAGACGGACGCCAGCACCCGCACGGCGCTTCAGCTGCTCGCCGAGGCGGCAGGCAACCTCGTTCCCCGGGTCGAGCCCTCCTAGCCTAGGAGGGTTTGGCGCAATACCGGCCTGTGCCGCCAGGCCGCGCTGTTCGCCCCCAGGACTGCGTCCTCAGTCGCGCCCGTATCCCGAGGATACGAATG
>Ga0136620_10001825_pt1 | contig 10107 bp, 8 predicted proteins | sample AntDrymUQ4162106_2_FD_104806 | JGI IMG/M metagenome (GOLD analysis project Ga0136620, IMG submission 104806) | Polar desert sand microbial communities from Dry Valleys, Antarctica - metaG UQ416 (21.06) | ecosystem: Environmental > Terrestrial > Soil > Desert | place: Antarctica: Dry Valley... | reverse complement strand
TGACCGTGCTCACCAGCCACCGCGCACGCGCCACGACGCAGATGGAGGAGGGCGTGCGGGTGGTGCGCTCCTACCGGCCACCCACGAAGCTGATGCACCGGCGCGCCTACGAGTACCACCTGACCAACGTGCCCACGGCGTTCGCGCGCACGCTGGCAGGGGGGTACGACGTGGCCCACGCCTTCTTCCTGCCCGACGCCTGGGCCGCGGTGCGCGCCCGCGCGCTCGGGGGGCCGCCGGTGGTCTACAGCTTCATCGGGATACCCACCCGCGAGTGGGCGGTGGCGCACCGCTACCGGCTGCCGATGGCCATCGAGGCGGTGGACGAGGCCGCGGCGGTGACGGTGCTCAGCGAGGCGGCGGCGCAGCCCTATCGCCGCTTCCTGCTGCGCGAGCCGGCGGTGGTGCCGGGGTCGGTGAGCCTCGCGGACTTCGCGGTGCCGGACACCGCGCCCGACGCCCCCACTCTGGTGTGCGCCGCAAGCCTGAGCGACCCGCGCAAGCAGGGGCCGCTGTTGCTGCGGGCGTTCGAGGTCCTGCGGCGTACGCGTCCCGGCGCACGCCTGGAGCTGGTGGGCGTGGGCGACCCCCACCAGGGAGCCCTGGACCTCGACCTCCCTCCCGGCGCCCACCGGCGCGAGCTGCGCGACGATGCTGCGCTCGCGCGCGCCTACGCCGGCGCCACGGCGTCGGTGCTGGCGTCGGTGCAGGAGGCCTTCGGCCTGGTGGTGGTGGAGTCGCTTGCGGCGGGCACGCCGGTGGCGGGGGTGCGTTCCGGCGCTCTCCCCGAGCTCCTGGCCGACGACCGCGTGGGCGCCCTGGCCGAGCCCGGCGATGAGGCGGGGCTGGCGGAGGCGATGGAGCGCGCGCTGGCGCTGGGCGAGGACCCGGCCACGGCGGCGCGCTGCCGCGAGCAGGCCGCTCGCTACGACGAGGCGGCGGTGCTCCCGCGATACGAGGCCCTGTACGAGGAGGCCCTGTCGTGACGCCCGGCGTCGCGGTGGTGGTGGCCACGCACAACCGTGCGGAGCGCCTGCGGGCGCTGCTCGACGCCCTGGCGGCGCAGGAGGGCGTCGCGTTCGAGGCGATCGTGGTGGACGACGCTTCGACCGACTCCACGCCCGAGGTCCTCGAACGCGGAGTCGACGGCCTGGAGCTGCGCAGCGTGCGCCGCACCCAGCGGGGCGGTCCCGGTACGGCACGCAATACCGGCTGGCGAGAGGCGCGTGCGCCGCTGGTGGCGTTCACCGACGACGACTGCACGCCAGCCCCCGGCTGGCTGGCCGCCCTGGTGGGGGCCCACGCTCAGCGTCGCGGCGGCGTGCTGCAGGGACGCACGCAGCCCCACCCCGACGAGGTGGTGCGCCAGGACGCGTTCTCGCGCAGCCAGCTCGTCACTCGGCTCACGCCGAGCTTCCAGACGTGCAACATGGCCTACCCGCGCGAGCTGCTGGAGCGCCTCGGTGGCTTCGACGAGTCCTTCCGCCACTACGCCGAGGACGCCGACCTGGCCTGGCGCGCGATCGAGGGCGGCGCCCGCGCGGAGTTCGTGCCGGGGGCGCTCGTTCACCACGCGGTGCACACCCCCGGGGCGCTCGCCCAGCTGCGCGACTCCCAGCGCTGGGCCGACGCCGTGCGCGCGTTCGCGCGGCACCCCGGCATGCGTGAGTCGTTCACCCACCGAATCTTCTGGCGCCCTTCACACGAGGGGCTGGTGCTGGCGCTCGCCGGTCTGGCGCTACGTGGCCGCTCGAGCGGCCTCTCACTCTTGCTCGTCACCCCGTATCTACGGCACCTGCGCGCCCTGCACGGATCCGGGGCGGGGATGTTGGCCGCCGTGCCCGTGCACGCGGTTGTGGACGCTGCCGAGGTGGTGGCGATGGTGCGTGGGAGTGTCCGGTTCAAGACGCTCGTGCTCTAGCGGTAGGGGTACCGCCGCCCCAACGCCTCCCGCAACCCCGGCACGCGCATCGCCATGTCGAGCGCCCGCAGCCGCGGTGGCAGCGGCTCCAGTTCCGCCGCTTGCGCGAGCGCGTCGCGGGCGCCGGCATAGTCGCGGTGGCGAACGCGCCCCTGGGCCAGGGCGCGCAGGTCCGCCGCTCGCATTCGCCGAACAAGCTCGTCATCGACCAGCCCCGCGTGGGCCGCTCTCACCACCAGCAGGGACTCGGCCAGGGCGGCGATGTCCCACGACAGCGAGCGGTCATGACGCCGCACCACCACCCTCGCAAGCGGCTCGTGGACGAAGCGTTCACCGCGGGCGGCGAGCCGCAGCCAGAGGTCGTAGTCCTCGGCCAGGGGGGCGGGGGAATCGAAGGCGCCGGCCGCCTCCAGCGACGCGCGGCGCAGGAGCGTGGTGGAGTTGTGGATCGGGTTGTGCTCGTACAGCAGGCGGGCAAAGCGGCGCGGGTCCAGCTGGTCCGGCTCGTCCCAGTCCCAGCGCTCGCCCGTCTCACGCCCGTCGCGGTCCACCACCGAGATCGAGCCGAAGCACACGGCGGCATCCGGTTCGGCGTCCAGGCGCGCCAGCTGGGCGGCGAGCTTGCCGGCCACCCACACATCGTCGGCGTCCGCAAGCGCCACGAGGTCCGATTCGAGCGCCTCCAGGGCAGTGGCCCGCGCCGGCGCCGGGCCGCCGCGCTGCTCGCGACGGATGAGGCGACAGCGCGAGGCGTGGCGCTCGGCAAGGACGATCGGCGTGGGCGAGCCGTCGTCCACCACCACGATCTCGTCCGGCGGGGGGTCCTGCGCGAGGATGGAATCGAGCGTGGCCCCGAGGAACGGCGCGTCTCCGTACGCGGGCACGATGGTCCCCACCCGGCTCATGCCCCCAGGGCCTCCTCGTAGACGGTCCACGTCTCGCGTGCCACGTCGGCCCACGTGCGCGCGGGCGGGGTGACCCGCGAGCCCGCCAGGGACCCGGCCGCCGCCAGCAGCCCGCGAACGTCTCCAGGCTCGACGAGGCGCACGCCCGTGGCGCCGTCGAGCACCTCCGGCAGGGCGCCGGCGGCGTAGGCGGCCACGGGCGTCCCGCACGCCAGCGCCTCCAGCGGCGGCAGGCCGAAGCCCTCGTCCAGCGAGGGGAACACCAGCACTTCCGCGGCGCTGAGCAGGGCCGCCAGCTCGGTATCGCTGACCCGTCCCGCGAGCATCACCCGGCCCGGCGCGGCCAGTCCGCGGGCGGCCGGCCCGGCCCGGCCGGCGAGCACGAGCGGGGGGCCGTCGCCGCGGGCCACCTCGGCCGCAAGCTCGGTCAGGCCCTTGCGCGGGTCGGGCGGGTCCAGCGTGCCCACCCACACCAGAAAGCGCTCGGGCAGCTCCAGGCGCTCGAGGGCGGCACGCGGCTGGTCTACCCGCCGCAGGCCTGGCGCCGCGGCCTCGTGCACCACGGCCACCCGTGCGGGGTCCAGGCCGATCAGCCGCTGAGCGTCCTCGGCCACCGAGCGCGACGGCACGATGGTGCGCGTGGCCCGGCGCGCGGCGGCGTATCGCAGCCTGTGCTTGAGCCCGCTGCGCAGCTGCTCCTCGCGCCGCTTGAGCGGGACGAGGTCGTGCAGCGTCAGCACGTACGGCATCCCGGGCCGGGTGGTGGCGAGGTCCTGGGCGGGCGAGTGGAGGACCCCGGCCCCTGCGCGGCGGGCGTCGCGGCCGAGCAGCAGATGCTCCCACCCCTCCTTCAGGCGCTGCGGCGCCGGGGGGCGACGCAGTCCCCTCAACTCGATCACCTCGTCCGGGTGGGAGTCACGCAGCGCGTCGATCAGGCAGGACGTGTAGCGGCCGATACCGCCTTCGGCGAGCCCGCGCTGCCCCAGCACGCGCACGTCCACGGCCACGCGCATCACGCCCTCCCGCGCGCGGCGAGCGCCTCTTCGAGCACCGCGGCCACGCCGGCGGCCACGAGGTCGGCCGCGTAGGGCGCGGCGGCCTCGCGCGCCGCATCCGCCATCTCGGGGGCGCGGTCGAGCACGCTCACCAGGGCGGCGGCCAGTGCGGCGGGGTCGGACGTCGGCACCACCGCCCCGCAGCGCTCGGTCACGTACTCCTTCATCCCACCAGAGTCGGTGACCACAGCGGGCGTGCCTGCCGCCAGAGCCTCGGCGGCGACCGTGCCGAAGGGCTCGCGCAGCGACGGCACGGCGAGAACGTCGAACCAGGGCATCAGCGCGGTGGCATCGGGCACGGGTCCGAGCACGATCACGCGGTCGCCCAGGCCGGCGCGCTGCGCATCCACCTCGGCGCGGTATCCGCTGTCGCGCTCGAGCTCTCCCCCGCCGGCGAGCACGAAGCGCGCATCCGGACGACGCTCGAGCACGGCGGGCACGGCGCGCAGCAGGTCGAGCACACCTTTTCGGGGCTCCAGGCGCCCGGCGAACCCGATCACCGGTCCCTTGCCGGCCCAGTCCGGCCGGCTTGCCGGGGGCGTGAGCGCCACGGGGGTGCCTACGTCGCGGAGCCGGTCACGAGGCGCGCCCGCCGCGGCCGCTGACTCGGCCACCGCACCCGCGGCGCACATCACCACGGGCGTGGCGCTCCAGAAGCGATCGCTTGCCCAGGGCCGCGGTGGCCGATCCAAGAGGTCGTGGAGGTGCGGCACCAGCGTCGGCCCGCGCAATGCGGGCCACGTGCGCAGGGTGACCGCGCCGTTGAGGTAGACGAGGTCGGGAGCCAGGCGGCGAACGAGCCGGTGCGCCTGAGGCAGGCCGCGCATCAGGGCCCCCCAGGACCCCCGTGAGAGCCCGCCCACCTGCACCTGCCGCACCGGGGTCCCGGCCTGGCCGGCCGCCTCGGCGAGCGGCCCCTCGCCCGGGGTGGCCAGCCAGATCTCGAACCCATGGGCGGGCAGCCGGCGCACGATCCGCAGCAGCGCCAGCTCGGCGCCGCCGAGCTCGCTGGTCTGGGCGAGAGCCAGGACGCGCGCCATGGCGCGATCATGTCACCCCGCGGTGAGCAGATACGACGACGAGATCTGGGAGCTCGTGCCCGACCCGGGGCCACGCCCCCCCGCCCACATCGAGCGTTTCGTGGCGGCGCTTGCCCCCGCGGGGACCGCGCTCGACCTGGGCTGCGGGGACGGCAGGCTGTCGGCGTCGCTGCGAGCGCAGGACCTGTGCCTGGCAGACGTATCCGAGGTCGCCCTGTCCCGCGCGGCAGGGCGGCTGCCGGCCGCGTGCACCCTTCTGCTCGAGCCAGACGCTGGGCTGCCGCTGCCCGACACCGCTTTCGAGCTCGTGCTGTGCGCCGAGACCCTGGAGCACGTACGCGACGTCCAGCTGCTGCTCTCCGAAGCCAGGCGAGTGCTCGTGCCCGGCGGGCGGCTGGCCGTGACCACCCCGTCACATGGGCGTGCCACGGGGCTCGACATCCTGCTGCGGGGCTTCGAGCACCGATTCGACCCGCTATCGCCCCACCTGCGCTTCTTCAGCGCCCGCTCCCTGGAGGGACTCCTGGACGAGCTGGGCTTCCACTTGCGCAGCCAGGTGCGCGAGGAGGGCACCCTCCTGGCCCTCGCGACCAGATAGAAACCCCCACGCCGGGTGAGAGTCCTGATCGACACCAGCCACGCCTCACGCGGCCCTACGGGCAGCGGCGTGTACGTGCGCGAGCTCGTGGCCGCTCTGCGTGAGCGCGAGGGGGTGGAGGTGGTCGAGGCTGCTCAGCGGCTGCGACTGCGTTCCGGCCGCGCCGGAGGCGCCCTGTCTCCGGTGAGAACCGTGGCCAACCTCATGCTCGACGCGCTGTGGCTGCACGGCGGACTGCCACGCGCCGCCGACGCGGCACGTGCCGACGTCGTGCACCACCCCCTGCCCGCGCACAGCCGCAGGATCGCTGTCCCCCAGGTGGCCACCGTGCACGACGTTGCGTTCCTCGCCCTCCCCGAGCACTACGGCCGAGCGTGGCGGCTCTACGCCCGCCGCACCTACAGGCGCGCGGTGCGCCGTTGCGCGGCCGTCGTCTGCCCCTCGCAAGCCACCGCCATCGAGGTGATGGGACTGCTCCGCGGCCATCCGGCAAAACTGGTGGTGGCGCATCACGGCCCGGGGCAATCGCACGCGAATGGGCCCGACCGCCCCGAGCCGGAGGGCGGCCCGCTGCTGTTCGTGGGCGACTCCGAGCCGCGCAAGAACCTGAATGGCCTGCTCGTCTCCTACGCGGCCTACCGCGCCGGCGTGGACGACCCTGCGCCGCTGGTCCTCGCCGGGGCGGGCGCAGCGGCGGCGAACGGGCATCCGGGCGTGCAGGCGCGGCAGGCGCTGTCGGCGCGCGGGCTGGAGGAGCTCTACCGCGGCGCCCGCGCCCTGGTGCACCCATCGCTGCACGAGGGATTTGGCCTCACGCCGCTAGAGGCGATGAGTCTCGGGGTTCCGGTGCTGGCGGTGCGCAACGCGGGCACCCAGGAGGTGTGCGGCGACGCCGCACTGCTCGTGGAGCCCGAGGAGCTGGTCGCAGGCCTGCAACGGATCGCCACCGACGGTCGCCTGCGAGCAGACCTCGCCCGGCGTGGCCGGGAGCGGGCGCGCGCCTTTTCCTGGGCGGATAGCGCACGCGATCACGAGAGCGCCTATACCCTGGCCCGGCGCAGGGTCTCCTCCGAGCCCGGCGCCGGCACTCCATGAACGTGGCCATCCTCGGCACCCGCGGGATCCCAGCTGCCTACAGCGGTTTCGAGACCGCGGTCGAGCAGATCACCGCGCGCCTCACCGAGCGCGGCCACACCGTCACGGTCTACTGCAGGCCGCACGTGGTGGACCCCGGCATCCGCGAGTGGAAGGGCGCGCGCCTCGTGCACCTGCCCACCGTGCGCAACAAGTACCTCGACACCTTCGTGCACACCCTGCTGTCGAGCATCCACGCGGCGCGCGAGAAGCCGGACGTGGCGCTCTTCTTCATCGCGGGCAACAGCCCACTGTGCCTGGTCACCCGTCTCGCCGGCATTCCCACCGTGATCAACGTGGACGGATCGGACTCCGACCGCCGCAAGTGGGGTCGGTTCGCCAAGTTCTACCTGCGCGCCGCCGAGCGGCTGGCGCCGCGGATGGCCACGCGCGCGATCACCGACTCCCATGCCGTGGCGGCGCTCTACGAGCGGCGCTACGGCCGCGAGATAGGGGTGGTGCCCTACGGGGCCGAGGTGCCCGAGCAGCACGACTCCGACGTCCTGGAGCGCCTAGGCCTCGAGCCGGGGCGGTACGTGCTGTTCGTGGGCCGGCTGGAGCCCGAGAACAACCCCCACATGTTGGTGGAGGCGTGGTCGCGCATCCCCACGGTCGCCACGCGGGGCATGAAGCTGGTCGTGGTGGGAGGCGCGCCCTACGCGTCGGAGTACATCAACCGTGTTCGCCGGGGGGCGGACCCGCGGGTGATCTTCCCCGGCTACGTGTTCGGCCCGGGCTACTGGGAGCTGCAGCGCAACGCCTACCTGTTCTGCGCGCCCACGGAGGTGGGGGGTACCCACCCCGTGATCCTCGAGGCGCTGGCCGCGGGCAACTGCGTGCTGGTGAACGACTACCGGCCGAACGCCGAGACGGTGGGCGACGCCGGCGTGTACTTCTCGGGCACCGAAGGCGTGCCCGACCTGGCTATGCAGCTGGAGTCGCTGCTCGCCGACCCCGAGCGCGTGGCCGGCTACCGCGAGCGTGCGCTCAAACGCGCAGAGCTCTACTCCTGGGATGCGGTGGCAGCGGCCTACGAGCAGCTTCTGCTGGAGGTGTCGGACTCCACCGGGCACGGACCGCTGCCGATGGAGCGCCTCGACGAGATCGAGCGGGCCACGGCGCAGGCGGGCTAGGGCACGGGCGCGGGCACGGGCGCCGGCGCCAGCGATGCGAGGGCGGCCTGGACCTCCAGCGTCACGGCTGCGAGTCGCCGCGACCTTGGATCGATCCTGAACGCCCCCCCGACCGTCTCGGTTGCCCGCTGCGGGAGGTCGAGCTCCCTGAGCTCGAATTCCGCGAGCCGCAGCCACGTGTCGGGGTCGCGCGGGTGCTCGCGGACGACCTGTTCGAGTACGCGGTAAGCGGCCAGCCGCTGTCCCCGCCCGGAGAGCGCGGAGGCGAGGGCGAACAGCGGGTCCGGCGAATACGGGTCCTTGTCGCGTGCCTCGACCGCCTCCCTCTCGGCGCGGGCGAAGTCGCCCTTCACGAGCGAGTCCAGTGCGCGCTCGTTGGCCCTCGCTGCGGACTGCGGCTGCCAGATGGCCCAGCAGCACAGCAGGGTGGTCACCAGGACCACGGCGGCAGCGAGCGCCCGGCCGCGGTCAAGCCCGTCGGCGGATGGCCGGGATGGCTCGGGCTTCGCCGCGGCGCTCGCAGTGGCGACCGGCACGGGGCCTCGTCCCGCCACGAACCCGGCCGCCACGAGCGCGGCCACGGCGGTGCCCGGGATGGACCACGTCCAATCGATCGCGGAGTGCAATCCGAACGCCAGGGCACAGAGCGCGAGCGCTGCCAGCGCCACCCGGTCGTCGCTCCACTCGGGCCGCTGTCGGCGCCGGGGCACCAGCCCCAGCGTGCGCACGGCCGCGGCCGCCCATGCACCCAGCAGCCCAAGCGCCAGGATCACGCCGACCAGGCCCAGGTCGGCAAGCGTCTGGGCGAAGAAGCCGTGGGCATGCGCCGCGGCGCGCCCGTCGGTGCGGTAGGGCAGCCGGGCCAGGCCGAAGGTGTTCGCACCCCGGCCGAGTAGCCGCCGCTCCTCGAAGATCTTGCCCGCCTGGCGCCAGTACTCGCCCCGCGATGACGACGCCGAGGCCAGCCGGCCCGAGCCGGACGGTGGTGCGTCTGTCTCGTCAGTGAGCTCTTGGAAGCGGTCCGACACCGTGCCCCCGAGGCCGCGATCGGTTGTGGCCACCGCAGCGAGGGCCACCAGCGGGACCAGACAGGCCGCCGCTACGAGAACGGTTCCGGCACGCCGCCGGAGGCGCAGCGACGAAGTGCTACGAGACGCGATGTGGTGCGCGAGGACGCCCGCCGCAAGCAGTCCGGCGCACAGTGCGAGGACCAGTAGTCCGAAGTCGCTCGCGACCATGTCTTGGGCGCTGACCGACTGCGAGGGGGCGGTGAACTGGTCGCGCGACAGCGCCCAGGCGGCTACGGGGGCCACCGCCACCCCGGGCAGGAGCAACGCGGGCGCGCTGCGCAGCCGCAGGGGCACCAGCACGAACCAACCGACGAGCACCAGCAGCACCGCCGCCAGTGCGCCGCGCGACTGAGTCAGCAGGATGGTGAGCAGGAGGATCCCCATCGCCGCGTAGGCGAGGCCTGCTACCGCGCGTGAGGATTCGCGCCGAGCGCCCAGCCAGAGCACGGCCGGCACGGCCAGCGCCGCCATCCCGCCCAGCGCATTCCAGTAGCCAAACGGCGCTCCGAGGCGGCCGGTGAGCAGGAGGTCGTCACCGAGGGCGCCCGGCCAGATGCGCGTTGTAAGCGCCCATCCACACACGGTCACCCCGGCGACGGCCAACGCGCCGGTGACCACCTTGCCGCAGTCCGGGTACTGCCGGGCGGCCGCCACCGCCGCGGCGAAGGCGAACAGATAGGCGAGGGTCCTCCCGGCCTCGGCGGCGGTGTCGGCAGGGGCGATGGACCACGCGGCCGAGAGCGCGGTCACCACCGTGAACGCCCCGAGGAGGGCGACCGCGGTCGCCCCGTAGACGGGAGGGCCGGGCATGCCTCGCAGCAGGAACAGGGCGAGCATCGCCCCGGCGCCGAGCGCGACCAGAACCGAGACGGTCGCGCTGCTCCCCAGATCGGTGCCGGTCTGGGCACCGAAGGCGACTGCGCTCAGCGCCCCGCCGAGAGTGGCGCTAGCGGCTGCGGAACGGAAGCGGGACACGGCGCAGCAGCTCAGGGTTGCGCCGCCACAGGACGTAGAGCCCGGCGCCCAGCGTAAGCAGAAGGAGTGCCAGGAGAGCCAGGATCGCGGGCAACGACAAGCCGTTTGCGGTGTCGCTGTCCACGGCCCCCGCCTTGAGTGGATCCGTCTGGCGGTCGCCGAGCTGGCGCTCGGTGTCGGCTTGGGCGAGCTGGCGCTTGCGCTTGTTGGCCGCGTCTCGCTCGGCGGGGCTCACGACGCCGTCCCCGTTGGTGTCGGGGTCGAAGCTGCCGCCGG